>ERZ777003.3049-NODE-3049-length-17299-cov-7.239214_pt1 | contig 17299 bp, 13 predicted proteins | sample MGYA00374956_ERZ777003 | MGnify/ENA primary metagenome ERZ777003 (study PRJEB29302, sample SAMN06268252) | bioreactor metagenome | isolation source: Joint BioEnergy Institute, California, USA | place: USA:Joint BioEnergy Institute, California, USA | collected... | reverse complement strand
GGCTCCTCGAAGAGCCGGGTGAAGTTCTCGAGCGACAGCACCTCGAGCAGCGGGACCATCGGCGAGAGGAAGCTCGCGAAGGCGCGGATGACGAGGACGCCGATCGGCGCCACGACGGTCGCGGCGATGTAGAGCGCGCAGAGGATGAAAAGTGGCCAGCGCAGCCGTCCGAGGCGGAAGGGCCGCGGCCGCGTCGCCTTGCCGCCGAGGGTGACGAAGCGCCGCGTGTTGCCGAGCAGCCTGCCTTGGAGCCAGACCAGGAAGCACACCACGGCGAGCATCAGCGCCGCCGCCGTCGCCGCCAGGCCGTGGTCCGGCCGGACGCCCGCGACGCCCTGGGTGTAGAGGAAGGTCGTCAGCACCGTGATCCCAGCGGGCTCGCCGAAGACGAGCGGGATCGCGAGCAGCTCGAGCGCCACGGTGAAGTTGAGCACCGCGCTGTAGGCGATGGCCGGCATCAGCAGCGGCAGGGTGATGCGCCAGAGGGTGCGGAAGGTGCCGGCGCCGGAGACGCGCGCCGCCTCCTCGAGCGACGGGTCGGTGATGGTCGCCGAGGACATGCAATAGATGTAGGCGACCGGCGCCAGCGACACGCCGGCGATCGCCGCCATGCCGGGGAGGGTGTAGAGGTCCCAGAACGGCGCCTCGAACACCGAATTCCACAGCATGGTCAGGTAGCCGGACGGCCCATAGACCGTGTACCAGCCGAAGGAGAGCACCAGCGCCGAGAGGTAGATCGGCCAGAGGAAGAGCTCGCCGAGCACCCGCGCCGCCGGCATGTCGGTGCGGCCGAACAGCACCGCGGCGAGCGTGCCGAGCACCTGCGCGATGACCGTGGTCAGCGCCGAAAAGACGAAGGTGTTCCAGAGAACGAGGCCGAAGCCCTCGGTGCTGGCGAGCCGCGCGAAGTTCGCGAGGGTAAGCTCCTTGCCGGCATCGTAGAGCGGCCGGTCCACCACCGACTGGTAGAGCACCGGCAGCAGCGGCGCCGCGACCAGCACGAGGGTGAGCAGCGCCGTCCCGTACTGGATCGGCGCCTCACGCCAGGAATGCGCCGCCGGTCGCGCCTCGGGCGCGCCGGCGGCGGAGACGGCTGCGCCGCTCATCGGATGCCGTAGGTCTGCTTCCACCGTGCCATGAAGGAGTCGTAGTCGCGCGCGAAGGCGGGGTCATAGTCCACCAGCGCCATGTTCGCGTCGCCGCCGATCGCCTCGACGATCGAGCTGTAGGTGTGGCGGATGCCCTCGCCGGGCTTCACGTCCGGCCGCGCCGGGGTCAGGCCGCCGATGCCGAAGGCGCGCTGGCCCTCGGCCGAGGCGATGTAGTCGAGCATCAGCTTGGCGGCGTTGATGTTGCGCGAGCCCTTCGGGATGCCGACGCCGCGCATCATCATCGGCTGCGCCTCGGGGATGAAGCTCCAGCCGAGCAGGCGGGCGCGCGCCGGATCGTTCAGCCGCGGCCAGAAAGTGATGGCGGAGACGAACCAGGCGACGGCGTACTCGCCCGAGGTCACCTTCTCCGTCATCGGGCCGCCGGACCGCTCGAAGCGCGGCTGCAGCTTGGCGAGCTCAGCGAACCACTGCCAGCCCTTGTCGCCGGTCTTGCGGATGAAGGCGTAGTTGCCGTTGTAGCCGAAAGTCGAGAAGTGCGCGCCGTAGCTGGTGATCTTGTTGCGCCAGCGGCTCTGGTTCGCCTTGGCGAGCTCGACGAACTGCTCGAAGCTGCGCGGGCGGCGCGCCTCCGGCACCAGCGTGTTGTTCCAGATCAGGATCAGCGGGTCGGCCGAGACGGTGTAGAGGCCCGGCAGCGGCTTGCCCCAGGCCGGCCAGGCAGCCGCCTCGGGCGAGACGTAGTCGAGGAGCTCGCCGCGCTCGTGGAAGTCCATCCAGCCGTTCGGGTCGGCGGTGGCGATCAGGTCCGCGGTGCGGCTGTTGGTCGCGCGCTCGGCGAGGTAGCGCTCGAAGGTGTCGCGGGCGTTCGGCAGGTCGAGCGTCTCGACGCGGATGCCGGGGTAGCGCGCGTTGAAGCCCTGGATGACGGGGCGCCAGTTCTCGGCGGACATGATGGAGTAGATCAGCAGGCTGCCCTCGCGCTGCGCGGCCTGCGCCATCTCGCGGTATTCGGCCGGGTAGCCCTGGGGTACGTTCACGGCGCCCTGCGCCCGCGCACCTCCGGCGAGGGCCAGCATCGGCAGGGCGAGGGTGGAGCGTCGGCTGATCCCGGTCATTCCAGCGGTTCCTCCAGTGGCTGCGGGCGCATGCGGCCGCCCGCTGTTCGGCGGCATCTCAGCACATCGACAGCCGATGACCAAGTGCGCCAGCGCATCCGCTGCCTTGTCCGGCGCGGCGGTCACGGTAGCTTGGCCACGGTGCCGCCCGGAGTCCCCGTCGCCTTGCCACGAGATGCGATGCCGTTGCCGGCCCCGCCGGCCTTCAGCCCTGCCGAGATCCGCACGATCGTGGTGGGGCTGATGCTGGCGCTGTTCCTGTCCAGCCTCGACCAGACCATCGTCGCCACCGCGCTGCCGGCGATCGCCGGCGATCTCGGCGGATGGGAGATGATCGCCTGGGTCGTCTCGGCCTATCTGATCGCCTCCACGGTGACGGCGCCGATCTACGGACGGCTGAGCGACCTGTTCGGCCGGCGGCCCGTGCTGCTGGTCTCGATCACGCTTTTCGTGGCTGGGGCTGTGCTCTGCGCGCTGGCGGGGACGATGGCGCAACTGATCGCGGCGCGCGTCGTGCAGGGCCTGGGAGGCGGCGGCCTGCGCTCGGTCGCGCTCGCGGTGGTGGGCGACATCCTGCCGCCACGCGAGCGCGGGCGGTACCAGGGCTACCTCTCCACCGCCTTCGGCACGGCGAATGTGATCGGGCCGGTGCTCGGCGGGCTGTTCGCCGAGTACCTCTCCTGGCACTGGATCTTCTGGGTGGACGTGCCGCTCGGCGCCGCGGCCTTTGCGATGACCTACCACCAGCTCCGGCGGCTGGGGAGGCCGGGGAAGCGGCCGGTGATCGACTGGCTCGGCGCGGCGCTGATCCTTGCCTCGGCGACGCCGCTGCTGCTCGGCATCAGCGCGGTGCAGCGCAGCGGGCGGTGGGATTCGCCGGACGCACTGGCCAGCTTCGGCATCGGCCTCGCCGCGCTGGTGGCGCTGATGGCGTGGGAGCGCCGCGCGCCGGAGCCGATGCTGCCGCTGCGGCTGTTCGCGGTGCGCGAGTTCACCCTCGCGATCCTGACCACCTTTTGTTCCTCGATGGTCTCGGTCGGGCTGGTGGTGCTGATTCCGCTCAACTACCAGCTCCTGGTCGGCCTCTCGGCGAACGAGTCCGGGATGCGGCTGATCGCGATGACGCTCGGCACCGTCACGGGGTCCTTCCTCGCCGGCCAGATGGTGACGCGGTTCGGGCGCTACCGGGCTTTCCCGCTGTTCGGGTCGAGCGTCGCGGCGGTGGTCTGCGTCGCGCTCGCGGTGGTGGGGCTCGGTCGCTCGCCGGTGTTCGACTGGGTCGCGACGATGATGCTGGGCCTCGCCATCGGTGGGCAGATGTCGCCGACGACGGTGGCGATCCAGAACGCGCTGGAGCCGCGGGACGGCGGCATTGGGGTCGCCTGCATGATGTTCTTCCGCCTGCTCGGCGGCGCCTTCGGCGTGGCGGCGCTGAGCGCGCTGCTGATCGGGCAGCTCGCCGGGGGCCTGCCGGCGGAGGCGGCGGTACTCGGCGCCGATCCCGGCCTGGCGCTGTTCCGCCCGGACCGCCGCGCCGCCCTGCCGCCGGCGGTGCTGGAGGCGCTGACCGGCCCGCTCGCCGACGCATTCACGATGGTCTTCGTGGCCTGCGCGGCGATCCTCGTCTGCGGCGCCCTCGCAGCCTTCAGTCTGAAGGACCTGCCGCTGCGCGAGCGGTAGTGACGGCCGCGCAGCGGCGCTCCCCGGATCAGCCGGCGTGGTTGCGAAGCATGTCGCTGATCACCCGCTCGAGCTGCTGAAGCGTCGCGCATTGCGCCACCACGCGGCAATGCGGGGCGTAGCGCAGCATGTCGGAATCGCCCGTGCCCCAGGAGGCCGGGTGCTCCGGGTTCAGCCAGATCACCTGCTTCGACCGCTCCGCGAGACGCTGGAGGATGTCCACCCGCGGCTCGGTGCGGTTGCCGCGCCCGTCGCCGAGCACGATCACCGTCGTGCGGCTGTCCACCGCTTCCATCCAGCCCTTCTCGAAATCCTCGAGGGAGGTGCCGTAATTCGAGGAGCCGAAGCCGATCCGGCCCATGATCTGCGCGATCGCCTGCTCGATGGGCTCGCGCTCGAGGATGTCGCTCACCTCGATCGTGCCGGAGGTGAAGGCGAAGGCGCGCACGCCGGACAGCGCCTCGAGCAGCGAGTAGATGAACAGCAGCAGGAATTGCGCCACGGTGGCGACCGAGCCGCTGACGTCGCACAGGACGAAGAGCTTCGGCTTCTCGATCTTGCGCTGCTTCCAGACGGTGCGGAACGGCACGCCGCCCCAGGCCATGTTGCGCCGGAGCGTGCGCCGCGCGTCGAGATGCCCGCGCCGGTCGCGTCGCCGCACGCGTGCGTAGCGGGTGGCGAGACGCCGGGCCATGGCGCGCACCAGCAGGCGCATGCGCTCCATGTCGCGCCGGTCGAGGCTCGCCAGGCGCATCTGGCGCAGCATCTCCTCGCGCCAGCGCTCGGTCTCGCCGCGGGCGAAGAGCGTCAGGTTCCGCTGCACGAACTCGCGCACCTCTCCGCGGAGGTAGTCCCGGGCTAGTTCGAGGCGCTCCGCGCGCTCGGCGCCGGCGGGGTCGCGGCGCAGCGCGGTGATCTCGTCCTCCAGCGCCTTGAGGCCCATCCGCTCCATGATGCGGCGGGCGTACATGTTGACCTGGGTGAAGACGGAGATGTTGGAGAGGCCGACGGCCTCCGCCGCCTCCTCCATCGCCGCGGCGAGGCCGGCGCGGTCGCCCTCCAGCAGCATGCGGCCGAGCGGGGAGGGGCTCCCGCCGCCGCCCATCCCGCCGCCGCCGATCTCGCCGGCACCCTCGGAGCCCTCGGGCGCCGTGGGATCGGGCGCATCATTCGGCGTCCGAGGCGGCGCCTCCGGCACCTCACGGAAGCCGTCACGGCCGAAGAAGAGCGCGAAGCACTCCTCGAACTGCTGTTTCTCCTCCGGGGTCTTGGCGAGCACCAGAGAGAGGGCGTCCCGCAGGGTCGCGCGGTCGCCGAAGCCGACCACTTCCGCCGCGCGCATCGCATCGAGGCTCTCCGCCGTCGAGACGCGCAGCCCGGCGCCGCGCGCGGCGCGGAAGAAGTCGAGCAGCGTCGGGGTGGGGAGGGGAGCGTTCACGCCGCGGCCCCGGCCGTTTCCTGCCGGAGCTGGAACACCAGCGGGGCGATCTGGCTGTCGGCCGCCTTGATGTCGCTCTCGAATTTCAGCAGCACGTTCAGCGTCTCGCGCACCAGGTCGGCATTCAGCTCCCGCGCGTGCAGCAGGACCAGGACCCGAGCCCAGTCGATCGTCTCGCTGACCGAGGGCAGCTTCTTGAGGTCCAGCTTGCGCAGCCCTTGCACGAAGCCGACGATCTGGCGCCTGAGGCTCGCCGCCGCCTCCGGCACGCGGCTCTCGACGATGCGCGCCTCCAGCTTCGGGTCGGGGAAGCCGATGTGCAGGTGCAGGCAGCGGCGCTTCAGCGCGTCGCCGAGGTCGCGCATCGAGTTGGAGGTGAGCAGGACGAGCGGCGGCACCGCGGCGCGCACGGTCCCGATCTCCGGGATCGTGACCTGGTAGTCGGAGAGCAATTCCAGAAGGAACGCCTCGAACTCCTGGTCGGACTTGTCCACTTCATCGATCAGCAGCACCGAGCCGGCCGGCTCCTCGAGCGCGCGCAGCAGCGGGCGGGGCTCCAGGAAGTGGCGCGAGAAGAACACGTCGCCGACGCCGTGCAGGCGCTCGATCGCCTGCTCCAGACTGGTCGCCTCGCCGAGCACCGGGGCGAGCTTGTCCTTCAGGATCTGGGTGTAGAGGAGCTGCTTGCCGTATTTCCACTCGTACAGCGCCTTGGACTCGTCGAGCCCCTCGTAGCACTGCATGCGCACCAGCGGCAGGCCGAGCCAGCTCGCCACGGCCTTGGCGAGTTCCGTCTTGCCGACGCCGGCCGGGCCCTCGACCAGCACCGGCTTCTCCAGCCGATGCGCGAGGTAGATCGCGGTCGCGATCGGCCGGCTCGCGATGTAGCCGGTGGCGCCGAGCCCAGCCTCGACCGCCTCGATCGAGGTCACGCGCCGCTGGAAGGTGCCGCAGCCGCCGTCTGTCATCCGATCCCGTTCCTGTCCGAACTCTGTCCATGTGTATGGCCTGCACCTGCCCGGCCGGAGAGGCGCGCCATGGCCCCTATGACACGCCCGAGCGCCAACCCGAAGCCCCCGGCCGAAATCGGGCCTGGTGCCGCCATGCGGGTCCGGCGGCTTGGCGGATCCAGTTCAGGACGGCGCTTCATGGGCGGAGGCGGCGATCCAGCGCATCAGCCTGATACCGGTTGGCATCTGCGCGCCGGAGGATCGGGCGGATTGCTCCCTGCGGGCGCTCTACGGCCCGACCGTCACCCCGGCGGCGCGCGCGACGTCGCGCCACTTCGCGAGTTCCGCCGCCATGAACCGTGTGACGTCCTCTGGTCGGTGCCGCGGATAGCTCTGCAAACCCTGCGCGTGCAGATAGCTCTGCATCGCGGGCTCTGCCATCGCGTCCTGCACGTCGGCGCTCAGGCGCGCAACCAGCGCCGGCGGCGTGCCGGCGGGCGCGAGCAGGCCCGACCAGCCGGTCACCTCGATCCCATCCAGGCCCGGCAGGCCGGATTCGCCCAGCGTGGGCAAGTCCGGCGCAAAGGTGGAGCGCCGCGTGGCGAACACTGCGAGCGCCTTCAATCGGCCCGCGCGCACCTGCGCCATCGCCTGCGGCATGCCATCGGCCATCAGCGCGACATCGCCGCGGAACAGGTCCGTATAGGCCTGGGCGCTGCCATTGTAGGGCACGTGCTGCAGGCGGAGCCCCGCGCGGGTGCCGACCAGCTCCATGGCCAGGTGGCCCAGCGTGCCGATCCCGATCGAGGCATAGGGCAGCGGCTCGGCGCGAGTCCGCATCCAGGCGGCGAGATCCGCCAGGGAATTCGCCGGAAGCCGCGGTCCGCCGACCAGCACGACGTCGTTGAAGCCGAGCAGTGCGATCGGTGCAAAGTCGCGCTCCGGGTCGTAGGGCAGGCTACGGTTCACCGCCGGGGTCACGACGAGCGGCGAGAGCGAGGAGGCAAGGAGTGTCAGCCCATCCGGCGCGGCGCGCGCGACATGACTCAGGGCGAGCGCGCCAGCGGCACCCGGCCGGTTCTCGACGATCACGGGCGCGCCCCAGGCCTGCCGTAGCGAGTCGGCGAGCCGGCGCGCGACGATGTCCACCTGGTTTCCGGGCGGGAAGGGGAGCACGAGGCGGACGGCCTGGCCCTGCGCGGCGGCAGGCGTGACTGCGGGCAGGCCAGCCGAGGCCAGGAATGCGCCCGCGACCAGGCGCCTGCGTCCGATCGGCATCGCATCGTCCTCCCTGCCCACTGCGTGAGGATGCCCGGCGCAGCGATCCATGCAAAGTCGCCACGGTCGGCCGAGTTTACCGTCGGCTGCCGCCGCCCTAACGTGCCGCCGGAAAAGTGGTGGGGGAAGCGACATGCTCAACCTGGCGGGCAAGGTGGCGATCGTGACCGGGGCCGGCTCGGTCGGTCCGGGTTGGGGGAACGGCAAGGCGACGGCCGTGGTATTGGCGCGCCAGGGCGCCTCGGTCTTCGCGCTCGACATCGTCGAAGCGGCGGCGGAGGAGACGCGAAGCATCATCGAGGCGGAGGGCGGGATCTGCGCCACGCATGTCTGCGACATGCTCGACTCCGGGCAGGTGAAGGCCGCCGTCGAGGCCTGCATGCGGCGCTTCGGCCGCATCGACATCCTGGTGAACAATGTCGGCGGCTCGCATCCCGGCACCCCGGTCACCATGCCGGAGGAGGTCTGGGACCGGCAGATCGACTTCAACCTCAAGACCGCCTTCCTCGGCTGCAAGCACGTGCTGCCGGTCATGGAGGCGCAAGGGTCCGGCGCGATCGTCAACATCGCCTCGGTCGCCGGGCTGCGCACGAGCAGCGACCGCTCGCATGTCGGCTACAGCGCCTCGAAGGCGGGGCTGTTCGGCTTCACCAAGTCGGTGGCGCTGGCCTATGCGAAGAAGGGCATCCGCTGCAACACCGTGGTGCCGGGCCTGATGCACACGCCGCTGGTCGAGCACCGGCTCGTGCGCCAGCTCGGCGCCAAGGACGCGGAGGCGCTGATCGCCCAGCGCCATTCCAAGGTGCCGATGGGCCACATGGGAACGGGCTGGGACGTGGCGCACGCGGTGCTGTTCCTCGTGAGCGACGAGGCGAAGTACATCACGGGCACCGAGCTCGTCGTGGATGGCGGGTTGACCGCCGCCGCGCCCGGCGGCGTCTGATCTCCAGGCACGGCGGGGCGGCGGCATACAGGACAAGGAGGTAGCCGCGTGGCGGCAACGAAGCGCATGAACACGGCGGAGGCCCTGGTCGAGGGCCTGATCGCCAACGGCATCGGCACGCTCTACGCCCTGCCGGGAGTGCAGAACGACCCGTTCTTCGACGCGCTGTTCCATGCCCAGGACCGGCTGCGCGTCGTGCACACGCGCCACGAGCAGGCGACGGGCTACATGGCGCTCGGCGCCGCGATGGCGACGGGGCAGCCGCAGGCGATGTGCGTCGTGCCAGGGCCGGGCTTCCTCAATGCCGCCTCGGCGCTCGCCACCGCCTATTCGGGCAACGCGCCGGTGCTGGCGATCCTCGGCCAGGTGCCGCTGCATGAGATCGGGCGCAACACCGGGGCGCTGCACGAGATCGTCGGCCAGTCCGAGATCCTGCGCACCGTCACGAAATGGTCCTCGCTCGTCCGCGCGCCGGGCGAGGTGCCGGCCCTGGTCGCCGAGGCGTTCCGCCAGATGCGCTCCGGCCGCCCGCGCCCCGCGGGGCTCGAAGTGCCGATGGACATCTGGCAGCGCACTGCCGCCATTGCGCCGCAGCAGGCCGCCGAGCCGATCGCGCCGCCGCCGGTGGACGAGGATGCGGTGGAGGAGGCGGCAAAGCTGCTCGGCAAGGCCGAGCGTCCGCTGATCCTCGTCGGCGGCGGCGCGCATGGCGCGCGCGAGGCGGTGCGGACGATCGCCGAGGCGCTGACCGCGCCGGTCATGGCCTTCCGCATGGGCCGCGGCGTGATGGATTCGCGCCATCCGCTCGACTGCACCCTGCCGGTCGGCCATCGCTTCTGGGCCGAGGCGGATGTGGTGCTGATGGTGGGCACGCGCGCGCAGAATCCGCTCATGACTTGGGGCGTGGACGCCGACCTCAAGATCATCCGCGTGGACATCGACGCGGAGGAGATGACGCGCCACGGCCTGCCGACGGTCGGGCTGCACGGCGATGCCGCGCCGATCCTCGCCGCGCTCGCCGACCGCATCGGGCGGCACAACCGGGCGCGCCCTGGCCGGGCCGAGCATGTCGCGCAGGTGAAGGCTGAGGTGATGGGTCGCCTCGCCGACCGCCTTGCGCCCCAGCTTGCCTATGTCCGCGCGATCCGCGAGGCATTGCCGGAGAACGGCGTGTTCGTGGACGAGCTCACGCAGGTCAGCTACGTCGCGCGCATCACGCTGCCGGTCTATCGCCCGCGCACGTTTCTCGCGAGCGGGCTGCAGGGCACGCTGGGCTGGGGCTTTGCCACGGCGCTCGGGGCCAAGGTGGCGCTCGGCGATTCGGCGCCGGTGCTCTCGGTGAACGGCGACGGCGGCTTCATGTTCAACGTGCAGGAGCTGGCGACCGCGGTCCACCATCGGATCCCTGTCGTTGCCGTGGTGTTCAACGACCGCGCCTACGGCAACGTGCGGGCCATGCAGAAGCACAATTTCGGCAACCGGCTGATCGCGAGCGAGCTCACCAACCCGGATTTCGTGCGCCTGGCCGAGAGCTTCGGCGCCCAAGGCCTGCGCGCCCGCACGCCGGAGGAGCTGCGCGCCGCCATCGAGCGCGGCTTCGCCACCACCGACGGCCCGACCCTCATCGAGGTGCCGGTGGGTGAGATGCCGAGCCCGTGGGGGTTCATCAAGCTGCCGCAGGTGCGTCCGGCAAAGCGGAACTGAGCACGCGCCGCGCGCGGGCAAGGTGGCGGCGGCAAGGACACGGCGCCCGGCCAGGATGCTGCTCGGCCTGTTCCTCACGGTGCTGGTCGTCTATGTGGCGCTGGTCGGGCTGCTGTTCCTCGTGCAGCGGCAGCTCCTCTATCCCGGCGCCTGGGCGGGCGGTCCGGATGCGACGCCCGGCGACCCGCCGCCCGGCTTCGAGGCGGTTCGTCTCCTCGCCGAGGATGGCGAACGCCTTGCCGCCTGGTGGCGCGCGCCGGCACCGGGGCGCGCCGTGCTGCTCTATTTCCACGGCAATGGCGGCACGCTGCGGCACCGGAGCGAGCGGATCGCGGCGCTCACCGCGGATGGGCGCGGCCTGCTGATCCTCAGCTACCGCGGCTATGCGGGCTCGACCGGATCGCCCACCGAGGAGGGCCTCGCGCGTGATGCCCGCGCCGCCCTTGCCTTCGTCACCGCCCAAAGCCCGGAGGCGCCGGTGGTGATCTACGGCGAGTCGCTCGGCACGGGCGTCGCGGTGCGCCTCTCCGCAGAGCGTCGGGTCGCCGGGGTCGTGCTTGAGACGCCCTTTTCCTCCGCCGTTGATGTCGCGCGCGCCGTGTACTGGTTCGTCCCAGTCGGTCTCCTGATGCGCGACCGCTTCGACTCCGTCTCCCGCATCGGCGGGATCGGCGCGCCCGTGCTGATCCTGCACGGCGACCGCGACACGGTGGTGCCGATCGCATTCGGCGAGCGCCTGTTCAACGCGGCGGCCGAGCCGAAGCGCTTCGTGCGCCTGCCCGGGGGGCGGCACTCGGAGGTGCTGGAGCGCGGCGGGCTCGCCCCGGTGCTCGCCTTCCTCGCGGAGATCGAGGCGCGGCCCTGACGGCCTGCGCCCCGGTCGAGGACGAGCGGCGTCCCGGTCGCCCTGTCGCCGCGCAGCACCGGGTCGAAGCCGGATACCCGCGTGCCGATTGTCGGGCGTGGGCGGCCTCTCGGCGCGCCGCCTCGCGCGGGGCGGGGACCGATGCCCCCGCCCGGCCAGCCACGGCCGCTGCGCTCAGTCGATCTGCGCGCCGGAGACCCGCACCACCTCCGCCCATTTGATGATCTCGGAGCGGATGAACGCCTCGAAGGCGTCGGGCGTGGTGCCGCCGTCCGGCGTCAGGTTCGGTGGGTCGGCGCCGAGTTCCGCCAGTCGGGCGCGGATCGCCGGCTCCTTGCTCACCGCGTCCACCACCGCGCCCAGCTTTTCGATGATCGGACGCGGCGTGCGCGCCGGGGCCTGGAGGCCGAACCAGGCGGTCGCTTCGAAGCCCGGAACGCCCGCCTCGGCCAGGGTCGGCACGTCCGGCAGGGCCGGCGAGCGCACATGGCTGGTCACCGCGAGCGCGCGGAGCCGCCCGTCGCGGATGTGGCCGATGCAGGAGGGCATGTTGTCGCAACCGACCTCGACGCGCCCCGCCACCGCCTCGATCAGCATCGGTCCGGCGCCGCGGAAGGGCACATGGGTGATCTGGATACCGGACTTGAGCTTGAAGTACTCCATCGTCATGTGCGGCGACCCGCCGCTGCCGGCGCTGCCGTAGTTGAGCTGGCCCGGCCGCGCCTTCGCCAGCGCGATCAGCTCGGCGATGCTGCGCGCCGGCACCGAGGGATGGACGAAGACGACGTTCGGGACCCGGCAGAACAGCCCGACGGCCGCGAGGTCCTCCGGCTTGTAGGGCATGCGCGACCCGAACAGCGCGTAGTTGATCGCCGCCGGAGAGATGGCGTTGTCGAGCAGCGTGTAGCCGTCCGGCGCGGCGCGCGCGACCGCCTCGCCGGCGATGTTGCCGGTCGCCCCCGGGCGGTTCTCCACGGTGACCGGCTGGCCGAGCAGGGCGGACATGCGCTCGGCATAGATGCGCCCGGCGATGTCGGTGGTGCCGGCGGGCGGAAAGCCGACAAGCATGCGAATCGGGCGCGACGGATAGTCGCCCGCAGATGCCGATTGCGCGTGGGCGGCGGTGATTCCAGCCGACGTGACGGCGGTGACGGCGAAACTGCCGAGCAGGGTAGCGCGGCGATCGAGATTCATACCGGTTTTCCTCCCTGGGCGGCGCATCGGGCGCGCCGCTCCCCTGACAAGCCTAGCCGCAGCCCGGGTCGCGGGGCCAGCGGCTGTGTGCGGCCGCCGGCCTCGCGACGGGGCCGCCTAATCGACCCGCGCGCCGGAGACCCGTACCACCTCCGCCCACTTCGTGATCTCGGAGCGGATGAACGCCTCGAAGGCGTCCGGCGTGGTGCCGCCGTCCGGCGTCAGGCCGGGCGGGTCGGCGCCGAGTTCCGCGAGCCGGGCGCGGACCGACGGCTCCTTGCTGATCGCGTCGATCTCGGCGCCCAGCCTCTCGATGATCGAGCGCGGCGTGCGCGCCGGGGCCTGCATGCCGAACCAACTGGTCGCCTCGACATCCGGAACGCCAGCCTCGGCCAGGGTTGGCACATCAGGCAGGACCGGCGAGCGCACACGGCTGGTCACCGCGAGGGCGCGCAGCCGCCCGTCGCGGATATGGCCGATGCAGGAGGGCATGTTGTCGCAGCCGACCTCGATGCGCCCGGACATCACCTCGATCAGCATCGGGGAGGCGCCGCGGAACGGGACGTGGGTGATCTGAATGCCGGCCTTCAGCTTCAGATACTCCATCGTCATGTGGTGCGAGCCGCCGCTGCCGGTGCTCCCGTAATTGAGCTGGCCGGGCCGCGCCTTCGCCAGCGCGATCAGCTCAGCGATGCTGCGCACGGGCTGCGAGGGGTGCACGAAGATCACGTTCGTCACGCGCGTCAGCAGCCCGACGGCGGCGAGATCCTCCGGCCTGTAGGGCATGCGCGACCCGAACAGTGCGTAGTTGATCGCCGCCGGCCCGATCGCGGTGGTGATCAGGGTGTAGCCGTCCGGTGCGGCGCGCGCGGTCGCCTCGCCGGCGACGTTGCCGGTCGCGCCCGGGCGGTTCTCCACCGCGACCGGCTGGCCGAGCCGGGCCGCCAGCCGCTCGGAGTAGAGGCGCGCGATGATGTCGGTTGTGCCGCCGGGTGGGAAACCGACCAGCATGCGAATCGGGCGCGATGGGTAGTCGGTCGCGACGGATTGCGCACGAGCGGTGACGCTGGGCGACGCAGTGGCGGCGAAGGCGAAGCTGCCGAGCAGGACGGCACGGCGATCTGGATGCATTCCGGCATTTCCCCCTGGGGCGGCATTGATGCGCCGCCCTCCGGAGAACGCTAATCCATCACGTGATCATGCGGCCAGACGCGCTGCGCGGCGCGTCGGGCCGCTCGGCCGGAGGCTCAGTCGATCGTCGCGCCGGAGCGCTCGACCACCTGCGCCCACTTCGCGATCTCGGAGCGGATGAATGCCTCGAACGCCTCGGGCGTGGTGCCGCCGTCCGGCGTCAGCCCCGGCGCCATGCCGCCGAGATCGGCGAGCTTCGCGCGCGTCTCCGGCTCCTTGATGATGGCGTCGATCTCGCGCCCGAGCCGCTCGATGATCGGCCGCGGCGTGCGCGCGGGGGCCTGGAGGCCGAACCAGGCGGTGGCCTCGACGCGGGGCAGCCCCTCCTCGGCCGTGGTCGGGCAGTCCGGAAGCGCCGGCGAGCGAGACGCGGTGGTCACGGCGAGGGCGCGCAACCGCCCCTCGCGGATGTGGCCGATCGCCGAAGGCAGGTTGTCCACCGCGACGTGGATGCGCCCGGCGACCGCCTCGACCAGCATCGGCCCGGCGCCGCGGAAGGGCACATGGGTCAGGTCGATCCCGGCCTCGAGCTTCAGCAGCTCGCCCGTCATGTGCAGGCTCGTGCCGCTGCCGGAACTGCCGATGTTGAGCTGGCCCGGGCGCTGCTTGGCGTAGGCGACCAGCTCGCGCAGCGTCCGGACCGGCAGCGAGGGGTGCACGAAGATCACGTTCGGCACCTTCACCACCAGGCCGATGGCGGCGAGGTCTTCCGGCTTGTAGGGCATGCGCTGCTTGTAGAGCGCATAATTGATCGCCCCCGAGCTGATGGTCTGCATCAGCAGGGTGTGGCCGTCGGGATCGGCCTTTGCCACGATCTCGGCGCCGAGGTTGCCGCCCGCGCCGGGGCGGTTCTCGATCACCACCTGCTGGCCGAGCCGCTGGCCGAGCGGCGGGGCAATGATGCGGGCGGCGATGTCGGTGGTACCTGCGGGCGTGAAGCCGACGACCAGGCGGATGGTCCGGTTTGGCCAGGCGGTGGACTGCGCCCCGGCGGTGCGGACGACGGGCAGCGTGGCCGCAGCGGCGGCGCCGTGCAGCAGGGTGCGGCGGCTGAATGACATGGTGACGCTCCTCCTCTGATTCGTTCCTGACCTGATTTTGCCGGCGTGGTCAACCTCCCGGGAACCGGGCGGGGAAGGGGCTACGGGCTTGCCCCCGGCTGGACGGGCCCGCTCGACCGGGGAACGTTGCGCGGCAGCCGGGAACTCGGGCCGCGCTCGCCCGATGGTGCAGTGGCGCCGGCGCTTGGGGACGCCGGCTCTCGCTTGGTTTGCCCCGCCGGCGTTGCGTTGCCGGCGGCGGCGCGGCAAGGATGGGCCAGTCGGAGAAGGCCGCGCACGGCGGATCGTCGCCGGCGGGCCGGAAGCGGGCGGCCGGACGAGCGGGCGGCGCATGGGGTTCTTCAAGGTTTATGGCAGGGTTCTCGGGCTGCTCGGGCCCGATCGGTGGGTGGCGGTCGCGCTGACCTTCGCCTCGCTCGCCATGGCCGGGCTGCAATTCCTCGAGCCCGTGTTATTCGGCCGGGTGGTGGACGTGCTCTCCCGCGCCGACCGGCTCGAGCCGGCGCTGGTCTGGGGCGAGGCGCTCCGGCTGCTCGCGCTCTGGACCGCGGTCGGGCTCTCGGGCATCGGCGCCAACGTGGCCGTCGCGCTGCTCTCGGACCGGATGGCGCACCGCAACCGCCTCTCCGTGATGGCGCGCACCTTCGAGCATGTGCTCTCGCTGCCGCTCTCCTTCCACGGCCACACCCAGACGGGGCGGCTGATCAAGGTGATGCTGGTCGGGACGGACAATCTGTTCTGGCTCTGGCTGTCCTTCTTCCGCGACAACCTCAACACCCTGATCGCCATCTTCGTGCTGCTGCCGATGACGCTGGCGCTGAACTGGCGGCTCGGCCTGCTGCTGATCGCGCTGGTCGTCCTGTTCGGCGTGGTGACCGCCTTCGTCGTCAACCGGACCGAGGCGGCGCAGGGCCGGGTCGAATCCCTGCATACCCGGCTCGCGGGGAGCGCCCAGGACGCCCTCGCCAATGTCGTCGTGGTGCAGTCCTTCACCCGGCTCGCCGCCGAGACCCGCCTCTTCGGGGACATCGTGCGGCAGGTGCTGACGCACCAGTACCCCGTGCTGACCTGGTGGGCGCTGGTCTCGGTGCTGACGCGGGCGGCCAGCACCCTCACCGTCATCGCGATCTTCGTCCTCGGCACCGTGCTCTACATGCGCGGCCTGACGAGCGTGGGCGAGATCGTCAGCTTCATGGGCTTCGCCACCCTGCTGATCGGCAAGCTGGAGGGGGCGGTCAGCTTCGTCTCCCGCCTGGTGCTGCAGGTCCCCGCGCTGCAGGAGCTGTTCCAGGTGCTCGACACGCGCAGCACCGTGCCGGAGAAGCCGGACGCCATCGACCTGCCGCGGGCGCAGGGCGCGGTCACCTTCGAGCGGGTGGTCTTCGCCTATCCCGGCGGCCCGCGCATCCTGGACGACGTCAGCTTCGAGGTGCCGCCGGGCCGCACCGTGGCGCTGGTCGGCCAGACCGGGGCCGGAAAGTCCACCGCCATGGCGCTGCTCCAGCGCATGTGGGACCCGCAGGAGGGGCGGGTGACGCTGGACGGGCACGACCTGCGCGACATCACGCTGGAATCGCTCCGCCGCAACATCGGCGTGGTGTTCCAGGAGAGCATGCTGTTCAACCGGACGATCCGCGACAACCTGCTGGTCGGCCGCCCCGAGGCGACGCAGGAGGAGATCGAGCAGGCCTGCCGCATGGCGGAGGCGCACGACTTCATCATGCGCCAGCCCCAGGGCTACGACACCATGATCGGCGAGCGCGGCGCGACGCTCTCCGGCGGCCAGCGCCAGCGCCTCGCCATCGCGCGCGCCCTGCTGAAGGACCCGCCGGTGCTGATCCTCGACGAGGCGACGAGCGCGCTCGACGCGGCGACCGAGGCGCGGGTCCAGCGGGCGCTCCGGGCGCTCATGAAGGGGCGCACCACCTTCATCATCGCCCACCGCCTGTCCACCGTGCGCGAGGCCGACGAGATCCTGGTTTTCGAGGGCGGCAGGATTGTCGAGCGGGGCAGCTACGAGGAACTCGTCGCGGCGGGCGGTCGTTTCGCCGAGCTGGTGCGCACGCAGCTGACCGGCGGCGCCCCCGTTCCCGCCCACGCGGCGGAGTGAGCGTCGGCGGACGGGGGCGGCGGAGCGGGACGCACGCACGGTTCGCTTGCACTGCGCCGCGTTTGGCTGGCAGGCTGCTCGCTTGGCAAAGAGGACGGCCGACCCGGACCGCCTCCTCCTGCTGCGGTGCGGCGCGTCCGGGCCGACCGCCCCCGATGAAGAAGGGGAGCGCGCCGCCATGACCATCGCGGAAATTCTCCGGCGAAAGGGCACCCAGGTGATCTCGGTCGCGCCGCACGAGGGAGCCCTCGCCGTCGCCGCCGTCCTCGCGGAGCACCGGATCGGCGCGGTGCTGGTGCGCGACGCAACCGGCGCGGTGCGCGGCATCGTCAGCGAACGCGACTTCATCCGCGCGCTCGCGGCGGAAGGCGGCGAGGCGTTGCTCGGCATGGACGCGGCGCGGCTGATGACGCGCGTGCTGCACACCGTCACGCCGCGCACCTCCGTCGTCGAGGCGCTGGGCATGATGACCGACCGCCGCGTGCGCCACCTCCCGGTGCTGGCGGAGGACGGGAGCCTCGCCGGACTGGTCTCGATCGGCGACCTGGTGAAGCACCGGATCGTCGAGATCGAGCACGAGGCGGAGGAGCTGCGCAGCTACGTCGCCCAGGCCGGGTGAGGCCCAGGCCCGGCCGGGGCGGCCCGGGGCCGGCCCGGC
>ERZ777003.3047-NODE-3047-length-17301-cov-7.326105_pt1 | contig 17301 bp, 12 predicted proteins | sample MGYA00374956_ERZ777003 | MGnify/ENA primary metagenome ERZ777003 (study PRJEB29302, sample SAMN06268252) | bioreactor metagenome | isolation source: Joint BioEnergy Institute, California, USA | place: USA:Joint BioEnergy Institute, California, USA | collected... | reverse complement strand
CGAGCAACGCGAGCGCCAGCGCAAGCCGCTCCGCATGCGTCCGCCGGGCGCGCATCGGCGCCGCCACCGCGCTGACCTGACTGGAGACCAGTGACAGCCGCCGCGCGTGGAAAGCCTCGCCGAGCGGCAGCGCGGGCTCGCGGTCGCCGAACCAGCTCGCCTCGACGATGCGTGCCTCGAAGCCGGCGTGGAGCAGCGCCCGGCGCAGCCCCTCCTCGGTGGCCGAGGCGTGGATCAGGAGGTCGCAGTCCCGCGGCGCCTCCTCCGGCCTGGCGAAGCGCGCGCCGAGCGTCGCGGCGACGGTCGCGCGCTGCTCGTCCGGATCGCACACCGTCAGGTCGAGCCCCGGGATGCGGGCGAGCAGGTAGGCGCAGAGCAGGCCCACCACGCCGGCGCCGATCACCAGCGCCCGCTCCCCGATGCGCGGCACCGCGTCCCACAGCACATTGACCGCCGTCTCCATGTTGGCGGCGAGCACGGCGCGGTGGTCCGGCACCGTGTCGGGGACGGGCTGGCATAGTGCGGCCGGTGCGACGAAGCGGTCCTGGTGCGGGTGCAGGCAGAAGACGCGCCTGCCGAGCAGTGGCGCCGGCCCCGCTTCGACGACGCCGACCGCGCAGTAGCCATACTTCACAGGGAAGGGGAATTCGCCCCGTTGCAGCGGGGCGCGCATGGCCTGGTGCTGGCTCGGCGGCACGCGGCCCTGCCAGACGAGGCGCTCCGTGCCGCGCGAGACGCCGCTCGCGACGGTCCGCACCAGCACCTCCCCGGGACCGGGTGCCGCGACCGTCTCCTCGCGGAGCTCGCCCCGGCCGGCGGCGACGGTCCAGAACGCCGTGGCCTTCATCCCGTCCGTCCCCCGGGCCGCGCCCGGTCGAGCGCGATGTCGAACAACACGTCGCCGCCGCCTTCCGACTCCAGCGGGAAGATCCGCCATGCGAAGCGCAGCCCGTCGGCGATGCGCCCGACCTCGGGGAGCGTGAAGGCGGGGATGCCGGAGCCGAGCAGCACCGGCGCCACGGTCACATGCAGCCGGTCAAGGCAGCCCGCAATGAGGAAGCGCGAGACGGTGACGCCGCCGCCCTCGACGAACAGCCGCGTCAGCCCGCGTGCGGCGAGGGCGCGGAGCAGCGCGGGGATGTCGAGCCCTCCGCCGCCTGCCGGCGCGCGGGGCAGGCGCAACCCCTCGGCCGCGCCCACCGGGTCGGGCCCTGGCGCGTCCGTGGCGCAGGCGAGCAGGGTCGGCGGCCCGCCGTCACGGAAGACGCGATACTCCGGCGAAAGGCGGCGCTCCGTGTCGAGCACGACCCGCACCGGGCTCTCGCCCGGCACCTCGCGCGTGGTCAGGCGCGGATCGTCCTGGCGCACCGTGCCGGCGCCGATGATGACCGCGTGGCAGAGCGCGCGCAGGCGGTGGGTGTGGAGGATGTCGCCGCGACCGCCGATCCACTGAGAGGAGCCCGATGCGGTGGCGATCCGCCCGTCGAGCGTCTGGGCGAGGCGGCCGATCACGCGGCAGCCATCGGGCGCCGTCGGCGGCGCCAGCACCGGCGCGAAGAGATCCGTAAGGGCGCAGGGCGGCAGCGAGGCAGGATCGCCGCCGTTGCGCAGGCCGCGCAGCGCGTCCCAGACGGCTTCGATGCCCAGCCCTTCCATGACGGCGCGCACCATGCCGCAGGGACGGCGCGCGCGCCAGGGTGGGGCGAGTCCGGACCCTCGGCGGCCATGCGGTCAACCGATCATCGCCATCGTCACGCCGATCGCGGTGATCGCCGCCAGACCGAGGGCAATCCGGGCGAGCAGGCCGGGATCGCCCGGAACCTTCGGGCTGAGGGCGCAGTAGGCGGGATTGTCCGGATCGTACCAGACCCGCGCCGGGGCACCGGGGACCAGGCCGCGCAGCGCGACACGCATCTCATCCTTCGTCGCATAGCGGTTGGTGCCGAAGTCCAGGTCGCAGCAGACGAATCTTTGCCCCTGCGCCGTGAACTCGACCACGAGATCCACGATCCAGTGGCTCGGGATCCTCCCGCCTCCTCGGTGGTGGGGCTCCGCCTTGCGGACCCAGCCGGTCGTCGTCGCGAGTCGCGCCAGCCGGCTTCGCAGCCTCCGCTTCAGGCGCGCGAGGACCAGCATGGCGATCAACAGGATGATGAGCATCATCTCGGCGATCACCGCGATGACGATACCCGCGTTCTGCATCGGATATCCCCAGGCCCGCGGCGCGCGCGACGCCTGCGGACGGCGCGCAACATGCCTCAGGGGCGAGTTGCCGCGCCAGAGAAGCCCCGGAGCCCGGTACGGTCAGGCGGCCGTACGCCGTCCGGCCTGCCGCACGCTGGCTCGGCCTCGCGGCAACCGCCCTCGCGCCTCAACGTTGCTGCGCCGGAGGGTCCCACCATGCGGCTCGGCGGCCGGCGCGAGAGCACCAACATCGAGGATCGGCGCGGCGCGGGATTCCGCGGCGGCAGCCTTGCCGTGGGCGGCGGACTCGGCACGGTGGTCCTGATCGTGCTCGCGCTGCTGTTCGGCGTGGACCCCGGCGTGATCCTCTCGGGCGGCGCGCCGCCGGGGGCCGATCGTCCGGCCATCACCGAAGGCCGCGCCCCACCCGGCGGCAATCCCCGGGAGGAGCCGGCGAGGCAGCTTGTCGCGCGCGTGCTGGCCTCCTCCGAGGACAGCTGGCGCGACGTCTTCGCCCAGGCGGGCCGGCGCTACGAGGAGCCGACGCTGGTGCTGTTCTCCGGCGCCACGCAATCGGGCTGCGGCTTCGCCCAGGCGGCGGTCGGGCCATTCTACTGCCCGCTCGACCGCAAGCTGTACATCGACCTCAGCTTCCTGGACGACATGCAGCGCCGGCTCGGCGCGACCGGCGATTTCGCGACGGCCTATGTCGTCGCGCATGAGGTCGGGCACCATGTGCAGAACCTGCTCGGCATCCTCCCGCGGGTGGATGCGCTGCGGCGGCAGGTTTCGGAGGGGCAGTCGAACGCCCTTTCGGTGCGGCTGGAGTTGCAGGCCGACTGCTTCGCCGGCGTCTGGGCGCACCGCGCCGACACGGCGCAGCCGATGCTGGAGAAGGGCGACATCGAGGAGGGCCTGAACGCCGCCTCCGCCGTGGGCGATGACCGGATCCAGCGCGCCTCGCGCGGCTATGTCGTGCCGGAGAGCTTCACCCATGGCAGCTCGCAGCAGCGCGTCACCTGGTTCCGGCGCGGCCTGCAGAGCGGCGAGGTCGGCGCCTGCGACACCTTCGCCGACGGGCGGCGGCAGTAGCGGCCGGCGCAACCTGCCCCTCTGAGTCGGCTGGGCAAGGGGGCGCGCGCGGCATAGGCTGGCGGTGCCATGCCGCACATCGCCGTCGCCCGCCTGTGGTTCGAGGGGAATTCCTTCGCACCCGTCCCAACGCCGCAATCCGCCTTCGAGTCGCGCGAATGGGCCGCCGGGCCCGAAGCGCTGGCGCGCTATGCCGGCACCGCGACCGAACTTGGCGCCGTCGCCGCCTTCCTCGCCGCCCGGCCGGGCTGGCGCGCGACGGTGCTGCGCTGCGCCGCGGCGCAGCCAGGCGGGCCGATGGCCGATGAGGCGATGGCCGCCTGGCGGCGCGAGGTCGAAGCGGCGCTGAAGGCGGAGCGTTTCGACGGGATCTACCTCTCCCTGCACGGCGCCTGCGTGACGGAGAGCGACCCGGAGGCCGACCTCACGACGATGCACCGCATCCGGTCCATCGTCGGCAGGAACGTGCCGATCACCGCGAGCTTCGACTTCCACGCCAACATGGCACCGGAGGTGGCGGAACTGCTCGACGGCGCCTCGGCCTACCGCACCTATCCCCATGTGGACATGGACCGGGCGGCGGGGCGGGCGCTCGCCCTGCTGGAGCGCGCCATCGGCGGCGCGCCGCGTGCGCAGGGCTACATCGCCAAGCGGCCGATGGTGCTGCACAGCTTCCACATGCGCCATGAGGGCGGCCCGATGGCCGAGGTATGGGCGGAGGCCGCCGCGGCGGAGCGGCCGCCGGTGCTCGACGCCTCGATCTTCGGCGGCTTCGCCTGGGGCGACAGCCCCTATGCCGGCCCCTCAGCGATGGTCTGGGCGGAGGATGCCGGCGCCGCACGCGACCTGGCCGAAAGGCTGGCGGACTCGATCGCCGCGCGCCGCGCGCGCTTCGCGGTGACGCTGCCCGACCCGGCGACCGCGTTGCGCGAGGCGCTGGCCGCGCCACCCGGCCTGGTTGCGCTGCTCGACCCAGCGGACAACCCGCTCTCCGGTGGCATCGCCGACACGCCGGGCCTGCTGCGCGCCCTGGTCGAGGCGCAACTGGACGTTCCGACGGTGTTCGCCTTCCTGCACGACCCGGTCACCGTCGCCGCGGCGCGGGAGGCGGGCGTCGGCGCCCGCATCACCCGCTGGCTCGGCGGCCAGGTGACGGAGATGTTCGGCCCGCCTGTGGTTGCCGAGGTCGAGGTCGAGCGCCTGACCGATGGCCGCTTCGTCAACGAGGGCCCGATGGAGCGCGGCGCGCCCGTAGACCTCGGCGCGACCTGCGTGCTGCGCCTTGGCCCGGCGCTCCGCGTCATCTGCACCGAGCGCAAGGAGGCGGCCGTTGACCCCGCCTTCTTCGCCCTGCACGGCATAGACCTCGGCGCGACGCGGCTGCTGGCGAACAAGGCGAAGAACCACTTCCGCGCCGCCTTCGCCGAGCGGTGCAGCGCGATCGTCGAATGCGACTGCCCTGGCCCGGCCGCGCTCGACCTCGCCGCGCTGCCGTTCCGCCACGTTCCGCTGGAGTGGCGCCGTCCGGCCTGAGCGGCGCCCCTCGTAGCGCGGGGGTGCTGCTCAGGCCCCCCTGCGTGCCATCTCCCGCAGCACGTGCTTCTGGATCTTGCCCGTCGAGGTCTTGGGCAGGTCCACGAACACGACCGCGCGCGGAACCTTGAAGTGCGCCATGCGCTCGCGGCAGAAGGCGATCAGCTCCTCCGCCGTGGCGCTCGCGCCCGGCTTCAGCTCGACAAAGGCGCAGGGCGTCTCGCCCCATCTCTCGTCCGGTTTCGCCACCACGGCGGCGAGTGCCACCGCCGGGTGCTTGAACAGCACCTCCTCGACCTCGATCGAAGAGATATTCTCCCCGCCCGAGATGATGATGTCCTTGGAGCGATCCTTGAGCTGGATGTAGCCGTCCGGGTAGCGGACCGCGAGGTCGCCTGTGTGGAACCAGCCGCCGGCGAAGGCTGCCTCGGTTGCCGCCGGATCCTTGAGGTAGCCTTTCATCACCACGTTGCCGCGCATCATCACCTCGCCGAGCGTCGTGCCATCGGACGGCACGGGGCGCATCGTCGCGGGGTCCATCACCTCCAGCCCCTCGAGGGCGAGGTAGCGCACGCCCTGGCGCGCCATCAGCGCGGCCTGCTCGGCGAGCGGCTTCGCCTCCCACTCGGCGTGCCACTCGTTCACCACGGCGGGGCCATAGACCTCGGTCAGGCCGTAGACATGGCAGACCGCGAAGCCGGCGGCGCGCATCGCCGCGAGCACCGTCTCGGGCGGCGGCGCGGCGGCGACGACGAACTGCACCTGATGGGCGAGGGGGCGCCTCTCCGTCTCCGGCGTGTTGAGCAGCGTGGCCATGACGATCGGCGCGCCGCACATGTGCGTCACGCCGTGCTCCGCGATCATCCGCCACATTTCCGGCCCGCGTACGGCGCGCAGGCAGACATGGGTTCCGGCGACGGCGCAGATCGTCCAGGGGAAGCACCAGCCGTTGCAGTGGAACATCGGCAGGGTCCAGAGATAGACCGGATGCTTCCCCATCCCCGCCGAGAGCACGTTGCCCACCGCCAGCAGATGCGCTCCGCGGTGGTGATAAACCACGCCCTTGGGCCGGCCGGTCGTGCCGGAGGTGTAGTTGAGGGTGATCGCGTCCCATTCGTCGCGCGGCATCGGCCAGGCGAAGGAAGGATCGCCCTCGGCGAGCAGTGCCTCGTAGGGCACGCCCCCGAGCGTCTCGGCCCTGGCGCTCTCCGGCGCCATCGGGTCGTCCACCTCGATGACGAGCGGCCGCGCCGAGCATTGGTCGAGCGCGGTGCGCAGCGTGGGTATGAACTCCTTGTCCACCAGGATCGCCTTCGCCTCGCCGTGGTCGAGGATGTAGGCGATGGTGCCTGCGTCGAGCCGCGTGTTGATCGTGTTCAACACCGCGCCCGCCATCGGCACGCCGTAATGGCTTTCCAGCATCGCGGGGATGTTGGGCAGCAGCGCCGCCACCGTGTCGCCCCGCCCGATGCCGCGCCGTGTCAGCGCGTGGGCGAGGCGCACGCAGCGGTTGCGCAGCTCCCGGTACGGCGTCGCCTGGCTGGCGTGCAGGACGGCGGTGTGATCGGGGAAGACCTGCGCGGCACGCTCGAGAAACAGCAGCGGTGTCAGCGGCTGGTGGTTGGCCGGGACCCGGGGCAGCGCATCGTAACCGGTGGCGGACATTCTCAGCGGTCCTTCCACACCGGCTTGCGCTTGCCGAGGAAGGCGCCGATGCCTTCGGCCGCGTCCTCGGCCAGCAGGTTCTCCACCATCACGGCGGCGGAGCAGGCATAGGCCTGATCGAGCGGCCGGCCGAGCTGGCGATAGAAGTTCTGCTTGCCGAGCCGGATCGTCAGCGCCGAGCGCGCCGCGATCCGCCGCGCAAGGTCGAGCGCGGTCGGCATCACCTGATCCGGTGGCACGACGCGGTTGACCAGGTGGATGCGCAGCGCCTCCTCGGCCGGGATCATCTCCCCGAGCAGGAGCATCTCCATCGCGGGCTTCGCTGGCACGGCGCGCGAGAGCGCGACCGCGGGCGTCGAGCAAAACAGGCCGATGTCAACGCCGGGGGTGCAGAACCGCGCCTGCGTCGAGGCGACGGCAAGGTCGCAGGTGGCGACGAGCTGGCAGCCGGCGGCGGTCGCCACGCCATGCACGGCGGCGATCACGGGCTGGGGCAGGGCGGTGATCGCCTGCATCACTTCGGCGCAGCGCGTCATGGTTGTGGAGAAGAAGGCGCGGCCGCCGTCCGGGTCGTCCCGATGGGCGGTGATCTCGCGCAGGTCGTGCCCGGCGGAGAAGACCGACCCCTCGGCGGTGAGAACCACGGCGCGCACCCCGGGATCCTTCGCGATGTCCTCGAACGTCGCGGCCAGTACGTCGAGCATGGCGAGCGAGAGGGCGTTGCGCGCCGCGGGCCGGTTCAAGGTGAGGACGTGCACCCCGGCGCCCTCATCGCGGCGCAGCAGGAGGGGGGACGACGCGGCCTGATCGGCCTCGGCCGGCTTGGGCATGGGATGGGCGGACATGGTGTCTCCTTCGTGGAGGCCGAGCGCTCTCGTGCTGGCCCGGCGCACGGGCAACGCGCGCCGCGCACGGGACGGCCAGTGGACCGGCCCTTTATGCCGTCGCCGGTGCCGGGATGTCAGCCAGGCCCCTTCTGTCCGCGCCGTCGCGGCGGTGCTGACCGGCTCCCTTCCTGTCGCTGGCATCCGGTGGTGAGTGGGCGGGGTCAGGCATGCTCGTTGGTGCAGCCACGATGCCGGGATGGGCGGGCACACAAGGACGCGTGAGATAGGAAAGATTGCCTTGTATTTCCGGATTCGTTCTCGCATGCTCGCCATGGCGGCCCGTCTGCCCAGACGGGCCGGGAGACCAGGGCGCATGCGTAATACGCCCAGGGACCGCCTCGCATCCCGCGGCGCGCGGGTAGGCCGTCGTCGCCTCCGCTTGTGCGCCGGCCCGGCCGTTTCGCCGGGCACGGTCATCCGTCGCGCCGCTAACCGCGCCCGATGAAGGGCATCTTTGTCGCCATCACCGTCAGAAACTGGATGTTGGAATCGAGCGGCAGCGAGGCCATGTGTACGAGAGCATTTGAGACATGCCGTACATCCATGGTTGGTTCGACCATCACTTCGCCATTGGCCTGTTTGACGCCGCGCTGCATGCGAACGGTCATCGGAGTGGCTGCATTGCCGATATCGATCTGGCCGCAGGCGATGTCGTATTTCCGCCCGTCGAGGGAGATGCTCTTGGTCAGCCCGGTGATGGCGTGCTTCGTCGCCGTATAGGGGGCCGAGTCAGGGCGCGGGACATGCGCGCTGATCGAACCGTTGTTGATGATCCTGCCGCCCCGCGGGGTCTGCTCCTTCATCATCCGGAACGCCGCCTGGGCGCAGAGGAAGGAGCCGGTCAGGTTCACCGCGACCACGCGGTTCCAGTCCTCGACCTTCAGATCCTCGAAGGGCGTGCCGGGCACATTGCCGCCGGCGTTGTTGAACAGCAGGTCGAGGCGGCCGAAACGCTGCTTGATGGCGTCGAAGAGGGCGTTCACGGCGGCCGGATCGGCCACGTCCGTCGGTACGACCAGGGCCCTGGAGCGGGCCTCCTCTCCGGCGAGGCTGACGGTTTCCTCCAGGGCGTCGCGCCGGCGGCCAGCCAGGGTGACCGCCCAGCCGGCCTCGAGCAGGCCAAGGGCGCAGGCACGGCCGACGCCGGAGCCGGCGCCGGTGACGAGGGCAATCTTCTGCTGCTGCGTGGTGGACGACATCGGGCTTTCGGACTCCCCGTTTCGGTGCGGACCAGCAAAGCATCGGTGCTGCCCGCGCAGAAGGCAACGTGCCGTGGTGGCGGGCATTGGCGGCGCTGCCTGCACCGGAGTCGCAGTGGCCATTTGGCAGCCGAAAGTCGGAAGTGCTGCCAGGGCTCTGCGTCCGGCGCAGGTCTCCACCGGAAGCCACGCACTTCGTCGCCAACACCCGCGGCGACGCCCGCAACCGATGCGGGGCTTGTGGTGCAGCTATGCACCGCTCCGGCGATCTCGAATTGGGTGAAAGGGGGAACTGTGGTGCCAACGGCGCGCTTCGTCGCACGAACACCACGGCATTGTCGCATCGGCAACAACGTCAGTGGTATGATGGATGCTTGGGGGAGCGCGAACACGCGGCACGTTACGCGGTGGGCGCGACGGCGTCCGGGTCGGCCAGGGGAATTCCGGCCACGCTCAATTGACCCGGCGGATGTCAGCCAAGCAGTTCCGCGGGCGTTCCAGTGGACGCGCCGCCTCCGGAGGACCGGTTGATGCTGACCATGTCCTACTCGATGGACGATCTGTTCGCCAGCTTCGCACGCAACTACGAGCAGCGGCGGGAAACGGAGCTCTCCCTCGCCGAGTACCTCGAAGGATGCCGGCGCGATCCGATGATGTACGCCAGCGCGGCCGAGCGCATGCTCGCCGCGATCGGTGAGCCCGAGATCATAGATACCTCGAAGGATCCGCGCCTGGGCCGCATCTTCCTGAACCGCACGATCCGCCGCTACCCGGCCTTCTCCGAGTTCTACGGCATGGAGGAGACGATCGAGCGGATCGTCGGCTTCTTCCGCCACGCCGCGCAGGGGCTCGAGGAGCGCAAGCAGATCCTCTACCTGCTGGGCCCCGTCGGCGGCGGCAAGTCCTCGCTCGCCGAGCGCCTGAAGGCGCTGATGGAGGTCGAGCCGATCTACGTGCTCAAGGCAGGCGACCAGATCTCGCCGGTCTTCGAGAGCCCGCTCGGCCTGTTCGACCCCGAGCAGATGGGGCCGGTGCTCGAGGATCGCTACGGCATCCCGCGTCGCCGCCTGACCGGCTTCATGAGCCCCTGGGCGGTGAAGCGGCTCGACGAGTTCCGCGGCGACGTGTCGCGCTTCCGCGTGGTGAAGATCCACCCCTCGCGCCTGCGCCAAATCGCCATCGCCAAGACGGAGCCGGGGGACGAGAACAACCAGGACATCTCCTCCCTCGTTGGCAAGGTGGACATCCGCCGGCTGGAGACCTTCGCGCAGAACGACCCGGATGCCTACTCCTTCTCCGGCGGCCTGAACCGGTCCAACCAGGGCCTGCTCGAGTTCGTCGAGATGTTCAAGGCGCCGATCAAGATGCTGCACCCGCTGCTGACCGCGACGCAGGAGGGCAGCTACATCGGCACCGAGAACATCGGCGCCATCCCCTACCAGGGCATCATCATGGCCCACTCCAACGAGGCGGAGTGGCAGACCTTCAAGAACAACCGCAACAACGAGGCCTTCATCGACCGCATCTACGTCATCAAGGTCCCGTACTGCCTGCGCGTGACGGAGGAGCAGAAGATCTACGAGAAGCTCGTGCGCGGCAGCGAGCTCGCGGGCGCGCCCTGCGCGCCCGGCACCTTCGAGATGCTCGCCCGCTTCTCGGTGCTCTCGCGCCTGCGCCGGCACGAGAATTCCAACCTGTTCGCCAAGATGCGCGTCTATGACGGTGAGAGCCTGAAGGATACCGACCCGCGCGCCCGCTCGCTGCAGGAGTACAAGGACGCGGCCGGGCCGGACGAGGGCATGGACGGCATCTCCACTCGCTTCGCCTTCAAGGTCCTCGCTGCCACCTTCAACCACGACACGCACGAGGTCTCGGCCGACCCGGTCCACCTGATGTACGTGCTGGAGCAGCAGATCCGGCGCGAGCAGTTCCCGGAGGAGACGGAGAAGCGCTACCTCGAATTCATCAAGGGCGAGCTCGCGCCGCGCTACGCGGAGTTCATCGGCCACGAGATCCAGAAGGCGTACCTCGAGAGCTACCACGACTACGGCCAGAACCTGTTCGATCGTTATGTGGCCTACGCCGACGCCTGGATCGAGGATCAGGACTTCAAGGACCCGGACACGGGTCAGCTCCTCAACCGCGAGATGCTCAACCTGGAGCTGACCAAGATCGAGAAGCCCGCCGGCATCGCCAATCCGAAGGACTTCCGCAACGAGGTTGTGAAATTCGCGCTGCGCTCGCGTGCCAACAACGGCGGGCGTAACCCTTCCTGGACGAGCTACGAAAAGATCAGGGAGGTGATCGAGCGCCGCATGTTCAGCCAGGTGGAGGAGCTGCTGCCGGTGATCTCCTTCGGCTCGAAGCGCGACAGCGAGACGGAGAAGAAGCACGGGGAGTTCGTCGAGCGCATGGTCGCCCGCGGCTATACGGAGCGCCAGGTGCGTCGCCTGGTCGAGTGGTACATGCGCGTGAAGCAGGCGGGCTGAGGCACGGGGAAGGCCCACGCGGAGCCGAGTGCGATGTACATCATCGATCGCCGCCTCAATCCCGGTGGAAAGAGCCTCGCCAACCGGCAGCGCTTCCTCCGCCGCGCCAAGGCGCTGGTGCGCGAGGCGGTGCGCGAGAGCGCGGCCAGCCGCAGCGTCAAGGACACCGAGCAGGGGGCGACCATCACGATCCCCGGCTCCGGCGTCCGGGAGCCGACCTTCCGCCGCGCGCCGGGCGGGCGGCGCGAGCATATCCTCCCGGGTAACAAGGAGTATGTCGAAGGTCAGACCATCCCGCGCCCGCCTGCCGGGGGCGGGGGGGGCGGCAGCGAGGGCAGCCCGGACGGCGGCGGCGAGGATGCGTTCCGCTTCGCGCTGACCCACGAGGAATTCCTCGACCTGTTCCTCGAGGACCTCGAGCTTCCGGACCTCGCGAAACGCCGGTTCGTGGACGGGGAGGTGAAGACCTGGCGGCGGGCCGGCTACTCGATCTCCGGCTCGCCGGCCAACCTCGCCCTGGTGAGGACGCTGCGCAACAGCCTGTCCCGTCGCATCGCGCTCCGGCGCCCCAAGCCGGAGGAAATCGCCCGGCTGGAGGCCGAGCGCGATGCGGCCGAGAGCGCCGGCGACCCCGAGCGGCTGGAGGCGGCGCTGCAGGAGCTCGCCGAGCTGCGGCGCCGCAGCCAGCGCATCCCCTACATCGACCCGATCGACGTCCGCTACCGTCAGTTCCAGCCGGAGCCGAAGCCGATCGCCCAGGCAGTGATGTTCTGCCTGATGGACGTGTCCGGCTCCATGACGGAGCACATGAAGGACCTGGCGAAGCGCTTCTACCTGCTTCTCTACATCTTCCTCAAGCGGCGCTACCGCCATGTGGACATCGTCTTCATCCGCCACACCCACGAGGCGAAGGAGGTGGACGAGGAGACCTTTTTCCGCAGTCCTGAGACCGGCGGCACGGTGGTCTCCACGGCGCTCGAGGAGATGCTGAAGGTCGTCGCGGCGCGGTACAGCCCGAGCGACTGGAACATCTACGCCGCGCAGGCCTCGGACGGTGACAATACCACCTCCGACAACGAACGCACCGCGCGGCTTCTCGCCGACCGGATCCTGCCGATCTGCCAGTACTATGCCTATCTCGAGGTCGGGCGAGAGGATGGGATGCACCCGGTGGGCTTCATCCCGCGCGAGAGCGACCTCTGGCGCACCTACAGCACGCTGCGCAAGGAGGGCCAGCCCCTCGCCATGCGCAAGGTGCGCCACCGGCGCGAGATCTACCCCGTCTTCCGCGAGCTGTTCCGGAAGGGCGCGGATGCAACGAAGGAGGCGCAGGCCACGCCATGAGCGCTGACGGCGGACTCGGCCGCCTGCTCTATCCGGGTGCGGACTGGGACTTCGCCACCATCCGGCGCGTGTACGACGCGATCGAGGAGATCGCGCTCGGGGAGCTCGGCCTCGACATCTACCCGAACCAGATCGAGGTGATCAGCGCCGAGCAGATGCTCGACGCCTACGCCTCCAACGGTATGCCGCTGCTCTACCGGCACTGGTCCTTCGGCAAGCGCTTCGCGCGGCACGAGGGGCTGTACCGCAAGGGCTTCCAGGGCCTCGCCTACGAGATCGTCATCAACTCCTCGCCCTGCATCTCCTACATCATGGAGGAGAACACGGCGACGATGCAGGCGCTGGTGATCGCCCATGCGGCGTTCGGCCACAACCACTTCTTCAAGAACAACTACCTGTTCCGCCAGTGGACCGACGCCGAAGGCATCCTGCCCTATCTCGACTTCGCCAAGGGCTACGTCGCGCAGTGCGAGGAGCGCTACGGCCACGCCGCGGTGGAGCGGGTGCTCGACGCCGCCCACGCGCTGATGAGCCACGGCGTGCACCGCTATCCCCGCCGCAAGCGCCCCGACCTGCGCTCGGAGGAGCGGCGGGAGCGCGAGCGGCGCGAGCACGAGGAGCGGGTGTTCAACGACCTCTGGCGCACCGTGCCGGTGAAGGCCGGCGGCGTGCCGGCGCCCTCCCTCGACGAGGAGCGGCGCCGCGCCCTGCTCGAGCTGCCGCAGGAGAATATCCTCTACTTCCTCGAGAAGACCGCGCCGCGCCTCAAGCCCTGGCAGCGCGAGATCCTGCGCATCGTGCGGCACGTGGCGCAGTATTTCTATCCGCAGTCCCAGACCAAGCTGATGAACGAGGGCTGCGCCACCTGGGTGCACTACCAGATCATGAACCGGTTGCATGAGCGCGGCCGCATCTCCGATGGCCACTTCATGGAGTTCCTGCACTCCCACACCAACGTGGTCTTCCAGCCTGAATTCGACGATCCGCGCTTCTCCGGGATCAATCCTTACGCCCTCGGCTTTGCGATGATGGAGGACATCGCCCGCATCGCGACCGAGCCGACCGAGGAGGACCGCGAGTGGTTCCCGGACTTCGCGGGCAGCGGCGATGCGATCGGCGTGCTGCGCCACGCATGGGCGAACTACCGCGACGAGAGCTTCATCTCGCAGTTCCTCAGCCCGGCGCTGATCCGCCGGCTGCGGCTGTTCCACCTCGTGGACGACTCCGAGGAGGACTACCTCGAGGTTGCCGCGATCCACGATGAGCGCGGGTTCCGCCGCGTGCGCCGCGCCCTCTCGCGGCAGTACGACGTCGGCCACCAGGACCCGGACATCCAGGTGGTTGACGTGGACCTCGCGGGGGACCGCAAGCTCATCCTGCATCACCGCGTGCCCGACCGGCAGCTGCTCGACGCCGAGGACGCGCGCCTCGTGCTGCAGCACCTGGCCGACCTGTGGGGCTACGACGTGGTACTCAAGGAGATCGACCCGAAGACCGAGGCGGTGCTCAAGGAGCACCATGCCTCGGCCCGGCCGGGATTGTTCTGACCCGCCCCGCGCTAATCCACGATCGCCTGGTAGGCGAACTGGCGGAGCTGGTAGCGGAAGGGCAGGCGCTGCGCTGGCGCCTGCATCATCAGGATGACGTACATGTCCTCCCGCGGGTCCACCCAGAAATAGGTGCCGTAGGCGCCGCCCCAGTAGTAGTCGCCCACGCTGCCCGGCAGCGGATTGAGCCCGGCCTCCGTGCGCACCGCGAAGCCGAGCCCGAAGCCCTGGCCCATCTCCGGTGTCGGCGCGAGCGCGGCGAAGCGCGTGCCGATGTCGCCGCCGTAGCGCGTGCCGGCGGGCAGGTGGTTGGCCGTCATCAGCTCGATCGTCTTGCGCGAGACGAGACGGACGCCGTCGAGCTCACCCTTGTTCAGCAGGAACTGCGCGAAGCGCGCATAGTCGCGCGCCGTGGAGACCATGCCGCCGCCTCCCGAGAACCAGCTCGGCCGGACCAGGGGGTCGGGCACCGCGGGGCGCCGGCCGGTGTTCCGGTCCGTCTGCGGATAGGCCGCGCGCGAAGTGGCCTCCTGCGGCGCCCAGAAGCCGGTGTCGGTCATCCCGAGCGGTCGCGCGATGCGCTCGACGACGAAGCTGTGGAGGTCGGTGCCGCTCACCACTTCGATGATCCGGCCGAGCACGTCGGTCGAATAGCTGTACTCCCAGTGCGTGCCGGGCTGGTGCATCAGCGGCAAGGCGGCGAGGCGCCGGATGAACTCGGCCGAGGTGATTCCCCGTTCGCGGAGATTCGCCTGACGGTAGGCCTGCGCCACCGGGTCCTCGCCATTGCCGTAGGTCAGGCCGGAGGTGTGGCGCAGGAGGTCCTGCACCGTGATCGGCCGGGCGGCTGGCTCCAGCGCCAGGCTGACGCGGCCCGTCGTGGGGTCGGTGCGCGGAACGCCGACGCGCATCTCCTGGAACTCGGGCAGGTGGCGCGCTACGGGATCCGTGAGGGAGAGCCGTCCCTCCTCGGCCAGCATCATGATGCCGAGGGAGACGATCGGCTTGGTCATCGAGGCGATGCGGAAGACCGCGTCTTCCGGCATAGGCGCATTCGCCTCGCGGTCACGGAAGCCGACGGCCTGCTGGTAGGCGATCTTCCCGCGGCGCCCGATGATGATGGCCGCACCCGGCACGGCACCGCGTGCGACCTCGCCTTGCAGCCATTCCGAGAGGCGCGAGAGCCGCGCCGAGGAAAGCCCGACCTCCTCCGGCCGTGCGGCGTGCGGCAACTCGGCGGTCATGGCTGGCAAGGCAAGGCCCGCGGCGAGGGTGGCCGCCGCGACGATGCGGAGCACTGAACGACGACGCATGCTGTCTCCTCCCCCGGGCCGCCGCGGCCGCAGCGGCGCCGGTGGACTCAGCTTGGAAGCCGTGCACCGCTCTGGTCAATCGCGCACCGGATCAATATGTCGCCCGTCCGCCGGTGATGTCGAACACCGCGCCAGTGGAGAAGGAGCAGTCCTCCGAGGCCAGCCAGCACACCAGCGCGGCGACCTCCTCGACCCGCACGAAGCGTCCCATCGGGATCTTCGATAGCATGTAGGCGATCTGCGCCTCGGTCATCTGCTTGAAGAGGTCGGTCTGCGCCGCTGCCGGCGTGACGCAGTTCACGAGCACGCCCTTGTCCACCAGCTCCTTGGCCATGGACTTGGTCAGCCCGATCAGCCCAGCCTTCGAGGCGCTGTAGTGGGAGGCGTTCGGGTTGCCTTCCTTGCCCGCGACCGAGGCGATGTTCACCACCCGCCCGTAGCCGGCGCGGATCATCTCCGGCACGACCGCACGGCTGACCAGGTAGGGCGCGACCAGGTTCACCTCGATCACGCGCCGCCACTCCGCCGGGGCGATCTCCCAGGTCGGCGCGTTGCCACCGGTGATGCCGGCGTTGTTCACGAGGATGTCGATGCGCCCGCCATGCGCGGCGAGCGTGGCGCGTGTCGCCGCAGCCACCGCAGCCTCGTCGGTCAGTTCGACGGCATGCGCGGTTACGGTGCCGGCTTGCGCCAGGGTGGCCCGCGCCTCCTCGAGCCGGGAAGCGTCCGCATCCCACAGCGCGACCGCGGCGCCGGAGGCGAGCGCCCGCTCCGCCACCGCATAGCCGATCCCGCGCGCCCCGCCCGTCACCACCGCCACCCGGCCCGCGAGGTCGATCCGGTTCATCCTCTGCTCCCCTTCCGCTGCGCCATCGGGCGCTGCCGATTGTTGTCGGCCCACCCATCTGTTCCCGTGCCACGCCGCTCGGCTGGCTCCTGAGCGGAGCCGATCACGGCCGGTGCCCCAGGTCCAGCCGCCGGCTGCTCCATGCCGGGATCGTCCCCGGCGTCCGGTCGGCCCGGTGCCGGTGGCAGGGCCCCGTCGTGCACCACTGGGCTCCTTGCAGCGAAGCCTCGGGACCAACCCTGATGGCCCGCCGGCCATCGGGCCGGGGCTCCCGCTGTTCGCGCAGCTACCGGATTCGCCCGGATTCCCTGGGGCGGCGTCCGGCCGCGACCTCGCGCTGAACGCGCTTGACGCCGTCCCACACAACCGACAGGTTGCGGTCCACTCACGGCACGGCGCAGCCCCTGAGGCTCGCTTGCGCCTGCGCAACGAGATCGGACCCGGGCCATTGTTCTTCTCTTCCAGCCGCGACCAGAATCGGCGCCCCCGCATCTACATCGACGGCTACAACCTGGCGCTCGAGCAGGGGACCGGGGTAGCCACTTATGCCCGCAATCTCTCCTTTGCGCTCCGTGATATCGGTGCCGAAGTCGGGGTGCTCTATGGCACCCGCGGCTCGACCGTCGCGATGAATTCGCTGATCCGGGAGATCGCGTTCTTCGACCCTCTGGTCAGACGACCCTCGAAGCTCCAGCGCATCCTGCACACGATCCGCCGCGCCCTGAGCACACCCTTTGGCGAGATCGCGACCCAGGTTCCGGTGACCGGGCGGGTGATCAGCGCGCAATTCCAGAGCCGGCTGCCGCATTTCGATCACCTCTGGAACGTGCAGAACCTGTTCCTGACTTCGCAGCTGCATTTCCGGATTTACCGCAGCCGGATGAACGTGCATTTCCGCTCCCCGCCGCAGGTCATGCACTGGACCTATCCGCTCGCGCTCAAGGTGGCCGGGGCGCGAAACATCTATACGATGCACGATCTGGTGCCGCTTCGCCTGCCCTACACCACGCTGGACAACAAGCGGGTCTATTTCCGCCTGGCACGCCAGATCGCACGCCGCGCCGACCACATCGTGACCGTCTCCGAGTGCTCGCGGCGCGACATCATCAACCTGCTCGGCGTGCCGGAGGAGAAGGTCACCAATACCTACCAGACCGTCGAGATTCCGGCGAAATACGCCAACAAGCCGCTCGACGAGGTG
>ERZ777003.3042-NODE-3042-length-17319-cov-5.942134_pt1 | contig 17319 bp, 14 predicted proteins | sample MGYA00374956_ERZ777003 | MGnify/ENA primary metagenome ERZ777003 (study PRJEB29302, sample SAMN06268252) | bioreactor metagenome | isolation source: Joint BioEnergy Institute, California, USA | place: USA:Joint BioEnergy Institute, California, USA | collected... | reverse complement strand
GATCACCTCGGTCCTGCCCCTGGGCGTCATCGACTACGAAATGGCCACGTACTTCAGCGTGGTCCGTGCTGACAACAGCGTCACCTACACCGGCAAGTTCGATGGTCTGACCGTTGGTGCCTACTACACCTTCCGTCCGATCGAAGAACAGACCACCTATGACGAGAACACCACCGGCCGCTTCGGTTTTGCCGCCAGCTACGACATCGGCAAGCAATACCGCGTGATCGCCACGTACGACCGTGTCGAGTCCGCCGGCGGTTACCCGAACACCACCATCACCGGCAAGATCGACAACATCGCCGTCGGTGGTAAGGCCAACTTCGGCGAGTTCGCCGTCAGCGCGGTTTACCGTTATCGCAAGACCACGGTTGCCAACAACCCCAACGTGAAGAGCCACCTGTTCACGGTTGGCGGTACCTACAAGGTCACGCCTGCTCTGACGATGGGTGTTGCTTACACCATCGACAAGCTCAGCGGCACGAACGACGTCACGCTCACCCGTGTCGGCCTGAAGCGTACGGATGATCGTTGGCAACAATTCGCCTTCCTGGCCAGCTACGCGCTCAGCAAGCGTACCAACCTGTACGCTGAACTGGCCCATGCCCGCAAGGGCGCGGTGGCCCTGGGCCTGGGTGCCGATGGTGGCAGCTACGACCTCGCTCCCAACAAGAGCAACCAGACGGCCGCTGCAATCGGTATCCGCCACTACTTCTGATCACGTGGCACCAAGCCAGGCCGGATAGTTCCAGCCTGGCTGCTGGCTGAAGAGCAGCCGGGGGCCGGGTCTGCCCTTTTCCCGGTATGCCGGTTGCCAGCTTCACTCAAGCCTGACATTGTCCTTCGGGAAATGTCAGGCTTTTTTGTTATCCGTGTTGCACTGCAGCATGGGATTCACCACTGCGAGACGCCTAGGCAAGGGTTTCTGACCTGTCGCAAGGGCGCGGTGACCGAACGTGATGCTGCTCGCTCTTTTGGGGTTAACCCGAGGTTACGTGAGATGTGTAATCTGTAGAATGGTAACCAGGTTAACAACGTTGACCACCAAGGAGGGCGTATCATGCAAACCTGGACTGTCACCTCGCCCCAGTCGCAAGTTCTTGTCCCAGCGGTACAGGTTGCACGATTGATCAATGCGATCGCCAGCCAGGATCACGTCGCGCTGGCGGCGGCGGTCCTGCAGACCGTTCAGGCGTCCATCCCGGTCGATCTCTGTGCCCTGTTCGCATACGAGGGTGAGCGCAATCCGCGTCTGATGTCGGCTGCGGGTACTACGGGCCCCTGGCGGGCCATACGCTGGGGTACGCTGTATTGCCGCAGCTACTTCGAGCGGGACAACCTGCAAACCCTGCTGAAGTCCGGTACCAGCATGGGCGAGGGTTCGGCGGTAGTGTGCCGTACCCACGCGTCGGAGCTGGATGATGACTATCGCAGGATCTGCTTCGAGGACCTCCATATCTGCGATCGCCTCGCGATCATGGTGCGGGCCAGCAAGGTCAGCTGGCTCTCAATATGCGTGTTCCGTGATGAGGAGACCGGTGTTTTCGCGGAAGCTGACGTGCAGGCACTGATGGGGCTGGCTCCATTGCTGTCAAGCTGCGCCATCCGTCATTACGCTGCTGATGTCGATGGCGAATCGCGATTCCGCGACACCGTCACCGATGAAGTCGAGAAGCTGTGTCCCAATCTGACGGTGCGCGAGCGCGAGGTGCTGCTGCGCATTCTGGATGGCTTCACCATCAACCGCATTGCCGAAGACCTGAAGTTGCGGCCGACCACCGTCGCCACGTACCGCATGCGGGCCTACGAGAAGCTCGGCGTGGGATCGCGGCGTGAACTGTTTGCCACGGTGCTGCGTCAACGCTCGACGGTGCGTGCCCCCGCTTATGCATAATCCGACTTGACGCGCGAATCATGACCAAGTCAGCCCCGACGCACATGGAATCAGGCGTTTTTGCAGGCCACGGCGAGGTAATCAATCTGCACGAGTACGTGGCGCCTTCCGAACTCCGGACCGACCAGATGAAGGCTTATCTGGGCTACCTGGTACGGCGGCTCGATGCCCGCATTGCCCAGAGTTTCCACGAGGCGCTCAGCGAGGAAAGCATAACGCCGGCCCGCTTCACGGCCCTGTCAATCATCGCTGCCAATCCGGGCGTGCGTCAGACCGATCTTGCACGCGAACTGGGAATCGCCCGGCCGGCTGCCTTGAAGCTCGTCAACATCCTGGATTCCCTGGGGCTGATCGAGTGTCATCCGGTGCCCAGCGACAAGCGCATCAGCGCCATCGTGCTCAGCCGGCTGGGGCACGAGAAGCTCGCTGTCATCGAGCAGAAGGTGAAGGCCCATGAGCAGCGCCTGACGTCGAAGCTGACGCACGCCGAACTGCAGCAGCTCATGGGCCTGCTGTCACGCCTGCTCGAATGACGGCTCAGGTTGCCGGAAGGGTGCCTCTGGCCTCATTCTACTTTCAGGCCCATGGCAACTGCGTCGTCGCGCAGGGCGAGCCCTTCCCGGACGGCCTGCTCCTGGAACTCCTCGACCGAATTCGACGGTGCAGGCTCGTAGCCGATCTGTAGCAACCGCGCGCGCACTTCGGGGTCTGACAAGGCAATCCTGCTGGCTTCGAACAGCTTGTCGACCACGTTGCGCGGCAAGCCGGCGGGTCCGGCCAAGGCCGACCAGTAACCTACGTTGTAACCATCCAGACCGAATTCGGCAATGGTGGGTACGCCTTCGGCCAGCTCGGAGCGCTTGCCGTTGGTAATGGCCAGGGCCTTGAGTCGGCCTTCCTTGGCCAGCGGCATCACCGAACTGGGAACCGCCATGGTGAGCGGCGGTTCACCGGAGACCGCCGCCATCACGGCAGGGGCGCCGCCCTTGTAGGGAATCAGCGTCAGTTTCACACCAGTCATGCGCTCGATCTTTTCCACGATCAGCTGGGGGTAGAGACCCTGGGTGGATGCGATGAACGTGGGGCTGGGGGCGTCCCTGCGGGCTTTCTCCAGAAGCTCGCCAAAGGTGTTCGCCTCGTAATCCTTGTGCGCACCCAGTACGAAAAACGTATTGGCCCAGTTGGTGATGGGCGTGAAGCTCTTCTCGTCGTAGTTCACCGTGTTTGGGAACATGGCCTTGTCGGCACCAAACACGGAAGTGACCGCAAACAGCAGGGTGTAGCCATCGGGCGCGGCGCCCGCAACGACCGTCGGCGCGATGGTCGTGAAGGCGCCCGGGCGATTCTCTACAAGGACCGGCTGTTTCAGTGTCTTGCTCATGGATTCGGCCATGATGCGAGTGACGGTGTCACCACCACCGCCCGGCGCGAATGGCACCACGATACGGATGGGACGGTTCGGGTAGTCGTCCTCTTGCGCCAGCGCGACCTGCGTGATGCCGGCCAGTGCTGTGACGGCCAGCATCAGCGATAGTTTGCGATGCAACGTCTTCATTGTGTCTCCTCCGGGGATGCAGCCATCGTGTCGTGCCAGTGGGCGCGTCATGCGCCCGTCAGGGCGACCAGACCGCTATTCCACGGTCAATCCCATGTCAAGAATGGCCTTGCGCAGCGCATTGCCGTCACGCAGGGCTTCCGCCTGGAATTCCTCTACCGACGTGGATGGCGTGGTGTCGTACCCTATTTGTGCCAACTTTTCACGTACCTGAGGATCCGACAGAGCGATCTTGCTGGCTTCGAACAGCTTGTCGACCACATTGCGGGGCAAGCCGGCGGGCCCTGCCAGGCCAAACCAGTACCCGACCTGGAAGCCAGGGAGTCCTTCCTCGGACATGGTGGGCAGCCCGGGCGTCAGCGGCGAGCGCTCGGCGGCGGTGATGGCGAGTGCGCGCAATCGGCCGTCCTTGACGAGTGGCATGACCGAGCTCGGAACGGCGAACGTGATGGGCGGCTCACCCGATACCACGGCCACGACCGCCGGCGCACCTCCCTTGTAGGGGATTTGTGAGAACTTGACGCCCGTCATCTGGTGGATCTTTTCGAGTATCAGCTGCGGGTAAATGCCCTGCGTGGAGGCAACGAAGGTCTGCTGGGGCAAGGCCTTGCGTGCCTTGTCGAGCAGCTCGGCGACGGTGCGGGGCTCGTAGTTGGCATTGACCGCCAGGACAAAAAACGTGCTGGCCCATTTGCTGATGGGCGTGAAGCTGTTTTCGTCGTAGCTGACGGTCTTCGGATAGAGGGCCTTGTCCGGGCCGAAGACCGAGTCGGGGGCAAGCAGCAGGGTATACCCGTCGGGCGCGGCATTCGCGACCACGGTGGGAGCAATTGTGGTGAAGGCGCCGGGCCGGTTTTCGACCAGCACCGGCTGTTTCAGCGTCTTGCTCAGGGAGTCGGCCATGATACGCGCCACCGTGTCGCCACCGCCTCCGGGTGCGAAGCCCACGACGATGCGGATCGGCCGGTTGGGGTAATCGTCTTCGGCGGCCACGGCCATCGGGCCGGTGGTCATCAATGCAGCGAGTGACAATGCTACGCCTGCTTTCACGAATGCTTTCATCGGGTCTCTTCCCTCCTCGGTTTACGCAGTCTTATGAATATGGTTTGCTGAATCTGCGTCGATCCGGCAGATTGCGATACCGGACCTGGTATTCGAACGGGTACGCAAGTTGAACGCTACGCGGCGAAATGCTTGCAATTTGACATGGGATATGGACTGGGAAATCTCGCGCTCCCATGCAGCAAGATAGCGCAAGCTGTCGGGCGTGCTCGTCATACCAAACTATGACGCCGAATTTTCCGTGCGGGGTGGTCGTGTTTTTCCAAAATTGACGTCAAGAATCAATGAATGAAAAAAGCGGGAGTCGGCAGGCCATGAGGTCGTCGTAGTTTCGTACGACGTCCGGCAACCGGTCTCGTGCCTAGAATCGGAGGTGCATGCACCCGAATCGGGAATTCCATTACGACAACGCAGGCAGGAGGAGGAAATCATGCGCAAACTGCTTCAGCTCGGCGTAGCGCTGGCCATGTTATGGGCGGGCGGTAGCCTGGCGGCCGATAACTATCCCTCACGCACCATCAATCTGTATATCGGCTTTCCGCCAGGCGGAGGGGCCGACACCATCGCGCGCCTGGTGGCCGATCAGTTGTCCAAGGTACTCAACCAGGCAGTGGTGGTACATAACCGGCCGGGGGCTGAAACCACCATCGCCGCGGCGCACGTGGCCAATGCCCCGCCTGACGGTTATTCGCTGCTGCTGGCTACCGATGCCGTGCTGGGGGCTGACAAGGAGGCCTTCTCTGCATTCGTCAACTACGACAAGCGGAATTTCACTCCCATCAACCGGGTCGCATCCACCTTCTTCGTGCTTGCGGCAAATAACAACCTTCCGGTGGACGGTGCGGGCGGACTGTCGGAATGGGCGGCCCGACTGGGCCAGCCTGTATTCATCGGTTCGGCCGGTGGCGTCTTCATGAAGATGGCCGTGTCGGAAATGAATCGCTCCTCGGGCATCACCTTCACGGAAGTTCCCTACAAGGGGGGTGGCCCCGCGACCACGGCAGTCCTGGCCAACGAGGTGCCGCTGATTCTCATGGGGCCGGCCGCGATCATGCCGCTGGCGCGCGAACAGAAGCTGAAGGCCCTGGGCATCACGTCACCGCAACGTTCTGCACTGCTGCCTGATCTGCCGACGCTGTCTGAGCAGGGCATGAAGGATCTGGACGTTACTGTTTCGTGGATGCTGTTCGGGCCTGCCGGCATGCCGGCCGAGATCGTGCAGACACTGTTCGACGCCAGCACGAAGGTACTGAACGAAGAAAGCGTCAAGCAACGCCTGGCGACCCTGGGGTACGAAGTGGCGCCCCTGCCCACGTACCAGGACGTCCTGCAGTTCGCCGAACGTGAGGGTGCGCGCCTGCGTGACCGTGTCAAGGCAGTGGTCGAGGCCACGCCAGCGGCTGCCGGCCGCTAGCGAATCGTGCCGCGTCACTGTCGTAGTTCGACACGACAGCCTCGCAGACGGATATTGTTTATTGTCATTAACCATTAATGAACACGAACGTGGTGGAGAACATGAGCTTCAATCCGGAACCAGGAACGCCCCCGGGGCTTGAATATGCATTCGCAATCAAGGTCATGCTGGGCAAGCGCACCAAGATCGGTCAGCTGCCCAGTGGCTTCGTGCGTGGGTTCACGCCCGCCATCGGTGGTGAAGTGAAGGGGCCCAGGCTGAACGGCAGGGTGGTGCCGAACAGCGGGGGCGACTGGCCTTCGTACTGGCCGAACGGGGCGGTCGAGTTCAGCGCACAATACATGCTGGAGGCCGACGACGGCACTCTCATCGTCATCAAGAATCGCGGATTCCGCTATGCACCGCCCGACGTGACCGCACGCATGGAACGTCTCGATCCGGTCGACCCGAGCGAGTACTACATGCGTCTGTCGCCGTTCTTCGAAGCGCCTGCCGGCAAGTACGACTGGCTCAATCGCACGGTATTTGTAGGTACCGCGCACCGTAACGCCGATTTTTCGATTTTCAGATTCTGGCAGGTGGTATGACAGAAGCGTACATCTATGATGCAGTACGTACCCCGCGCGGCCTTGGCAAGCCGAGTGGGGGGTTGCACACGCTCTCGCCGGTCGATCTCGGAGCCACGGTCATCCGTGCGCTGCACGAGCGCAACGGCTTCGAGCCGACCATGATCGAGGAGGTCATTTTCGGTTGCGGCGACCCGGCGGACGACCAAGGGGGCAATGTCGCGCGCACCTCGTGGCTGCATGCAGGCATGGACGAGCAGGTTCCGGGCTGTGTGGTTACCCGGTTCTGTGCTTCCGGGCTCGACGCGGTGAACCTTGCGGCGGCGAAAGTCGCCGCTGGCCAGGGGGATGCCGTCATCGCGGGCGGCGTGGAGATGATGTCGCTGGTGCCCATTGGCGGCGGTGGGGGCGTGTGGGGTGTGTCCGCCGAATTCAACACGCGCACCCTGTTCACGCCGCTGGGCGTCGCCGCCGACCTGGTGGCCACCCTCGCTGGGCACACGCGCGAGGATGTCGACGCTTATGCGGTGGCATCGCAGGAGCGCGCTGCTCGGGCATGGGCGGAAGGGCGCTTCAGCCGCTCCATCGTGCCCGTCTACGACTTCAACGGTGAACTGTGCCTCGACCGTGACGAGCATATGCGGCCCGGCACCACGCTGGAAGCCTTGGGCAAGTTGCGGCCGGCATTCGCCGATATGTCCGACAAGGCAGGTTTCGGGGAAATCGTGAAGCGGCGCTACCCCGAGGTGAACCGGCTGCACCACGTACATACCGGCGGCAATTCTTCGGGAGTGGTCGACGGCGCCAGTGCGCTGCTGATCGGTTCGAAACAGCTGGGCGAGATGCTGGGCATCCGCCCGCGGGCACGCATCGTGAGTTCCGCGTCCATCGGCTGCGATCCTTGTCTGATGCTGGTCGCTCCTGCCGATGCGGCGCGGCGTGCGGCTCAGCGTGCTGGCATGGAGCTCGACGACATCGACCTGTACGAAGTCAACGAGGCGTTCGCCTCGGTGGTGTTGAAGTTCATGGAGGACACCGGCATCGATCACGAGCGCGTCAACGTCAACGGTGGTGCAATTGCCATGGGTCACCCCATCGGAGCCACCGGCGGCATGCTGGTGGGCACGTTGCTGGATGAACTCGAACGTGCCGACAAGGCCACCGGGCTGGTGACGATGTGCGTAGGTCTCGGCATGGGCGTAGCCACGGTGATAGAGCGAGTTTGAGGGCAGCATCGACATGATCAGGCAACAGGATTTGGGCGACGGCATCGTCGCGCTCGTATTTGCGGGCTCAGGAAGTGTCAATACGCTCGATCGCGCAACGAACGAAATGTTCGTGCAGCTGGTCGACGAGCTGCTCGGCAACGCGGATGTCACCGGCATCGTGCTGACTTCCGACAAGCGTGATTTCGTCGTGGGAGGCGATCTCAAGGAATTGCAGGCCGCCACTTCCACCACCGAAGTCAAGGCCATCGTCGAACCGTTCATCAGGGCGCTTCGACGGCTTGAAACCGGCGGCAAGCCGGTGGTTGCTGCAATGACGGGCAGTGCCCTGGGGGGCGGACTGGAGCTTGCCCTGGCATGTCACCGCCGCATCGCGACTGACAACCCGGGCGCCCGTTTCGGCCTGCCGGAAGTGACGCTGGGGTTGATGCCTGGCGCAGGTGGAACGCAGCGCTTGCCGCGGCTCATCGGGCTGGCGGCGGCCGCTCCGCTGCTGATGCAGGGGCGGCGGCTGGACGTCCAGGAAGCGAAAAGCAGGGGGCTGATCGACGAGATCGTTGAACCCGACCGGCTGCTGGATGCGGCGAAGGCATGGGCGCAGGCCAATCCGACGGCATCCCAGCCCTGGGATCGCAAGGGCTATGTGGTGCCGGGCTTCCCCGTGCATTCGGGGCCGGGGCGCCAGTTCTTCGTCGGCACGTGGGCGAACCTGAAGCGCACCGGCCCGGGTTTCAACGACGCGGGCGCCGAAGCCATACTGCAGGTGTTGCAACAGGGGCTGGAGCGCGGCCTGGATGCAGGCATCGCCATTGAGACACGCTATTTCGCGCGGCTCGTGGTCAGCAATGACGCAAAGAACAAGATCCGCACGCTGTTCACCGGGGTCAACCAGGCAAAATCCTTGAGGGTCAGGCCGGCCCATGTCCCCCCCTCGCAGGTAGCGCACCTGGCTGTCATTGGAGCCGGCGTAATGGGACGGGGCATTGCGCTGAATGCGGCGATACGGGGCATACGCGTCACCATGCTGGATGCCAGTGCCGAGAATGCCGAGAAAGGCCGCGAGGAAATCGCGCGCTACCTGCAGCGTGAGGCTGAACGGGGTCGCCTGCGTTCCACTCCGGACGACATTCTCAGGCATATCCGGGCGGGCGCCGACTACCAGCAGATAGCCGATGCCGACCTCGTGGTGGAGGCGGTGTTCGAGCGCGTCGATGTGAAGCGGGCCGTCCTGCAACAGGTTGCCGCCGTCGTGCGCCCGGACATTCCGGTCGCGAGCAATACCTCGACCATCCCCATCGCTCGGTTCGCGGAAGACATCAGCCAGCCCGACCGTGTGCTGGGGCTGCATTTCTTCTCGCCGGTCGATCGCATGACGCTGGTGGAGGTGGTACGTGCGGCGGCCACCTCCGATTCCACGCTGGCTCGCGCTCTGGATTTTCTCAAGCAGCTCGGGAAGACGCCGGTGGTGGTCAACGACGGCCTGGGCTTCTTTACCAGCCGGGTGATTACTACGTATTCGTGCGAGGCGATGAACCTGATCGGGGAAGGTGTTCCCCCCCAACTCATCGACAATGCGTCAGTCAAGGCCGGCTTCGCCATCGGAGTTGCGTCGCTGATGGATCTCACCACGCTGCCCTTGTTGCGGGACATCTTTGCGTCGATGCGCGGCGACGGTCAGCGTATCGCCAATGCGGGTAGCATTGCAGAAGACACGGTGGCCAAGCTCGTTGAGCTGGGCCGCGTCGGCAAGGTAGCCGGCGGTGGCATATACGATTACCCGCCCGATGGGCGTATCCCGTGGCCCGGTTTGAAGGAACATTTCCCGCCGAGGGACTCCCGCCCCGTGGAGGAAGCCACGGTCATGCAGCGACTGCTCAACGTGCAATCCCTGGAAGCCGTGCGCACGCTTGATGACGGCATCATCGCGCGGCCACTGGATGGGGACGTGGCCTGCGTACTGGGTTGGGGTTATCCCGCGCACCTTGGTGGCGTGTTCGCCTATATCGATCGCGTCGGTGCCGCACAATTCATTGCCCAGTGCGAAGCGCTGGCCGAGCGTTACGGCGAGCGCTTCCGTCCGCCGCAGCGCCTGTACGACATGGCGCGCAAGGGCGAGCGTTTCCATGCGGCCTGAGCGGAGCGCGCCGCACAGGATGTCACGACAGCATTGCTGCACGATCACTATGGAGTACCAAACATGAAGGCGATGGTGCTGGAGGCACTTGGACTGGACAATCTCAAGCTCAAGGAGGTGCCGGACCCCAGACCGGGGCCCGGCGAGGTGCTGGTCCGTATCCGTGCCGCTTCGCTCAATTTTCGCGACTTGCTGGTGGTAGATGGCCGTTACGGTTCGCGCCAGCGCTCGAGCAATCTCATCCCACTCTCCGATGGCGCGGGCGACGTGCTCGAGGTTGGCCCGGGAGTGCGCGCATGGAAACCGGGCGACCGTGTCGTCGGCGCTTTCTTTCCCGACTGGCTGAGTGGCCCTCCCAATGAGTTGCTGATGCGACGCGATATCGGCGGCATGGAAGATGGCGTGGCCTGCGAGTTGCGCGTGTTCCGCGCCGATGCGCTGGCCGCGGTTCCATCCTCGCTCAGTTATGTGGAAGCGGCCACGTTGCCCTGTGCGGCCGTGACCGCGTGGAATGCCGTGCGTACCCATGGCAATGTCGGCCCAGAACACGCGGTGCTCACCCAGGGCTCGGGCGGAGTTGCCCTGTTTGCCCTGCAGTTTGCACGGGCGGCCGGGGCGCGCGTCATCGCCACAACGTCCACCGCTGAAAAGGCGCAACGCCTGAGCACGCTGGGTGCGCGGCACACCATCAACTATCGTGACGACCCCGAGTGGGGCAAGACGGTCAGAGGCATCTGCCCGCGGGGGGTCGACCTGGTGGTGGAAACGGGCGGAGCCGGTACCCTCAAGCAGTCGATGCGCGCGGTGAAGAACGGTGGAATGATCACCCTGATCGGCGTGGTGAGTGGAACCACGGCCGAGCTCAACCTGCCCGTTGCATCGATGAACAGCATGAAGTTGCATGGCATTGCCGTTGGCAACCGCGATCAGCTGCAGGAGGTGCTGGCAGCCATGGACACCAACGACATCCGGCCGGTGATTGATCGCGTCTATCCGCTGGAAGCACTGCCTGAAGCACTGCGTCACTTGCAGTCGGGGCAGCAGTTCGGCAAGGTCTGCATTGAAATTCCGTGACCCGGACATGGCCGACAGGCTTGACGCATTGTGGTACCTGTCGGCCGGCGCGGGTTGATCCATGCGAGTTCGATCATGAGTTCATCCAATTCCGGGGCACCCGACGGGTCGTCGTCCTTCTTGCTGGGGGTGGAGGATGGCGTCGCCCGTCTTGTCCTGAACCGTCCGAGTGTTCTGAACGCCCTCAGTTCCGAGCTTATTGCCTCACTGTGTTCCACCCTGGAAGTGCTGGCTGCCGATGATTCGGTGCGTGTCCTGATACTGACCGGTGCTGGCCGGGCGTTCTGCGTCGGTGCCGACCTGCGCGATCCGATGATGGCGGTCGATCTGCCGGCCCAACAGAGGGGCGCGCGATTCCTGGCGACAGCCGACAACAGCATCCATGCGCTGGCGCGTCGGTTGCACCATTTCGGCAAGCCTGTCGTGGCTGCGGTGAACGGCCCGGCGGTTGGGGGCGGTGCGGCCCTGGCTTTCGGGGCTCACATCGCCGTCGCGGCGCGCTCGGCGTATTTCCAGCAGCCGTTTTCGGCGCAGCTGGGGCTGGTTCCCGACATGGGTGCCAGCTGGTACCTCATGCGTCGTGCGGGCCCTGCACGGGCCATGGCGCTCACGCTGCTGGGCGAGCGTCTCGACGCGGAGACTGCGGCACAATGGGGGCTCATCTGGCAGTGTGTCGACGACGATGCGCTGCAGGAGACGGTGGGCAGCATCGCCCGCCGACTGGCGGCGAGTGCGCCCCGGGCGATGAAGGCCCTGCCGCACGTGATGTGGCGGGCGCTGGTACAGGATCTTGATGCCCAGCTCGACCTGGAGCGGGATACCCAGGCAGAGCTGGTGCAGACCGAAGACTTCATCGAGGCCGTGACGGCCTTCAAGGAAAAGCGGCCTCCCAGGTTTACCGGCCGCTGAAGTCTGGTACCCTCGGCAAGGAATTACTACCAACAATTACGGAGACAGGGCTCGAAATGCGGGAGCAGCTCACTCAAAGTGTACGCAGGGCAGCACAGATTCGTCCGCACGGAGTGGCCACCATCTTCCATGGAAGAAGCCATACGTGGCGTGAGGTCAAGGATCGCATAGCACGATTTGCCGGCGCATTGCTCGATTGCGGAGTCGAAAACGGCGATCGCGTCGCGCTGCTGGCGCTGAACAGCGACCGTTATCTGGAGGTGTACTTCGGAGTGCCGTGGGCGGGTGGGGTGATCGTACCGCTCAATACACGCCTGAGCATCGGCGACCTGCAATACATGCTGAATGACGCGGGCGTGCGCATCATATGCATTGATGAGCATTTTCTGCATGTGGTCGACGCGCTGAAGGCGGGCTGCCCCCAGCTCTCGACGTTCATCTACCTCGGTGATGCGCCGGCCAGCCATGGTGGGCTGAAGGCGTATGAAGCCCTGCTTGCGCGCAGTCAGCCCGCGGCCGACGCGGGGCGCTCGGGTGACGATCTCGCGGGTATTTTCTACACGGGTGGCAGCACCGGCCGACCCAAAGGGGTCATGCTCAGCCACCGGAATCTGGTCAGCAATGCGGTAAACGCGTGCTACATGATCGGGTACGACCAGGACAGTGTGTTCCTGCATGCTGCGCCCATGTGTCATCTGACCGACGGAATGTCCACCGTGGCCATCACGATGGCCGCGGGCACGCACGTGATGATTCCCAAGTTCGACGCTGCCGGTTGTCTGGAGGCCGCGGAGACGCACAAGGTCACCCACCTGACGCTCGTGCCTACCATGATCGCCATGCTGCTTGAGGTGCCCGGGGTCGAGACGCGTGATTTCTCGCATCTGCGGCAGATCATGTTCGGATCGGCGCCCATCCCGGATGCGGTACTGCAGCGCGCCGTGCAGGTCTGGCCCCACATGCGTTTCCTGCATGGCTGGGGCATGACCGAGCTGTCCCCCATCGGCACCATGCTGCCGGCATCCATGCGCGTGCCAGCGGTAGCGGGCGACCGCCTGCGTTCGTGCGGACAGGTGATGCCCAACATCGACCTCCTCATCGTCGATGCCGAGGGCAACGAAGTACCGCGCGGCACGCCGGGCGAAATCGTCGTGCGCGGCCCCACGGTAATGCTGGGCTACTGGAACAGGCCCGAAGAGACCGCGGCGGTGTTGCGCGACGGCTGGCTGCACACCGGCGATGTGGCGTATATGGACGATGACGGTTATGTCTATATCGTCGACCGGCTGAAGGACATGATCATCAGCGGTGGCGAGAACGTCTATTCCACTGAAGTCGAGAATGCGATTTCGCTGATGCCCGGGGTCCTGCAGGTCGCGGTGATCGGCGTTCCGCATCCGAAGTGGGGTGAAGCAGTCCATGCCATCGTGGTACCGCGTGAAGGAGCGGAAATTACGGAAGAAGCAGTGATTGCCTATGCGCGCCAGAAACTGGCGGCATACAAGTGTCCGCGCAGCGTCACCATCCGCACCGAACCGCTGCCGGTATCCGGCGCTGGCAAGGTGCTCAAGAGTGAGCTGCGCGCGCCATATTGGGCCGACAGGTCAAGAAAAATATGATGACGCGCCGCGACAATCCCACCCGTGCTGCGATTGCAGATGCCATTGCACACGGGCAAAGTGGTCAGCCACTGCCGATCAATCCGGCGATGGAATACCTGCAGGCGGTATTCGTGGCGGGCGAGCCGGGCAGGGTCACGCTGCAGTTTACTGCGCCGCAGACGTCCATCCAGGGCAACGGTGTGGTGGGCGGCGGCACGCTGGCCAGCATGCTCGACATCGGCATGGCCATGGCGGTGTTGTCCAGGCTGGATTACGGCAGGACGTGCGCAACCATCAATCTGAGCGTAAACATGCTGGCTCCTGCGCAGCCGGGCAATTTCCTGGTCACTGCACATGTCGAGAAGCTAGGACGCCAGATCGCGTTCAGTGCCGCCAGCCTTGTCGAGGCCCACTCGGAAAGACTGGTGGCTACTGCATCGTCTTCGCTCGCGGTGCTGGAAGAGCGGTAGCCTGCGGTAGCGACAGACAAAATAAAAATAAGTGGCACCCTTGGGGTGCCACTTTTGCTTTGATCAGAGGGGATGTCAGTTGAGCGTTATCTTGGCAGCCCGAATGAGCTCACCCCATTTCTCGGTTTCGCTCTTCAGGCGATCGGCCAGCAGCTGGGGCGGGCCGGGGTCGACATCCATGCCGAGGATTTCAAGGTTCGCCTTGAACTCTTCCTTCTGCAGCGCTGCATTGATGTACTGGTTGATCTTCATGACCAGATCAGCGGGCATGTTGGGTGGGCCGAAAATGCCGGTCCAGGCGCCCAGGTCGGTTTCCGGGATGGGCAGTCCTGCCTCATAAAATGTAGGCACACCCGGGAATGTCGGATGCCCCTGCTTGCCGGTCATGGCAAGGGCTTTCAGCCGGCCCTCCTTCACCAGGGGAAGGGTGCTGGCGCGTCCGGCAACCATCATGGTGATCTGTCCGCCTTGCAGGTCAGTCAGCGCCGGGCCAGTCCCACGGTAGGGTACGTGCAGGATGTCCACCCCTGCTTTTCGCTTGAACATTTCGGCGAACAGGTGGGTGACGTTGCCATTGCCGGCCGACCCGAAGGTGAACTTGCCGGGGTTGGCCTTGGCGGCGTCAATGAATTCCTGCAGCGTGTTGACCCTGGTGACTGCCGGGTTGATGACCAGGACCAGCGAGCCCAGCGTAAGTGCCGCAATGGGGGTCAGGTCGCGCATGGGCTGGAAGCTGAGGTTGGGCAGCATGTGCGGGTTGCTGGCCAGGTCCATGGCGCCAAGCAGCAGGGTGTAGCCGTCAGGCGGCGAGTTGATGACGAACTGGGTTGCAATGGTACCGCTGCCTCCGGGCTTGTTCTCGATGATGACGGGCTGTTTCATTACATCCGCCAGGTACTGGCCCAGCTGGCGGGCGAGAATGTCGGTTGAGCCCCCGGGAGCAACCGGAACCACAATGCGGACGGGCTTGTCGGGATACTCGGCCCGTGCCGTGGGCACGGCCATCGCGGCCGACAGGGCCGCGATCGACAGGCAGGAAAGAATACGTCGTCTTGAAAGGCGCATACGTGTCTCCTCAGTACTGCTGATGGGCGTTCATGCCGGTTCTGCTTATCCTGAGAAGGATAAGAGCTCGTTCCCGTTTGATCTGTCGTATGGAAACACGACACGATGGCCGGTACCACAGGTACAGACGCGAACCGGCCCGTGCTCCGGCACGCGCTGTCCTTTTTGTGCACGACTTGGCACGGTGGGCCGATTGCGTACCATGAAGGGTTTCGGAGCAATGCCCGGGCGGGCAAGATTTGTGGAGACAATATGATGGAGCCTCGGTTTGAATTCGCTTTTGAGACGCGTTTGCAGCTGGCCCCGCGCTTGCGCCTGGACAACCCGCCAATAGGAGGAGCGCGGTTGTCAGTGCCGGTGCTGGGTGGTGAGTTCGAAGGCCCGCGGTTGCGGGGCAAGGTGCTCGATCATGGCGGGGAGTTTCCGCATGTGCGGGCGGACGGCGTGTTCTGCTTTGACGCGCGGTATTTCATGCAGGAAGAGGACGGTACGCTCATCTATATCCAGAACCGCGGGTACCGGCACGGACCTCCCGATGTCATGGACAAGCTGTACCGCCTGCCACCGGGGGAAACGGTCGATCCGAGCCTGTACTACTTCCGTTGCACGCCAACCTTCGAGACGCCGCCAGGCAAGCACGACTGGCTTACCCGGCACGTATTCGTAGGTCTGGGGGCGCGCTTCGAGACGGGCAATGTCATCCGCTATTACGTGCTGCTCTGACGCACTGCTCCAGGCACCCGCCCCCCGTTGCGTGGTTCATTCCGGAAGAAACACATCCGGGCCCGGGTCGGGCGCGTAAAGCGCGTCGACCAGCTCGGCACGATTCCTGATCACGGCGCGCTGGTTGATCGAACCCTTGTCGGTGAGCTCGCCGGTAGCATTGCTGGGCGGCTCCTCCAGGATGATGGCGCGCGCTACGTAGGTTGAGCTGCCCGTATTGCGGGCTGCAAGCCGGTTGAGCAGGTTGCGTACCGCACGCCGGATCTCCGGATGCCGGGCCAGTTGCGCCGGCTGCACGAGGGTTCGATCGTGCAGGAAGTCCTGACAGCCCTGCACGTCCAGCACGATCAGCCCGCCGATTTCATCGCGGTTCTCTCCGGCAATGATGATGTCCTGGACGAGGGGATAGCCTTCGGTCATCCACTGGTTGCGCAACGACGCGACATTCACCCAGGTGCCGGTAGACAGCTTGAAGTCTTCAGACAGGCGGCCATCGAACGCAAGGCCACGGCTGACGTCGTTCGGGTCGACGAAGGCGAGAGCGTCGCCCATGCGCACATAACCTTCCTCGTCAAAAAGCCGGGCCGTAAGTTCCGGTTGGCGCCAGTACCCCGGGGTAACCATGGGCCCGCGCAGGCGTGCCTCGAGTTTGTCGCCCTGAGGCACGAGCTTGAGCTCGGCACCGGGTACGGGCAGGCCGGCCAATCCGGTCTCGCTGGTGAGCCAGTTGGCGCAGAGGGCGAACGGCGCGGTCTCGGTGGACCCATAGCCGCACATCATGGGTATCCGCTCGCCCACGGTTGCCACTGCGATCTCGTCGAGATCGGCAACCAGCGATTCAGGCAGCGAAGCGCCGGAGTAATAGAAAAGCTGTAGCTGAGAGAAGAACTTTTCGCGGAGCTGACGGTTTTCCCTGAGATAGGGAATCAGTTCAGCAAATCCGCGCGGCAGGCTGAAGTACACCGTGGGAGCCACGTCCATGAGATTGGCTACGGTTTTTCCGATTTCGCTGCGTGTGGGCTTGCCTTCGTCGATATAGAACGATGCGCCGCAGTAGGCCGTCAGGCCGAGCATCTGGTTGCCGCCCGAGGTATGGTGCCACGGCAGCCAGCTGACGATCATGGGATGGGGCTGCGCGAATGCTGGCAACGATTCAATGAACATCTGCTGGTTGCTGCACAGCATGCGCTGTGTATTGATGACGCCCTTGGGAAACCCGGTGGAGCCCGAGGTGAAGAGCACCTTGGCGATCGTGTCGGGACCGACCTCGCGGTTCGCCCGATAGATGGCTGGATCGATCGGTGTTGCCAGCAACTCGGAGAACGGGGTGGACGCGCGTGTCGTGAGTGGACTGCGCAAAGTGACGACTTCGACATCGGCGGGAACCGTGTTCCGGATGGCGGCCTCGAAAGCTGAACCGTCATCGGCATAGACAAGCCCCGGGGTAAGCAGGTTGATGATGTGCCGCAGCTTGGCATGGTCGGTGGACAGCAACGAATAGGCCGGCGTGACCGAGCAATAGGGGACACCCGTGTACATCGCGGCGAAGGCCAGCAGCGCATGTTCGATGCTGCTGCCGGACAGGATGGCCACCGGTCGTTCGGGCGAGACGTTGCGCCGGATCAG
>ERZ777003.3041-NODE-3041-length-17322-cov-14.055887_pt1 | contig 17322 bp, 12 predicted proteins | sample MGYA00374956_ERZ777003 | MGnify/ENA primary metagenome ERZ777003 (study PRJEB29302, sample SAMN06268252) | bioreactor metagenome | isolation source: Joint BioEnergy Institute, California, USA | place: USA:Joint BioEnergy Institute, California, USA | collected... | reverse complement strand
CCAACGAGCGACCCGGTCACTCAGTCACCCCGTCAACGAGTTACCCCGCCGCCTCATCCTGCGCGAGGGCGATGGCGCCGAGGATGCCCGCGCGGCTGCCGAGCGCCGGCGGGACGACGTACTGGTCGATGTCGTTCAGGATGGCCGGCGCGGCCACATAGCCGTTGAGCAGCTCGAGCATGCGCCGCCGCACCATGGGGAAGAGCTGCATCTGCCCCATCACGCCACCGCCGACGATGATCCGCTGCGGCGACAGCACCAGCGCCAGGTTCGTCAGCGCCAGCGCCAGGTACTCGGCCTCCAGCTCCCAGGCCGGGTGGCTGGGCGGAAGGGTCTCGGCGCGGGCGCCCCAGCGCGCCTCGATCGCCGGCCCGGCGGCCAGCCCCTCCCAGCAGTCGCCGTGGAACGGGCACCCGCCCGGGAACGGGTCGCGCGACCGGTCGTGCGGGATGTACATGTGGCCCATCTCGGGGTGGACCAGCCCGTGCATGATCTGCCCGCCGACCATGCCCCCGCCGCCGATCCCGGTGCCGATCGTCAGGTAGAGGAAGGTGTCGAGCCCCTGGGCCGCGCCCCAGCGGTACTCGCCGAGCGCCGCGCCGTTCGTGTCGGTGTCGAAGCGCACCGGCACGCCGAGCGCGCGGCTGATCGTGCCGGCCACATCGGTGTGCTTCCAGCCGGGCTTGGGCGTGGTGGTGACGTAGCCGTAGGTCGGCGAGCTGCGGTCCACGTCCACCGGCCCGAACGAGGCGATGCCGATCGCGGCGATCGGCGCGCGGGCCTGCTGCTCGCGGAAGAACGCGATCGCGCGCTCGAGCGTCTCGGCGGGCGTCGTGGTGGGGAAGCGGACCTCGGCCCGCAGATCGTCGGGGCCGGTGCCGACGGCGCAGACCACCTTGGTGCCGCCGCTCTCGATGCCGCCGTAGAGGGTGCTGGCGCTAGTCATAGAGACGTCCTGTGACTTCGGGATGCTTTCGGAGCGGTGGGGGAGCGCGAGGGGCGCAGCCCTTCGGCTCCCCGCTGCAAACACGGCCTAGTATACTCCATCGCCGGCGCGCTGCGCGATCGGCCTAGCGCGCGGCGTCGTCATCGCGCGGCGGGAGCGGCCGGCCGATGACGATCCGGAAGCCGAGGTGGTAGCGCCAGTAGTGGGGCGGCAGGTGGCTGCCGCGGTAGGTCGCGCGGGTGTTGGTGGCGAGCGAGACGCACGATGAGCCGCGCAGCACGTAGTGGCCCTTGCGGTGCTGGGGCAGCATCGAGCCGGGGTAGCTGGCGTACACGCTGGCGGTCCACTCCCAGACGTTGCCGATCAGGTCGTGGACGCCGTACGGGCTCACGCCGCCCGGGAAGCAGCCGACCGGCGTGGTGAGCCAGGCGCGGCGCCCCTCGGCGGTGTTGGCCCGCGTCTGATCCCACTGGTCCCCCCACGGGTAGACGCGCTTGCGGTGCGCGCCCGGGCCCCACGTCGCCGCCTTCTCCCACTCGGCCTCGAGCGGCAGGCGGACGACGGTGTTCGGCGGGAGCTTGCCGGCCGCCGCGAGCTCGCCGGTCAGCCAGTTGCAGTACGCCACCGCGTCGTGCCAGGTCACGCCCACCACGGGCAGCGACGGGTTGTTGAAGCGCGGGTCGTACCAGTAGCGCGGGCGCGGGTGCTGCGGCTCGGCGGCCAGGAAGCGGGCGTACTCGCGGTTGGTGACCGGATAGATGCCGATCCTGAAGGCCGGCACGTCGATCCGCTGCGGCGGCCCCTCGTCCTCGAAGCTGGCGACGTTGGCGCCGAGGATGAACACGCCGCCCTCCACAAATGCGGTGGGCGGCATCAGGTCATCGAAGCGCGGATCGCCGATCTCGCCGAGCAGCAGGCCAGCGCGGATGCGCTCGGGCAGGGGCAGCGCCGACTCGCCGAGCAGCGCCATGAGCCGCTGCCGCAGGTCGTCGGCGAGATCCGGCGCGCGCTGCGCCGCGTCAAGGTCGCGCAGGCAGGCGGCGGCGAGCAGCGTCTGGGCGTAGCCGGAGGCGGGGTGGCGCAGGCCCGCCGCGCGCCGCTGGCCGGCCTCGAGGATGCCGCGGATCGTCGCCAGGCTCCCGTCTCCGTCGAGCGCGTCGTAGCGGCGCAGCGCCAGGCGCAGCGTCCCGTGCCAGTGCTCGTCGTCGCACAGGGCGGCGGCGCGCTCCTGGAAGCCCGCGGCGCGCGCCAGGGCGTCGCCGGCGAGGTGCTCGCGGAGCGCCGCGAAGGGCATCGTGACCGTGTGGCCGTCGCTCTCCTCGAGCAGCCCGGCGCGCAGGCAGCGCTCGAGCAGCGTGTCGGCGGCGGAGCGCGGGGCGCCGAGCGGCGCGAGCGCCTCGTACAGCAGCTCCTGCGCCTGGGCGCGGCCGAGCGCGGGCGGCTGGCTGGGCTGGGCGACCGCACGCTCCTGCAGGCGCAGCGCCAGCGGGTGGAGGAGCGCCGCGCGGGCGGCTGGGTCCGCGAGCTGCTCGACGCCGAGCGCGGTGGCGAGGCCCGGCGGGCCGGGCCAGCGGTCCAGCAGCAGGTCGACGAGCTGGGCGTAGACCAGGTCGCGGGCGGCCGGCAGGCTCACGCCGTGGCAGGCGGCCAGGATGGTGACCGCCAGCGCCAGCGGCCACGAGACGAGCTCGAGCAGCTGCGGGTCCGGGAGGAGCCGGCCCTGCAGATCGGCGATGCGGTCCGGGAGCTCATCGTCCGGCGGGCGGAGCGCGGTGAGCCAGCGCGCGACCATCTCGTTGATCTGCGTCTTGTCGAGCGGGGCGAGGGTGTAGGCCTTGAACCCGGCGGGCGGCGGCGTGCCGGGGCGCGCGGCGGCGGCGAAGCGGCAGGCGGGGTAGCGCTCGGCGAACGCGGCGAGCGCGCCGGAGCTCCTGGCGTCCAGCGAGTCGGCGAAGATGAGGCACTCGCCCGCGGCGAGGTGCTGCTCCAGCTCGTCCGCGAACGGGCGGATCTCGTCCGAGCTGAGCCAGGCCGCGGGGTCGGGCGGCAGCTGGCGCAGGTCGAGCATGATCGGGACGGGCGCGGCCTCTGGCCAGGTCTCGAGCAGGTCGCCGGCGCTATCGAACTCGTCCGAGGTGCGCACGGCGCACGCCAGCGCGAGCCGCCTGAGCGCCATCGTCTTGCCGAAGCCGGGGCCGGCGGTGAGCAGGACGCGGGCGCCCGGCGCCTGCATCAGCTGGACGAGCGTGGGGCCCTCGGTGGCGGGGCCGTTCAGGCTAGCTGCAGCGAGCGGGCGCTCGACATAAAGCGCAGCGAGCGGGAGCGAGTCAGAGAGCCTGGCGTCGAGGCCGGCGAGCGACACAGTACTGAGTGCGCCAGCAAGCGCGCGCTGATACAACACGTCGCGGTGCTTTCAGTTTCAGATCGAAGACGTTCGACGGAGACAGATCGACCGGCGTGTGCGATGGCCCTAACACGGCTTACGTGGTGCAGCGCCTGCCGCGGAAAGCGGGATACCAGGGAAGCGAACCCTCCCAGCACCCGCCATCGCGTAAGTCGTGTTACTAACGGCAATAGTAAACGAGATTCGCTAGCCTGACAAGGGGAGGATTGTGCCGGTTGGGTGGCGTGGCTCGCCGCCCAACCGGCGTTCAGTCGCGGAGAGCAGCGGCGTGGGGGTACGGCGCTACTCCTTCTTCTGGGATTCGATCAGCGCCTGTGCCAGGTGGGGCGGCACATCCTCGTAGTGGTCGAAGCGCATCGAGAAGCGCCCGCGCCCCTGCGTGATCGAGCGCAGGTCGGTGGCGTAGCGCTGCACCTCGGCGAGCGGCGCCTGGGCCGTGATCGTCGTCCGGCCGTTGCCGTCCGGCATCATGCCCATCACCCGGCCGCGGCGGGTGTTCATGTCGCTCATGATGTCGCCGGCGTACTGGTCCGGCACCGTGATCTCGAGCGTGTAGATCGGCTCCATGATCACCGGCTGGGCCTTCTGCGCGGCGATCTTGAACGCCTCGTGGCCGGCGATCTGGAAGGCGATGTCCTTGCTGTCGACCGGGTGCATCTTGCCGTCGAACAGCTCGACGCGCACGTTCACCATCTGGTTGCCGGAGATCACGCCCTCGCTCATGGCCGCGCGGACGCCCTTCTCGACGGAGGGGATGAAGGCCTTGTCGATCACGCCGCCGACGATCGAGTTGACGAACTCGAGCGGGTCCTCGCGCACCTCGTCGTGCGGCAGGGGCTCGATGCGGATGCTGACATCGGCGAACTGGCCGGCGCCGCCGGTCTGCTTCTTGTGGCGGTACTGCGCCTCGGCCTTGCCGCGGATCGTCTCCCGGTACGGGATGCGCGGCAGGTCCAGGTCCACGTCCACCGCGAACTTGCGGCGCATGCGCTCGACGATGATCTGCAGGTGGGACTCGCCCAGGCCGGAGAGCAGCGTCTCGCCGGTCTGCGGGTCGCGGCTGACCTGCAGGCTGGGGTCCTCCTCGACCACGTGCTGCAGCGCGCTGCCGAGCTTATCGAGGTCGGCGCGGGTCTTGGGCTTGACCGTCGCGGTGTAGGCGGTGGGCGGGAAGGTGATCGGCTCGAGCTGCAGCGGGCGGTCGTGGCTGCAGAGCGTGTCGTTCGTGGAGATATCGCCGAGCTTGGTGGCGACGCCGATATCGCCGGGGCCGATCGACGGCACGGCGGTCTGCTCCTTGCCCCTGACCAGGTACAGCTGGCCGATGCGCTCGTCCTTGCGGGTGCGCGGGTTGTAGACCGTGGAGTTGGCGTGCAGCTCGCCGCTGAAGACGCGGATGTAGCTGATCTTGCCGTAGGGGTCCACCAGGGTCTTGAACACCAGGGCCGAGAGCGGCTCGGAGGCGGCGGGCTTGAGCTCGACGTCCTTCCCGGAGAGCAGGTCGCGCGCGGAGACCGGCTTGCGCGCCGCGGAGGGGATGCTGTCCAGGATGCCGTTGAGGAGCTGGGCCATGCCGGCCACCTGGAGCGCCGAGCCGCAGAAGACCGGGACGATCGTGCCGTTGGCGATGCCGGCGCGCAGGCCGCGCTGCAGCTCCTCGGGGGTCAGGGCGTCGGCGCCGCCCTCGAGGTACTTCTCGATCAGGTCGTCGTTGGTGGCGGCGATCTTATCGATCAGGCGCTCGCGCCACTCCTGCTCGATGCCGACCATATCGGCCGGGATGTCGGCCTCGATGAAGCTGCCGTCGTGCTTGTCGGAGACCAGCCAGGCGCGCTGGCGGCGGAGCGAGACGATGCCCTTGAACTCGCGCTCCGCGCCGATCGGGAGCTGCATCGGGATCACCGCAGAGTCGAGGAGCTGCTGGGCCTGCTCGACGCAGCGGAAGAAGTTGGCGTTCTCGCGGTCGAGCTTGTTGATGAAGATAATGCGCGGGATACCGGCGGCCTTGGTGAGCTCCCAGGCCAGCTCGGTGCCGACCTCGACACCGCCGGCGGCGTCGATCACGATGATCGCGCCGTCGATCACGCGGACCGCGGCGGAGATCTCGGCCGCCAGATCGGCGTAGCCGGGCACATCGATCAGGTTGATCTTGTTGCCCTCCCACTCGACGGGGGCGACGCTGAGGTTGATCGACATGCGGCGCCGCTGCTCGTCCGGGTCGTAGTCGCTGACGGTGTTGCCGTCCTCGACGCGCCCCGCGCGGGAGATGGCCTTGGCGGTGAGCAGCAGCGCCTCAGTCAGCGTGGTCTTCCCGCTGCCGCCATGGCCGAAGAGTCCGACGGAGTGGATGAGGTCGGGTGAGTAGGTGCGCATAACGTCCTGTCCCTTTCTGGTGATCAGCTCCGATCACATCAAAACGGCGATCCCGTGTGGGGGAGGGATCTTCAGGATTGCGCCAGGCTCAGTGTGCGCCGTTGTCCCCGGGGGGCCAGAGCGCCCCACGCCCGACGGGCGCGGGCCTGTGTCTGGTGAGGGTTAGGTGTGTATTATAAGCATTTTGCAGTGAGGGTCAACAATCGGCGGCCGCGACGCGCGGCGCCAGTATGTCGTATACTGACGGCGTCGGTCCTACAGAAATGGTAGTGCTATGAGACGCTATCGCCTGGTAGGCGCCCTGGTCGCCGCGCTGCTCGCCGCCACTGCGGCGCCGGCCTCCGCGGCGGTCCCGGCGGGCTTCGTCGACGAGCTGGTGGCGCGGGTCCCGGCGCCGACGGCGCTGGCCTTCACGCCCGACGGCCGGATGCTGGTGACGACCCAGTCCGGCGAGCTGCGGGTGATCAAGGGGGCGCAGCTGCTCCCGCAGCCGGCGCTCACACTCGGCTCACAGGTCTGCTCGAACTTCGAGCGCGGGCTGCTGGGCGTCGCGGTGGACCCGCAGTTCAGCAGCAACGGCCACATCTACCTGTTCTACACGCACAACAAGCACGGCGCCTGCCCCACCAACCAGCCGGACAACCCGAACAACCCGGTCAACCGCGTCTCGCGCTTCCGCATGGAGGGCGATGTGGTCGTGCCGGGCAGCGAGGTGGTGCTGGTAGACAACATGACATCGCGCAACGGCAACCACAACGCCGGCGACGTGCAGGTCGGCAAGGACGGGTACCTGTACATCAGCATCGGGGACGGCGGGGTGAGCGACGACGCGACCCGCCGCGACCTGCTGGCCGGCAAGATCCTGCGCGTGAACCGCGCGGACGGCACGCCGGCGGAGGGCAACCCGTGGGCGGCCGAGCCAGGCGCGCGGCGCTGCGGCGACCCGGCCGGCGTGCCGCCGGGCGACGGCCCGTGCGCCGAGACGTTCGCGCACGGCCTGCGCAACCCGTTCCGCATGGCCTTTGACCCCGACGCCGGCGGCACGCGCTTCTTCATCAACGACGTGGGCCAGAACACTTGGGAGGAGATCGACGAGGCGGCGATCGGCGCTGACTACGGCTGGCCGGGCCGCGAGGGCCCGTGCCAGCGCGGGCAGGTGTGCGGCCCGCCCTTCGCCGAGCCGCCCGGCCTGACGAACCCGATCTTCGCCTACAACCGCTCGCGCTACTCGCCGAGCTGCGCCTCGATCACCGGGGGCGCGTTCGTGCCGCAGGGCTCCGGCTGGCCGTCCGCCTACCTCGGCGCCTACCTGTTCGGCGACTACGTCTGCGGGCGGATCTTCCGGCTGAGCGCGTCGGCGGCGGCCGGCTTCGCCTACGACGCGGCCGATTTCGCCACCGGGCTGGGCGGCAGCAGCGCGGTCCACATGCGCTTCGGCCCGGCGCCCGACGGGCCGACGCTGTACTACACCACCTACGCCGGCGGCGGCGAGGTGCGGCGGATCGACTACGCGCCGGGCGCGAACCGGCGGCCGCTGGCGGTGATCAGCGCCGAGCCGCGCTCCACCTCCGCCCCGACGCTCACCGTCAGCTTCGACGGGCGCGCCAGCAGCGACCCGGACCCCGGCGATAGCCTGAGCTACGCCTGGACCTTCGGCGACGGCGAGTCGGGCACGGGCGCGACGGTCAGCCACACCTACACGGCGCCCGGCAGCTACACCGCCACGCTGGTCGTGACCGACTCGCGGGGGGCCGCGTCGGCGCCCGCGACCGTGCGGATCGACGTCGGCAACACCCCGCCGAGCGTGACGATCGAGTCGCCGCCGGAGGGCGCGACCTACGCAGTGGGCGAGCGGATCACGCTGCGCGGCAGCGCGTCCGACGCCGAGGATACGCAGCCGCCGGCGCTTGTCTGGGACGTGATCCTGCACCACGCCGAGCACACCCACCCGTTCCGCACCGGCGAGCCGGGCGCGGAGCTGACCTTCGAGGCGCCGCCGCCGGAGGACCTGCTGGCGGCCGAGAACAGCTACCTCGAGGTGCGCCTGACCGCGACGGACTCGAGCGGCCTGAGCACGACGGTGACACGCACCCTGCACCCGCGGAAGGTCAGCGTGACGATCGCCAGCCAGCCGAGCGGGATGCGCATCCAGGTCCACGACCAGGTCGTTGTGACGCCGGCGACGCTGACTTCGTGGGAGGGCTGGGGGCTGCATGTGTCCGGGCCGGTGCAGGTAGGGCTGGACGGCAGGTGGTACGCGCTGGCGGGCTGGGAGCACGGCGGTGAGGCGGCGCAGACGATCGTGACGCCGGCGGAGCCGGCGACGTACACGGCGCTGTTCGAGCCGGCGCACGCCGTGCTGCTGCCGGCGGTGTGGCGCTGACGGCGCTCAGGGGGCCGTGCGCCGGAATTCGACAGCATGAGGGAGGCAGCCCATATGGATACGTTCTACGCCCACATCGAGGCGAACCGCGAGCGCTACCTGGACGAGCTGTACACGCTGCTGCGCCAGCCGTCGATCGCCGCGCAGGGGGTCGGGATCGAGGAGACCGCCAGGCTGGTGGCGGACAGGCTGGAGCGGCTCGGCGCCGAGGTGAAGCTGCTGCAGGTGCCGGGCGGCGCGCCGGTGGTGTTCGGCAGCATCGGCCGCGGGCCGCGCACGCTGCTGATCTACGACCACTACGACGTGCAGCCGCCCGAGCCGCTCGACCAGTGGCACTCGCCGCCGTTCGAGCCGACGATCCGCATGGGCGAGGAGGCGGGCACGCCCCTGCTGTACGCGCGCGGCGTGGCGGACAACAAGGGCAACACCATGCTGCGCATCCAGGCGGTCGAGTCCTGGCTGGCGACGCAGGGCGAGCTGCCGATCCGCATCAACTTCATGATCGAGGGCGAGGAGGAGATCGGCTCGGCGCACCTGGAGGAGTTCTGCCGCCAGCACGCCGACCTGCTGCGGGCGGACGGCTGCCTGTGGGAGACCGGCGGCGTGAACGCGCTGGAGCAGCCGACGATCATGTGCGGCGCGAAGGGGATCTGCTACGTGGAGCTGGTGGCGCGCGGCGCGGCCTACGACCTGCACTCGGCCAACGCCACGGTGGTGCCGAACCCGGCCTGGCGCCTCACCTGGGCGCTGGCGACGCTCAAGGGCCCGGACGAGCGCGTGCTGATCCCCGGCTTCTACGACCGGGTGCGCCCGCCGGACGAGGCGGACATGCGAGCGCTGGCGAGCATCCCCGACGACGACGAGGCGCTGCTGGCCGACTACGGCATCCCGCAGTTCCTGGGCGGCGTGCGCGGGGTCGAGCGGCACCGGGCGCACCTGTTCAACCCCACCTGCACGATCTGCGGCCTCGTCTCGGGCTACACCGGGCAGGGCTCGAAGACCGTGCTGCCGAGCGAGGCGCGCGCCAAGGTGGACTTCCGCCTGGTGCCGGACCAGGACCCGTTCGAGATCGCGCGGCTGCTGCGCGAGCACCTGGACGCGCAGGGCTTCAGCGATATCGAGATCGTCCAGTTCAGCCAGGAGCACCCGGCGCGCGCCCCGAGCGACTCGGCGGTGGTGCGGGCCATGAGCCAGGCGATCCGCGAGACGTACGGCCAGGAGCCGGTGATCTACCCGACGATGGCGGGGACCGGCCCGATGTACCCGGTGTGCCAGCAGTTCGGCACGCCGGTGACGAGCGGCGCGGGGACCGGCTACCAGGGCTCGCTGGTCCACGCGCCGAACGAGAATATCCGGCTGGACGACTACTGGCGGGCCATGCGCTGCATGGGGGCGTTCATCAAGGCGTTCGCCTAGCCCTGCGCCGCCCCATCAAGCGTCACCACCGCGCGCAGGTTGGCCGGCCGGTCGGGGTTCTGGCCGTTGTGCAGCGCCCGCTCGAAGGCCAGCAGCTGGCCGGCCGGCAGGTAGAGCGGCCCGGCGACCCGCTCGTCGAGCTGGGCGCCGAAGCTGACATCGGTGCCGCGCTCGCCGAGCGCCAGCGTCCGGGCGCCCTGCGCGCGCATATCGGCCAGCACCGCCAGCTCGTGCGCCTGGCTCGACTCCGAGACCAGCCCGATGACCAGCGCGCCCGCGGTGGCCATCGAGTGCGGGCCGTGGCGGAACTCGAGGAAGTGGAACGGCTCGCTGTGGCTGAGCGACATCTCCTTCATCTTGAGCGCCAGCTCGGCCGCCAGCCCGTAGCGCGCCCCCGAGCCGAGGAAGTAGAAGCGGTCGATCGCGGCGTCGCGCCCGAGCGCCCGGGCCGTCTCCGCGAAGCGCTCGAGCAGGGAGCTGCAGGCGTCCGGCAGGCCCGCCAGCGAGTCGAACAGGTGCTGCTGCCCGCCCCACAGCGCCGCGCACGCCAGCGCCGCCAGGTACAGCGTCGTGAAGGCGCGCGTCTGGGCGAAGCTCTGCTCCTGGCCGGCCGGCAGCGTCAGGTGGTAGTCGCCCAGGCGGTTCAGCGGCCGGTCCGGGTAGCTGGTGAAGGTGGCGACGGGGCCGCGGCCCGCGGCGCGGAACGTCTCGACGGCCCGGATGACCTCGGTGGTCTCGCCCGAGCGGCTGAAGGCGACCAGCAGGACCCGGCCGCGGGCCGGGAGCGCGGCGCGCGAGTTGAGCCAGATCTCCGAGGCCGGCACGGCGCGCGCCGCGACGCCGGCGGTCTCCTGGAGCAGCGCGGCCGCCGACAGCGCCAGGTAGTAGGGCGAGCCGCAGCCGGTGAAGACCACCTGGTCGTACGCCTCGCGGCGGAAGAGCTCGCGCAGCGCCGCCGCCTCCCCGCGCAGCGCCTCCAGCGTGGCACGCCAGGCCTCCGGCTGGGAGCGGATCTCGGCAAGCGTGTGTTGGCCGTGGTTTGACATAAGACAACCTCGATTCAGGGCAACGACGAACAGGCACGACAGCCGGGTGTCAGTATAATCCAACCTGCCGGCTGGGGCCGACGCGGGCGCGCCGGCTGGTTTTCACGCTCTAGCCGCACCCGGCGGGCGTTCGCAGGGAAGTTTGAGACTGAGGGATATGCGATGGCAGCTTCGGAGGGGTACCGCGGGCTCGGAGACGGGCTGGCGCTGCGCTCGGTGGAGAGCCCCGAGGACGTCGAGCGCGTCGCGGCCTTCGACGCGCTGATCCACGGGGAGGGCACCGAGCCGACGTGGCGCTCGTGGATGACCGAGCACCCGGCGGCGCAGCAGGCGACCTGGCTGCTGATCGAGGAGGAGGCCAGCCGGCGCGTCGTCGCCTCGCTGTGCCTCTTGCCGTGGCGCCTCCACTACCAGGGCGTGGAGCTGCGCGCCGGCGAGATGGGCGTGGTCGGGACGCTCGAGGAGTACCGCGGGCGCGGCCTGCAGCGCGCGCTGAACGCACGCTTCTCCGAGCTGCTGCGCGAGGGCGGGTTCGACCTCAGCCACATCCAGGGCATCCCGTACTTCTACCGGCAGTTCGGCTACGAGTACGCCGCGCCGCTCGAGGCCTGGTGGCGCCTGCACCCCTCGGCGGTGCCCGACGCGCCGGACGGCGAGGGGCTCACCTGCCGCCGCGCGACGCCCGATGACCTGCCCGCGCTGACGCGCCTCTACGACGAGGCGGCCCGCGCGCTGGACCTCGCGGCGCTGCGCGATGAGGCGACCTGGCGCTACCTCCTCGGCCCCGGGCTGCGGACCGAGACCGGCGCCGAGACCTGGGTGGTGACCGGGCAGGATGGTGAGGTCGCCGGGTACGTGCGGATCGCCGAGCATGGCTTCGGCGAGGGGCTGATCGTCGCCGAGACCTCGCTGCTCAGCGCCGGCGCGGCTCTGGCGGCGCTCCAGCTCTTCAAGCGGCTGGCCGCCGAGCGCGGCAAGCCGTACATCCGCCTCAACCTGCCGGCGAGCAGCGCGCTCGTGCAGGTCGCCCGGGGACTCGGCGCGTACGACGGGCACGCCTACGCCTGGCAGGTCCGGCTGCCGGACCCCGCGGCGCTGCTGCGGAAGATCGCGCCGGCGCTCGAGCGGCGCCTGGCGGCGAGCATGTTCGCCGGCCTGACGCGCACCCTGCACATCGACATGTACCGCGCCGCGCTGCTGCTGGAGCTCGACCACGGCCGGCTCGCACGTGTCGAGGCGCGGCCGCCGCGCGGGCCGAGCGATGTGCGCCTGCCGCCGCAGCTCCTCGCGCCGCTCGTGCTGGGCTACCGCAGCTTCGGCGAGCTGGCGGCCTGGTACCCGGATGTCTCGGGCGACGGCCTGGCCCGCGCGCTGGTCGAGGTCCTCTTCCCGAAGATGGACGCGTTTCTGTACCAGCAGTACTGAGCGCCTCCGTAACCTCTTCCTCAAGATATTGACCGCCGCCATCGCCCGTGAGAAGATAACCGTATCACCACGCTGCTTCGTCGCCGCCTGTGACACTCCCGTGGGCTTTTCGTCCGCCGCACTCGGAGAGGAGATGCTCATGTCACAGGATTCCCCCGCGACCGTCGCGAACATCGACCTCGCGACGCTCACCGATGTGGTGCGCCAGGACCAGCGCAGCCCGGCCTTCGAGCTGCGCGAGTGGACGGTGGCGCCGCTCGGGCACCACAAGATCATCGACACCACCGGCGGCCTGTACTGCGTCAGCGGCCGGGGGTACGACGAGCGCGGCGAGCGCCCATGGTCGGTGGTGCTCAAGATCCTCAACAGCGACAACGTGTCCGATCAGCGTCACTGGGCCTACTGGAAGCGCGAGGTGCTCGCGTATCAGTCCGGCCTGCTCGCGAGCCTGCCGGCGCCGCTCGCCGCGCCACGCTGCTACGGCGTCCGCGAGGTCGAGGGAGGCGCCTGGATCTGGATGGAGCACATCGTCGAGGCGGGCGAGCGGCGCTGGGGCCTGGCGGAGTACGCGCTGGCGGCGCAGCACCTCGGCGCGTTCGGCGGCGCGTACCTGACCGGAACGCCGCTCCCGGACGTGCCCTGGCTCAGCGACGGCTTCTTCGCCAGCGCGTTCGCGCCCGATGACTGGTGGGCGCCGCACATGGACCCCAGCCAGCCGGGGAATACCTGGGAGAACCCGATGACGCAGCGCTGGTACCCCGAGCCGGCGAAGGGCTGGACGATTGGCCTCTGGTCCGAGGTCCAGCGCTTCACCGCCGCCATGGACCGGCTGCCGCAGGTCTTCAGCCACCTCGACGCGCACCGGCGCAACCTGATGCTGCGAGCCGGCGCGGACGGGCAGCCTGAGACGGTCGCCATCGACTGGGCGTTCTCGGGGCGCGGGCCGGTCGGGGCGGATGCGGCGGCGCTGGTGTTCACGAGCCTGTTCTACTTCGAGCGCGAGCCGGCGACGGCGGCTGAGCTGGAGCGCGCTGTCCTCGACGGCTACCGGGCGGGGCTGCGGAGCGCCGGCTGGGAGGTGGACGAGCGGCTGCTCCGGCTGGGGTACACGGCCCAGGTGGCGATGTCGTCGGCGGCGATTCTGCCGGGCTGGACGGGATTCATGCTGACCGAGCCGGTCGTCGGAGAGACGACGCGGCAGATGGGGCGCAGCCCAGATGAGATCGCCAGCGGGTGGAGGACGCTCTGGGAGCACGCCCAGGAGCGGGCGGAGGAGGCCCGCATTCTGATGCGTCGCCTGGGGCTCGATTGACGCGGGTGACACGGTCGTGCGGCCCGCTCCCCTCCGAAGAGGTGTGGCGGGCCGCCGGCCGTCCGGGGCAGCTCTCCGCCGACCGCGGAAGTTGTGAATGAGCGAAAGGAGTGTGAAGCGCCGATGACGCCGGCCCTCGCAGCGCTGGAGCGGCTTCGGGAGGGGAACCGCCGCTTCGTATCGGACAGCCGCGGCTCCGGCCAGCCCACCGGCCACGTGCGTCGCCGCGCGCTCGTCGGCGGCCAGCAGCCCTTCGCCATCATCCTCGGCTGCTCGGACTCGCGGGTGCCGGCGGAGATCATCTTCGACCAGGGCCTCGGCGACCTGTTCGTCATCCGCGTGGCCGGCAACATCGTCGCCCCCTCGCAGGTCGGCAGCGTCGAGTTCGCGGCGGAGCGGTTCGGCACGCGGCTCGTGGTGGTGCTGGGCCACTCGAGGTGCGGGGCGGTGCAGGCCACGCTCGAAGAGCTGGAGCGGCCGTCGGAGAGCCGCTCGCCCAACCTGCGCTCGATCGTCGACCGCATCCGGCCCGCCGTCGAGACGCTGCTGGAGACCGAGCTCCGGCGCGATCCGGACGCGCTTCTGCGCCACGCCGTGCGGGCGAACATCCGCGCCGCGGCGAACCAGCTCCGGCACGGCTCGCCGGTGCTCGAGCGGCTCATCCAGAGCGACGGGCTGATCGTCGTGGGCGCCGAGTACTCGCTGGAGACTGGGGCGGTCGACTTCTTCGACGGCCTGCCCGAGAGTGGCTAGCGCCACCTTGACCTGCCCGCCGGCGGCGGCTACAATATGTCGCTGCAGTCTACATAAGGTGCCCAAGATGGAGCGGGAGCGTGGCCGCGTCGCCGGGGCAGGGCTGGTCATCCGGCCTGCCGGCCCCGCCGACCTGCCGGCGGTATACGATATCTTCTACGCGCTCGAGGTCGGCGACGACCCCGAGGCGCCGCCGCGCCCGGCGATGCTGCCCGACTACCCGCACCTGCTGGCGACCGGCGAGCTCTGGGTGGCCGAGAGCGACGGCGAGCTGCTGGGCTTCGCCGGCGTGGTGGTCCGCAGCGACATCGCCTTCCTCACCGACCTGTTCGTGCGCGAGGATCGCCAGTCGGGGCGGCTCGGCGCGCGGCTGCTCCGGCACGCGTTCGCCCCGCACGCGGGCCGGGTGCGCTTCACGGTGAGCTCGACCGACCCGCGGGCGCTGGGCCTGTACATCCGCGCCGGGCTGCGGCCGCACTGGCCGAACTTCCTGCTGCGCGGGCACGTGTCGAGCCTGCGGGGCATGCTCGTCGGCGACGTGACGGTCTCCGAGGCTGCGCCGGACGACCCGCTGCTGGTGGAGTGGGATGCGCGCGACGGCGGGCGCGAGCGTCCGCAGGACCACGCCTACTGGGTGCGCGAGGAGGGCGGGGCGCCGCTGTGGTTCCGCCGCGGCGGCGAGCTGGTGGGCTACGGCTACGTGCGGCTGCGCGCCGGCACCCTCTACTACCCCGACGCCGCGCGGATCGGGCCGATCGGCGCGCGCACGCCGGCGGAGGCGGCGAGCTGCGTCGCGGCCGCGGTGCGCTGGGCCTCCGAGCGGGCCGACGTGCTGCGGATCGACGTGCCGGGCCCGCACCCGGCGCTGGCGCCGCTCCTGGACGACGGCTTCCGCATCACCTACGTCGAGACGCTGGTCGCCAGCGACCAGACGCTGTTCTTCGACCCGGCGCGCTACCTCGGCTCCGGGGGATCGCTCTTCTGAATGGTATAATCGGCGCGCACATCCGCCAGGAAGCGACTGAGAGCCAGGACCATGCGCGTCGCAATTTTCACTGAGACGTTCCTGCCCAAGATCGACGGAGTCGTCACCATCCTCTGCCAGGCGCTCGAGCGCCTGCAGGAGAAGGGCCACCAGGTGCTGCTGTTCGGCCCGCCGGACATGCCGGACAGCTACGCCGGGGCCCAGCTGTTCCGCACCGGCGGGCCGCGCTTCCCGCTGTACCCCGAGCTGCGTATCAACCTGCCCCACCCGCGCATCGGCCGGGCGCTGCGCGCCTTCCAGCCGGACGTGGTGCACGTCGTCAACCCGGCGTTTCTCGGCCCGACCGGCATCGCGCTGGCGCGCCGTATGAAGCTGCCGCTGGTGGCCTCGTGCCACATGGACATCCCCAGCTACACGCGGCTGTACGTCGGCCCGTGGGCGGTGCGGCCGGCCTGGTGGCTGTTCCGCACCGTCCACAACATCGCCGACCTCAACCTCGTGCCCTCGTCGTGGATGCTGCGCGACGTGCGCCAGAACGGCTACAAGCGCGTCCGCTGGTGGCGGCGCGGCATCGACCTGCAGCGCTTCCGCCCCGACCTGCGCAGCGACCAGATGCGCGAGCGCCTGAGCGGCGGCCGGCCGAACGAGTTCCTGGCGCTGTACGTCGGCCGGATCTCGCGCGAGAAGAACGTCCACCACCTGCGGCAGCTCGCGGGCCTGGAGGGCGTCCGGCTCGCGCTCGTGGGCGGCGGGCCGGAGCTGGAGCAGTTCCGCGCCGCCTTCTCGGGCACCGACGCCGTGTTCACCGGCTATCTGCGCGGCGACGAGCTCGTCTCGGCCTACGCCTCGGCCGACGTGCTGGTGTTCCCCTCCACCAGCGAGACCTTCGGCCTCGCGCCGCTGGAGGCCATGGCCTGCGGCCTGCCGGTGATCGGCACCATGCGCGGCGGGGTGGTGGACACGCTGCGCGACGGCACCAACGCGCTGGTGTACGACCCGGACCGACCCGAGCAGATCGTCGACCGGGTGCTGGAGCTGAAGCGCTCGCCGGAGCTGCACGCGCGGCTGCGGCAGGGGGCGCTGGAGTACGCGCGCGGGCAGAGCTGGCAGTCCACCATGGACCAGCTGATCGACTTCTACGGGATCGCGATCCGCCTCAACCGGCACGCCCGCTGGCGCCGCCGGCTGCGCATGTTCTTCCGCCGCTAGGCTGGCCCGTCGCCGGCGGCCAGCTCGCCGTGCCAGAGGCGCCGCATCTCCTCCGACGTCGCCAGCAGCTCGTCGAGCGTGCCGCTCGCCTCGACGCGGCTGTCCCTCAGCACGAAGATCCGGTCCGCCCGCCGCAGCACGGCCCGGCGGTGCGACACCACGAGCGCGGTCAGTGTCGAGGGCAGGCCGTTCGATGCCAGGGGGTCGCCGCCTGCACTGCCCGCGGCCTGGCGCCGTTCGTCCAGCCGCTCCCACAGGGCCGCCTCGGTCTCGACGTCCAGCGCGCTCGACAGGTCGTCGCACACCAGGAGCTCCGGGGCGCGCACGAGCATGCGCGCGGCGGCCACGCGCTGCACCTGCCCGCCCGAGAGCCGCACCCCACGCGGCCCGACGACCGTGTCGAGGCCGCGCTCCAGCGCCGCGATGTCCGGCTCGAGCACGGCGGCGTGCAGCGCGCCCGGCAGGTCGACCCGGCGCTCGTCCAGCCCGAGCAGGATGTTCTCGCGCACCGTCGCGCTGAACAGGCGCGGCACCTGGGGGGTGTAGGCGGCGCGCGGCGGTCTGAAGAAGCGGTCCGGGCGCTCGACCGGCCGGCCCCGCCAGCGGATCTCACCGGCCTGGCGCGGCAGCAGCCCGAGAATGGCGCGCAGCAGGGTCGTCTTGCCGCTGCCGATGCGCCCGGTGACCACCGTGAACGAGCCGGGCGCGATCGCCAGGTCGACATCGCGCACCCCGCCGCCCTGCGGGTAGACGCACGTCAGCCCGCGCACCTCGAGAAGCATGTGAGAACCAAGGACTGAGAACCGAGAACCTGAGGACCGAGAACCTGAGGACCGAGAACCTGAGGACCGAGAACCTGAGAACTGAGAACCTGAGAACTGAGAACCTGAGAACTGAGAACCTGAGGGCCGAGAACCTGAGGACCGAGAACTCTGTGGGCTATCCAGCTCTGCCGGCGGCGGAACAACCGCGTGCGACTGCTGGCCATCGGCCGCAGCTGATGAGCTCTGCGTTCGGCTCTCCAGCCCTGGTTCTGAGTTCTCTAGCTTTGGTTCTGGTTTCCCCAGCCC
>ERZ777003.3038-NODE-3038-length-17334-cov-4.899068_pt1 | contig 17334 bp, 16 predicted proteins | sample MGYA00374956_ERZ777003 | MGnify/ENA primary metagenome ERZ777003 (study PRJEB29302, sample SAMN06268252) | bioreactor metagenome | isolation source: Joint BioEnergy Institute, California, USA | place: USA:Joint BioEnergy Institute, California, USA | collected... | reverse complement strand
CTGCGCGGCCGGGGCGTGTTCGCCTGCATCAGCCCGTGGAACTTCCCGCTCGCCATCTTCACCGGCCAGGTCGCGGCGGCGCTGGTGGCCGGCAATGCCGTCCTGGCGAAACCGGCGGAGCAGACGCCGCTGATGGCGCACCGCGCCGTCGAACTGCTGCACGAGGCGGGCGTGCCGCGCGACGTGCTCCACTACCTTCCGGGGCGGGGGGAGACCGTCGGTGCAGCGCTCACCAGCCATCCCCGCATCGACGGCGTCTGCTTCACCGGCTCGGTGGAGACGGCACGCGCGATCAACCGCGCGCTTGCCGCACGTGACGGTCCGATCGTCCCGCTGATCGCGGAGACGGGCGGCCTCAACTGCATGATCGCGGATTCGACCGCGCTGCCGGAGCAGGTGATCGCCGACGTGCTTACCTCGGCCTTCCGCAGCGCCGGCCAGCGCTGCTCCGCGCTGCGCGCCCTGTTCGTGCAGCAGGAGGTCGCCGACCGCCTGATCGCCATGCTTGCCGGCGCGATGGCGGAGCTCCGCGTCGGCGACCCGGCCGATCTCGCCACCGATGTCGGGCCGGTGATCGACGCCGACGCCCACGCCATGCTCACCCGCCACGCCGAGCGGATGGACCGTGAGGCGAAGCTGATCCACGCCTGTCCGGCGCCGGAGTTCGATGGCTGGTTCTTTCCGCCGCGCGCCTATGAGGTGGACGGACTTGCGCGGATCGGCGGCGAGGTGTTCGGCCCGATCCTGCACGTTATCCGCTTCGACGCCCGCAGACTGGACGAGGTGGTGGAGGCCATCGAGGCGACCGGCTACGGCCTTACCTTCGGCCTGCACAGCCGCATCGACGACCGCGCCGGGCAGCTCGCGGAACGCCTGCCGGTTGGCAACATCTACGTCAACCGCTCGATGATCGGTGCGGTGGTGGGCGTGCAGCCCTTCGGCGGCGAGGGCCTCTCCGGCACCGGCCCGAAGGCCGGCGGCCCCCACTACCTCGCCCGCTTTGCCGTCGAGCGCGCCGTCAGCATCAACACCGCCGCCGCCGGCGGCAACGCGAGCCTTCTTGCCCAGTCCGCCGGGGACGGGTAGGCGGCTTGAACCGGCCGAACCGGGCCACAGCCCTGGGGGGGGCGGCGCGATGACGACCGGGGCAGGGTAAGCCCTAGGGGCCCCTACGCCGTCTCATCCGGCTTGACCGGACGGTCCACGGGCCGGAAGCCGCGGCGCACCCAGATACTCGCGATGGGGCTGCCCCCGAGGGCAGGAGGAAGGGGGAAGTCAGCGCCCCCGCTGGCAAGGCTCCCGCGAGACCCAAAGACGCTGCAGAGCCCCTAGTCGTAGGGGAGGGCACCCAGTGACGACCAGTGCTCGTTCAGGCGGTTCAGCTTCGTCATCTCGTCGGCCGGGAGTTCGAAGTCGAACACGTCGATGTTCTCCTCCAGATGCTCGGGCCGGTTCGCCTTCGGCAGCGGGACGGCGCCGCGCTGCAGGTCCCAGCGCAGGATTACCTGGGCCGGCGTCTTGCCGTGGCGGCGGGCGATCTCTTCCAGGGTCGGATCGTCCAGCCGCTTCGTCCGGGTGAGCGGGCTGTAGGCCTGGATCACCAGACCCCTCTGCTTCGCGTAGCGCAGCATGGCGTCGCTGTGCCCGAACGGGCTCCATTCGATCTGGTTGACCGCCGGTACCTCGCCAGTCGCGCTTACCAGCGCATCGATCTGGCCAGTGCGATAGTTGCTGACGCCGATGTCGGTGGCGAGGCCTTCGTCACGGGCGCGGATCAGGCCCTCCCACAGGTCCACCCCCGCGCCGTTCACCGGCGGGCGATGGATCAGCATGAGGTCGGCGCGGCCGAGCCCGAGCTGGTCCAGGTTGCGCCGCGTCGCCTCATAGGCATCGTCGGTCTCCTCAACCTTGGTCACTAGGAAGAAGTCGTCGCGATCGACCCCGCTGCGGCGGATGCCTTCGCCGATGCCGGGCTGGGTGCCGTAGTCGCCCGAGGTGTCGATCATGCGGTAGCCGGTGGCGAGCGCGTGGGCGACGATTCCGGCGGTGTCGTCCTCGAGCTGCCAGGTGCCGAGTCCCATGACCGGCATGCTGCTGCCGGAACGCAGTCGGATCGCGGATGCAGGCTCCATGTCGCCGTCCTCTGGTGGGGATGTGACGGGCGCGCGACGCCCGGTACCTCCCGTCCAACGCGCCCGGTCTGCCGGTCGTTCCCGCGCTGACGGAACGTTCATGGATGCCGGGTGGGCGGTTCAGCGGGCGAAGCGGCGGGCGGCAGCGACGCAGCCGGTGACGCCGGCCGCGACCACGACCACCGGCCAGTCCAGCGTCTCTCCCAGCAACAGGGCCGCCAGCGCCATGCCGCAGAACGGCTGCAGCAGCTGCACCTGCGACACCCGCGCGATGCCGCCCTGGGCGAGGCCGCGGTACCAGAAGACGAAACCGATGAACATGCTGAACAGCGACACGTAGCCGAGGCCGAGCCAGCCGGCGGCGCCGACGCCGGTGACGCTGTCGGGCCGGAACAGGATGGCGAGCGGCAGCATCGCCGGCAGCGACAGGATCAGCGCCCAGGAGATCACCTGCACCCCGCCGAGGCGACGCGACAGCACAGCCCCTTCCGCATAGCCGATGCCGCAGACCAGCACCGCCGCCAGCAGCAGCAGGTCGCCGCGCAGCGTGCCTTCGCTGCCTCCGGTGGCGACGGCGAAGCCGGCGACAAGCAGCGCGCCGAACGCCGAGAACAGCCAGTAGGCCCGGCGCGGCCGCTCGCCGCCGCGCAGCACGCCGAACAGCGCCGTCGCCAGCGGCAGCAGGCCGATGAAGACCATCCCGCGCACCGCCGTCACCTCCTCGAGCGCGAGCGCCGTCAGCAGCGGGAAGCCGACCACCACGCCCAGCGCCACCACCGCCAGCCGCGCCATGTCCCCCGATGCGGGCCACGGCGCGCGGGCGAAGGCGAGCCAGGCGCCGGCGCAGGCGGAGGCGAGGCTCGCCCGGGCGAGGGTGAGGAACAGCGGGTCGAACTCCAGCACCGCCAGCCGGGTGGCGGGCAGGGAGGCGCTGAAGATAAGCATGCCGAGCGTGCCGTTGATGAGCCCGAGCCGTGCCGCCGTCATCCCTGCCCCCTTCCGGTGTGACTGTCGCACCGGTTGTCGCCGATTGCACTCGCCCCCGCGAGGGACGGTCCGCTACAATTGTGCCGGACTGTACTGGTACGCAGCAGGGTACGGATGACCGAGCAGCGGGCGCTGGCCGCGGCGCTGACGCGGATCGAGCAGGTGATGCAGCTGGTGCGGGAGCGGACCGCGGCGCGCGTCTATCCGCCGGGGGCGCGCGTCCCCTCGATCCGCCGGATGGCGGCCGCCTGCGGGGTGGCGCGGTCGACGGTGGTCGAAGCCTATGACCGGCTGGTGGGCGAAGGGGTGCTGGTGTCGCGGCCAGGCTCGGGCTTCTACGTCGCCGGCGCCGGTGCGGCGTGGATGGCCGAGCGGGAGCCCCGGCGGGACCGGGAGGTCGATCCGTTCTGGATCATGCACCAGGCGCTGGCGGCGCCGCCCGACGGGACCCTCAGCCCGGGATGCGGCTGGCTGCCTGCCGACTGGCTGCCGGACAGCGCGATCCGCCGCCACCTGCGCGCGGTGGCGCGCGACCCGGGCGCCGACCTGGTGAACTACGGACCGCCGCTGGGCCACGGGCCGCTGCGGGGCCAGCTCTCCCGCCGCCTCGCCGAGCGCGGCGTCGTCGCCGACCCCGACGGCATCCTGCTGACCGACTCCGCGACCGCGGCCATCGACCTCGTCTGCCGCACGCTGCTGCGGCCCGGCGACGCGGTGCTGATCGACGACCCGTGCTACTACAACTTCCGCTCGATGCTGGCGACGCACCACGTGCGCGTCCACGGCGTGCCCTACAACCCGGACGGGCCGGACCTCGACGCCTTCGCCGGCGCGGCGCAGGCGCTGTCCCCCCGGCTCTACGTCACCACCGCCAGCATCCACAATCCCACCGGCGGCGCGCTGTCGCCGGCGAAGGCGCACCGGCTGCTGACGCTCGCCGACCGGCACGACATCGCGATCGTCGAGGACGACATCTTCGCCGACTTCCTTGCCGATGCGCCCCCGCGGCTGGCGGCGCTGGACGGACTGCAGCGGGTGGCCTACGTCGGCAGCTTCTCCAAGACGCTCTCCGCCTCCGTCCGCTGCGGCTTCGTCGCAGCCCGGCCGGACCTGATCGAGCGCATGGTCGACATCAAGCTCGCGACCAGCTTCGGCAATGCCGACCTGTCGGCCCGGCTGGTGCACGCGCTCCTCGCCGACGGCAGCTACCGCCGCCATGTCGAGGCGATCCGCACCCGGCTCGCGCCGCTGATGGCGCGCACGCTGGAGCGGCTGGCCGAGGCGCGGCTGACGCCGTGGCTGCGGCCCCGGGGCGGGCTGTTCGTGTGGGCGATGCTGCCCGAGGGGCTGGACTCGGCGGCGGTGGCGCGGGCGGCGCTGGCCGAAAACATCGTGCTCGCACCCGGCAACGTGTTCAGCGTGGGTCAGACGGCCGGCCGGTTCCTGCGCTTCAACGTCGCCCAGTCGGCCGACCCGCGCATCTTCGCCGTGCTGCGCCGGCTGATCGCTAGCGCTGCGGCCGCACGCGGAGGATGACGAAGGATTCGAGCGGCGTCTGCCCGGTGTAGGAGGTGAGGGTCGCCCGGTCGGGCCCCGACCGCTGGATGCGCAGGAAGGTGATGGGCGCGGCCGTTCCCTCGAGGCGGCTCACCTGGGCATCGACACCCCATTCCGTCTGTGTCGGCGCGATGGTCATCCGCACCTCGGCGCCGCCGGCGTGAACCGTCGCCGCGGTGCCGGCGAACTCGATCCGCGCCCGCCGGGAGATCTCTTCTGCCGGCAGGCGGCCGCCGGCCGCTTCAAGTGCCGTGAGTTCGGCGTCCGCCGGGTCCCTGAACAGCAGCCAGGTGCCGTCCAGCGACTGGGCGAGGGCAGGGGAGGCGATGACGAGAAGGACGAGGAACAGGAACGCGCGGATCATGGCCGGCACAATGCCGCGGCCGTAATCTGCCAGCAAGGCTCAGAACGGCATCACCGCCGGCAGCAGGGCCAGCATCACAAGCACCAGCATTCCCCAGCAGCCGGGCAGCACCGGTTTGAGGACATTCTCCCGCCCTCCCGCCGTGGACGACCGGGTCTGACGTCGCGTGGCCGGAAGCGCGGGTTCAGCGAGCGCTGTGCCCGCCGTCACAGGGCCGTCCGCGCCTGCGCCTCACCGCTGCCGGGTGACCTCCGGCGGCCGGTGCGACACGCCAGCGCCCGGCCTTTCTCGCGACCTTTCGCCGACCGCATCGCCAAGATTCCAGGTGCGCGGCGCCCGCGACGCCTGTATGCCTCTGACCCTGCTGTGCAGACAGAGGGCAATCTTTCCATGGCGGCACGCGACATCATCATCGATTGCGATCCGGGCCAGGACGATGCGGTGGCGCTGCTCCTTGCGCTGGCCAATCCGGACGCGCTCAACCTGCTGGGGGTCACAACGGTTGCCGGCAATGTGCCGATCACGCTCGCCTATCCCAATGCCCGCAAGATCGTGGAGCTGTCCGGCCGCACCGACGTTCCGGTGTTTCGCGGCTGTCACCGGCCCCTGGTCGGCCATCTGATCACGGCCGAGGAGGTGCACGGCGCAACCGGCATCGACGGCACCGACCTTCCCGATCCGACCCTGCCCGAACAGCACCGCCATGCGGTGGACTTCATCATCGAGACGCTCCGCGCCGCGGACTACGACAGCGTGACCCTGGTGCCGGTCGGCCCGATGACCAATCTCGCCACGGCCTTTGCCATGGCGCCGGACATCCTGCCCAAGGTGCGGGAGATCGTGATCATGGGCGGCGCCTACTGGGAGGGCGGCAACAGCACGCCGGTCGCCGAGTTCAACGTGCTGGTGGACCCGGAGGCGGCGAAGGCGGTGTTCGCCTGCGGCCGGCCGCTGACGGTGCTGAGCCTCGACGTCACCCACAAGGCGCTGAGCACCAAGGCCCGGCGGGAGGCCATTGCCGCGATCGGCACCCGCGCGGCGCAGCAGGTCTATGGCATGCTCAACTTCTACAACCGCTACGACTCCAGCAAGTACGGCATGGACGGCGGGCCGGTGCACGACGCCAACTGCATCGCCTACCTGCTGAAGCCGGAGCTGTACCAGGGCAAGCAGGTGCACGTGGACGTGGAATGCGGCGGCACGCTGTCCCGCGGCCAGACGGTGGTGGACTGGTGGGGCGTCACCGGCAAGCCGAAGAATGCCACCTGGGTGCACAGCGTGGACGACGACGGCTTCTTCGCCCTGATCAACGAGGCGCTGGCGAGGCTGCCGTAGCGCATCCGGGGTCGCCCGCCGCCCGGGCGACCCGTTCCGCGCCATTGCCGCCGGCCTTCCCGCCGCCATGTCACGCGGGGGGCCGCTGCATCGTCTTCACGGCATCGGTCACCAAGCGAAAGGACCCGTGCCATGACCACGATGCCGAAACTGCCGGCGGGCATGCCGAAGGCGGCCATTCATCGCGCCAACTACCTTGCCGCTGCGCCGAAGGTGGTGCAGGCCCTGCTGCAGGCGTCCGCCGCTGTCACCAGCATCGAGAAGCCGCTGCAGGAGCTGGTGAAGATCCGCGCCTCCCAGCTCAACGGCTGCGCCTACTGCCTGTGCATGCACACCCGCGATGCGCGGGCCCTGGGCGAGAGCGACGAGCGCATGCATCTGGTCGCCGCCTGGGCCGAGGCGCCCTCCTTCTTCACACCGCGGGAGCGTGCCGCGCTGGCGTGGACCGAGTGCCTGACCCTGCTGCCGGAGAAGGGGGCGCCGGATGACGTGTACGCGGCGCTCGCCGCCGAGTTCAGCGAGCAGGAACAGGCGGAGCTGACCCTGCTGATCTGCGTCATCAACGCCTGGAACCGGTTCAATGTGGGCTTCCGCGCCGAACCACTGCCCGACACGGAAGGGGAGGCCGTGGCCGCGTGATGGAGACGGCGACCACCGATCGCCCGGAGGCCGTCGCCAACCCGGCGGCGGCCTTCGAGGCCGTCCGGCCCCGGCTGAAGCGGCTCGCCTACCGCATGCTGGGCTCGGTGGCAGAGGCGGAGGACGTGGTGCAGGAGGCGTTCCTGCGCTGGCACGGCACCGATCGCGAGATGGTGCGGGATCCAGAGGCCTTCCTCGCCCGGACCGTGACCCGGCTCTGCCTCGACGAACTCAAGTCCGCGCGCCGGCATCGCGAGACCTATCCCGGCCCCTGGCTCCCGGAGCCATGGGTCGAGGCCGAGGCGGAGGGCGGAGCGGACGACGTCACCTATCACCTGATGTTCGTCCTCGAACGGCTGTCGCCGCTGGAGCGGGCAGCCTTCCTCCTGCACGACGTGTTCGACCTCGAGTTCCGGGAGGTTGCCGCGCACCTCGGCCGCAGCGAGGCCACCTGCCGCCAGCTCGCGGCGCGGGCGCGCCGGCGCGTCCGGGACGCGCGGCCCCGCTATCCGGTGGCGCCGGACCAGGGCCAGGCGATCGTCGATGCGTTCTTCGCCGCCTCGCGGGCCGGCGACGTCGCGCGCCTCGAGCAGCTCCTCGCCGAGCAGGCCGTGCTCCACTCCGACGGCGGCGGCAAGCGGATGGCGGCGCTCAATCCGCTGCGCGGCCGCGAGAGGATTGTCCGCTTCTACGCGGGCCTCGCCCGCAAGGCCCCCGGCCCCGTGGCGCAGGTCATCTACCGCGGGCCGATCGACGGGCTGCCCGGCATCGTGACCCGGGAGGCGGACGGCCTGCTGCAGGCGGTGACGCTCGATATCCGCGACGGGCTCGTGACGGCCGTCTACGTCATCCGCAACCCGGACAAGCTCGCGCACCTCGACCCGCGCCGCGGGCAGCCGCTCCCGTCGTCTCGCTGACGCCGGCGCCGCTCAGGCGTCGAAGGGATGGAAGGTCATCGCGCCGATGATGTGCCGGGCCCGGCCGCCGTCGATGTCGACCGGCAGCAGAAGCCGCGCGTAGAGCTTCATGTCCTCCAGGCTCGCCGCCTCCGGGTCGTTCTGCGCCAGCACCGCCTGCAGCCCTTCGGCGCACAGGCGGTGTTCGTGCAGCGTCTCGTCCAGCGCCGCGCCGTGGAGCAGCTCGCGCAGCGTCCGGCCCTTCGGCCGATGACGGTAGCGCTCATTCACTGCCTCGCCGACCAGACGGAAGCGGAAGTCGTCGTCCAGCACGTCCAGCAGGAAGACGTGGGGCAGGAGCCCGCGCAGCGAGAGCGGATCGACGTCGCGCCGCTCGGGCGCCGGCCGGTCGCCGCGCCAGTCGAGCCACAGCGCGAGCAGGCGCGCCAGCGGCGGATGCCCGTCGAGCACGCGCGGGGGTGCCTCCGGTGCAAAGCTGAGCAGCCGGCGTCCCGGACGCCGCCGCAGGGCGATCTCTGCTGGCACGGGCGCGTTCTCCTCGGCCGCGGGCGCGGCGACGCTCGCGGCAGCGGAAGGATAGCGCCGGAACGTACCTGCGGGCCAGCATTGTCCGAAACGTTCCGGAGGGTGGCGCGCCGGGCGGGGGGCGTCACCGCAAGTTGATTTCCTTCCCCCGTCCCGGGGTGCAAAGTCAGCCCCCATGTTGAGACTTGCTTGCCTCGCCTTCTCGGGGCTGCTGGCGGCCACGGGCCCGGCGGTCGCGGGCGGCCCGGACATGTGGCGGCTCGAATGGCCGCACACGGACTTCAGCCGCAGCACGGTCGATTTCGACGAGATTACCTCCGGCGGCCCGCCGCGCGACGGCATTCCGGCCATCGACGATCCCCAGTTCCGGCGGGTGGGCGACCCGCGGATCGAGCTTGCCGACAACGAGCCGGTGATCGCCTGCGCCTACGAGGAGGAGGCGCGGGCCTATCCCCTGCGCATCCTGATGTTCCACGAGATCGTGAACGACATCATCGGGGAGCTTCCGATCGCCGTCTCCTACTGCCCGCTGTGCAACGTCTCGATCGTGTTCGACCGGCGGGTGGACGGGCGCGTGCTCGATTTCGGCACCACCGGCAAGCTGCGCAACTCCGACCTGATCATGTACGACCGCCAGACAGAGAGCTGGTGGCAGCAGTTCGTCGGCGAGGCCATCGTCGGCGAGCTCACGGGCCACCGGCTGCGCATGATGCCGTCGCGGGTGATGCCCTATGGTCTGTTCGCCGCCAGCTACCCCCACGGCAAGGTGCTGCAGCCGCCGGGCGGCGCGATTGCCTACGGCCGCAATCCCTATGCCTATTACGACAGCGCCGACTGGCCGTTCATGTTCCACGGCGACTACGACCGGGATCTGGCACCGCTCGACTACGTGCTCGCGGTGGGTGACGAGGGCTGGTCGCTGGATCTGCTGAGCCGGGTCGGCCGCATCGAGACCGACAGCCTGATCATCGAATGGCGTCCCGGCATGGCCTCGGCCCTGGACGAGGCGTGGATTCCGAACGGTCGCGACATCGGCCACGTCACGGTGATGAACCATGACGGCGAGCCGGTGGTGCACGGGATCACCTTCGCCTTCGCCTTCGCCGCCTTCCATCCCGACGGCGTGCTGCATCACTGAGGGCCGGAAACGAAAAAGGCGGCCCGAAGGCCGCCTCTTTTGCCCGCAGGCGTTCCGGCGTCAGCGCCGGATGACGCGCCCGCGGGCCACGGCCTCGAGATCGGCAGCGCTGAGGCCCAGGTCATCCAGGGTGCGCTGGTCGAGGCTGCGCAGCTCGTTCAGCGTGCGCCGGTACTCCGCACGGGCGGTGAGCCAGTTGCGGATGCGAGCGAAGAGGCCCGGGGCGTCGGCGCGGCCGACGCCGTTGAGAGAGATATCAGCCATGTTGGGGCTCCGGATTGTGCAATTGCGAAAGCCTGATCGGCTTTCAGGAACGGCCGTTATGTAGGCATTGTGGCTTGATTTTTCATCACCGACACCCTTGCGGATGTTGCGGTGCAGCGTTGCATTTCTCGCATAGGCGAAAAACGCTTTCCGTGTGGCAGTGGCATGAACCCTGCCTTCGGCGCGGTTCGTGCGTGACGGAGATCGCGACCCGCGCGCTGCCGGGGCAGCGCGCAGTCGCACGGTCCGTTCTGGACCCCTTGCCCCCCAGTCAAGTGCGCTGCCGGGGTCGGTATCGGGGGCCGGTCCGGCGTTCTGTCGCCGGCCCCGCTTCGCAGCCGCGGGGTCGGCCGCGCGTCAGCCCTCGAAGGTGGCGCGGCGGGCGATGGCGCGGAAGTCGGCCGGCGAGATGCCGAGGTCCGCGAGGGTGCGCGCGTCGAGCGACTGCAGCTCGCGCAGCGTCCGGTAGTACTCGGCCCGCTTGTGCATCCAGGCCCGGAACTGGGCGAACAGGCTCTTTCCGGACCGGGCACCGGCAACGCCGTTCAGGGTGATCTCAGCCATTTGTCTCTCCAGATTTTCGCAGGTGCAGAACGATGGTCCGCGTGTCAGGAACGTTGATAATCTAGGGAGTTAGGCGGAGAAATGCAGCAGGCATGCGCCTGCGGATGCTGCGATGCAGCATTGCAGGCGGTGCATGGATGACGGTGGTAACGGTCGCGGGCTGGATCAGTCGGCGTGGAGCCGTACGAGCTGCTTTCCCTTATTTTCACCGGCGAGCACACGAAGCAGCGCCGCCGGCGCATTCTCCAGCCCGTCCACGATATCCTCGAGGTAACGCATGCGGCCGTCGCGCACCCAGGGCGCGAGCGTCTCCACCACCTCGGGCAGCCGGTCGAGATGGTCGAGCACCAGGAAGCCTTCCATCCGCGCGCGCTTGACCAGCAGGGTCCGGTTGTAGCGCGGGCCCGGCGGCGGCGGGTCGGACGGGATGCCGATGGTGCCGCAGACGATGATGCGCGCGCGCTCGTTGAGATGCGCCATCACCGCGTCGCTGACCGCGCCGCCGACGTTGTCGAAATAGACGTCCACCCCGTCAGGACAGGCGCGGCCGATGGCGGCGGCGAGATCGGGCTCGGTGCGGTAGTTGATCGCCGCGTCGAAGCGGAACAGGTCGAGGCACTGCGCGACCTTCTCGTCCGACCCGGTGAGGCCGACGGTACGGCAGCCCGCGATGCGGGCGGCCTGGCCGACGACGCTGCCCACCGCGCCGGCAGCGGTCGAGACCACCACCGTTTCGCCTTCCCGCGGCTGGCCGATCATGGTCAGACCCAGATAGCCGGTCGCGCCGTTGATGCCGAGCACGCCGAGCGCGGTGGAGATCGGCGCGAGCCCGGGATCGACGCGCATGTCCACCTCGCTGCCGTCGCAGACGCAGTAGTCCTGCCAGCCGAACCGGCCCATCAGCGTCTCGCCCTCGGCAACGTGCCCACTGCGCGAGGAGACCACTTCGCCGACGGCGAAGCTGCGCATCGGGGTGCCGAGCGGCACGGGCTTCGCATAGTTGGCCCCCGCCGCGATCCAGCCGCGCATCGCCGGGTCGATCGACAGGAAGCGGTTGCGCACCACGAACTGGCCCTCGGCCGGTTCCGGCAAGGGCGCCTCGCGCAGCTCCCACAGCTCCGGCGTGATGGTGGGCGAGGGGCGTGCGACGAGGACCATCTGGCGGTTGGTGGTCGGAAGCGAAGGCATGGTCCTGCTCGGGTTGTTCGGGGTGAGGCGACAGCAGTAGCGCATCCGGCGCGGAACGGGGAGGGGCGATGGGGCGTGGACCGGCGCTGCCGGCCGTCCTATCACTTCCGTTCCGGCCCGGCGGACGGGGCTGAAGGGCGAAATGGAGAAGGCAATGAAGGCGCAGGTCCTGCATCAGTTTGGCGGCGTGGAGAACTTCCGGTTGGAGGAGCTGCCCGTTCCGGAGCCGAAGCCGGGCTATGTGCGGATCCGGGTGAAGGCGACCAGCGTCAACCCGGTGGACTACAAGATCCGGCGGGCCGGGCCGCCCTGGGCGCCGGACCTGCCGGGGGTGCTGGGCTTCGACGTCGCCGGCATCATCGATGCGGTCGGGCCCGGCGTGGAGGCCTTCGCGGTGGGCGACGCCGTCTATGGCTGCGCCGGGAGCGTCCGGGGCGAGACCGGCGCCGATGCCGAGTACATGCTGGCCGACGCGCGGCTGATCGCGCACAAGCCGGCCAGCCTCGACTTTCCCGAGGCGGCGGCGTTGCCGCTGGTGACCATCACGGCGTGGGAGGCGCTGTTCGACCGGGCGGCGATCCAGCCTGGCCAGACCGTGCTCGTGCACGGCGGGGCCGGTGGTGTCGGGCATGTGGCGATCCAGCTCGCGGCCGAGCGCGGCGCCCGGGTGTTCGCCACGGTGTCGAGCGAGGAGAAGGCCCGTATCGTCCGCGAGCTGGGCGCCGAGGATACGATCAACTACCGCGGCGAGATGGTGGAGACCTACGTGCGCCGGCTCACGGACCGGGTCGGCTTCGATGTCGTGCTTGACGCGACCGGCGGCAGCGACCTGGAGCGGTCGTTCGAGGCGGCCCGGCTGAACGGGCAGGTGGTGACCATCGTCTCCCAGTACAGCGCGGACCTCGGAACCATGCACCGCAAGGGCCTGTCGCTGCACGTCGTGTTCATGCTGATCCCGCTGATCCACGGCGTCGGCCGCGAGCGCCACGGCGAGATCCTGCGGCAGGCGGCGGCGCTGGCGGACAAGCGGCGGCTGCGCCCGCTGCTCGACCGGGAGCGGTTCACGCTGGAGACGCTGCCGCAGGCCCACACCAGGCTGGAAAGCGGCAAGGCGGTCGGCAAGGTCGTGGTGGAGGTGCCCTGAGCCTGCGGAGCCGCCAGGCGCACTTGGCCGGGCGCACATGGAAAGACGCCCGCCGCGCGCTCCCCTCCGGGAGGCGGCGACGGGCGCCGGGAACTCTGCGTTGTGCCTTCCGTCGGCTTACTGGGCCGGCGGGGCGGGCTCGTCGAGCGGGGACGGCTCGGACGGCATGGTCGCCGGATCCGGCGGGGTCATCTGCTCCTCGGGGAGCGCGCCGGTCTGATCCGCGTCACCGCCCTCGTCGTTGCAGGCAGCGACGCCAAGCGCCAGCGCGATGGCTGCGAAGCCGGAGAGATAGCGCAGCCCGTGTGCCTTGGTCCTCTGCATGATTCGGTCCTCTCTTTTCGATCGGCCTCTGGTCAAGGCGCGCGATCCAGTTGCGAGGACGGGCCACAAGGCAGGTGCCGAAGCTGTCGCCGGGCAATCGCCCGGACCCATGCGTCCTCGTGCACAACAACCTGTGTGCCGCAGAGGTGACTATCAAGCATAGGAAAGATTAGAATTCGGCAATATTAAGAAACCGCAACAGAAGCGGTCGCGGATTACGGCAGCATGTTGTCACGTTGTGTCTAGGTTGTCTTTCCACGCGCCCCGTCACTTGCGCGGCAGAGATCGCTGCTGCATGCGAATGTGTTTCCGCTTGATGGGAAGGTGACGGGCGAGGGCAGGGGAGTGCCGAAATCATTCCGCCGCGACGCGCGGCCGGGAAACGCCGACCGGCTCTGCAAGCCGGTTGCGGGTGAGCTGGCTGTCGTAATAGGGCGCGAAGCAGGGGCGGTTGACATAGACGCCGTAGCCCTGTTCGGCCCTGAGGTCGCCGCGGGCGTAGGTGACCCGGGCGCGCGAGAGGGTGTAGGCGGGGTTCCCGGTGACCGTCATGCCCTCGTAGATGTTGAAGTCGATGTTCTGCTTGTGCTCCTTCACCGAGATCGTACGGGTCGCTTCGGGATCCCAGACCACGATGTCGGCGTCGGCACACACCTTCAGCGATCCCTTCTTCGGGTAGATGTTGAAGATCTGCGCTGCGTTGGTGGACGTCACGCGCACGAACTCGTTCGGCGTCAGCCGGCCGCTGCGCACCCCGTGATGCCACAGCACCGCCATCCGGTCCTGCACGCCGGAGGTGCCGTTGGGGATCTTGCGGAAATCGTCGATGCCCATGCGCTTCTGGGCGACGCAGAAGCAGCAGTGGTCGGTGGCCGTCGTCTGCAGCATGCCGGCCTGCAGCCCTCGCCACAGCGCCTCCTGGTGCTCCTTCGGCCGGAACGGCGGGCTCATCACGTAGCCGGCTGCCTTGTCCCAGTCCGGATCGCGGTAGACGCTGTCGTCGATCACCAGGTGCTGGGCAAGCACCTCGCCGAACACGCGCTGGCCCTCCAGCCGGGCCCGGGTGATGGCCTCCAGCGCGTCGATGCAGGAGGTGTGGACGACGTAGAGCGGCACGCCGAGCACCTCCGCGATGCGGATGGCGCGGTTCGCGGCCTCGCCCTCGACCTCCGGCGGCCGCGACAGCGGATGACCCTCCGGCCCGGTGATGCCGCGGTCGTAGATGTCCTGCTGCAGCCGGAACACGAGCTCGCCGTTCTCGGCGTGGACGGTGCAGATGGCACCCAGCTCGCGCGCCCGGGTGAAGCTGTTCACCAGGGTCTCGTCATCGCACATGATGGCGTTCTTGTACGCCATGAAGTGCTTGAAGCTGTTGACGCCCCAGTCGCGGCACAGCGTCCCCATGTCCTCGTGCACGCTGTCATCCCACCAGGTGACGGCGACATGGAAGGAATAGTCGCTGCACGCCTTGTTGGCCCAGTCGCGCCACTGCCGGTAGGCGTCCATCAGCTTCTGCTGCGGCGCCGGGATCACGAAGTCGATGATCGAGGTGGTGCCGCCGGCCATGGCCGCCGCCGTGCCGGTGTAGAAGTCCTCCGACGCGACGGTACCCATGAACGGCAGCTGCATGTGCGTGTGCGGGTCGATGCCGCCGGGCATCACGTAGCACCCGCCGGCGTCGATCACCTCGGCATCCGCCGGCGCCTCGATGTCGGGGCCGATTGCCTTGATGGTGTCGCCTTCGCAGTAGACGTCGGCGCGGAAGCTTTCCTCCGCCGTCACGCAGGTGCCGCCCCTGATCAGAATTCCTGCCATCGCCGAATCTCCCATCGCCGCGGCGGCCGCAGCCGCCGCCTTGTGCGTTGTCGCCAGTGTGTGCGATGCGAAGCGGGAGTGCAATCCGCGGGCCGGCGCCAGCGCCGGCAGGGGCAGGGGAGGCGGATCAGGCGATCCGGATGTAGCCGCGCTCGATCACGCGCTCGAGCGCCTCGAAGGCCTCGCGCATCTCGTCGAAGGCCTCGCGGGCATGGCGCAAGTCCGCGATGGCGGCCGCATCGGGCGTGCCGGTCGCCTCGGCGAGCCGGAGCGCCTGTGCGAGGTAGGCGCCGCGCAGCTCCGCGACGCGCACCGCGAGACGGGTGAAGGAGTCACGGGTCAGCTCGGGGAGCCGGTTCCGCAGCACCTCCTGGTTCGCGGACATGATCACCGCGTCCAGCCCTTCCTTGAACTTCAGCAGCGCGTGCCGCTTCTCGCGGTCCAGCTCCTCGCTGGACAGCAGGCGGTCAACCCTTCGCGTCTCGACCAGTCCGGCGTATCGGGTCATGGTTCGGGCCCCGGCCGCGCTGCGCGGCGCTGCGACAACGTGTCATTGTCGCCGGATGTGCTTAACGGCCGGTTTATCCGGTGGTGTCGAGCGCGCGGCGGATCGCGGTCGCGAGCCTTGCCCGGGTGACGGGCTTGGTCAGCAGCGGCGCGTCCGGGATGCCGACCGCGCCGTCGAGATTGTCCGCGGCATAGCCCGACATGAACAGGACGCGCAGGCGCGGATAGCGCGCCCGCGCCGCGGCGGCGAGGGCGACGCCGCTCCCGCCCGGCATGACCACATCCGTCAGCAGCAGGTGGATGGCGCGCCCCTGCGACAGGACGGCCAGCGCCTCGTCGTAGTTGCCGGCCTCGGCAATGCCGTACCCGAGCCGGCGGACCTGTGCGACCACGACCTCGCGCACCGCATCCTCGTCCTCGACCACGAGGACCGTCTCGCCCGGCCTCGCCCGGGGCACGTCGGAAACCTCCGCCGCAGGCTCCTCGACCACCGTCGGGCAGTATTCGGGGAAGTACAGCTCCACCCGGGTGCCGGCGCCCGGGGCGGTGTCGAGCCGGACCGCGCCGCCCGACTGCTTCATGAAGCCGTAGATCATCGAGAGCCCGAGGCCCGAGCCCTTGCCGACCTGCTTGGTGGTGAAGAACGGCTCGAACGCCCGCGCAGCGACCTCCGGCGGCATCCCGTTGCCCGTGTCGGCGGCAGTGACGCGGACGAAGCGGCCGCCCTTCAGGTCAAGGTCGAGCGCCCGGCAGTCCGCGGGCAGCAGCGTGGTGTTGGCCGTGCTGATCGTGAACTCGCCGCCTGCGGGCATGGCGTCGCGGGCGTTGAGCGCCAGGTTGAGCAGCGCGTTCTCGAACTGGTTGCGGTCGATCTTCGTCTGCCAGAGATCCGCGCCGGGCTGGACGGTGACCACGATCGTCTCCGGCAGGCTGCGGCGCAGCATCTCCTCGATCCCGCCCACCACCTGGTTGATGTCCAGCACCTCCGGGGTGAGGACGGCGCGGCGGCTGAACGACAACAGCTGGTCGATGAGCTTCGCCCCGCGTCCGGCGGCTTTCATCGCCGCGTCGAGCAGCGGCATCAGCCGCGGGTCCTGGTTCCGCTCCTCCATCAGCTCGAGATTGCCGAGCACCACCGTAAGCAGGTTGTTCAGGTCGTGGGCGACGCCCCCGGTGAGCTGGCCGACGGCCTCCATCTTCTGCGCCTGGCGCAGCTGTTCTTCACGCTCGCGCTGCTCGGTGACGTCCCAGTCCACCCCGATCAGGTGCACGTGCCCGGTCCGTGGGTCGATCTGGGGCGCGCAGTGCTCCGCGATGCGGCGCCGGGCGCCGTCGCTCGGTCGGGTGATGGTGTACTCGCAGCGATAGGGCTTGCCGCTCATCATCGCGGCGTGGCCTTCACGCTCGATCTGCGCGAGGTCCTCGGGATCGACGAGGGAGCGGAAGTCGGCAAACCGGCCGCCGAAGGTCCGGCGGTCCACGCCGAACAGCGCGAACATCCGGTCGTCCCAGGCCAGACGGTCGTTCTGGGCGTCCCAGTCCCAGATGCCGATCCCGCCGGCTTCGGCGGCGAATTCGAGGCGCTGCAGCGTCGTCTGCAGCTTGTGGTGCGCCCGGGCGTGCGCGAGGACGACGCCGACGACGTTGGCGGCGGCATCGATCAGGCCGGACTGTTCCGGGGTGGGCGCGCAGGGGCGGGGGTGGTAGACGGCGAAGGTGCCGATCACCTCGCCCTCGCCGAAGATCGGCACCGACCAGCACGCCCGCATTCCGGAGAGCCTGGCAAGGTCGCGGAACGGCGCCCAGTTCCGATGCTCCAGGATGTCGATGACCTCGACGCGGCGGCCCTCGGCCACGGCGGCGCCGCAGGAACCGACGTTGGGGCCGTAGGGGAGGCCGTCGACCGCCTTTGCATAGGCTTCCGGCAGCCGGGG
>ERZ777003.3032-NODE-3032-length-17346-cov-15.773697_pt1 | contig 17346 bp, 13 predicted proteins | sample MGYA00374956_ERZ777003 | MGnify/ENA primary metagenome ERZ777003 (study PRJEB29302, sample SAMN06268252) | bioreactor metagenome | isolation source: Joint BioEnergy Institute, California, USA | place: USA:Joint BioEnergy Institute, California, USA | collected... | reverse complement strand
GCTGTCTCTGCTTCTGCGGATGGGCCGCTCTCGCTGGCAGGGAAGTGCGAGGGGCCGCAGGCCGTTCGCGGACGCTGTCTCTGCTTCTGCGGATGGGCCGCTCTCGCTGGCAGGGAAGTGCGAGGGGCGGCAGGTCGTTCGCGGACGCTGTCTCTGCTTCTGCGGATGGTCGCCCGCGCTGGCAATGGGGGCTCGAAGGGCTGCAGGCCGTTCGGGACGCATTCTCCACAGATGCGGATGGGCCCGCCCGCGCTGGCAGGGAGGTGTGGAGGGCCGCAGGTCCTCCGCGGATGCTTTTGCTCCGCCGCTCTGCGGCGACGCAGTCGCCGCAGAGCGGCGGAATGTGTGAGAGAGTGAGGAGGCTTCGCCTCCCGAGCGAGTGGGACGAAGCCGCCGCACACGTGCTGTCTGTGAAGAGAGGAAAGACCATATGAGTGCGATCAAGCGTCCTCGCCCGGTTATGCTCGCGATCCTCGATGGCTGGGGCGAGCGCGCCGAGACCGAAGGCAACGGCGTGCGGCTGGCGCGGACGCCGAACATGGACCGCTGGCGCGCCGAGCGCCCCTTCACCCTGGTGCGCGCCGCCGAGCAGGCGGTCGGCCTGCCAGCCCACCAGATGGGCAACTCCGAGGTCGGCCACCTCAACCTCGGCGCCGGCTTCGTCGTCTTCCAGGACATCACGCTGATCGACAACAGCATCGAGGACGGCAGCTTCTTCGAGAACGAGGCGCTGATCAAGGCCGTCGAGCACGTAAAGGAGCGCGGGTCGCGGCTGCACATCATCGGGCTGCTCGGCACCGGCGGGGTGCACAGCCACATGCGCCACGAGCTGGCGCTGCTCGAGCTGGCCCGCCGCGCCGGGCTGGAGCAGGTCTACGTCCACGCCTTCACCGACGGGCGCGACACCATGCCCAGGAGCGGCCTCGGCTACCTGCGGGACCTCGAGGCCAGCATGGCGAAGCTGGGCGTCGGCAGCGTCGCCACGGTGATCGGCCGCTACTACGCGATGGACCGCGACAAGCGCTGGGAGCGCACCAAGGCCGCCTACGACGCGATGGTCTACGGGCAGGGCCTCCAGGCCCCGAGCGCCGAGGCCGCCATCCAGCAGTCCTACGCCGAGGATGTGACCGACGAGTTCATCCGCCCGACGGTGGTCGTCCGCAACGGCGCGCCGGTCGCGACGATCGGCGCGGGCGACTCGATCATCTGCTTCAACTTCCGCGCCGACCGGGTGCGCCAGATCACGCGCGCCTTCGTGCTGCAGGACTTCGACGGCTTCGCCCGCGAGGCGCTGCGCGACCTGCTGTACGTGACGTTCACCGAGTACGAGAAGGGGCTGCCGGTCACGGTGGCGTTCGAGAACGACGACGTGCAGGTGCCGCTCGCTAAGGTGATCAGCGACGCCGGGCTGCGGCAGCTGCACGTGGCCGAGACCGAGAAGTACGCCCACGTGACCTTCTTCTTCAACGGCGGGCGCGAGCAGGAGTTCCCCGGCGAGGACCGCCTGCTGGTGCCGTCGCCGAAGGACGTGCCGACCTACGACCTCAAGCCGGAGATGAGCGCCTACGGCATCCGCGACGGCATCCTCAAGGCGCTCGATGAGGACACCTACGACTTCATCATCGTCAACTTCGCCAACGCCGACATGGTCGGCCACACCGGTGTGATCCCGGCGGTGGTGCGGGCCTGCGAGGCGGTGGACGAGTGCCTGGGCGCGATCGTGCCGAAGGTGCTGGAGAAGGGCGGGGTGGTGCTGATCACCGCAGACCACGGCAACGCCGAGCTGCTGATCGACCCGGAGACCGGCGGGCCGCACACGGCGCACACCACCAACCCGGTACCGTGCCTGCTGATCGCCGCGCCGGGGCTGGGCCTGGAGAAGGGTGAGGTCCAGCTGCGCGAGGGCGGGCGGCTGGCGGATATCGCCCCGACGCTGCTGGAGATCATGGGCATCCCGCCGGCCCCGCAGATGACCGGGAAGAGCCTGATCGTCAGGCAGCGGAACTGACGCGGTGGCTATGCCCCCACACCCTTGGAGGGGCCTGGAGAGGCTCCGCCTCCCCAGAAGCTCCCTTCAGGCAACAAGAGGCGGCGCGTACTGCAACACGCGCCGCCTCTGTCTGTTCTGTCTATGAGACGTGCCCTACTGGTTGGCTGCCCCCGCCACTGCCGCGATCAGCACGCCGACGATCAGGCCCAGGACGCACGCCACCACGAGGCCGATCACCGCGACGATGATCATCGTGATCAGTGCCTTGTCCCTCGGCACGTTCATGCCGGCCTGGATGCCCAGGTAGGTCAGGTACAGGTTGTAGACGAACAGCGCCAGGCTGACAATCCAGGTCAGGCACCCCAGCACCGGCACCGCCGACACGATCAGCCCAATCAGCCCGTTGACCACCGCCAGCGGCGTGTAGAACAGCGAGATGTCGTAGGCCAGCTCGCCGAACTGCCCGGTCCCGCCGAACGCCCGGCCGATGAGGAACACGATCCCCAGGTAGATCAGGAAGCCGGCCAAGCCGACCGTCAGAGCGCTGATGATAGCGCCGGGGATGCTTGGGGTCATGGCCGCCGGGTTGGCCAGCATGTCGCCGAACGGCGTGCCCTCCAGCTGCTCGAGCGTCGCCGCGTCCGGCGGTGTCGGCGGCGCCACCGACGCCCCAATTGCGCCTAGCACCGCACTGATCACCGCGCCGATCGCCGCGTAGATCAGTGCCCAGCCCAGATTGTTGCGCTCGTGCTCCTCGAAGGTTGCCACCGCCGGCCGCGTCAGCACCGCGATGCTGCTGTTGAGCATCTGCTGGAACATGGGGCCCTCCTCGCGCTCAGCATTTGCGGAACCCAACGTGGCGTTCCGCCCTCCTGATGATACCACACTCCTCCACCCGTTCAACAAGCGCTAGGTGTGTGTCAAGCAGGGCTATCTGCCACTCGTCCCGCCCCCGCTCGTCGGCGGCCCGCCAGCACTCAGCGGAACGTGCTGCGCAGCAGCGCCTCGGCGCCCGCACCGCGCCCGAATGCCAGCAGCAGCGGCCGGCCGCCGGGGTCGCGCGGGACGGGCGTGAGCGCTCGCGCGCCGGGGCCCAACGCCTCGAGCGCAGCCGCCTGTGTCTCGGCCGGCGCCCCGGCCGGGAGCAGCAGCAGCGCCTGCTCCCCCGGCTCCGCCGAGAACCCGGTCGTGATATCGAAGTAGCCGACGCGCGCCCCGCTGGTGAGGAAGCGGATCACGTCGCTCCTGCGCACGCTCGCCGGCAGGAACACGTCCACGTCGCGCAGCGCCGGGTCTGCCGCCGCCTCCCGGACGACCCGGCCCATTGCTGTCTCGGGGACGTCGAACGCCGCCAGAACCTGCGGGTCGCGCGGCATCCGCCCGAAGTAGAGCCACGCGTTGAGCGCGAGGCTTGCGGCGAGCAGGAGGGCGCTGGCCGCCGCAGCCAGCGTGGCGCTGCGACGAGCGCCCTGCGCGCTGTGCAGGAGTCTGTCCAGCCCCCACGCTGCCAGGGCACACGCCGGGGCCAGTGACGGGAGCGCCCGCATCGCGTGCGGCGCCCCGGTGCTCAGCAGGCCCGGCAGCAGGCCGAGCGCCAGCCACGCCAGCAGGATTCTCCCCGGCCGCTGCCTCCAGGCCAGCGCCGCGAGCAGCAGCCCGGCCGCGAACAGCGCGCCGCTGAGCGGGTCGAGCATCGGCGCGCCCGGCGCGTGGTGCCGCCCGTTGCGTTCCCCGGCCACGTGCCACATCAGCAGGTAGCGCTCGCCGTTGCGCAGCAGCAGCAGCAGCGGCGCGTGAACGCCAGCGTCCTGCTCGTTGTAGAACGCCACCGCCCCCGTGCGCCGGTTGTAGCCTTGGAAGTCCTCGGCGACGAAGCGCAGCAGCGGCGCCAGCACCAGCGCGCCGGCAACCACCGCCGCAGCGAGCCCCGGGAGCGCCCGCCGCCACCCGAAGCGGTCCCGCCCGAGCCACAGCGCCGCCAGCGCCGCCAGCACCAGCGGCGCGAGCCGCCCGGTGTGGTAGGTGTAGGCGGCGAGTCCGCCGAGCGCGCCCGCCAGCGCCAGGGCCGCTAGTGGCCGGCGACCAGCCGCTGCTGGCCGCGCATCCCCCGCGGGCCGGTCGCCGAGGGCGCGCCACACGAGGCCGAGCGCCGCGAGCGTCAGCAGCTGGTCCAGCGTCGCTGGGAACGCCCAGCGGCTCATGCTGAGGCTCCACGAGGCCCAGGACAGCAGCCCCGCAGCGGCCACCGCCGCCCGTGGGCCGACGAGCGGGCGCGCCGCCCACCATAGCGCCAGCGGCGTCAGCCCGCCGGCCAGGGCGCTCACCAGCCGCACGCTCATCACGCCCGGCCCCAGCAGCCCGACCACCGGCGCGATGAGGTAGAACAGCAGCGCCGGCAGGTCCGCCCCCTGCACCACGTACACCGGTCGGTAGGTCGGGTCCTGCCAGATCTGCAGCGCGATCAGGCCGTGGCGCGCCTCGTCGCGCCAGAGCCCCGCCGGGATCTGGTCGAGCGCCACCAGCCGCAGGCCGATCGCCAGGGCGGTGAGCCCTGCGACCGCGGCCACTTCGAGCCAGGGGCGGGCCAGGGCGCCGCCAGGAGCCTCGGCGACGTGCCGGACGCCGGCGCCGAAGAGACGGCGGCGCGGCCAGGCCGCCAGCAGCGCGAGCGGCAGGAAGGGCCACCACGGCCAGCCGAAGGTCGGCAGCCAGTAGCCCGCGGCCGCCGGGCGCGCGGCCGCCCATCCCACCGCCAGAACGAGCGCAAGGCCGGCCAGCGCCTCGGGGCGTGCGGCGAGGCTCCGGGCGCGGCCTGCTCCGCTCGCCTCCGGCCGGCGGTCGAAGAGGCGCCGTGTGAGCAGCCAGCCGAGCAGCGGCAGCGACGCCAGGAAGACCGTGCGCTCGAAGGGCGGGAATAGGCTCGATGTCTCCGCAGGCCGCGCCTCGGCGCCGGACAGCGCCACAAGCAGGTCGCGCTCGTCGCCGGCCGGGCGGAACGCGGAGCCGTAGAGAAAGAGCGGCGTATCGGCGGTGCGGCGGGTGGGGGCGAGCAGCGTGTAGCGCCGCCAGAAGGTCGGCGCTTCGAACGAGGCCGGGGCGGAGCCCTCGGCGTGCACCGTCACCGCGGCGCTGGCGCTGCCCGGCCGGGCGGCGTTGAGGCGCAGGCTGACGATCGCCGGGCGGCCGTCGAAGCCGTAGAGAAACAGCGCCGCGCCCGGCCGCGCCCAGCGGAACGCGCCGAGCTCGTTCTGCTCGCGCTCGTAGAAGCCGACGAGCGCCCGCCCGTCGCCCGGCCCGACCGCCACGCGCTGCACCCGGTCGGCGAGCGCGCCGCCGGCCAGCAGGGCGCCCAGGGCGGCCAGCAGGAGCAGCGCCGCGGGCGCGAGGGGGAGCAGCAGGCCGCGCGCGCGGCTGGGGAGCAGCTTTGGGCGCGTGTGGAGAGCCGGGCCTTCGGAGTAGCGCACAGTAACACCCGTAACACTCACGGCTGAGGTAGCGGCCTCGCCTCTGCGTCCCCTGGAGCTTGAAGGACATCGCATCAGGCCAGAAGGCTCTGACGCCGGTTGCGCCGCGGAACCTTCATGCTATAATACCCGGAGATTCCTGAGCCTGAAACATGGCATGTCCAAGACTGGAGTTGCATCGGTGAAGGTAACGACCGAAAAGTTGCCGAAGTCTATTCTGGCACTCGATATTGAGCTGGACCGCGAACAGGTTGAGAAGGGTCTCGATCGCGCCGCGCGCCGGCTCTCGCAGAAGTACAACATCCCCGGCTTCCGCAGGGGGAAGGCGCCGCGGTTTATCGTCGAGAACTACTTCGGCCGGTCCGCGCTGCTCGAGGAGGCCTCCGAAGATCTGGTCAACAGGGCCTTCCGCGCCGCGCTCGAGCAGGAGGGGATCGATCCGGTTGGGCAGGCGAGCCTCGAGGACATGAGCCTCGATTCCGAGCCGTTCCGCTTCCGGGTGCACGTGCCGATCCAGCCCACCGTCAAGCTCCCCGACTACCGCTCGATCCGCGTGCCGCTCGAGGTGCCGGAGATCACCGAGGAGATGCTCCAGGACGCGATGGATGCGCGCCGGGAGCGCCACGTCGTGCTGAAGGACCTCGAGGAGGAGCGGCCGGTGCAGGAGGGCGACCAGCTGGAGGTCGAGCTCGACGCGTCGGTCGACGGGCAGCCGCTCGACGACCGCGAGCCGGGCACGCCGCCGCCGCCCTCGACGCTCGTGATGGAGAAGCGGCGCCTCGCCCCCGGCCTGTTCGACGGCCTGATCGGCGCGCACGTCGGCCAGCGGATCGCCGTGATCTCGCACATCCCCGAGGACCACAGCAACAAGCGCGTGGCCGGCAAGGATGTGCAGTTCATCGTGAAGATCAACAAGATCCAGGAGCGCCTGCTCCCGGACTGGGAGGAGCTGACGACCCTCGAGGAGTTCGAGGGGACGCTCGATGAGCTGCGCGAGAAGACCCGCGCCGAGCTGGCCGAGCAGGCGCGCGAGAACGCCGAGCGCGCGGTGATCGACACCTACATCGAGCGCCTGGTCGAGCAGACCGAGTTCGACATCCCGGACGTGCTGATCGAGCGCGAGGCCGACCGGCTGCTGCACAACCAGGAGTACTACCAGTACGAGCGCTACGGGGTTAAGGCCGAGCAGGTCTACCAGATGCAGAACCGTAAGCGCGAGGATATCCTGAAGTCGATGCTGCCGCAGGGCGAGGAGCGCCTGAAGATCAACCTGGCCCTGCGCGAGGTGGTCCGCGCCGAGGGCCTCGAGATCGAGGACGATGAGATCGAGGCCGAGGTGGCCCGCCTCGTGGACCAGTACGAGGAGGAGCAGCGGGAGCAGGCGCGCGCGCTGCTGAGCACCGAGCTGCGCGCGACTGTGGCGAGCAGCGTGCTCGACAAGAAGCTGCGCGACCGCATCATGGCGATCGCGACGGGCCAGGTGGACGGGGCTTCCGGCGATGAGGCTGCTCCGGCGCCGGCCGAGGAGCAGGCTGCGGCCGAGGCCCCGTCGGCGGAGACCCCCGCCGCTGCGGAGAGCAGCGCTGACGCGGGTGACCTGACGCCGGAGGGCGAGCAGGTGGCGGAGGCGGACGTCGCTGTGACGCGCGCCAGCGAGGGCAGTGGCGAGGAAGCGCCCCGCGCGTAACTGCCACGGTCACTAGGAATGGAGTGATGACGATGAACTGGAGTTCCCCACCATCGATTGAGTGGCTGTCCCGTCGGCCGGAGGCGCTCATTCCGATGGTCGTCGAGAGCACGAACCGCGGCGAGCGCGCCTTCGATATCTACTCGCGTCTGCTCAAGGAGCGCATCATCCTGCTCGGCACGCCGATCGAGGATCAGATCGCGAACCTGATCGTCGCCCAGCTGCTGTTCCTCGAGCACGAGGACCCCGAGCGCGATATCTGGCTGTACATCAACAGCCCCGGCGGCTCGATCACCGCCGGCCTGGCGATCTACGACACCATGCAGGTCATCCGCCCGCAGGTCGCCACGGTCTGCGTCGGCATGGCCGGCAGCATGGCTACCCCGATCCTCGCCGGCGGCGCGAAGGGCAAGCGCTACAGCCTGCCGCACTCCACCATTCACATGCACCCGGCCGGCGGCGGCGCCCGGGGCTATGCCCCCGACGTCGAGATCATGGCCAAGGAGCTCCTGCGCGAGCAGCAGCTGATCCGCGAGCTGCTGGCGAAGGACACCGGCCAGCCGATCGAGCGCATCGCGCGCGACTTCGACCGCGACCTGTTCATGAACCCTGAGCAGGCCAAGGAGTACGGCATCATCGACGAGATCCTCAGCCGCGAGGATATGAACAACATGTCCGAGCGCCGCTGAGCCGAGTGGTCGGTGCTGCGTAGCGTGGAGCCAGCGCCACCGCAGATCGTTCGGATGTGTGGCCGGCGCTGGCGCGAGCTACGCGGCTGTGGCGGAACGAGGGAGATTGGGGGAGGCGACGCCTCCCCACCCCCCAGGGGCGGTGGCGGGCGAGGCCACCGCGTACGCCGTGACGCTGACTGCCGACTGCTGGCCACTGGCTACCGACTACTGACTGTTTGGAGCATCTATGTCACGCACACGGGGCAGCAATGCCGGCCGAGGCTCGTATCTGTGTTCGTTCTGCGGCCGCGGCCAGGACGAGGTCCAGCGCCTGATCGCCGGCCCCGGCACCGTCTTCATCTGTGACGAGTGCGTCGCCCTGTGTAGCGCGATCATCGCCGAGGAGGCCGGCTCGCGGCCCGGCACTGTCCGGCGCGCCCCTTCCACCGGCCCCGCCCGCCTGCCGGTCCCGCGCCGGCTGCGCGAGTGGCTCGACCAGTACGTCATCGGGCAGGAGCGCGCCAAGGTCGTGCTCTCGGTGGCGGTCTACAACCACTACAAGCGGCTGCGCGCCGGCCAGTCGGTGGACGATGTCGAGCTCGGCAAGAGCAACATCCTGCTGATCGGCCCCACCGGCAGCGGCAAGACCCTCCTGGCGCAGACCCTCGCGCGCGTGCTGGATGTCCCGTTCGCCATCGCCGACGCCACCGCGCTCACCGAGGCCGGCTACGTCGGCGAGGACGTCGAGAACATCCTGCTGCGCCTGATCCAGGCCGCCGACGGCGATATCGAGCGCGCCCAGACCGGCATCATCTACATCGATGAGATCGACAAGATCGCCCGCAAGAGCGATAACCCGTCGATCACCCGCGATGTGTCCGGCGAGGGGGTGCAGCAGGCGCTGCTCAAGATCCTCGAGGGCTGCATCGCCCACGTCCCGCCGATGCCGGGCCGCAAGCACCCGCAGCAGGAGTTCATCCCGTTCGACACCACCCACGTCCTGTTCATCTGCGGCGGCGCCTTCGAGGGGCTGGACCAGCTGATCGCCCAGCGCGTCGGCGCCCGGCGGACGATCGGGTTCGGCCAGCGCGAGGAGGCGAAGGAGGAGCCGAATCTGCTCAGCCAGTGCACCCCGGACGACCTGCTCAAGTACGGCTTCATCCCCGAGTTCATCGGCCGCCTGCCGGTGATCGCCGCCCTCGAGCCGCTCGACAAGACGTCCATGGTGCGCATCCTCACCGAGCCGCGCAACGCGATCATCAAGCAGTACCAGAAGATGCTCGCGCTGGATCACGTCGAGCTCGAGGTCACGCCGGACGCGCTCGACGCGATCGCCGAGCGTGCCCTGCGAGCCCGCACCGGCGCCCGCGCGCTGCGCACGATCGTCGAGGAGATACTGCTCGACGTGATGTACGAGATCCCCTCGCAGGAGCACATCGGCCGCTGCATCATCAACGCCGAGGTCGTCGAGCGCCGCGGCCACCCGATCCTGGTGCCGCGCACCGGCGAGCGCGGCGAGTACCGCCGCCGCATGGACGAGGCGGTGTAGGCGGGCCGCTCCCCGCCTGCGTCCCGCAGCGCTCTCCGCCCCGCACGGTTGCGAGACGTTGAACAAATCGTAAACTTCCGCCCCTTTACGGCGGGCGTGTTCGAGCGTATACTTGCCAATACGAGGACAAGTGGTACTACTATGCGAGTGATACGTCGAACGACCGATCGGGGACACCACGACGAGAGCGGCACCCCGCGGCGCATCCTTGTCGCCGATGACGATCCCTCGATCGTCAACCTCATCCAGGTCACCCTCAAGGATCCCCGCTACGAACTCGTGCCGGCCACCAACGGCCTCGAGGCGCTCAAGGCCTTCGAGTCCGGCAACTTCGATGTGGTCATCCTTGATGTGATGATGCCCTACGTGGACGGCTTCGAGGCCTGCCAGCGCATCCGCGAGCGCTCCGATGTGCCGATCGTCATCCTCACCTCGCGCGACGGCACGGACGACATCGTGCACGGCTTCGAGCTGGGCGCGGACGACTACATCACCAAGCCGTTCAAGACGGCCGAGCTCAACGCCCGCGTCGACGCCATCCTGCGCCGCGTCGAGGGCTACAAGCACCGCGTCGCGCCGCCGGTCGTGCGCGTCGGCGAGCTGGAGATCGACGAGCCGCGCCACCGCGTGACCGTCCGCGGCCAGGAGGTCAACCTCACGCCGATGGAGTTCGAGCTGCTCTACTTCCTGGCGGCCAACGCCGGGCACGTCTTCGACCGCGAGACGCTCTTCCGCGAGGTGTGGGGCTACGACTACGTCGGCGAGACGAACCTGGTGGACGTGTGCGTGCGCCGCCTGCGCGAGAAGGTCGAGCTCGAGCCCTCCCGCCCCAAGATCATCCTCACCGTCCGCGGCGTCGGCTACAAGCTCGCCGAGCCGTAGCGGCGCGAATCCGCCGGATGCGAGCCGGGGTGGCCCTGAGGCCCCCCGGTTTGTGTTTTCTCCGTCGAACTGTCCCAACGATCAGGGCCGGCTGTTCGCGCGGACATGTCGCGCTCGGGGAAATGGGGGTACACTGTCTCCACATGCGCCCATCTCAGCGACGCGACCACGCGATCGTCTGCGGCCCTCGCCAGCGCTCTGAAGAGACGTGCGGCGGCAGGCCCTCCACGGGCGCTTTCTTCACCGCTCTGCGGCAGCACATCTGCGCAGCGGGAATGAGGCGCAGCCTCACCAGACCCCAACCCAGTCCACGGCGCCGAAAGCGCGCCAGCGAGTGATAGCACAAGGAGGTGTGAGGATGCAGGCACACTGGATGCGGGTGGCGAGCCTCGCCGACTTCGAGCAGACCGACCGGCGCGTGGTCAGCGCGGGCGACCGGCCGGTGCTGCTGCTGCGGCACGGGGAGCGCCTCTACGCGGTGGACAACCGCTGCCCGCACATGGGCTTCCCGCTCGAGAAGGGCACGGTCAAGGACTGCATCTTAACCTGCCACTGGCACCACGCCCGCTTCGACCTGGCCTCCGGCGGCACCTTCGACCAGTGGGCCGACGACGTGCGCGCCTACCCGCTCGAGGTGCGCGGCGACGAGGTGTGGATCAACATTGCCCCGCCGCCCGACGAGCGCGAGCGCCTGCTCAGGCGGCTTCAGCAGGGGCTTGAGCGCAACATCCGCCTGGTGCTGGCGAAGTCGGCGATCGCGCTGCTGGACCGCGGCGAGGAGCCGAGCGCGGCGTTCCGCACCGCGCTGGCCTTCGGCACCTCCTACCGGCTGGCCGGCTGGGGGCAGGGGCTGACGATGCTGACCTGCTTCATGAACATGATGCCCCACCTGGCGCCGGAGGACCGGCCGCGCGCGCTGTTCCAGGGGCTCGACGCGGTCGCGATGGAGGTGAGCGGCGCCGCGCCGCGCTTCAAGATCGCGGCGCTGCCGCCCGCCCCGCACGCTGAGAGTGAGCGGCAGCCGCTGCTGACGCTCAAGCGCTGGTTCCGGCAGTTCATCGAGGTGCGCGACGACGAGGGCGCCGAGCGCTGCGTGGTCTCGGCGGTGCGCGCGGGGGCGACGAGCGCCGAGATGGCGGACATGCTGTTCGCCGCGATCACCGACCACCGCTACATTCAGATCGGCCACCCGGCCGACTTCGCCAACAAGGCGCTCGAGGCGCTCGACCAGGCGGGGTGGGACCCGGCGACCGGCGCCGAGCAGGAGCTGGCCGAGTCGGTGCTGGCCAGCCTGGTGCGTGGGATCGCCGATGCCAGCCGCATGGAGGAGTCGAACGCCTGGCGCAACCCGGTGGACCTGGTGGCGATTCTAGAGGGCGCGTTCGAGGAGCTGCCGGCGGCGCTCGAGGCCGGCGCAGCGGCGCGCGAAAGCGGCCTGAGGTGGCAGGGGCGCGTGGAGCTCGCCCAGCAGCTGCTGTCGGACAACCCGTACGCGAACGTCGCCGCGCTGCTCGCGGCGCTGCGCGAGGGGGCGACGGCCGCACAGGTGGCGGGCGCGACGGCCTACGCCGCGGCGCTGCGCATCGCGCGCTTCCACACCGCCAACGAGTTCGGCGACTGGGACACGGTGCTGCACACCTTCACCTTCGCCAACGCGATGCACCGGGCGGTCCTGCGGGTCACCTCCGCCGAGCTCGACCGGATGGCGCCCGACGCCACCGCGGAGGAGCGGGCGCTGCCGCTGCTGCGCGGCGTGTTCGACGCGGCGATGAGCGTGTACCTCGACCGCTTCCTGAACACGCCGCCGGCGCGCATCCCGCAGCCGAAGGCCAACGGCGCCGCGCCCGAGGCGCTCCTCGCCGAGCTGCCGGCGCTGCTCGACCGGCAGCAGCAGGTGAACCAGGCCGGCGAGCTGGTGGCGCAGTACCTGGCGAGTGCGGGCGGCACGGAGGTGGAGCACGCCGCGCCGCTGCTGGCTGCCCTGGGCCGAGGGCTGCTGCGCGAGGACCGCGACTTCCACACCGTGCAGGCAATCGAGGCGGCCATGAGCCAGTACCAGCTGCTCGCAGGCACCCCGGAGGCGGCTCACGTGCTGATCGGCGCCGCGCGCTACCTCGCCGCCCACGCGCCGACGGTCCGCGCCGCCGGGCAGACCTTCCAGATCGCGGAGCGGCTGCACCGCGGCGAGGCGATCTACGAGGAGTAGGGGGACGAAGCGCCCCTGCGCTGGGCGTAGTATGCGGTGCTGCGGCACCTCTCGCGGAGAGGTGTGGAGGCCGTAGGCTCGCCACGGCCCTCTTCTCTGCCGGGAGGTTCGGAGGGCCGCAGGCCCTCCGAGAGCCTCTTTTTCCGCCGCTCTGCGGCGACGCAGTCGCCGCAGAGCGGCGGAAAGAGGAATTCTGGGGAGGCTCCGCCTCCCCAGACCCTCCAACAGATGTGAAATCCTATCAGTTAGGGAACGGTGCGTCGGGGTGGATCAGCTGCTCGGCGCGCAGCTCCTCCCACAGCGCCGTGGGGATGGCCGCTTCGAGCGAGCGCAGGTTAGCCTCGAACTCCTGCGGCGTGACCGCGCCGAGCACCAGGGCCGTGACCGCCGGGTGGGCCGCGGCGAACTGCACCGCCGCCGTGGCGAGCGGCACCCCGTGGCGCTGGCACACCTGCTCGAGCCGCCGGGCGCGCTCCATGATCTCCGGCGGCGCATCGGCGTACTGATACTTCGCGCCGGGCCGCGGGCCGGTGGCGAGGATGCCGCTGTTGAACACCCCCCCGAGGAACACCCCGATGCCGCGCGAGCGGCACAGCTCCAGAAACTCCAGCGACGTCTGCTCGAGCAGCGTGTAGCGGCCGGCGAGCAGGAAGCAGTCGAAGTCGGCGTTGCGGGCGAAGCGCTCGAGCATCTGCCACTGGTTCATGCCCGCGCCGATCGCGCCGATCACGCCCTGCGCGCGCAGCTCGGCCAGCGTCGGGAAGGCCTCGTCGAGCGCCTGGCGCTCGTGGTCGTCCGGGTCGTGGATGTGCAGGATGTCGATGCGGTCGACCCCCAGGCGCTTCAGGCTCTCCTCGAAGCTGCGCAGCACCGCGTCGCGGCTGTAGTCGAACGGTATGCTGCCGTCCGGCTCGACCAGCCGGCCGACCTTGGTGCTGATCACGACGCGCTCGCGCGGCACATCGCGCAGCGCAGCGCCGACGCGCCGCTCGCTGACGCCCGCGCCGTAGAGCGGCGCGGTGTCCACCAGGTTCACGCCGGCTGCCAGGGCGGCCTTGACCACCGACACGGCCTGTTCGTCGCTGATCGGCGCGTAGAGGTTGCCGATCGGCGCGGTGCCGAGCCCGACGCGCGTCACCTGGATGCTGGTGCGGCCGACCGGCCTGGTTGTGAGGGCTGAGGTCATCGTCAGTGTCCTTCCAACATCGCTCCCCGCTCCCGCGCGGGAGCGAGGGCCGGGGGCGGGAGCGAGCGAGGATCGCCGCAGACTGCGGCTGCTTCTTGCCCTATGGGTCCAGCTGGCCCGGCGCCAGCCCGGTCGGCAGCGGCGCGGGGCGCTCACAGGTGCTCTCAGGGTACACGTGGCGGTCGCCCTCCGATGCGTCGTGGAAGGCGTGCATCAGGTCCAGCACGTGGTAGGTGAGCTCGCCCGAGGCGCGGTGCGGCCGGCCCGTGCGCAGCGCGTAGGCCATGTCGGCCACGCCGAGGCCGCGGCTGTTCTCGGTGTAGCCGTGGCTGAGCGGCACCTCGGCCCACTCCTTCTCGCCGGCGCGGCGCAGCAGCACCGGCCCGCCGAAGGTGTTCGGGTCCGGCACGACCAGCGACCCGGCCGTGCCGTAGACCTCGATCGGCGGCGGCATGCCCGCCCAGACATCGAAGCTGGTGACGATCGTCGCCACCGGGCCGGCGGCGAAGTCGAGCACGCCGGCGACGTGGGTCGGCACCTCGACGGTGATCGTCTGGCCGTACTTCGGCTGGCTGGTGATCGTGCGCTCGGGGCGGGTGATGCGCGCCGAGCCGGTGACGCGGCGCACCGGGCCGAGCAGCGCGATCAGCGCGGTCAGGTAGTAGGGGCCCATGTCGAACATCGGGCCGCCGCCGACCTGGTAGTAGAACTCGGGGCTGGGGTGCCAGCGCTCGTGGCCGGGGCTGAGCATGAAGGCGGTGGCCGCCACCGGCTCGCCGATCGCCCCCTCGTCGATCAGCCGGCGGCAGGTCTGAATCCCGCCGCCCAGGAAGGTGTCCGGCGCGCCGCCGACGAGCAGCCCCTTGTTCTTGGCGAGCGCAAGCATGCGCCGCCCGTCCTCGCGGGTCACCGCCAGCGGCTTCTCGTTGTAGACGCTCTTGCCGGCCTCGAGCGCCGCCATGGCCACCTCGGCGTGCGCCTGCGGGATGGTCAGGTTGATCACCAGCTCGATCTGCGGGTCGGCGAGGAGCTCCTCGACGCTGCAGGCCTTCGGTACGCCGTACTCGGCCGCGCGAGCGCGGGCGCGCTCCATGTCCAGGTCGGCGCAGGCGACGATGTTCAGGATCTCGAAGGTCGGGATGTTCTTGAGGTAGATGCTGCTGATAGTGCCGCATCCGATAACACCGACGTTGACTGGCTGCATGCTTATTCGTCCTCGATCGGGCGGCGGCCGGCGAAGCCGGTTTCAATCGGGTGCCAGTAGGCGACCTGTGGCTCGCCGTAGCGCCAGCACAGGTACACCTCGACGCCGTCGCGCATGGCGGGGAAATCGATCAGACCGGTGGCGGGGTCCTTCAGGTGGACCCCGTGGGACTGGATGGTGAAGAACGCGTTCTGGGCGCGGATGATGTCGGCGGCAGTGGCAGCCAGCAGCGGGCCTCCCCGGTCATCGCGCGGCGCCTGCTCGAGCAGCGCAATGACTTCGGCGTGCCGGGCGCTGAGGCGCCTCCAAGCCTCGATCAGCCGGGCGACGTGCGGGCGCAGGACCGGGAGCAGGGCGTTTGCGTCGGCGACAGTGAAGTAGCGCGTCATCCTCAGGTCCTCCGGAGAGGGCGTGACCAGCGCCTCAGTTCTTCCCGCCCGCCATTATAGCATCTCCGTTGCGCCCCCCGCGTAAGTTTGTTACCATCAGAGGCTGTGCGGCCGTGCCGCCCGCCTCCAGGCGGCGCTCGGGCGTGGCCACCGTGGAAGTCGTGTTACTATGCGCCGGATGTTGCACAGCAGTACGTACAATGTGATCGCCCTGGTCGGGCTGAGCGGCGCCGGGAAGTCGACCGTCGGGCGGCTGCTCGCCGGGCGGCTCGGGTGGGAGCTGCACGACACCGACGCGCTGGTCGAGCGCAGGAGCGGCCGCCGGATAGCGGCGATCTTCGCCGAGGATGGCGAGGCGCGCTTCCGCGATCTGGAGGCCGAGGCGCTCCGCGGCGCGCTCGCCGCATCGCCCTGTGTTGTCTCGACGGGCGGCGGGATCGTGCTGCGCGGCGAGAACCGCGAGCTCCTCCGCCGTCAGGCGTTCGTCGTCTGGCTCGATGCCCCGACCGACACCCTGGTCGCGCGGCTGCAGGCGCACGACGAGGAGCGGCCGCTGCTGGCGGCGGACCCGCGCGCGCGGCTGGAGGCGCTGCGCGCCGAGCGCTCCGCGCTGTACGCCGAGATCGCCGATCTGGTCGTTCCAACGGGCGGGCGCGATGTGGCCGCGATCTGCGATGAGGTGCTTCAGGCGCACCGCGCCCATCTGTCGAGGGAGGCAGAGTCTCCCGCTGAAGAAAGGAAATAACCACTATGCGATATCGCGCGGCCTTCGTCCTGCTTGCGCTGCTGCTCGCGGCCTGTGGCGGCCAGCCGGCGGCTGCCCCGACCCCTGCGCCGACCGCGCCGCCGACGAACACTCCGGCGCCGACGAACACCCCGGTTCCGCCGACGGCCACCCCGCTTCCCCCTACGCCGACTCCAGCGCCGGCGTCTCCGGCTGCGTCCGGAGCGGGCCAGACCGAGGTCGAGCAGGCGATCGCCGCCGGGATCGAGCGGGTGCGGGACGCTTCGGCGTACCGGGTGAAGCTTGAGATGACCGCCAGCGGCGCGTTCATGGGCGCGGCCGGTGGGACGGGCGCCGGCACGCAGCTGATCGCGATCGAGGGGGATGTCGTCGGCGCCAACTCGCACCTGACGCTGCGCGGGCTGTTCAGCGCGCTGCTCGGCGCGGACCCGCTGCAGGGGCTCGAGCTGATCTCCGTCGACGGCACCAGCTACGTGCGCGGGCCGGCGCCGCTGCTCGGCGCGACGGAGGACCGCTGGTACGAGCTCCCGGACGACGGCAGCTCGCCGGCGAGCGCCGTGCGCGCCGACCAGATCGTCGGCGGGCTGGAGAGCGCCAACCTGGATCTGTCCGGCTTCGAGGCGGCCGGCGCGGAGGAGCTGGACGGCCAGCAGTGCCAGGTGTACGTCGGCGACAAGGAGGCCACGGTTGCGGCGTTCGAGGCGGTGGGCAGCGATGGGCTGCCCGGCCCGCAGAATTTCGAGGAGGTCGAGCGCGCCGAGCTGCGCTTCTGGATCTGCGAGGACGGCTACTTCCACCAGCTGCAGCTGGACACCGAGGGCGTGCCCGAGGGCCAGACCGAATCGGTGGGCTACACCATGCTGATGCGGCTGTTCGACTTCGACGCCCCGATCACCGTCGAGGCGCCGGCGGACGCCGCGCCGCTCGAGATCTCGCCCGCGCTTGGCCTGCCGACGCCGACGCCGTAGCGCCCACACCTGGAGCGCGAGCTTCCGAGAGGCCGCGGGCCCTCCCGGAAGCTCTTCCCTCAAGCGAGAGGTGTGGAGGGGCCCTCCACCGACGTTTTTTTCCGCCGCTCTGCGGCGACTGTGTCGCCGCAGAGCGGCGGAAAAAGGGAGATTCTGGGGACAAAGCCCTTTCGGCTGATGTAAGGGCGGACCGCCGCGTCAGCCCTGTCACGTGAAGGTGGCCGCAGGCCCGCCAGAGAGCACTGTTACGCAGGCGCGGAACGACTGAGGTTGCAAGCCAGCCAGAGAACTTTGCCACTCAGGCAGGAAGCTTGGCGGGCCCAAGTCCGTCAGAGAACACTGTCACTCAGGCGGGGAGGTCTGGAGGGCCGCAGGCCCAGGAAAAGCGTGCGGAACGTCTGGAGG
>ERZ777003.3031-NODE-3031-length-17351-cov-15.611240_pt1 | contig 17351 bp, 12 predicted proteins | sample MGYA00374956_ERZ777003 | MGnify/ENA primary metagenome ERZ777003 (study PRJEB29302, sample SAMN06268252) | bioreactor metagenome | isolation source: Joint BioEnergy Institute, California, USA | place: USA:Joint BioEnergy Institute, California, USA | collected... | reverse complement strand
AACGCGTACGCCGCTCGTTTGCCCGTTGTCATGCCCACCTCCACCGATGCCCGTGTCCCAGGCACAGACTGATGCGCTGCAATGCCCTCTGAGACAGCAGCTAGTGTGTTGCAACGCAACAGGCTGTGCGGTTGAGACGTGCGGCTGGTGTGCCGAGGCATGACAACGGGCGGGCTACGGAAGGCGGCACCACTTGCGGGGATGGTTCGGAAGGGGCTGCACAGCCCCTTCCGGCGAGGGAGAGGGCGAGAGAGGCCGGTGCCCCTCTCGCCCTCAAGCACGCTCTGACCGCACCGCGTAACTCCTGTGGCTGACATAAGTGATGCGGTGGCCTTCTCCGCGCCCTCTGGAGGGGATTGGGAAGGCGAGGCTTCCCCGGCACCCCCTCTTTCCGCGGCTCTGCGGCTGCGGGAGAACATCGTGGAGGGCCAGCGGCCCTCCACATCTCCCAATAGTCCCTTCGTCTACTGGGCGGCGCCCCCGGCGCGGTAGTGGACCTCCGGGAGCGAGCGGAGGCGCTCGGCGGCCTGCTCGGGGGTGATGTCGCGCTGCGGCTCAGCGAGCAGCTCGAAGCCGACCATGAACTTGCGCACCGTGGCCGAGCGCAGCAGCGGCGGGTAGAAGTGGGCGTGCAGGTGCCACTCCGGGTGCTCCCGCCCGTCGGTCGGCCGCTGGTGGAAGCCCATCGAGTAGGGGAACGAGGTCTGGAACAGATTGTCGTAGCGGGTGGTCAGGCGCCGCAGGATGTCGGCCAGGCCCGTTCGCTCGGCCGGGTCGAGGTCGACGATCGCGCCCACGTGTCGCCGGCTGATCACCAGCGTCTCGAACGGCCAGACCGCCCAGAACGGGACCAGCGCGACGAAGTGCTCGTTCTCGCAGACGACCCGCGCCCCGTCGGCCAGCTCGAGCGCCAGGTAGTCGGCCAGCAGCGAGCGGCCGTGGCGCGCCAGGTAGCCGGCCTGGGACTCCTGCTCGCGCTCGACGGTCTGGGGCAGGTGCTCGGTGGCCCAGATCTGGCCGTGGGGGTGGGGGTTGCTCGCGCCCATCATCGCGCCGCGGTTCTCGAAGATCTGCACGTGGCCGATCTGCGGCATCGCGCCGAGCTCCTCGTACTGCTCGGCCCACACGTCGACCACCGCGGCGATGTCCTCGGTCCGCATCTCGGCCAGCGTGAGATCGTGGCGCGGGGAGAAGCAGACCACCCGGCAGGTGCCGCGCTCGCTCCGCGCGCGGATCAGCTCCGAGCTGTGCTCCAGCTCGCCCGCAGGCGTGTCCGGCAGCAGCGCGGCGAAGTCGTTCGTGAAGACGAACGTGCGCTCGTAGCGCGGGTTGGTGGCGCCGCCGGCGCGGGCGTTGCCGGGGCAGAGGTAGCACGTCGGGTCGTAGGTGGGCCGCTCGTCCGGCGCCGGCTGCTCGACCTGGCCCTGCCACGGGCGTTTGGTCCGGTGGGGCGATACCAGCACCCACTCCCGGGTCAGCGGGTTGTAGCGCCGGTGCGGGTGGTCGCTCAGGTTGAACATCTGGGTGTCCCTCGTGCTCTCACGCTGCCTCGCGTCCACGGCGGGCTCGGCGGCCCGCGCGCTGCTATTCTACACGAATGTCCGCTGCATCTGCTTCGGGAGAGGGGCGGGCGTTGCCACCCCGGGATGCCTTCTTCCCGCAGTATCAAGGGATGTGCCAGCCTGCGCGCGTTCGGCGTGGGGAGGGCGCATCTTCGCCCGGAAGAAAAAGAAGGCCCGGGCGCCGGCAGCGCTGCGGCTGCGCGGATACCCGGGCCCCTCACCGGCCGCTGCGGGCTAGCGGAGCTCGAACGTCACGTACACATCGACGCTGAAGCGCTGCTCGCCCGGCTGCACCGGCACCGCGTCGACGGCCTGGGCGGCCTCGGCGCGCACCATCGGCATCGGGATGGGCGGCTGCGCCGCGACGTCGCTGACGACCAGCACCTGGCCGAGCGAGCCGCCCGCGGCGCGCGCGAGCGTCTCAGCCCGGGCGCGGGCGTTCTGCACCGCCTGCTCGCGCGCCTGGTTCAGCAGCCCCTCCGGGTCCTCGACGCTGAAGCTGACGCCGTAGATGCTGTTCGCACCGGCCTCGACCACCTGGTCGAGCAGCGCGCCGGCCTCGTCGAGGTTGCGGATGGTGACCGAGACGATGTTCGAGACGCGGTAGCCGGTCACCTGCCGCCCGTCGTCGCCGTAGATCGGCATGACGCTGAAGTTGCTGGTCTGGATGTCCTTCTCGGCGACGCCGAGGTCCCGCAGGCGCTGGATGATCGCCTGCGCCTGGGCGTTGTTCTGCTCCGTGGCCTCGGCAGCGGTGGACGCCTGCGTCTCGACGCCGATCTGCACCGTCGCGGTGTCAGGCCGGCCGGTGGCCTCGCCGTGGCCCTGGACGGTGACCTGGCGCATGCCGGTGATCCCGGTGGCGGTCTGCGCGCCGACCGGGCGCGCGTAGAGCATGCCGACGACTCCAGCCAGAAGGGCTAGAAGCAGCGCAACGGCGGTGATGCCGAGCGCGGTAGTAACTCGCTGTGACATGGGGAACCCTCCTCAGTCCGTTCTGCGGGGCGCGGGTGGAACGTCGCATCTCAGGCCACGCGCCCCTTGTGTCTATCTGTCGGACTCAGGACGGCGCGGGTGGCGGAAAGGTTCCCGTGGGCGGGGTGTGGCGCACCGCGGCGGTAGAGGCGCCCCGTCCGAGGCATCTCTACCGCCGCGTAGATAGAGGAAGCTTAGAGGCCGTACAGCTCGCCGTACTTGGCGCTGAGGTAGGCCACGTACGGCTCGATCGAAAGCTGGGAGCCGCACGCGCGCTGGGTGAGCTCCGCCGCGGTGAACTTGCGGCCGTGGCGGTAGATGTTCTCGCGCAGCCAGCCGTGGAGCGTGGCGAACTCCCCCTTCCCGATCTGCTGCGGGATCTCCGGGTGGGCGCGCACGGCGGCGTCGAAGAACTGGGCGCTCAGGATGTTGCCGAGCGTGTAGCCCTGGAAGGCGCCGCCCACCAGCCCGGCGTACCAGTGGACATCCTGCAGCACCCCGTCGCGGTCGTCCGGCGGGGCGATGCCGATGTCGCTGCGGTAGCGCTCGCGCCAGGCCTCCGGCAGGTCCTTCACCGCCAGGCGGCCCTCGAGCAGCTCCAGCTCGAGGTCGAAGCGGATGATCACGTGCAGGTTATAGGTCAGCTCGTCGGCGTCGGTGCGGATGAGCGAGCGCTGCACCTTGTTCACCGCCCGGTAGAAGGTGTCGAGCGACACATCGCCGAGCTGCGCCGGGAAGCGCGCCTGGAGCTGCGGGTAGAAGTGCTCCCAGAACGGGCGGCTGCGCGCGACCAGGTTCTCCCACAGGCGCGACTGGCTCTCGTGGACGCCGGCCGAGGTGCCGCTCGCGAGCGGCGTGCCGTCCAGCTCATCGGCGACCCCCTGCTCGTACATCGCGTGGCCGGCCTCGTGGACCGTGCTGAAGAACGCGTCGGACAGGTCGTCCTCGCGCACGCGGGTGGTGATGCGCACGTCGCCGTTGGCGAAGCGCGTCGCGAAGGGGTGGAGCGTCTTGTCCTGGCGCCCGCGCTGGAGGTCGTAGCCCATGCGCTGGGCGATCTCGAGGCCGAACGCCAGCTGCTCGGCCTCGGGGTAGCCGCGGTGCAGGCAGGAGTCGTCGGCCGGCGGGCGGGAGGTGACCGCCTCGACGAGCGGGACGAGCCGCTCGCGCAGCCCGGCGAAGAGCGGCCGGATCACCGAGACGTTCATGCCGTAGTCGGCCATGTCGATCAGCGGGTCGGCGATGTGCTCGTAGCCGGGGTAGAAGTCGGCGAGCTGCCGGCTGTACTCGACGGTGCGCTCGAGGCCGTCGCGGACCGACGCGAAGTCGTTCGCGGGGCGCGCCGCGCTCCAGCGCTCGTACATCTCGGCCATGTGGGTGTAGATCCGGGCGATGAACTCCGGCGGCACGCGCGTGTCGCGCTCGAAGTCGCGCCGGGCGACGCGGATCAGGCTGGCGTCGTCGGAGTCGGGCGGGAGGGACTCCTCGTACGGGCGCAGCTCGTCGAGCAGCCTGCCGAGCGCCGGGTCGGTGGCGCGCTCGTGGGCCAGGCGGCCGAGCAGCGCCAGCTGCCGGCCGCGCGCCCGGGCGCCGCCGGGCGGCATGTAGGTGGACTGGTCCCACTGGAGGATCGCCGCGGCCGCGTTGAGGTCGCTGATCTCGCCGAGGCGCTGTTTGAGTTCCTGGAGCTTGGCTTCCATCAGTTTCTCTCGTTGTTCGCGGGGTGGCCCCGCGCTGCCTGCACGATCGGCTCTGCCGTACCGGGTGCTGCCTGCCCTTTGCAGGGGTTGTGAGGGCTAGCGGCCCTCCCCCTCCCGCACCCTAGGAGGGGCTCAGCCTCCCCAAGTCTCCCTTTTCGCCGAGAAAAAGCGTGCGTGGAGGGCCGTAGGGAGGGCGGGTGGTGCGCCCGCAGAACTCGTGTACCTCTCAGAGATAGTCGCCCGCGCGCGGGCCGACTTCACAGCTTTTCCGCGATGCTCTTGCCCTGCAGGAACAGCAGCAGATAGTCCGGCCCGCCGGTCTTCGAGTCCGTGCCGGACATATTGAAGCCGCCGAACGGGTGCGCGCCGACCATCGCGCCGGTGATCTTGCGGTTGAGGTACAGGTTGCCGACGTGGAAGTCCTCGGCGGCCCGCCGCAGCCGCTCGCGGTCCCGCGAGAACACCCCGCCGGTGAGGCCGTACTCGGTGTTGTTGGCGATCGCCAGCGCCTCGTCGAAGTCCCGCGCCTTGATGAAGGCCAGCACCGGGCCGAAGATCTCCTCCTGGGCCAGGCGCGCGTCCGGCGCCACGTCGGCGAAGATCGTCGGCGGCACGAAGTAGCCCTCCGCCCCGTCCGGAAGCTCGCCGCCGAGCACCAGGCGCCCCTCCTGCCGGCCGATCTCGAGGTAGCGCCGCACCTTCTCCAGCGCGCGGCCGTCGATCACCGCGCCGAGGTTCGCGTTGGCGGCCGGGTCGCCGACGTTGAGCCTGCGGGCGCGCTCGACCACCTTCTGCAGCAGGGTGTCGTACACCGGCTCCACCGCGACGACGCGCGAGCAGGCCGAGCACTTCTGGCCCTGGAAGCCGAAGGCGGACTGGACGATCCCCTCCGCGGCGGCGTCAAGGTCGGCCGTCTCGTCGACGACTATCGTGTCCTTGCCGCCCATCTCCAGCACCGCGCGCTTCAGCCAGCGCTGGCCGGGGTGGACCTTCGCCGCCCGCTCGTAGATCCTGATCCCGACCTCCTTCGAGCCGGTGAAGGAGATGAAGCGCGCCAGCGGGTGGTCGACCAGCACGTCGCCGATCTCCGCGTCCTCGCCGGTGACGAAGTTGACGACGCCGGCGGGCACTCCGGCGGCCTCCAGCACCTCCATCAGCTTCGCGGCCACCACCGGCGAGCGCGGCGAGGGCTTGAGCACGACGGTGTTGCCGGCCACCAGCGGCGCCACGGTCAGGCCGGTGGTGATCGCCAGCGGGAAGTTCCAGGGCGGGATGGCGACCCCCGCGCCGAGCGGGATGTAGCGCAGCTCGTCCCGCTCGCCGGGGAGCGGGTACACCCGCTGCGGCCCGGCCAGGCGCAGCATCTCGCGCGCGTAGTACTCGCAGAAGTCGATCGCCTCGGCCACGTCGGCGTCGGCCTCGACCCAGTTCTTGCTGACCTCGTAGATGATCCAGGCCGCCAGCTCGAACTTGCGCCGCCGCATCTCCTCGGCGACCCGGAACAGCAGGGCCGCGCGCTCCTCGGCCGGCACCTTGCGCCAGCTGTCGAAGCGCTCGTAGGCCACCTCGACCGCGCGGCGGGCCTGCTCGGCGGTGGCGCAGCTCGCGTAGCCGACGACCTCGGACGGGCGGGCGGGGTTGGTCGAGGCGATCGTCCGCTCGGCGGTGATGCGCTCGCCGCCGATGATCAGCGGGTAGGTCCGGCCGAGCTGCCCGCGCACCTCGGCCAGCGCGCGCTCCATCGCCGCGGCGTTGGCCGGGTCGGCGAAGTCCGTGAAGGGCTCGTTACGAAAATCAGGGTGCGGCATGGCTCGCTCCTGTGCGCTCCTGTGGATGGCTGGGCACATTATAGCACCCGGCGCGGTGGGGTTTGGGGCGGCTGCGCCATCCCCGGTGTGCCCCACTGTCTGTCGCCTTGCGGCGCGGAGGGTCTGGGGAGGCTGCGCCTCCCCAGGGTTCTCGCCCGCTAGGTTCTCGGTCCCCCGGAGTCAGCGCTCGCGCGGGTCGAGCGCGTCGCGCAGGCCGTCGCCGAGGAAGGCGAAGCTGAGCATCGTGAGGGCGATCGCCAGGCCGGGCAGCACGACCATGTGCGGGTAGCTGAAGATCGAGTTGAAGCCGTCGTTGATCATCAGCCCCCAGCTCGGCATGGGCGGCGGGGCGCCGATCCCGATGAAGCTGAGCGTCGACTCGAGCATGATGAACTGCGGGACGCCGAGCGTGACGGCGACGATGATCGGCGTGAGCGCGTTGGGCAGCATGTGGTTCAGCATGATGCGCCTGCCCGGCACGCCGAGCGCCCGCGCCGCGGTCACGAAGTCGCGCTCGCGCAGGCTCAGCACCTGGCTGCGCACCAGCCGCGCGATCGTCGTCCAGTTCACGATCCCGATCGCCAGCGGCACGAACACGATGTTGCGCCCGAGCACCGCCATGATGATGATCACGAACAGCAGGTCGGGGAAGGCGTAGATCACGTCGGTGACGCGCATGATCAGGTTGTCGACGGTGCGCGAGCCGGCGCCGGCGAGCAGCCCGAGCGGGATGCCGATCGCCAGCGTGATCGCCTGCGCCAGAAACGCGACGCCGAGCGAGATGCGCGTGCCGTAGATCAGGCGGCTGAGCAGGTCGCGCCCGAGCTGGTCGGTGCCGAGCAGGTAGGCCGGCGAGCCGATCGGCTCGAAGGTGTCCTGGATGTGCTGCTGGGCGTACGGGTACGGCGCCAGCACGTCGGCGAAGATCGCGACGAGCACGAGCAGCAGCACGACGGCCGCGCCGACGACCGCGGCCTTGTTCTGGCGCAGCCGCCGCCAGGCGTCGCTCCACAGGCCGCGCGCCGGGCGCTGCTGTTCGAGCTGTGCGGTTGGTGTGAGTGTTGCCTCCGCCATCGATAACCTCGTCTCTGCGTGGCACGCCGTCAGCGGTACGAGATGCGCGGGTCGACCGCGACGTACAGCATGTCGACGATCAGGTTGAAGACTGCGACCGTGACCGCGTACAGCAGCGTGGTGCCCATGATCAGCGGGTAGTCGCGCGCGAAGATCGCGTCGATGTACATGCGCCCGATGCCGGGGATGCGGAACATGCGCTCCACCACGAACGATCCGGTCACGAGCGCGGCGGTGACTGGCCCGAGCACGGTGATCACCGGCAGCAGCGCGTTGCGCAGCATGTGCCGCAGCACGACGACCTGCTCGGCGAGCCCTTTGGAGCGCGCGGTGCGCACGTAGTCCTGCTGCAGGATGTCCAGCATGCTGGCGCGGGTGTAGCGCGCCAGAATGGCGATCGGCGCGGCCGCGAGCGCGATCACCGGCAGCACCATGGACGCCGGCCGCCCCCAGCCGCTCGGCGGGAGCACGCGCAGCTGGACGGCGAACAGCACGATCAGGAAGATGCCGAGCACGAACGAGGGCGTGGTGTAGCCGATGATCGCGGTGAACATGCTGATGTAGTCCACCGCGGTGTTGTGGCGCAGCGCGGCGATGATCCCGAGCGGGATGCCGATCAGGATCGCGACGAGCGCCGCGATCAGCCCGAGCTGCACGGTGACGCCGATCCCGCCCCCCAGCACCTCCTGGACGCTGCGGCCCGGCTTGGAGAAGCTTAGCCCCAGGTCGCCCCGCAGCAGGTTGCTCAGGTACAGGACGAACTGCTCCGGCACCGGGCGGTCCAGGCCGTACTTCTCGTTCAGGTTGCGCTCCACCGCCGGCGGGAGGTTGCGCTCGCCGCTCCACGGCCCGCCGGGCGCCAGGTGCATCAGCGTGAACGTGATCAGCGCGACGAACAGGAGCACGGGGATGAGGAAGATCACTCTGCGGATGAAAAATGTGACCATGCCCGCCACACTCTCTTTTGTGGCCGCTCCGCGGCGGCACCCCGCCGCAGAGCGCGGAAGCTAGCAACATGGCGGGGAGGCGAAGCCTCCCCGCTCCTCCCGAACCAGGCTAGTGGTTCAGGATCTGGATATCCTTGTACGAGAACGCGCCCGGCTCCGGGTCCTGCGCGGTGTAGTACATGCCGCGCACCCAGGGCTTGACCAGGCGGAACGTCCGGTACCAGTAGACGAACACCGAGCCGGCGTCCTGCGCCAGCACCTTCTCGGCCTCCTGGTAGGCGGCGATGCGCTCCTCCGGGGTGGCCGCGGTGTCGGCCTCGTCGAGCAGCCGCGTGAACTCGAGGTTCTCCCACATGCCGTAGTTCTGGCTGCTGCCCGGGCCGAATACCAGCCGGTCGAAGTTGTACGGGTCGGCGTAGTCGGCGTTCCAGCCGGCGCGGAAGAACGGCGGCGGGTTGTCCTGCACCTCGCTGAAGTAGGTGGTGGCCTCACGCGGGTCGAGCTCGACCTGGATGCCCAGGTTCTCCTGGAGGTCGGCCTGGACGCGCTCGGCGATCAGGGCGTGCGAGCCGTTGTTGTTGAAGGCCAGGCTGACCGGCGGGAAGTTCTCGCCGTTCGGGTAGCCGGCCTCGGCCAGCAGCTGGCGCGCCCGCTCCGGGTCGAACGTCTGGGCCGCCTCGCCGGCCTTCTCGCGGGTGATGTGCCCCGGCACGCCCGGCGGGATGAAGCTCCAGGCCGGCTGCGGGATGCCGCTGAGCACCTGGTCCACCAGCGTCTGCCGGTCGATCGCGTGGGCGAACGCCTGCCGCACCTGCACGTTGTCGAACGGCGGCTGGGTCACGTTGAAGCTGAAGTAGTAGGTCGCGAGCTGGTTGTTCAGCGCGATCTGCGAGGACAGGTCGGGGTTCCGCTGGATGCCGGGCACCTCGGCGGGCGGCACGGCGGTGACGTCCAGCTCGTCGGCCTGGTAGTTGGCGAAGGCGGTCGCGTCGTCGGTGATGAAGTTGATCGTCAGCTGCTGCAGCGTCGGCGGGCCCTCGAAGTAGTTCGGGTTCGGCGCGAAGGTCATGCTCGAGCCGGGGGTGTAGTCCTGCAGCACGAACGGCCCGTTGCCGACCAGCGTGCCGACCTCGGTCCAGCGGTCGCCGTTGGCCTCGATGATGTCCTGGCGCACCGGGGCCATCGTGCCGAGCGCCACCAGGCTCGGGAAGAACGGCGCGGGGATGGCCAGGTCCACCTGCAGGGTCCGGTCGTCCACCGCGCGGACGCCGAGCGCCTCACGCAGCTCGTCGAGCTGCGCGTCGTCTGAGGTCTCGGCCCCCACCAGCTCCGCGCCGCCCTGGATCACGTCGGACGCGAGCGAGGCGTACGGCGAGGCGGTGCGCGGGTCGAGGTAGCGCTTCCAGGCGTACTCGAAGTCGCGCGCGGTCAGCGGCTGGCCGTCGCTCCAGGTGGTCTCGCGCAGGGTGAAGGTGATCTGCGTGTTGTCCTCGTTGAACTCCCAGGACTCGGCGATCGCCGGCTCGGGCTCGAGGTCGGGGTTGATGCGCGTGAGGCCGGTGAAGAGCTGCTTGAGCACCACTTCCTCAGAGGTGCTCTGGCTGAGCGCCGGGTCGATGCTCTCCGGCTCGGACGTCAGGTAGGCGCGGAAGATCTGCTGCTCGGGCGGCGCGAGCTCGGCCTCGCTGGCGGTGCCGGTCCCGGGAAGCTGGCCCTGCTGGCCCTCGCCGCCGGTGCCGGGCTGCTCGGCCTCGCCGGTTGCCGGCGCGGTGGTGGGGGCGCCGGCCGGGCCTGCGGTCGGTTGCCCGCCGCTGGCCCCGCCGCAGGCCGCGATCAGCGGCACGAGCAGGGCGATCAGCAGCACGTGCGCCGCGCTGCCGCGGAAGTTCCATCTGTTGGTCATCGGACCTGTCTCCTGTAGCTGCCCGCGGGCCTCTAGGGCATGCCGATGCCGCCCGAGGCCACGGGCGCTCTCATCTCCTGCGCGCGGCTCAGTCTCGCCGCACGCGCGGCGCACTGGCGATGGCGGGCGAACAGCTGGTACGGTAACCGGTTGACCACACGGAGCCGCTCCAGCTGCCGGCATCTGCGCCAAAGGGCAGCGGCGCGCCGTTAGGCGCGCTTAACTTGCAGAATCTATGCCGTCGAAGGTGAGGTGGGGACCACGAGGCGCGGAGGTTCGAGAGACGCGGGCCGGGGATCCGTTGCTAGAAGCCACCTGAGGCGTGCTTGCGCACGCACCCTCCGATTCGCCATCGTCCTCGATGCGTCGTGATTGTGAAGTATAGCACGATCCGAGCCGGAGCGCAACTGCAGCGAGCAGCAGCGCCCAGCCGTCGGGGCGGGGGCGAGCTCTGGTTTGGATTCGTGCCCTACACGCGCTCAGAAGCAAACTGCTCCTCGGTGGGCTCCGCTCAGCAGTACCACGGCTCGCTCATGTGCGGCACGAGCGCGCGCGGCGGGAAGCGGCGGCCGGGGCTAGCCGGCGCGGGGAGGCCGTGGGCGAGCGCCCAGACCCGCTCGAAAATCTGCTCGCGCGTCTCCCCCTGGCGCTGCCCGCGGTGCACGGCGCGCGTCACCTCGGCCTGCAGCGCGTCCATCGCCGGGTCGGGGTGGGCCCAGCGGTAGCACAGCGCCTGCGGGTCGAAGGGGCCCACCAGCCGGCGCACCTCGGGCAGCTCGAGCAGCCGCGAGCCGGCCGGGATGAGCAGCCGGATGGCGTACTGGACCGGGGAGACGCTCGCCACCAGGTCGAGGTCGCGGACTGTGCGCAGCAGCTCCTGGTAGCCGGCGCGGGTGGTCCAGGGCGTGAAGGCGACGAAGGTCGGGTTGAGCGCCAGCCCGACCTGGCGCAGCAGGCCCACGGCGCGCTCGAAGTCGGCGCGGGTGTGGCGTTTGTCGAAGATCGCCAGGATCGCGTCGTCCACCGCCTCGACCGCGCTGGTCACGAACAGGCAGCCGGTGTCGCGCAGCTCGGGCAGGTGGCGGGCGTAGCGTAGCAGGTGCTCGACCTTGATCGTGACGTCGTAGGTCAGGTCGGGGAACTCGGCGTGCAGCGCGCGCACGATCGGCAGGGCGTGGCCGGGGCCGTTGAAGAAGTCGGGGTCGCCGAAGGTGATGTGGCGGGCGCCGGCCGCCACCTGGCGCCGGATGTCCTCCAGCACCACGTCGCGCCCGACGACGCGGAAGCGGCCGCCGTACACCGGGACCACCGGGCAGTGCCGGCAGAGGTGCTTGCAGCCGCGGCTGGCCTCGGTGTAGCCGGCCAGGCGCTCGCTGCCGTCTGGCATGCGCACGCGGGCGTAGGCCTCGAGCGGGGGCAGGCCGGCGCGGTCGGGCACGCGGAAGTCCAACCGATCCACGGAGGTCACGGAGGCCACGGAGGAACGATCCACGGAGGCCACGGAGGACACGGAGAGTAGGGGCGCAGCCTGCTGCGACCCACCCTGCGCCTCACCGGCGAGCCGCCGGTAGAGCGCCGCCAGGTGGCCCTCGAACTCCCCGCCGATCAGCGTGTCCGCCCCGAGCGAGCGCAGCAGCGCCTCGTTGCCCGGCGCGTACAGGCCGAAGCAGCACAGGTGCGCCCGGGGCGCGAGCGCGCGCAGCCGCGGGATGAGCTCGGCCGCCAGGCGCGTGGCGGTGTGCATCGGCAGGTACACCCCGATCAGCCCGGCGCTCGCCACCGCCCGCTCGTCGAGCGGCTGCACCGCCAGGTCGAGGCAGGTGACCTGCGCTCCGGCCTCGCGCAGCCAGGCCGCGGGCGAGGCCAGCCCGAACGGCTGGCGGCCCAGCTCGTAGGTTGAGATCAGTACGACGTTCATCACTTCCACGGGACCTGCGGCGAGCGGTAGAACCCCACGCCCATGGCCGCCAGGCGCTGGCCGTGCGCGCCGAGCCGCACCCGGTACTCGTCCCAGCTCCGCCCCTCTGCCGGCGACCAGCCGATCTCGGCGAAGCCAGGCAGCCGCGGGAAGGCCAGGTAGTCCAGGTGCTCGCGCGTCTCGGCCGTCTCGGCCCAGAGCGGGGCCTCGACCCCCAGCACCTGCGCCTCGCCCACGCCGTCGAGCTGCGTCGCCGGGTCCCACTCGTAGGCGTGCTGCACCTCGATGAGCCCGGCCCACGTCAGCCCGACCGGCGCGTCCGGCGTGTACTTCATGTCCAGGTACGCCCGCGACGAGGGCGACATAATCAGCTTCGCCCCCTGCTCCGCCGCCCGCACCGCCAGGTCGGTCTGCCAGTGCTGCACGACCGTCGACGGGTCGAGCTCTGCCTTAGCGATCTCCTCCCAGCCGACCATCGTCTTGCCGTGCGACCGGACGATGCCCTGCACACGCTCGATGAAGCCGCTGTACTGCTCGTCGCTCAGCGCCTCGACCTCGTCGCCGCCGATGTGGATGTACGGCCCGGGGGTGAGCGCGGCCAGCTCGCGGATCACGTCGTCGACGAAGGTGTAGGTCACCTCCAGCTCCACGCACAGCGCGCTGGTGCCGATCGTCCAGCCGGTGTAGAGCGGCGGGGCCTGGCCGTCGCAGTTCAGCTCGGGGTAGGAGGCCAGCGCGGCGGTGGTGTGGCCGGGCATGTCGATCTCCGGCACCACGGTGACGTAGCGGCTCTGCGCGTAGGCGACGATCTCGGCGTACTCGGCCTGGGTGTAGAAGCCGCCCGGCCCGCCGCCCACCTCGGTGCTGCCGCCGTGGAGCGCCAGGTTCGGCCAGGACTCGATCATCAGCCGCCAGCCCTGGTCGTCGCTGAGGTGCAGGTGTAGGCGGTTCAGTTTGTAGTAGGCGATCAGGTCGACATAACGCTTGATCTCTTCCACGCCGAAGAAGTGCCGCGCGACATCGATCATCATGCCGCGCCAGGCGAAGCGCGGGGCGTCGCGGATCGTGGCGGCCGGCAGCTCCCAGGCGCCGGGCTGGGCGGTCGCGCGCTCGATCGCTGGCGGCAGCAGCTGGCGGATGGTCTGGATACCGTAGAAGATGCCGGCCGGGCGCGGCGCGCGCAGCGTCACCTGCCAGGGCGTGATCGTCAGCTCGTATCCCTCCTCGCCGAGCGCCGGGTCGGCACCGGCGGTCGTCAGCAGCAGGCTCCCCGGCGGCCCCTCGCCCTCGCGCACGGCCAGCGGGAAGCCGGTGGCCGGCGCCAGCCGCTCGGCCAGGTACCGCCCGAGCTGCAGCAGCTCGTCGCTCGTCGGGTCGACATAAATCTCCGTCTCCGGCTGGAGCGTGAACACCCCCGACGCCGGGGTCACATCGCGCGGCATCGGGATGAGCTCGGACAGCCGGCGCAGCGACGAGCGCTCGCCCGGCTCCACCGTTGGGGCGGGTGCGGCCGACGGGAAGACCTGCGGCAAGGGCGGCGGCTCGATCGGCGGCAGGGATGGCGGGCTCTCCGGCATCCCGCAGGCGACGAGGAGCGCGGCCAGCACCAGGAGCGAGCGCACAGGGTGCGTGTACCACCTCATCAGGCCCGCCGCCCGAGCGCCCCCGGCCCGCCGTGCGCGTCGAAGCTCCGAAGGACGAAGCGGGTATCGGGCGTCGTCAGGCCGAAGTGCCACTGCCTCATAGCGATCTGTCGTCTTCCACCAGCCGGGGCGGCGCCAGCTAGAGCGCCAGGTCGATCGGCACGCCCAGCGCCCCGGCCGCCTCCTGCAGCTGCGCCCAGGTGGCGTCGTCCACCGGCACCCCTTCGGCCCGGCGGCGCTCGGCCGTGCGGTGCTCCGGGTCGCCGGGAAGGAGCACCTCGTCGAACCCGGCCCCCGGGGGCACGGCCGCCGCGCGGGCACACAGCTCGGCAGCATCGGCGAGGAACGCCTCCGCCGGGCGGAACAGCCCGGGGTTCAGCACGATGAACAGCGTCCCGTGGCCGGCCGCTGCGTTCTGCGGCTCCGGCCCGCTGTCGGTGAGCAGGCCGCCCAGCAGCTCGGCCAGCATGCCGAGCCCGTAGCCCTTGTGCCCTGCGGCCGGCAGGAGCGCCCCGCCGCGGTAGAAGTCGTTCGGGTCGCTGGTGGGGCTGCCGTCCGGCGCGACCACCCAGCCCTCGGGGATGGGCAGGCCGCGGTTGCGGGCGACGCGCAGCTTGCCCTCGGCCACCGCGCTCGTGGCGAAGTCGACGATCAGCGGCGGGCGCGCGGCGACGGGCACGGCCGCGGCGATCGGATTCGTGCCGAGCAGCCGCCCGGCCCCGCCGTGGGGCGCGACCGCCGCCCCGCGCTTGCCCAGGCTGCAGAAGGCCAGCCCGACCATGCCGGTCGCGGCGGCCATGTGCACCCACTCGCCGAGCCGGCCGACGTGGTTGCAGTGGTGGATGCCCGCCACCGCCAGCCCCTGCGCCGCCGCCTTCTCGATCGCCTTGCCCATCGCGAAGCGCGCCGCCACCTGCCCGAACGTCCGGCAGGCGTCGACCGACGCCATCACGGCGGTCTCGCGGGCGACGGTGGGCTCGGCGGCCGGCGCGATCTCGCCCGCGGCGATGCTGTTCAGGTACTGCCGCACGCGCACCACGCCGTGCGACTCGTGGCCGACCGTGTCGCTCAGCACGAGCGACTCGGCGACCACGCGAGCGTTGTGCTGGCTGGCTCCGGCGGCCTCGAAGATACGCGCCACGAGGGCGGTGAGCTGTGCGGGGGGAAGGGTCGGCATACGCTCCTCGAGCCGGCTTGGTGGTTCCTGCGGCCCGATTCTACCACACCTCCCCCGCCCGCGCCGCGAACATCTGTGGTATAAAAAGGGGGCGCGCTGCGGAAGCCGCGCCTGCTACCACACGAGGCTGTCTTCAATGTCTGACCCTGAGAAGGAACGGAGCTCTGAGCCCAGCCAGGACATCGCGCTGATCTCGCTCCTGGCCGCAACCACCGCCCCGCACTGGCGTCCTCTGCTCGCCGCACTCATCCTGCTCCTCGGCACCGCCGTGCTCAATGTGGTGCCGCCGGCCCTGCTGCAGCGGGCGATCGACGGCCCGATCGCCCGCGGCGACGTCTCCGGCCTGTGGCCGATCGCGCTGCTCTACGGCGGCGCGGCGCTGCTGATGTTCGCCCTCCAGTACGCCTACACCTACTTCCTGCAGCAGGCCGGCCAGCGCGCGCTCGCGGACCTGCGCACGCGCCTGTTCGCCCATATGATGCGCCAGGGGCAGGACTTCTTCGGCCGCATGCCCACCGGCGACCTGGTCACGCGCCTGACGAGCGATATCGACACGATCAACGCGCTGCTCTCCTCCAGCGCGGTGACCATCCTGGTCGAGAGCGTCACGCTGCTCGCGATCGTCGCCGTGATGTTCGCCGTCAACTGGAAGCTGGCGCTGCTGGCGCTGGCGGTGCTGCCGGTGCTGGCGGTGGTGACGCGCTACTTCCGCAGGATCATCCGCAGCTCCTCCACCGGCGAGCGCACGGCGCTGGCGCGCACGACGGCCTTCCTGAACGAGCGGCTGCACGGCATGACGATCGTCCAGCTCTTCGGCAACCAGCGGGCGAGCGCGCAGGAGTTCGACGGCTACAACGCCGGCTACCGCCGGGCGCTCATCCGGCTGCGCGACAGCAGCGCGCGCTTCCTCGCCACCCAGGAGATCCTCTCGTCGGTCGGCCTGGCGATGGTGCTCTACTGGGGCGGCCAGGGCGTGCTGGCCGGCTGGGCCACGCTCGGGACGCTGGTGGCCTTCGTGCAGTACACCGAGCGCGCCTTCCAGCCGGTGCTGCGGCTCGGCGAGCAGTACAACGCGGTGCAGATCGCCCTCGGCGCCGCCGAGCGCATCCACAAGATGCTGACCACCGAGCCGAGCATCAAGGAGCCCGAGAATCCGGTGGTGCTGCCGCGGGTGCGCGGCGCGATCGAGCTGCGCCACGTCAGCTTCAGCTACGTGCCGGACGAGCCGGTGCTGCGCGATGTCTCGCTCACCATCCCCGCCGGGCAGAGCGTGGCGGTGGTGGGCGCGACCGGCGCTGGCAAGTCCAGCCTGGTCGGCCTGCTGGCGCGCTTCTACGACCCGCAGCAGGGCCAGGTGCTGCTCGACGGGGTCGACATCCGGCGCCTCAGCCTTGGGGCGCTGCGCCGCGCCGTGGCGGTGGTGCCGCAGGACCCGGTCTGCCTGGCGGGGACGATCGCCCAGAACATCCGCCTGTACCGCGATGATGTGACCGACGCCGAGGTGCGGCGCGCGGCGGAGCTCGCCAACGCGGCGCCGTTCATCGAGCAGCTGCCCGGCGGCTACGACTACGAGGTGCTGCCCGGCGGCGCGAACCTGTCGGTCGGCCAGCGGCAGCTGCTGGCGCTGGCGCGCGCGCTGGCCCTCAGCCCCTCCGGCGTGCTGGTGCTCGACGAGGCCACCTCCAGCATCGACACGGCCACCGAGGCGCTGATCCAGGAGGCGCTCGAGCGGATCCTGCGCAGCCGCACGTCGGTGGTGATCGCCCACCGGCTCAGCACGATCCGCAACGCCGACCGGATCATCGTCATGCACCGCGGCGTGATCATCGAGGACGGCAACCACGAGACGCTGCTGGCCCGCAACGGCGCCTACGCCCGGCTGCACCGCCACCAGCTCGCCACCAGCGCCTCGGATTAGCGCCGGTTCACGCCCGCGCCCCACACCGCGTCCGCGGCTGCGTCCGCCGCCTCAGGCGCCCGCCAGAGCTCGGCGACGTCGCGCGCCCGCAGGAGCTGCCCGAGGGTGGTGGGGATGAAGGTGACTCGCCGCAGGCGGCGCGCCGGGACCGGGAGCGGCAGCGGCTCGAGCGGCCCCAGCTCGAAGCGGTAGTAGCGCTCGGCGTCGCGCGGGTGCCCGGCCTCATCCGGCAGCAGCTCCCGGCGCGTGGCGAGCGTGATGCGCCGCACCGGCGCCAGGTAGCGCACCGCCCAGCGCTCGCGGCCGAAGGCCGCCGTCTGGTAGAACGCCAGGTACTCGGCGGCCAGCAGCCGCGGCGCGCGCCGCAGCGGCACCCGGTACCACCCCTGCTCGCGCGCCAGCTCCAGGTCGCGCGGCCGGGTCACGACGCAGACCAGCGCCCGCGCCCCCGGATCTCCTAGCTCGTCCATACTCGCTCTCGCTGCGTGCCTCCTGCTATGACAGGAGTTACGCGGTCGTTGCCGCCCTCTTTCCGAAGAGCTGTGCGGCCTGCGGCTCTCCTCCCCGCCGGGAGGTTCAGAGGGCCGCAGGCCCGCCGAGATCTTCATTTATTCCCGCTGCTCTGCGGCGACTTTGTCGCCGCAGAGCAGCGGGAAGGGGAATTCCGGGGAGGCTTCGCCTCCCCAAACTCCTCCGGCGGATGTGTGGTTGGACCGCCGCGTAAGC
>ERZ777003.3030-NODE-3030-length-17353-cov-4.514684_pt1 | contig 17353 bp, 11 predicted proteins | sample MGYA00374956_ERZ777003 | MGnify/ENA primary metagenome ERZ777003 (study PRJEB29302, sample SAMN06268252) | bioreactor metagenome | isolation source: Joint BioEnergy Institute, California, USA | place: USA:Joint BioEnergy Institute, California, USA | collected... | reverse complement strand
GGGATCAGCGGGTGCCGAACAGCCGGTCGCCGGCGTCGCCGAGACCGGGCACGATGTACGCCTTCTCGTTGAGATGGCTGTCGAGGGCGGCGGTGTAGATTTCCACCTCGGGATGGGCCTCCGCCATCACCGCGATCCCCTCCGGCGCCGAGACCAGGGCGAGGAAGCGGATGTCGGCGTCGGCGACGCCGTGCCGGTTGAGCACGTCCACCGCATAGGCGGCGGAGTAGCCGGTGGCCAGCATCGGGTCCACCAGGATGAAGGTGCGCCCCTCCGGCTCCGGCAGCTTGACCAGATATTCCACCGGCCGCTTCGTCGCCGGGTCGCGGTAGAGGCCGATGTGGCCGACGCGGGCGCTGGGCACCAGCTCCAGCAGGCCTTCGGCCATGCCGAGCCCGGCGCGCAGGATCGGCACCACGGCCAGCTTCTTGCCGGCGATCATCGGCGCGTCCATCGGCGCGAGCGGCGTCTCGATCCGCACCGGCTCGATCGGCAGCTGGCGGGTGACCTCGTAGCCCATCAGCAGCGCGATCTCCTTCAGCAGCGTGCGGAACTTGATCGTGCTGGTGTCGCGGTCCCGCATGATCGACAGCTTGTGCAGGATCAGCGGATGGCTCAGCACGTGCAGGTTCGGGTGTTGCGGTGCAGGCATGGACGCGTCCGTCTGGATTGGGGGCGGGGCGGCCGAGACTAGCGGCGCAGGCGCAGCCAAGGCAACGCGCGCGTGGCCGCAGTGCCGCCCGGCCGGGTCATGCACCGGTGCTGCGGGATTGTGTCAAATTGTATCGAATGATCTTACAAATGCTTTCTTGAGTCCCCGAAGCCTTTCAGGCCCAATGCGACAGCGATGTGGTGAGACATCCATGTACGGGTGTCGGGAGGCGATCGTTCGGGGGACTCGATCGCCCCACCGACATCGCACAACCGCTGGGGGGCGGTGGCGGGAGGGGACGCAGGTTCCCTCCCGCCTGCATTTCACGCGCATGACGCTGCCGCGCGAAGGGTTAACGAAGGCTTAACGGCTGCGCACGCCGGGCCCGCGCCGCCACGGTTTCGCTGGATTCGCCGCCCCGCATTTCCTATAGCTCTTGGCCCGCAACGGGGGAGGAGAGCCCGGTCATGGCGATGGCAGCGAAATGGAGCCGCGACAGCTGGCGGTCGAAGCCGGCACGGCAGATTCCGAGCTACCCCGACCCCGAGGCGCTCGCCCATGCCGAGCGGGAGCTCGCGAGCTTTCCGCCGCTGGTCTTCGCCGGCGAGGCCCGGGCGCTGACGGCCCGGCTGGCCGAAGTTGCCGCGGGCAGGGCCTTCCTGCTGCAGGGCGGCGACTGCGCCGAGAGCTTCCTCGAATACCGCGCCAACGACATCCGCGACACCCTGAAGGTGCTGCTGCAGATGACGGTGGTGCTGATGTGGGGCGCGGGCCTGCCGGTGGTGAAGGTGGGCCGGCTGGCCGGCCAGTTTGCCAAGCCCCGCTCCGCCGATACAGAGGTCATCGACGGGGTCGAGCTGCCCAGCTACCGCGGCGACATCATCAACGACATCGCCTTCACGCCCGAGGCGCGCACGCCCGACCCGTCGCGGATGGTGCAGGCCTACAACCAGTCCGCCGCCACCCTGAACCTGCTGCGCGCCTTCACCCGCGGCGGCTTCGCCGACCTGCACCAGGTGCACAGCTGGACGCAGGATTTCCTCCGGGGCAGCCCGGCGGGCGAGCGCTTCAGCAAGGTCGCCGACCAGATCGGCGAGGCGCTGGAGTTCATGCGCGCCTGCGGCATCGACGAGCACGTGCCGCAGGTGTCCGAGGCCGAGTTCTACACCTCGCACGAGGCGCTGCTGCTGCCCTACGAGGAGGCGCTGACCCGCCAGGACAGCCTGACCGGCGACTGGTACGACTGTTCGGCGCACATGATCTGGATCGGCGAGCGCACCCGCCAGCTCGATGGTGCCCATGTCGAGTTCTGCCGCGGGGTCAACAACCCGATCGGGCTCAAGTGCGGCCCGACCATGACGCCGGACGAGCTGCTGGCGCTGATCGACGTGCTCAACCCGGGGAACGTCCCCGGCCGCCTCACCCTCATCACCCGCATGGGGGCGGACAAGATCGAGCAGTGCCTGCCGCCGCTGGTCCGCGCGGTGCAGCGCGAGGGGCGCGCCGTGGTCTGGTCGTGCGACCCGATGCACGGCAACACGCTGAAGTCGGCGACCGGCTACAAGACCCGGCCGGTGGACCGGATCCTGGGCGAGGTCCGCGGCTTCTTCGCCGTCCACCACGCCGAGGGCACCCATGCCGGCGGCGTCCACTTCGAGATGACCGGCCGCGACGTCACCGAGTGCATCGGCGGGGCGCAGGCGATCACCGAGCAGCAGCTTGCGGACCGCTATCACACGCACTGTGATCCCCGGCTCAACGGCAGCCAGGCGCTGGAGCTCGCCTTCCTGATCGCCGAGGAGCGGCGCCGGGCGCGCGACGCGCGGCGGCTGGCGGCCGCGTCCTGAGCCGGGCGGCTCCGCTTGACTTCGCCGCAGCCCGCGGCACTGTCCAGTCGCCTTCCGTACTCAGAGGCCCGGATGTCCCCGAACGCCCAGGAGGTCGGTCGCCTGACCGACCAGTACTTCAACCGCACCAAGGCCATCATCGGCCGCTTCGGCGACGCGACCGTCACCTACGCGATCTTCATGCGGCGGCCGGTGGTCTCCGCCCCGCGCCTCGCGCTGGAATGGCTGGAGGCGATGGGCCGGGAGCGCGGGGTGCGCTTCGAGGTGGACCTGCGATATGCCGAGAGCCGCTGGGTCGGCGCCGGCGAGCCGCTGATGTACATCACCGGCTCCTTCTATCACCTGGTCGACCTGGAGACGCTGCTGCTGCAGAAGATCGGGCCGGCCTGCGTCGCCGCCTACAACGCCTTCTCCATGTGCTCCGACCTGCCGAAGGTCGCGTTCATGGCGATGGACGCGCGTCACTGCGCCGGGCGCGAGATGGCGGAGATGATGGCCTATGCGGCGAGCGTGGGGTCGGCACGGGCGCGGCGCAAGCAGGGCGCGGTCGGCTTCACCGGCAACGCCAATGACGAGACCGCGCATTTCTTCGGGCTCGAGCGCGGCCGGGGGACCATGCCGCACGCGCTCATCGGCTATGCCGGATCGACGGTGCGGGCGGCCGAGATGTTCCACGAGACCTTCCCCGACGAGCCGATGGTCGTGCTGGTGGACTATTTCGGCCGGGAGATAACGGACGGGCTCGCGGTGTGCCGCCGCTTCCCCGATCTGGCCGCCTCCGGCCAGCTCTCTCTGCGGCTCGACACCGGCGGCGGCCGCTTCTGCGAGGGCCTCGACACCCAGGCGTCCTATGCGGTGCTGGAACGGAACGCGCCGGACTCGATCCGCGGCTACCGCAGCGACTCCGAGCTGCGCCACCTGATCGGCACCGGCGTCTCCGCCGCCGCCATCTGGTACCTGCGCGAGAAGCTCGACGAGGCCGGCTTCGACAAGGTCAAGATCGTCGCCTCCTCCGGCTTCGGCCCGGAGAAGTGCCGGGTGATGGCGATCGCCCACGTGCCGGTGGACGTCATCGGCACCGGCTCCTACCTGCCGGAGAAGTGGTCGGAAACCTACGCCACCGCCGACATCGTCGAATACAACGGCGAGCCGCGGGTCAAGGTGGGCCGCGAGTTCCTGCTGCGCAAGCAGGCGGCGGAATAGCGGCCGCCCGCACGCCGGGCGCCAACCACAAGCACATGCGGGGAGGAAGGAAGACGATGGCGGCGATGCATCCCGCAATCGGATTGCGGCAGCGTTTCGGCCGGCCGCTGCGCATCGGCATGGTGGGCGGCGGGCTGGATTCCATCATCGGCCCCACCCACCGCTTCGCGATGCGGGTGGACGGCATGTACGAGCTGGTCGCCGGCTGCCTGTCGATCGATCCGGAGATCGCGCTTGCCACCGGCGCCGCCGACCTGATGGCGCCGGAGCGCATCTACACCGACGCCTTCGCCATGGCCCGGGCCGAGGCGGCGCGCCAGGACGGGATCGAGGTGGTGGTGATCTGCACCCCGCCGCCGGCCCATGCGGCGCAGGCGGAGGCGTTCCTCCGCGCCGGCATCGACGTCATCTGCGAGAAGCCGATGACCCAGACGCTGGCCGAGGCGCGGTCGCTGGCGGCGACGGTGGAGGAGACCGGGCGCGACCTGCTGCTCACCCACTGCTACGTCGGCTATCCGATGGTGCGCGAGGCGCGCGCGCTGGTGCAGGCCGGCGAGATCGGCAAGGTCCGGCTGATCGAGGTCGATTTCGTCAACGGCGACGTGCCGGCCGACGACCCCGATCGCAACAGGCGGCCGTGGCGCTGGCGCGCCGACATCGGCGGCCGCGGCATGATCCTCGGCGACATGGGCAGCCACGCCATGGTGATGGCGAGCTTCGTCAGCGGTCTCGCGCTGACCGAGGTCCAGGCCGACATGATCACGGTCGTGCCGGGCCGCGAGGTGTTCGACGACGGGCGCATCAACCTGCGCTTCGAGAACGGGGCCGCCGGCCGCTGCTGGCTGAGCTACGTTGCCATTGGGTCGGAGCACGGCCACGCCTTCCGCATCTTCGGCGAGACCGGCAGCCTGCACTGGCGCCAGGTGCGCGGGCACGAGCTGAAGCTGTGCCGCTTCGGCGAGACCCGCGTGCTCACCCCCGGCTATCCGGCCCGCTCGCCGGCGTCGCTCGCCGCCTGCCACGTGCCGCACGGCCACCCGGAGGGCTATGCGCTCGCCTTCGCCAACCTTTACCGGGACTTCGCCATGCGGCTGATGGCGAAGAAACTCGGCGAGCCCGCGCCGGAGCTCGACGGCCTGCCCGGCGTGGCGGAAGGCGTCGCGACCCTCGCCTTCGTCGAGGCCGCGCTGGCCTCTACCGATGCCGGCGGCACGTGGGTGAAGCTGGAAGCCTGACCCGGCCGCGTCGGCCGTCCGCGACGGTGATGCTAAAGGGCCTGGGCCGCAGCGGCCCGGGTCTTGCCCGTGGCCAGCCGCTCGAGCAGCCGGGCGAGGGCGGTGACGGCCTCGCTGCCGTAGCGGCCGATCAGCGCGGCGCGGCCGGCCGGGTCGAACAGCCGCCGGCCGAGATCGCGGTAGAGCGCGGCGAATATCCGGTCGAAGCCGGCTTCGTCGAGCAGGGTCTGGCGGGCAACCGGGCGACCGGCGGCATCGGGGCGCTGATGCTCCGGCTGGTGGCGGTCCACCACGGTGATGAACCAGCGCCGCCGCTTCTCGAAGTCGGCGAAGTAGGGCAGGATCGCCATCCGCACGTCGTCCACCAGTTCCGTCGCCTCCGCATCGTGCTCGACCTGCTCCCAGTCGAAGGCGCCGCCATGGCGCATCCGCAGGCCGGCGACGATGTCGACGCAGCGCCGTCGCGCCTGGTCCCACAGCGTGCCGGGGGTCATCGTCGCGACGGCGGCGAGGATGCCGGGGAGGGCTGCGCGCGGGATGGCCGGCGTGCCGTCGGCGAGCTCGGTCAGCGACGACCCTGCGGGTGCCAGCAGGTGGGCGAAGCGGTCCACCAGCAGCCGCTGCAGCGGGGCCGCGCGCCGGTCGGGCAGGTCGGCGCCGCGCCGCGTCCACCCGGCGGCGGTCCACAGCGTGCGGTACCGCTCGGCCAGCAGCGCATGGTCGCTGCGGAAGCGTTCGGCGAGGGCCCCGAGCTGGTCCGGCGTCACCGGGCCCGTGGAGTGGGCGGCGACGAAGGCGACGAACGCGTCCACCGCCACCTCGCCCACATGCCGGCACAGCTCGGGCCCGGACAGCTCGTGCAGGTCTGGCGTGTCGTGCAAGGTCATGGCCGTGGCGAACCCGGGGCGCGCCGGATCGGCGCAATCGCGGGCGATGCTGGCATTGCCATGGTAAAGATGGGATTAAGCGGCAACCGCGGCGCCGCGGCGCGCGGCCGATCCCGCACGAGAGCGAGAGCATGACCGACAGCCTGACCATCGCCGTTGCCCAGCTCAACCCGACGATGGGCGACATCGCCGGCAACATCGGCCGCGCGATCGCCGCCCGCCGCGAGGCCGCGGGCGCCGACCTCATCGTCTATCCCGAGCTCTGCGTCTGCGGCTATCCGCCGGAGGATCTGGTGCTGAAGCCGCTGTTCCTCGACCACGTCCGCGCGGCGGTCGAGCGGCTGGCGGCGGAGACGGCCGACGGCGGGCCGGCGATCCTGATCGGCGCGCCCTGGCGCGGCGACGACGGCGCCGTCTACAACGCGGTCGTTCTGGGCGACGGCGGGCGGATCGCGACCTGGCGGGCCAAGGTGGAGCTGCCGAACACACACGTCTTCGACGAGAAGCGCACCTTCCGCCAGGGCCCGATGCCCGGCCCGATCAGCTTCCGCGGCGTCCGCATCGGCGTGCCGATCTGCGAGGACATCTGGACCGAGGATGTCTGCGAATGCCTTCAGGAGGCGGGCGCCGAGCTCTTCATCACCCCCAACGGCTCGCCCTGGCACATCGGCAAGGACGAGCTGCGGATGAACGTGGTGGTGAGCCGGGTGGTCGAGACCGGGCTCCCCATGCTCTACGTCAACCAGGTCGGCGGCCAGGACGAGCTTGCCTTCGACGGCGCCTCCTTCGTGCTCAACGCCGACCGCAGCATTCCGGTGCGGCTGCCGAGCTGGCGCGAGGCGGTGGCGCTCACCCGCTGGGTGCGCGGCGACGACCATCGCTGGCGCTGCGAGGAGGGGCCGTGGACGGCGCCGCACGAGGGCCTCGCCGCCATCTACCAGGCGATGATGTGCGGGCTGCGCGACTATGTGAACAAGAACGGCTTCCCCGGCGTCATCCTCGGCCTGTCGGGGGGCATCGATTCCGCGATCAGCGCCGCGGTGGCGGTGGACGCGCTCGGGGCGGAGCGGGTGCGGGCGGTGATGATGCCCTCGCCCTACACCAGCCGCGAGAGCCTGGAGGACGCCGCCGCCGTCGCCGGCTTCCTCGGCATCCGCTACGACACCATCCCGATCGGCCCGGCGATGGTTGCCTTCGCCGAGATGCTGAAGCCTGCCTTCGACGGCCTGCCGCCCGACATCACCGAGGAGAACATCCAGAGCCGCGCCCGCGGCATCACCCTGATGGCGCTGTCGAACAAGTTCGGTCCGATGGTGCTCACCACCGGCAACAAGTCGGAGATGGCGGTCGGCTACGCCACCCTCTACGGCGACATGTGCGGCGGCTATTCGGTGCTGAAGGACGTGTACAAGACCCAGGTCCGGGCGCTGAGCCACTGGCGCAACCAGCAGAAGCCGGAGGGCGGCCTGGGGCCGGAGGGCCGGGTGATGCCCGAGCGGGTCATCACCAAGCCTCCCAGCGCCGAGCTGCGGCCCGACCAGAAGGACGAGGATTCGCTGCCGCCCTACGACATCCTCGACCAGGTCCTGCACGGTCTGGTCGAGGAGGAGCGCTCGATCGACGAACTGGTCGCCCAGGGCCACGACCGGGCGCTGGTGCACCGGGTGTGGCGAATGCTGGACCGCGCCGAATACAAGCGCCGCCAGTCGCCGCCGGGGGTGAAGATCACCACCCGCGCCTTCGGCAAGGAGCGCCGCTACCCGATCACCAACCGGTTCCACGAGCAGCTGTAGGGAAGAAGGGGGCTGTCCGGCGGGCGCCATCCGGCTCCGGACCGGCGCGACCGGTCGGTCACGGCCGCGCCAGCTCGTCGGCGGTGAAATCCGCCGCGACCGCGATGTCCTTCTGCCGGTCGGGCTCCGCGATGTGTCCGCGGAGCGCGACGCCGACGCGGGCATGGGCCGCGGCGCGACGGGTTCACCGGTTGGCGAAGGCGGTGTGGCCCTTCGCGGGAGCGGCTCTCAGAGCTCCAGCGCGAGGCTGGTCCAGGCCGCATTGTTGCGGCTCGACTCCACCGCCGCCTCGATGAAGCGGACGCCCTTGGCGCCGTCCTCGACCGTCGGAACCAGTGCCGCCGTCGGCGGGGGCGGGGCGCCCTCCATGCGGGCGTGGATCATGTCGGCGATGTCGCGGTAGAGGGTGGCGAACGCCTCCTGGTAGCCTTCCGGATGGCCCGGCGGCACGCGGGTGCTGTGGCCGGCGGCGTCGCCGAGTCCGGCGCCGCCGCGGGTGATCCGCTGCGGGCGTCCGCCGAGCGGCAGGAAGGTCATCTCGTTCGGAGTCTCCTGCGCCCAGACCAGCCCGCCCTTGGTGCCGTAGATGCGGAGGGTGAGGTTGTTCTCCTCGCCGACCGCAACCTGGCTCGACCACAGGGTGCCGCGCGCCCCGCTCTCGTAGCGCAGCAGGATCTGCGCGTCGTCGTCCACCTGCCGTCCCTCGACGAAGGATGTGAGCTGCGCCGCCAGGTGCGATGCCTCGAGACCGCTGACGAAGCAGGCGAGGTTGTAGGCGTGGGTGCCGATGTCGCCGATGCTGCCGCCGGCGCCGGAGCGCTTCGGGTCGGTCCGCCATGACGCCTGCTTCTGGCCGCTCGCCTCCAGCTTCGTGGCCAGCCAGCCCTGGATGTAGCAGGCCTGGATCACCCGGATCTCGCCGAGCTCGCCCGCCGCCACCATCTCGCGCGCCTGCCGCACCAGCGGATAGCCGGTGTAGTTGTGGGTGAGGCCGAACACCAGGCCCGAGCGGCGGACGCGGTGCACCAGGTCCACCGCGTCGGCGGTGGTGGTCGTCATCGGCTTGTCGCAGATCACGTGGATGCCGGCTTCGAGGAACGCTGCGGCCGGGCCGTGGTGCATGTGGTTCGGGGTCACGATCGCAACCACGTCGATCCCGTCGGGCCGCTTCGATTCCGCAGCGGCCATCGTCCGGTAGTCGGGATAGCAGCGGTCCTCGGCCAGCCCGAGCGCGCGCCCGGAGGCGATGGATTTCTCGGGCGTGGACGAGAGTGCGCCGGCCACGAACTCGTAGCGGTCGTCGATGCGGGAGGCGAGCCGGTGGACGGCGCCGATGAAGGCGTCGGCGCCGCCGCCGACCATGCCGAGGCGCAGCCGGCGCCGGGGGTGTGCGGTCATCTGGGAAGCTCCTGCTGAATGTCGGTACGGCCGGACGTCCGGTCGGCCAGGGTGTCGCGAACCGGCGGGCGGCGCGGCGGGGGATGCGCATGCCGGGCACCATCACGGGGCCGCGCGGCGACCGGGGCGGCCCCGGGGGATCGCCGCGGCCGCGCCGCAGTCCTGCGACGGACCCTAGAGACCGAGGATGCGGCGGTTCTGCTGCTCGTCGATCGCGCCGGCGGCGAAGTCGTCGAACGCCTTGTCGGTGACCTTGATGATGTGGTCGGCGATGAACCGCGCGCCCTCGGCGGCGCCCACCTCCGGGTGCTTCAGGCAGCACTCCCATTCCAGCACCGCCCAACCGTCGAAGTCGTATTGCGCCATCTTCGAGAAGATGGCCCCGAAGTCCACGTCGCCGTCGCCGAGCGAGCGGAACCGGCCGGCGCGGTCGATCCAGTTCTGGTAGCCGCCATAGGCGCCCACCCGCCCGTTCGGCCGGAATTCGGCGTCCTTGACGTGGAACATCTTGATGCGGTCATGGTACAGGTCGATGTACTCGAGGTAGTCGAGCGCCTGCAGCACGAAGTGGCTGGGGTCGTAGAGCAGGTTGGCCCGCGGATGCTCGTCGACCTTGTCGAGGAACATCTCCCAGGTCGCGCCGTCGTGCAGGTCCTCGCCCGGATGCACCTCGTAGCAGAGGTCGACTCCCGCCTCGTCATAGGCGTCGAGGATCGGGCGCCAGCGGTTGGCGAGCTCGGTGAAGCCGGCATCGACCAGGCCTGCCGGCCGCGGCGGCCACGAGTACATGTACGGCCACAGCAGGGCGCCGGAGAAGGTGACGCTGGCCTTGAGCCCCAGGTTCTTCGACGCCTTGGCCGTCTTCAGCACCTGGTCCACGGCCCATTCCTGGCGGGCGGCCGGGTTGCCGTGCACCTGCGGCGGGGCGAACTGGTCGAAGCCGATGTCGTAGGCGGGATGGACGGCGACCAGCTGGCCCTGGAGATGGGAGGACAGCTCGGTGATCTGGATGCCCTTGTCGGCGAGCATGCCCTTGATGTCGTCACAATAGGTCGGACTGCTGGCCGCCTTGTCGAGATCGAACAGGCGGCTGTCCCAGGTCGGGATCTGGATGCCCTTGTAGCCCAGATTCGCCGCCCATTCCGCGATCGACGACAGGCTGTTGAACGGCGGTGTGTCGCCCGCGAACTGGGCAAGGAAAATGGCTGGCCCCTTGATCGTTTTCATGCAAGCTCCCTCCCGTAGGTTTCTTATCCAGCAGATCCGGCGGCGGATGCTAGCCGATTACGCCGGGCAGGGGCAGCCTTTGCGCCAAGCCTACCGCAAGTTAAGGGATGGCAGGCCGCTGCGCGCGTTACGTGCCTCCCTGCTGCTCGTCCTCGCGCTGGCGACCGCCGCAGGCCCGGCGGCGGGGCAGCCCGCGGACCAGCCCGGCGACGACCGCCTCGCCCGCCAGGTCGCCGCCTTCGCCGAAGCCTACGATCACGGCCGTTACCAGGAGGCCGCCGAGCTCGGCGCCGTCGCGCTGGCGATGAGCCGCCAGGCCTTCGGCGACACCGCAGACCAGACCGGCTTCCTGATGCTGAACCTGGCGCGGGTGCACCTGCGCACCGGGCAGACGGCCAAGGCAACCCAGCTGTTCAACGAGGCGCGGGCGCTGTTCGAGCGCAAACACGGCGCCTCCCATCCGGCGGTGCTGGAGGCGGAGCTGGGCCTGGCCGCAGCGGCGGAAGTGGACGACCCCGCGGCGGCGGCGGTGCGTTACCGGGCGGTGGTGGCCCGGCTGCGCAACACGGCGGATGCAGATCCGGTGGCGCTGGCGAACGCCGAGGTCGGGCTGGCCGGCGCGCTGCGCCGCTCCGGCGACGAGGCCGGCGCGCTCGATGCCTACGCGGCGGCCGCGGACCGGTTCGCGCTCGCGCTCGGCGCCTTCCACCCGGCGACAGTCCAGACCCGCGCCACCTGGGCGAGCCTCCAGCCCTCCGGCTGGATCGCGGCGGACACGCTGTTCGAGAGCTGGCGGTCGCTGCGCACCACCCTGGGCGACAGCCATCCCGAGACGGAGCGGGTGGGCCTGGTCGCGGCGCACACGCTGATGTCCCTGGGCGCCGCCGGCGTGGCGCTGGAGACCGCACTGCCGCTTGCGGCGCGTGCGCCGGAATCGCGTGACGAGGCGGCAGCCATCGCCGTGGAGGCGTGGCAGGCGCTGCGCGACCCGACGGCGACCATCCGCACCATGCGTGCGGCCTCGCCGCCGGAAGGGGCCGAGGCGCAGGCGAAGGAGGCGGCCGCCGCCTATCTCGCCACCCTGCTCATCCGTTTCGACCGCCCGGTCGAAGCGGCGCTCGCCATCGACCGCGCCCGCCGGCTCACGGGGTCGCTCAGCACCTCCGGCGCCCAGCTCGCCGAGGCGCTCGCCCGCATGGCCGAGCCACAGCTCGCCGACGCCGCCTCGCTGCAGGCGGCCGACCTGCTGGCGGAGGCGGAGTCGATCGCAGAGCAGCTCGATCCCGCCCATCCGCGGCGGGCGGAGCTGAGCGCGCTGATCGCCCTGGTCCGCGCCCGACGTGCGCTGGCGGAGGGCAACCCGAACGAGGCGCGGGCGATGGCGCGGGAGGCGCTGGACTCGCTCACCGACGACGCGGACCCGCGCGGCGTGCTGCGCCTGCGGTTGCGCACCGTCCAGGCGGCAGCCTTCCTCGCCTCCGGCAACGACCGGCTCGCCGCCATCGCCTACAACGGGCTGGAGCGCGACATCGCCGCCGCGCCGAAGTCGATCGCCGCGGCGGCTGCCGCCGGCGGGTCGCGGCTGCTGCTGACGCCGGGCGAGGCGATCGCCGTGCTCACCGCCTGCGCCGACTACTGGCGGGAGCAGCCGGCGGTCGAGCGTCTGGTCGCGATCCAGGCCCAGATCGCGCACTGGCAGGTGGTGGAATCCTTCTGGCCGGCGGAATCGCCGCCGGAGCCGAGGGACAATTGACCGCGCCCGTCGTGCCGGCCTAGCTTGGCGGCATATCCCCGCCACCGGAAGGAAACGGGAAACTGGCTGAGGCCCCGGGCCGGGCCGCGTCGGACCATCCGGCGCTGACGGCCACCACCTTCATCGTGCTCAGCACGCTGTGCTTCTCGCTGATGCACGCGTGCGTCCGTCATCTGGGGACGGTCGAAGGCCTGCATCCCTTCGTCACCGCCTTCTGGCGCTGCCTGATCGGCGGCGGGCTGCTGCTGGTCTGGGCGCTCCTGCGGGCGAAGCCGCTGCCGGGGGCCCGCGACGTCGCGATGATCGCCGGGCGCTCCGTCCTCAACATCGCGGCGATGCTGTGCTTCTACGCCGCGCTGGCGCTGACCGAGCTCACCACCATCACCGCGCTCAACTTCACCGCGCCCCTGTTCGCCACCCTGGGCGCCTGGCTGCTGCTCGGCGAGCGGCTGCGGGCGCGGCGCCTGACGGCGCTCGCGATCGGCTTCGTCGGGGTCATCGTCGTGCTGCGCCCCGGCCTCGCCGGCGACCCCCTGGGGCCGATGCTGGCACTCGCCTCCTCGGTGATGTGGGCGCTGGCGATGCTGATGATCAAGCGGATGACCGATACGCTCGACAGCGTCAGCATCGGCGCCTACAGCGGGCTCAGCATGGCGGCGATGGCGCTGGTGCCGACCCTGTTCGTCTGGCAGTGGCCGACGCTGCCGCAGTGGGGCTGGCTGGTAGTGACGTCGCTGGTCGCGTCCGGCGCCCAGCTCGCGCTGACCGAGGCGTTCCGGCGGGCGGAAGCGAGCGCCGTGATGCCGTTCGACTTCCTGAAGCTGATCTGGGCGAGCCTGCTCGGCTGGCTGTGGTTCGCCGAGGTGCCCAGCCTCGCCGCGTGGATCGGCGGCGCGGTGATCTTCGCCAGCAGTGTCTACATCGCGCACCGGGAGCGGCAGCTCCGCGGCGCGTGACTCCAGGCGGGTCAGGGCAGGTGGAGCTCGCCGCTCATCATGCGGACGGCGCCGCCGCCGATGCGGATCTCCTCGACCGCGCCCGCCGTCTTGCGCGCGGTGGCGTGGAGCACGCTCGGGCGGCCGATGTCCTCGCCCTGCAGGATGGTGAGCGCGAGCGTCAGATCCCGCCGCCGGTCGAGATGGGCGAGGAGGCCTGCGAGCGCCGCGTTGGCGCTGCCGGTCGCCGGGTCCTCGTTCACGCCGTCCAGCGGCGCGAACATGCGCGCGTGGATGTCGGCGCGGACGCCGTCGCCCGGCACGTAGAGGTGGATGTCCGGTGCCGGCATCTGCGGCGCCAGGCGCTCGAAGGCGGCGAGGTCCGGCCGGGCGTCGGCGAGCGCCTGCCGGTCGGCGAGGCGGGCGAAGACGAAGGGCAGCCCGACCGAGGCCAGCAGCGGCGGATGCGCGGACAGGTCAAAGCGGTCGGGGTCGAGCGCGCAGCAGGCGGCGACGGCGGCAAGCTCCGCTTCCGGGCCGACCGTCAGCCGCTGCGGCGCGGTCAGCGTGGCGCGGTCGGCCCGGCCCTCCGCGTTGCGCCCGATCGCGACCGGCACCAGGCCCGCCCCCTCCTCGAACAGCAGCGCGTCCGTCACCGGCCGGCCGAAGCAGCTTCCCTGCCAGGCGAGCACCAGCGCCGTGCCGACATTGGGATGGCCGGCGAAGGGCACCTCGCGGCCGGGCGTGAAGATGCGCACGCGCGCGGTGTGCGCCGGGTCCTCCGGCGGCAGGACGAAGGTGGTCTCCGAGTAGCCGAACTCGGCGGCGATGCGCTGCATCGTTGCCGCGTCCAGCCCGCGCGCGTCGGGCAGGACGGCGAGCGGATTGCCGCCGAAGGCGGTGTCGGTGAACACGTCGACGGTGACGTAGGCATGGCCCATGGTGCCGCTCCCGCTAGTGAGGCAGCCGTCCGACCGCGCGGGCGAGCACGACGTAGAGCCGGCCGACGTCGGAGCTGAGGAAGGTGGGGCTCAGCACGTCGTTGAAGCCGCTGCGCACCGCTTGCGACATCAGGCTCTCGAACTGGGTCAGGTAGCGGGTGACGTGCTCGCGGAACTCGCCGTCGCGCTCGTAGCGCGCCTTCACCTCGCTCAGCATCCGGGCGTCGCGGCTGGCGACCAGCCGGCGGGCGAAGATGCCCCGGTCGCCGCGGTGGTAGCGCTGCCAGATGTCGTCGCCCAGCGTCGGGTCCAGCGCCCGGCCGATGTCCACCGCCGAGCTCTCCAGCCGCTCGATGATGAAGGCGCTCTCGCGCATCACGTTCTCGCCGTCGGCGCGCCTGATCAGGTCCTGCAGCTGGGCGATCGCCGCGCGGGAGTCGCGGGCAAGGGCGGTAAGCGACTCCGCCTGGGCGCGGAAGGAGGCGATTGCGGCCTCGGTGCGCGCGACGACGGCGTCGGCGGTTTCCGCAAGCGCGGTGCGTTCGGCGTTCAGTGCCGCCCCGGCGGCCCCGGTCCGCTCGGTCGTCTCGACGATGGATTCCCGCAACCCGCCCAGCCGTGCCTCGGCCGCCGCGGCGGCGGCCGCGAGCGCCTGCTCGACCTGCGCCTGGGTCCGCGCCAGCGTCTCGACCTGGGCGTCGAGGGCGGCGGTGAGCGCGGCAAGGCGCGCCTCTGCCGCCTGCTGCAGCGCCGCCAGCCGCTCCGCCTGCGCATCGGCGGCCGCGCCGGCCTTCGTCATCGCATCCGCCGCTTGCCGGCCGGTCTTCTGCACATCCTTGCCCGCCCGGGCGAGCCGCTCGGATGCCGAATCCAGCACCTCGCGCGCGGCGCCATAGACGGCCGAGAGCTCGGTCGCGCGGGCGGCGAGCGAGCCGCCGACCTCGTCGATCCGGGCGCGCGCGCTGTCGGCCTGCTGCGCCAGCTCGTCCTGGCTCGCGATCATCCGCCGGGTGGCGTGCTCGACCTTTTCGCCCAGCGTCTCGGTCAGCGCGCCGCTGCGCCGGGTGATCTCGACCAGCTGGCTCTCGAGGCCGACGATGCGGCTGCGGAACTCGTCGGCGAGCTGGGCGAGTACGCGGGCGTGGTCGCGCAGCGCCGCCTCGGCCTTTTCCGCCTGGGCTGCGGCGCGGTCGGTGCCGGAGCCCAGCATCTCGGTCTGGGCGTGGACCGCGCGGGCGGCCTGTTCCAGCCGCGCGCACAACTCGGCCGCTGTGCTGCCGGCGGCGGCCGCCTCGCGGGCAAGGGCCGCCTGGGCCTCCGCCAGCCGCGCGCCGGCCTCCGAGCCGGCTGCGGCGATCTTGCCGGCGGCGGCGTCGAGGCTGGCGGCGACTTGGTCGATGGACTGGCGGGCCCCGGTGCCGGCGGCGCGGATGGCGGCCACCTGCGCCAGCAGCGCCTCCGCCGACCGGTCCAGGGTCTGCGCCGCCTTCCGGCCTGCGCCGTCGGCGGAGCGGGTGGTGTCGGCGATGCCGGCGCGGAGGGCGGCCAGGGCCCGCTCGATCGACGCTGCTGCAGTCTCCGCGGCGGTGGCGGCGTCGGCGCGGACGGCGGCGAGGTCGTGGCGGATGCGCTCCGCCGTTTCCGCCAGACGCCGGGCCTCCGCCTCGTGGAGCTGCCCCAGCGCGCGCTCGGCCTCGCCGATGGTGGCCCGCGCCGCCTGCGCGGCCGCCGCAATCCGGCTCTCGGTCTCGCCGGCCATCGCGCGCAGCCGGTCGTGCGCCGCCTCGGCGGCGGTGCGCAGCGCGCTGTCGGTCTCGCCAGACCGCCGGGCGAGCTCCGCCATCATCGCCTCCAGCCGCTGGCCGGCGCGCTCGGTCAGGCTCGCCATCGCCTTCTCGATCACGGCGATCTCGGTGCCGGCGCCCTCCACGGCGGCCCGGAGCTGGCTGCGGGCGGCGGCGATGCGATCGTCGATGCCGGCAGCCGTGGCGCTCGCGGTACCCTCCACCGTGCTGGCGAGCTCGGCGACGCGCGCGGTCAGGCGGTCCACCACGCCGGCCAGCAGCCCGTCCATCGCCTTGCTGCCGGCCTCGACCTCGGCCAGGCCCTGGGCGGAGAGGGCGGCAGTACGCTCGCCGGTCTCGCGCAGCAGCCGGGCGGTGGCGTCGGAGCGGTCCCGCGCCGTCTCCAGCGTGCGCTCCAGGTCGGCCGCAAGCGTCTCGGCGGCGGCGCGGATGGTCGCGTCCGCCTCGGCCGAGCGCGCCTCCAGCCGCTCCAGCAGCGCCGCGGCGCGACGCTCCGCCCGGTCGGCGACCTCGCCCGTGCCGGCGTGGGCCGCCTCGACCGCGCGGCGGATTTCCGCGGCCAGCGTCTCGCCGGCCTCCCGGATCGCCTGCTCGCTGGCCGCGACATGGCCGGCCAGCGCCTGGGCTGCCTCGGCGACGCGGCCTTCGGCCCGGGCGGCGATGGCGCCGATCGAGGCGTCGGCAGCCTCCATCGCGCCCTTCATCTCCGTCGCCAGCGCGGCGCCGGCCGACCGGATCGCCTCGTCCGTCTCCGCCGTCCGCGCCTGAAGGCTGTCGGCGAGCGCCGCCACCTGCGCGCGGGCGCGGGCGACGACCTCGGCCACCGACGCGTCGGCACCTTCCATCGCCTCCCGCACCTCGGCCACAAGTGCCTCGCCGAGGGCGCGCACGGCCCGGTCGGTTTCCGCCGTCCGCGCCTCCAGCGCCGAGGCCACCGCCGCGATGCGCTCTTCCGCCCGGCCGGCGATGGCGCCGACGGAGGTTCCCGCGGCTTCCATCGTCCGCTTCAGTTCGGCAGCCAGCGTCTCGCCGGTCTCGCGCAGCGCCCTGTCGGCGGCGGCGGTGTGCGCCTCCAGCCCGGCGGCGGCGGCGGCAACCCTCTGGTCGACGCGGTCGGCGAGGCGGCCGATCGCGGTGTCGGCGCTCTCCAGCGCCGTCGTCATCTTCAGCGCGGCGGCGCCGACCTTGTGCGAGGCCTGGTTGGCGAGCTCGGCGACGTTGCGGCCGGCGTCGTCGGTGGTGGTGGCGAGGGTTGCCGCCATCGCGTCGATGCGGGCGGCGATGAGGTCGATGGTCGCCGACAGCCGGTGCTCGGTCTCGGCGACATGGGCGCGCAGCGCCTCGCCCTGGGCGCCGGTGACGCTCTCGGCCCGGGCTGCCAGCGCGGAAAGCGCCTGCTCGGCAGCCGCGACGCCCTCGGTCAGCGCCTGCGCCCGGGCGGCCAGCTCCTCCGCCGTGAGGCCCGCCGCCTGCCGCAGCCGCGCGGCGGCGGCGCCCGTCTGCGCCTCGCTGGCCTCGGCCGCGCGGGCGATCTCGGTCTGGGCGACGGTGAGCTCGCCGACCCGTTCCGCCATCCGCTCCGCGGTGGCGTCGAGGGTGGCGCCGACAGCCACAAGCCCGTCGCGCGCCTGCGCCGCGGTCGCGGACAGGCGGGCGCCGTGGCCTTCCATCGCCGCG
>ERZ777003.3029-NODE-3029-length-17370-cov-6.314756_pt1 | contig 17370 bp, 15 predicted proteins | sample MGYA00374956_ERZ777003 | MGnify/ENA primary metagenome ERZ777003 (study PRJEB29302, sample SAMN06268252) | bioreactor metagenome | isolation source: Joint BioEnergy Institute, California, USA | place: USA:Joint BioEnergy Institute, California, USA | collected... | reverse complement strand
CACCATCGTCTGCGGCAGGGTCGGGAGCAGCGCCACCGCCGCGGCGCGCACCTCCGCTGCGGCGCCATAGGCGTCGCGCCCCAGGCGAGGGCGCTGTCGCGCACCGCCTCGAGCCGACGCAGCACGCCGGGGCACAGCCACAGCGGCGCCGCCGCCCCCGGCGCGGCGGGTTCCCGATCCGGGTCCGATATGGGCGAACGATGCCGCAATCTTGCGAACGAAGAAAGAACATCACTCTTCCGCCAACGCGCCGCCCGATGGCGGCTCAGCCGCTCACGCGGCCCAGCGACGCGTTACCGGTCCGTAAATCCGCTTGCGGTTCGATGCGAGCGCGGCATGATTACCGCAGCGGCTCCGGCAGCGGGCCCCTTAGGCCAATCGTGGCCACGCATCTCCCCCCAAGTCCGGCGCCGATCCGCCGGGGCCACCATCCTTGCCGAAGAACGGGCAACGCCAATCTTCCGTCCACGCGCCCGGCAAGCCGCGGCGGTGGATCGTCATGCGCGCGCCTTGGTCATTGGGCGACTCGGAGCCGAGCGGCTAACGGGACCGTTTGACGGAGCGGTTGAGGCCGGGCCCTCGCAAAGCTTCCCGGCCTCCCCGTCTGCCCGCGGATCGGAGTCTCGTGCGGGCCGGATCGGTCAACGGCGCATCGATAGGCGAAGCGCACGAGCGGCGGCAACGGGCTCCGGTAGGAGCAAGGACATGGCGGAGAAGTCGGGCGGTAGCCCGCCCAAGGGCGGCGGTGGCGGTCGCAGCCGCAGTGCCATCACCGGCCGCTTCGTGACCCACGAGACGGCCCGGAGGCACCCGAGCACCACGGTGACCGAGCGCGCGCCGCCGAGGCCGACGCCGCCCGAGAAGCCTAGCCGGTAGGCGACCGGCGCCTTATGGACTTGGGCGTGGCGGCGGGCCGGTGCTTGCCGCCCCATCCCTCGGAGCGAGGCATCGGCGTTGTCAGCAGCCGCCACGCCGCGTCCATCGCGCGCCTCTACGGCGTGAAGCTCCTGCCGGCCCAAGGATCGACGCTGCGCCGGAACCGCATCTCGTCCGGGCGGCCGTTGAGGTCGAACGCGGTCACGCCGGGCAAGCGGCCGATCGCCAATCGTAGTCTCGAGCGGATGAGCGCGTATGTATAGGCGCCGGAGGCCGCGAACCAGGGCGGTGGCACCCGGGCCGCTCGGCGCAAGCCCGCCGTGGAGCGGCGCCTGGCGGGATCGGAGATGTGAGAGGCGAGAGAAAGCGGGGCAGCGAATATGGACGAGAATCGGCTGCAAGCCGCCAGGATCTTCGAGCGCTACCGGGATGCGGCCTCAGGCGCTCTCCAGGCGACACGTGATGCCTGGCCGGCGCTGACCACCTACGAGCGATTCGAGCAGGTGGTATCCTTGGTCCTCTCCCTGCTCGTGTCGGCGCTCGTCGTCGCGGCCCTTGTCCACCTCACCTTACGGGTCGCGCTCCTGATCTTGCACGACCTCGTGGATCCAGCCGACCAGGCGACCTTCCAGGCGGCCTTCGGGATGGTCTTGACCCTTCTGATCGCGCTGGAATTCAACCATTCGATCCTGGGCGTGCTGCAGCGCCGTCGCGGCATTGTCCAACTCCGGACGGTGGTGCTGATTGCGCTGCTGGCGCTTGTGCGGAAGTTCATCATCATCGACGCCTCGCACGCGGAGCCGGCGACAATCCTGGGCCTCGCCGCGTCCGTGCTCGCACTCGGCGCCGTCTACTGGCTGGTGCGCGACCAGGACCGGCGTGAAGCTGCGGCCGAGGAGGACGCCCGAGACGCGGGCGGCGAAGCGTCATGACGCCGCAGACCGGCATGCCGCACGCCGGGGCCCCAGACGCGCAACCCCAGACGCGCAAAAGGCGTGGCCGCCGAGCTTGCGATCGGCCACGGCCCACTTCAGTACATCCGCCGCGTATGGCGGAGAGGCCGGGCTTCGGACTCGTGCGTCTTGCAGTCGGGGCGCGCTGCAAAACGCATCGGAACGCCCCGACAAGCCTGTGCAAGAGCGTTGTTGATTCCAGCCCGAACTCGGGAAACTACGGATCTGAGGGTTTGGGGCGCGATTCCTCTCGGGCGCCCAAACAGGATGATTCGGACGCCCAGCCTCGTCCGGCCTTGTAAGTCGTTGATTCACCTGAGCCAAAACCTCGGGAGCAAATCGGCCAAGTCCCGAGGTCCGGAGAGGGGCCGCCATCTGGAGAGCGAATTCCGGCCGTTCCGGCTCCGGCACTCCCAAGGTCCCTTCGCAGACGCTGGCGCAACCTGCCGTTCCGGGCGCCGGCCGTCTAACCGGAGAGCGAGTTCCTAGGAAAGAATGGCGTGGGAAAGAGAACCGGGAGCGAACCGTCTCTGAGCGCAAGACCACGGCTCCCAGCGCATCTTGTGGATACGCGCCGAAGCCGGTGCCCTCGCGATAGCGGAGAGCAAGAGCCTGCTCGATGAGACGGGGGACCGCACCTAGGCCAGAACGCGGGAGGGCTGGGCGCGGCGCCGGCGCCCGCATCCTGCCGGACCGCCCGGGACCATGGGGCTGCATCCCCTTCGGCCGGGACCCCTTGGGTGGCCGCGGCGTCACTCCGGCCGGATGTTCGCTTCCCGCACCACACGGCCCCAGGTCTCGATCTCGGCCCGGAGGAAGGCACCGAACGCGTCCGGCGACGAGGCCACCACGACCATCCCGAGGTTGCCGAGCGCCTCCCGCACGCCCGCGACCTCGAGCGCGCCACGGTATGCGCGCTGCACCCGCTCGACGACCTCGCGCGGCGTGCCCGCCGGCGCGACCACCGCCTGCCAGGCGGAGGCCTGAAGGCCCGGGACCCCGGCCTCCGTGGCCGTCGGCACCTGCGGCAGCGCCGGCAGGCGCCGCTCGGAGGCCACGGCGAGGGCGCGCAGGGCGCCGGAGTCGAGGTGCGGCCGCGCCAGGGCGACCGACATCATCATCATGTCGACATGCCGGCCGATCAGGTCCGTCACCGCGGGGCCTCCGCCGCGATAGGGCACGTGGATCAACCGGATCTCCGCGGCCCGGCTGAGCAGCTCGGCGGCCAGGTGGTTCATGCTGCCGGCGCCGACCGTCGCGTAGGACATGGTCCCGGGACGGGCGCGCGCCGCAGCGATCAGCTTCGGCAGGGTGTCGTGCGGCGACGCGGCGTTGACGGCGATGACGATCGGGCTGACGCCGATCAGCGTCACCGGGACGAGGTCGGCCAGGGTGTCGTAGGGCAGGCTGCGATAGAGGCCCGGATTCACCGCGAATGCCTCGACCACGATCCCCAGCGTGTAGCCGTCCGGCCGCGCGCGGGCGACGGCGGCGGCGCCGAGGGTGGTGGCGCCGCCGGGCCTGTAGTCGAGCACGATCGGCTGGCCGAGGTCCCGCTCGAGATGCGGCTTGAGGACACGGGCGACGGCGTCGACCGAGCCACCGGTGGCGAAAGGCACGATCATGGTGATGGGCCGCGTCGGGTAGGCCGCCGGCGACTGTGCGGCGGCGGGCAACGCGGCGCCGGTGATGAGGCCAACTGCCGCGACCGCCCTCCAGACGATTCGCATTCTCACGTGCTCCTCCCGGGTGGTCTCCGCCGACACGGGATGAGACGTGTCGGCGGTTTTGATGGATGGATCGTCCGGCCGAGGCAGCCCCGCTGATCCAGGGCCAGTAGCGCAGTACGTATCACGAGCTATGGCGCGGAGTGAAGCTTGGGAGCGAACCGCCTCTGGGCGCACCCCAGCGACAAACACCAGTGGACGTAGGCGTTTGCGGCGCTCCGCGCGCTCCTGCGGAACATGCGCCGTGAGCCCGTCAGGCTGAAAACCTCATGCCACTAATCCTAGGGAACGCGTTCACCCCCGGGATGAACCGACGAAGGTGCGTTTGGAACGCACCCCGTCCAAATTGTGACAGAGCACTGTCGGCACAATGGCGAAGATCGGCGAGTGACGCTCACCGGGAGCGGCGTCTACAGGTCCGTGTTCCCGGCGAGCAGTTCCTTCGCGACGACGTGGTGCATGATCTCCGCGGTGCCGTCGGCGATGTTGATCTTGCGCATGGCGACGAGCGCGTCGGCGAGGCCCATCTCGTTGGTCAGCCCCATCGCCCCGTGGGTCTGGATCGCGCGGTCCACCACGGCGAGGCCGACCTTGCAGCAGTAGGCCTTGGCCATCGAGAGCTCCTTGTGGGCGCGGTGGCCGGCGTCGAGCAGCTGCACCACGTTCAGCGCCATCAGGTGCGCCGCGTGCACCTGCATCGCAGCCTCGGCGAGCGGGAACATGACGCCCTGGCGCTCGGCGAGCGGTCGCCCGAAGGTCTCGCGCACCTTGGCGTACTCGACCGACAGCTCCAGCGCCCAGCGCGCCGTTCCGACCGCGCGCGCGATGTTGTAGACGCGCCCCAGCGCGACGCCGAGCATCGCCGCCTCGAACCCGCGATCGAGATCGCCGATCAGCTGGCGCGGCTCGACATAGACGTCCTCGAAGCTCAGCAGCGCCTCGTCGGTGTGCGAGTGGCCGAACATGTAGACGAGGCGCTCGACCTTGAAGCCAGGCGCGTCCGTCGGCACGAGGAAGCAGCTGATGCCGCCCTTCCGCGCCGCCGCGCGCTCCGGGTCGGTCACCGCGAAGACGCAGACGTAGTCGGCGTAGGGGCTGTTCGTGGTCCAGATCTTGGTGCCGGTGATGCGCCAGCCCGCGCCGTCACGCACGGCGCGCGTCTTGATCGCCGCGGCGTCGGAGCCTGCGCCGGGTTCGGACAGCGCGAAGCACATCGAGGTCCGGCCCGCGAGAAGCCCCGGCATCACCTCCGCGCGGAGCTCCGGCGTCATGCGCCGCAGCAGCGGACTCGGGCCCTTGGCCCAGTGGCTGATCATGTGGTGGGCGAGGGTGTAGCGGAAGCCGCACTCGTGGAAGATGCGCTCCCAGGCGGCGAAGTAGGCGGTCATGCCCATGCCGGCGCCGCCGAGGTCCTCGGGCACGGCGAGGTTGAAGAAGCCGGCCTCTGCGGAGGCGGCCCGCACCTCGTCGATAAGCGCCCGGTGGGCGGCGCTGCGCAGGCCGCTTTCGTCGTAGGCCTTGTGCGGGTCCTCGAACAGGGCGCGATGCTTCTCGTGCCGCGGGATCACCTCGGCGCGGATGAAGCCCGTGATCGCCTCCCGCAGCGCGGCGATCTCGGGCGGGTACTGGTAGGCGATCGCGGGCATCGTTCACTCCTGACAGCTGACCTTCCGGGGCGCGCAGCCCTCGCGCAGAAGGTGCGCCTGCCTGGCGGCCTATTCGAGCCTGGCGCCGGACGCACGCACCAGCGGCGCCCACTTGGCGATCTCGGCGCGCACATAGGCCCGCGCGTGTTCGGGATCCGAGTCCGTCACCGGCTCAACGGCGATGCCGAGCAGCTCGCGGCGAAGACCCTCGTCGCGCAAGGCGGCGAGGGTAGCGCGGTGCAGCGTCGCGACGGTGGGCTCCGGCGTGCCGGCCGGGAGGCACAGGACGTTGAAGGTGCCGAACTCCATCCCGGGTATGCCTGACTCCGCGGCGGTCGGGATCTCCGGGAAGACCGGCGAGCGCGCCGCGCTGAGCACGGCGAGGATCCGCATCCGCCCCGCCCGGTGGTGTGGGATCAGCGGGCCGAAGGTCTCGAGGAAGATCGGGATGGTGCCGGCGATCACGTCCATCAGCGCCGGGTTGCTGCCGCGGTAGGAGACATGCGTCACCTCCAGCCCGAGCTGCTGCTTCAGGTGCTCGAAGGCCAGCTGGGTGATGGTGCCGACACCCGCCGTGGCGTAGGAGTAGGTGCCCGGCGGCGCCGACCGCACCAGCGCCACGAGCTCGGCCAACGTGTTCGCCGGCACGCGTGGGTTCACCGCGATCACCAGCGGCGCGGTGCCGACGATCGCGACATGGACGAAGTCGCGGACCGCGTCATAGGCGGGCGTCACCATAGTGGTCGGATTGACGCCATGCGTGGAGGCGGTGCCGAACAGCGCTGTGTAGCCGTCGGGTGCGGCGCGCGCGACCTCGGAGGTGCCGATGATTCCGCCGGCCCCGCCGCGGTTCTCCACCACGACGGGCTGGCCCAGGGTGCGCGTGGCGCGTTCGGCGAATTTCCGTGCGAAGAGGTCGGTCGCGCCGCCCGGCGCGAAGGGCACCACCAGCCGCACCGGCCGAGACGGGTAATGTGCCTGCTGCTGCGCCACCGAGCGGTTGGCGAGCCCACCAGCGCCCAGAACGCCCAGTGCGCCGCCACGCAGGAGCAGACCTCGCCTCTTCATTTGGTTCCCCTCTCCTCCCTACCGGCCACAGTACGGCATGTGGACCGGCCGTCGTGATCGTGGCCGCACGCCGGCGTGGAGCGCAAGGCAGCGGGCCGCGCGGAAACCAGCAATCACGATCGTGATGGGCCAGTCATCGTTTTGATCTGGCGTCTCGCCATTGCTCGTGGCGCGCGCTGGCGGAGGTGGGCCAGCAGTAGAGCGAAACGGCACGCCGCAGCGCCGCGACGATCTCCTTCCGGCGTTCCCGGAGCCGGCCCACCGGTGCACTGACACTCGCCACCAGGGCATTTCCGAAGCCGTCGGTGACCGGCAGCCGCAGGGCGACCGAGCCCATGCCAAGCACCACCCCGTTGGCCTTGTAAGCGTGGCCGTCCCGGCGCGTCCGGGCGACCTCGCGCAGCACCGCGCGCACGTCCTCGCGCTCTTCGGGTGTGGCCGCGGTGGCGTTGATGTTGCGCACCAGGCGCGAGATCGTCGCGTCGTCGTACTGCGCCAGGATCGCAAGGCCTGCCGCGACGCGGCAGAGCGGCCGCAGGGTTCCCGGCTTGTAGACCAGGCGCAGCGGAGCGTCAGTTTCGAGCACATGCACGTACTGCGCCTGCAATCCGTTCTGGGTGGCGAGGATGGTCGTCTCTCCGGTGGAGCGGTGCACCTCGCTGAGGAGTTCCAGGATGTTTGCGCGGCCGAAATTCCCCACCTGAACCCAGGCGCCGAGCAGGGCGACGCGCATGGTTGGCGCATAGACGCGCTCTTCGGGATCGTAGCTGAGATATCCGAGTTCGCGCAGCGTCTTCAGCAGGACGGATGTGCTCGACTGTGGATACCCGAGTGAGCGCGCGATCAGGGAAACCGGCGCCGGGCGCCGCAGCTTCTCGAACAGCTCGAGGATCTCGAAGCCGCGCCTGGCCGACTTGGCCGCCTCCGCCTCCGCCATGACCATCCTCTCCGTGCTGCTGCCATCACATCCATGATGCTTCTCTGCACCCGGCGGTGCAATGTTGACGCCCCATGCGCGAAACCCCCAGCTTCGCTGTGCCGCGGAGGACATGTGCAGAGGACGGAGGCGGTGCGCCTGCGTGGCGGGCCGCAAACGGGAGGTCGGACGTGACAGGTGCGGAGCGGGAGTCATCACTTGCGGCCTTCCGGGCCGAGGTGCGGCATTTCCTGCGGATCCACCTGCCACCGGACATCCGCCGTAAGACAGAGCTCGGGTTGTTCCTCGATCGCGAGGATCTATTGCGCTGGCACCGCATTCTCTATGCCCGGGGCTGGGTCGCGCCTGCCTGGCCGCGCAGGCATGGCGGCGCGGAGTGGTCGCCCGAACAGCGCCACATCTTCGAGGAGGAGGCAGCGCAGGCCGGAGCTCCCCAGCTGATCCCGATGGCCCTCACCATCGTCGGGCCGCTCGTCATCGCCTTCGGCTCCGAGGAGCAGCAGCGCCGCTGGCTGCCCCGCATCCTCGACGGCTCCGAGGTGTGGTGCCAGGGCTTCTCGGAGCCGGGTGCAGGCTCCGACTTGGCGGCTCTGCGCTGCCGCGCGGTACGCGACGGCGATCGCTACCTCGTGGACGGCACCAAGATCTGGACCACGCAGGCGCATTGGGCGGACCGCTGCCTGCTTCTCGCTCGTACCGCCACCGGCCCACGCCGGCAGCAGGGCATCACCATCCTGGCGGTGGACATGTGCGCACCGGGCGTCTCGGTGCGGCCGATCCCGACGCTGGACGGTGCGCACGTGCTGAACGAGGTGCGCTTCGAGGGTGTCTCCGTGCCGGTCGAGGACCGGATCGGCGCCGAGGGTGAAGGCTGGCCTGCGCTGAAGGCGATCATCGGCAACGAGCGGCTCCTGAACGCAGACGTCGGCCGCACGAAGGCGTTGCTCCGGCGCCTGCGTGCCATTGCGTCCGTCGAGCCTGGCGGCCTCGAGGGTCAACCACTGATGCGCGACCCGCATTTCCGCCGACGCCTGGCGCGGCTCGAGATCGCGCTCCACGCCGTGGAGGCGACTGCGCTGCGGTTCATGCGTGACCCGACGCTGGCGGCGAAGCCGGAAACCGCTTTGCTCAAGATTCGGGGCACCGAACTTCAGCAGGATGTCGCGCGGCTCCTGAGCGAAACGGTGGCGCTCTATGGGCTGCCGCAGAACCGGGATTTCCTGCACGGCGTCCCCGGCGCAGAGCCGATCGGCCCCGAGTACGCGGCTGCCCTTACCCCGTTCCACTTGTTCTGGCGGAAGGCCTCGATCTCGGCCGGCACGAACGAGGTCATGCGCGATCTCGTCGCCGCCGCGCTGCTGGACTGAGGCACAGGATGGATATCGCGCTCTCCGAGGAGCAGAGGCTGCTGCGGGAAGGTGTCCGCCGCCTTCTCGACGCCCGCTACGACGCCCAATCCCGCGCCGCGCGCGCCGCAGCTCCGCCGGATTCGTTCGACCACGCCCTGTGGCAGGAGTTCGCGGAGCTCGGTTGGCTGAGCCTGGCCGTGCCCGAGGCGCTAGGCGGCAGCGGCCTCGGCGCGGTGGAGACGGTGCTGGTGATGGAGGGATTCGGCCGCGCATTGGCGGTCGAGCCCTACCTGCCCACTGCGGTCCTCGGCGTCGGTCTTCTGCTGCGCGCCGGGACCGAAGGGCAGCAGCGGGACGTGCTGCCACGCGTTGCGGACGGTTCGGCGCGGCTCGCGTTTGCCTACGCCGAGCCGCAGGCACGCTACGACGTCTTTGACGTCGCGACAGAAGGACAGGCCTGCGCCGATGGTTGGGTGCTCCGGGGGCACAAGTCGGTGGTTCTCGGCGCGCCCGCTGCCGACTACCTGATCGTGAGCGCGCGTGTCACCGGCGACAGGCGCGACCCGAGCAGGCTCGCGCTTTTTCTGCTGCCGCGCGGAGCGCCAGGCCTGACGCTCCGGCCCTACCGCCTCGTGGATGGCCAGATCGCCGCCGAGGTGGTCCTCGACGGTGTCGCCGTTGGCGCCGATGCGCTAATGGCAACAGGCGAGCCCGCGTCCGCCGCTATCGAGGACGCGATCGATCAGGCTGCGGTGGCGGTGGCGGCGGAGGCGGTGGGCGCGATGGAGCGCGCCATCGAGATCACCCGCGAGCATCTGCGCACGCGCGTGCAGTTCGGCCGCCCGCTGGCAGCCTTCCAGGTGCTTCGGCACCGGCTGGTGGACATGTTCATCGCGACGGAGGAGGCGCGTTCGCTCGTGCACCGCGCCGCGGCATTGCTCGATGACGCCGCGGCTGGACCGGCGCAGCGGCGTCGGGCTGTCTCCGCCGCGAAGGTCCAGGCCGGCGAGGCAGGCCGTGTGGTCGGTGAGGGCGCGGTGCAGCTCCACGGCGCGATCGGGGTGGCCGACGAGCACGCGATCGGCCAACACCTCAAGCGCCTGATCGCAGCGGATCGCCTGTTCGGTGACGCCGACCACCACCTCGGGCGCTTCGCGGCGCTGGGGACGGAGCGTTGAAGCCGCCGTCCGCGCCGCCCGCCTCAGCGCCCTTTGAACACGGGACGGCGCTTCTCGCGGATCGCGAACACCGCCTCCCGGTGGTCCTCGCTGAGATAGGTCTCGGTCTCGAGCCCGAAATGCGCCTCGATCAGGCTCTCGACCTGGGCGCGCAGAACCAGGTTGATGGCCTGCTTCGTCCCGCTGATCGCCAACGGCGCGCCACCGGCCAGCGTCTCGGCGAGTGCCGCGACCTTCGCGTCGAGTTCCTCGCGCGGCAGCGCGTGGTTGACAAGGCCGATCTCGGCGGCGCGCCGGCCCGTGAGGACCTCCCCCGTGAGCAGGTACTCCTTCGCACGCGGGAAGCCGATCAGGAGGGGCCAGATCAGCGCGCCACCGTCGCCCGCCACCAGCCCGACCTTGACATGCGTGTCCGCGATCTTCGCGGTCTCGACCATGACCGTGATGTCGCAGAGCACCGCGAGCGTCGCGCCGAGGCCAATGGCGTGCCCGTTGATCCGCGCGATGATCGGCTTGCGCAGGCGCAGCAACCCGCCGACGATCGCCTTCGCCTCGCCGGCCGTCCTGAGCCACCGGTCGTGCCGCGCGTTGACGATCCGGTCGGCCATGTTGTCGAGGTCACCGCCGGCCGAGAAGGTGTCGCCGGCGCCGGTGAGCACGACGACCCGCGTCTCCTCGTCCGCGTCGATGTCCGCGAAGATCGTGGACAGCTCGCGGTGGATCTCGGGCGTGATCGCGTTGACCGGCGGATTGTCGATGGTGACGGTGAGCACGCCGCCGGCGCGTTCCGTTCTGAGGGCCCGATAGCGGTCGTACATGGCGCTTCCTCCTGTCGCCGCCGCCCCTCCGCGTGCCGCGCCGGAGGGCGGTGTTCCGCATTGCGTTGCGTGCCGCCGAGCCTAGCATGCTTCGAACGAATGCGGGATCGGGGCGCCGGCCCGCCGGCTAGCAGGATTGGTCTCCTGTGGGGCCACTGCGCTGTGCGGAGCTCGCACCAAGGCAACCTGCCGATGCCGCCAAAGGCGTCGGAGGAGGGAGGAAACGTCGATGTTCCTGCGGAAACACCTCCTGTTGAGCACCCTGGTGACGGCGGTTACACCGGCGTTCTTCGGTGCTACCGCTATCGCGCCTGCGCGCGCGCAGGACTATCCACAGCGCCCGATCCGGCTGATTGTACCCTTTCCCGCAGGCGGATCCGCGGACGCGGTGGGCCGTCTGGTCGCGGACGTGCTGGGCCGGCAGCTGAACCAGCAGGTCATCGTCGACAACCGGGGCGGTGCCGCCGGGGTGATCGGGACCCGGCAGGCCGCCGAGAGTCGTCCGGATGGCTACACTCTCGTGCTCAGCACCCCGTCCACCTTCGCGATCCTGCCGGCGTTGCGGATGGAGGGCCTGCCCTTCGATGCGCAGCGGGACTTCACGCCGATCGCTCTGATCGGGCGGGGGCCGTTCGTGCTGGCGGTCGCTGCCGACTCGCCCCTGCGTTCGGTCACGGACCTCGTGGCGCGCTCGCGCGAACGGCCGGGGACGGTGAACTTCGGCTCGGCCGGGATCGGCACGACGCCGCACCTCGTGGCGGAGTTGTTCGCAAGGGAGACCGGCGCCAACCTCACGCATGTGCCTTTCCGCGGCGGTGCGGCGGCGGTGACGGCGCTGCTGGGCGGCCAGCTCACCCTGGTCTCGGCCTTCGCCTCGGAGGTGCTGCCGCTCGCCGCGGAGGGCAAGGTGCGAATCCTTGCCGTGACGGGCGAGGAACGCCACCCGGAGCTTCCCGGAGTGCCGACGATGCGCGAGAGCGGCGTCGACCTCGTCCTTTATGCCTGGTTCGGCCTCCATGCCCCGGCGGGGGTTTCGGAGGAGATCGTCGGGCGCCTGCACCGCGCCGTGCAGGCGGGCATGGCGGAGCCGGCCACGACCCGGCGCCTCATGCAGATCTCGATCCAGCCAACCGGCGCGGGTCCGGCGGAGCTCGCCGCGATGCAGGCGCGGGAGATGCAGACCTACGCGCGGCTGCGCGGGGGGGTGCGCCTGGAGTAGCGCCGGCGGCGTCGTGGCCGCCGGAGTCAGGCTTCGCCTGGCCCCGCAAGCAGCGGCGCACGATGGCGCCGCGCTCCGCCAGCCAGCATCTCCAGCAGGTGTGCGCGCTTCAGGAAGTGGTGGGCGTCGTTCTCGGCGCTGAAGCCGATGCCGCCGTGGACGCGGATGGAGAGCGTCGCGTTCCACACCGCCGCCTCCGCCGCGACCGTCGCCGCGGCGGCGACCTGGAACGCGGCGTCTCCGCGCCCGTCCCGCTCGGCGACCGCGGCGAAGACGGTCTGCGCCGAGGCGGCCCGCGCGCGCAGCGCCATGTCCGCGCAATGGTGCGCGATGGCCTGGAAGGCGCCGATCGGCTTGCCGAACTGCTCGCGGATCTTCGCGTAGGCCACCGCCCGGTCGCGCGCAGCCTCGGCGATCCCGGCCAGGGCGGCGGCGAGCAGCAGCGTTGCGCGCCGCCCGATCGGCGCGCGCGCCGCCGGCACGAGGCAGACGGGTGCGAGCCGGCAGGCGGTGGCGCGCTCCAGCGCAACCGTCCTGTCCATGGGCACGACTGCGGAGATGCCCCTGAGCCCGTCCCGCGGCAGCAGCACGGCCTCGGCGTCGGTCCAGAGGACGAGCAGCTCCGCGGTTTGCGCGTCGGCCAGGTAGAGGTCGCCGTCCACCGCACCGGGCACCAACTCCAGTTCGCCACGAGCCAGGGCGAGACCCGCACGCCGCTCACCTCGAATGATCGCCTGGGCGAGTGCGGCGTCGCCGGCCGCATGCGCCAACTGCGCGGCCAGAGCCGCGGCGAGCACGGCGGGCGAGACGAGGAAGCGGCCGAGCTCGCGGTGGACCAGCACCTCCTCGGCGACGGTGAATCCGGCGCCGCCCACCTCCTCGGGCATGGCGAGGCCGAACCATCCGAGCTCCGCGAGCCGGGTCCACTGTTGCGCCTCGGCCGCGCCCGCCGCGGCGTCGGCGTCGCGCAGGCGCTCGACCGGAAGCCGCTCCGCGAGGAAGGCGACGGTTGCGTCGAGGATCTGCCGCTGCTCGGCGCTTGGGAGCAGGTCGATCATCGGTCAGTAGCTCCGCGGCAGGCCGAGGACGCGTTCGGCGATGATGTTGCGCCGGATTTCCGCCGAGCCACCGGCGATGATGTACATCCGGTCCGCGAGATACGGCACGGTCCACGCGCCTGCGGCCCCCTCCGTCTCCAGTGCCTCCGGCCCCAGCAGGTCGAGCGCGAGGCGGCGGGCGCGCTGGAGGATCTCGGCATAGAACAGGTAGTCCATCGCGCTTTCTGGGCCGGGGGGCTCGCCGCGGATGGCGCGCGAGACGGTCTCGCACGTCATCGCGCGCAGCGCCGCCGCCTCGGCGCGGAGCGTGGCGATGCGGCCCGCGATCTCCTCGTCCCGGATGGCCGGCCGGCGCCCATCCGGCCCGGTGCGCTCCCTTGCCAGGTCGAGGAGGGCGTCGACAAGCCGGGCGAACTCCGCCGCGCGCCCGACGGCGAGCGTGCCGCGCTCGAAGGCGAGGGTGGACATCGCGACCCGCCAGCCGTCGTCGATCCGGCCGACGACGTTGGCCAGCGGGATCCGCACCGAGTCGTAGAACACTTCGCAGTAGTGGTGGTTGTCGGCCATCGTGCGGATCGGCCGCACCGTGATCCCGGGCGTGCGCATGTCGCAGATCACCCAGGTGATCCCCTTGTGCTTGGGCGAGGTCGGCCCGGTCCGCACCAGCAGCTCCTGGTAGTCCGCCAGGTGCGCGTGGCTGGTCCAGACCTTCTGGCCGGTGACGACGAGGTGATCGCCCTCGACCACCGCGCGGGTCCGCAGGCTCGCCAGGTCCGATCCCGCGCCCGGCTCCGAGAAGCCCTGGCACCACAGCACCTCGCCCCGCAGGATGCGCGGCAGGTGGAACGCCTTCTGCTCGGGCGTTCCGAAGGCGATCACCGTCGGTCCGGCGTGGTTCAGCGCGATGCCGAGTGCGCCCTCCGACGGCGCGCCGGCGCGGGCGCATTCCTCGTACCAGATCATCTGCTCGACGAGGGTGAGGCCGCGGCCGCCGTACTCGCGCGGCCAGGCGATGCCGGCCCAGCCGCCCTCGTACTTCCGCCGTTGCCAGGCGAGGTCGAAGTCGCGCATAGCCGGCCCGTCGTGCGGGCGGGGCTCCCGTGGCGCGTTCTCGTGCAGCCAGGTGCGCACCTCGTCGCGGAACCGCTCCTCCGCCGGCGAGAGACCGAATTCCACCCGCGTCCTCCCTCGGTGCGTCGTTGTGGCGCATCGCAGTCTTGCCGGATCGGGGCTGAGGTCAAGGCGCGCGCATCGCGTGGCCCGGACGCCCGGGATGCACCGCGTGTGGCGCCGTGGGCCGCCGAGGGCCACGACGCTCTGAGGGCGCATCGTGTCGCACGGTGGCGGGTGACGCCCGTTTCCGGATCGGACGGACCAGGGCGCGCCGCCGCGGAGGAGAAGGAGACCGCATGAGCTTCCAGGAACGGATGCGGCGGACGCTCGAGCGCGCGCCGCAAGAACAGGCGATCGAGTTTGGCGGCGTCTGGTGGCGCTGGGGCGACGTGCGCGCCACGGCGCTCAGCGTGACGGAGGCGCTGGACGATGCGGACGTCGCGCCGAATGCGACGGTCGCGTGGATCGCCCGGAATCGCCCGCATCATCTGGCCGCTTTGTTCGGCCTGCTCGCCGCGGGGCGGTCGGTGGTCGTCGTCAGCCCGTTCCAGAGCGCCGACCGCATCGCGGAGCAGATCGACCGCCTCCGGGCACCGGCCGTGGTCGCCGATGCCGAGGACTGGGAGGCGACGCAGATCGCCGATGCCGTGCGGCGGACCGAGGGCCTCGGTCTCGCGCTCGGTGGCGGCCCGGGTGGGGCGGCCGCGGTGCTGGCGCGCGGCGACCGACGCGGCGCCGCCGGCGACGGCCGGGCTGCATCCGAGCAGACCCTAACCCTCCTGACGAGTGGCACCACCGGCCCGTCGAAGCGCATCGCGCTGCCCGTCCGCGCGGTCGAGGCCGCGGCGGAGGACTGCGACCTGCTCGAGGCGGAAGGCCACGATCCGGGGGCGCCGCGCGCGCCGTTCATCAGCGGCTACCCGCTGACCAACATCGGCGGCATCTACTACGCGATGCCGACCGGGCTGCTGGGCCGCCGGATGGCGCTGCTCGAGAAGTTCGCCGTGGAGCCCTGGGTGGAAGCGGTCGAGCGCCACCGCCCCGGCCTGCTGTGGCTGCCCCCCGCCGCCATCCGGATGCTGCTCGAGGCGGGCGTCCCCCGCAGCGCCCTCGCGGGCGCGCGGGCCCTGCGCTACGGGGCCGCGCCGCTCGACGACGACACGCGCGAGCGCTTCGAGGAGACCTACGGCATCCCCGTGCTCAGCCAGTACGGAGCCACGGAGTTCGCGGGGACCGTCGTGGCCTGGACGCTCGCGGATCACCGCCGCTTCGGCGCGGCGAAGCGCGGCAGCATCGGCCGCGCGCGGCCCGGCATCGGTCTGCGGGTGGTCGACTCCGACACCGGGACGGAGCTGCCCTGCGGCGTGTGCGGCCGGCTCGAAGTGATGGTGCCGCGTGTGGGGCCCGGTTGGATGTCCACCAACGATCTGGCGGCGATCGACGACGACGGCTTCGTCTTCCTTCAGGGCCGCGCGGACGACGCCATCAACCGCGGCGGCTTCAAGGTTCTGCCGGAGGACGTCGCCGACGTGCTGCGGCGCCACCCAGCTGTGGCGGACGCGGCTGTCGTCGGGCTGCCCGACGCGCGGCTCGGGCAAGTGCCGGCCGCGGCGGTCGAACTGCGGCCCAGTGCCACCCCGCCGGATATCGGTGCATTGCAGGCGTTCGCGCGGGAGCGGCTGATCGCCTACCAAGTTCCGGTCCGCATTATCGTGGTGCCCGCGCTGCCGCGGACGCCCAGCCTGAAGGTGGACCGACCGGCGGTGCGGAGGCTCTTCGCGCCCGCGAAGCGTGCAGCGGCGCCGTCGCGGTCGGACTAAGAACCCATCCGGGAAGTTCTGTTTTTTGTTGAGGTGGTTGCGGCCAGTCGCCGGAGCATGATGCGGATCATCGCCACGCGGACGAAGGCGGCGGCGATGCGGCAGTGCCGTTCGAAGTCGCGGGCGAGGCGGCGGTTGCGGCCGATCCAGCTGATGGTGCGCTCCACATGCGCTGATCGCGGTCCGGCGGTCGGAGGTGCTGTGCTGGGACGCGAGACGGCCGGATGGGCCGGCTGCCGCGATCCGGGGAGGCCACCATGGCGCACTACGCTGGGCTCGACGTGTCGGACAAGGAGACCGCCATCCACGTGGTGGACGGGTCGGGCAGAATAGTCTGGCGTGGCAAGCGCCCGAGCGAGCCGGACGCCCTGGCGTCGGCGCTGCGGCGGCACGCCCCGGAACTCGAGCGCGTGGGGTTGGAGACCGGACAACTCGCACCCTGGCTATACCACTCGCTGAAGGACCTCGGCCTGCCGGTGGTCTGCCTGGATGCACGGCATGCCCGGACCGCTACAGCCCTGCAGCGGAACAAGACCGATGCGCATGACGCGGAGACGCTGGCGCAGCCGGTGCGGACCGGCTGGTACCGCGAGGTGCGGGTCAAGGGCTGGGCCGCACACCTGATCCGGCGTCTGGTCGGCGCTCGGGCGCAGATGGTCGGCATCTCGATCGACCTCTCCAACCAGATCCGCAGCACGCTCAAGACCTTCGGGTTGCGTGCGAGCGGCGGGGCCGGTCGGGCCTTCGAAGCAAAGGTGCGCACGGCGCTCGAGGGGCGCCCAGAGGTGGCAGGCGTCATCGAGCCTCTCCTTGCGGCCTGGCGTGCCGTGCGCGATCAGATTGCTGCCCTCGATAGGCGGCTCATCAAGACCGCCAAGGAGGACGCGACCTGCCGGCTGCCGATGACCTGTCCCGGCGTTGGGGTCGTCGTGGCCGCGAGCTACGCGGCAGCCATTGAGGCGCCGGCGCACTTTCCGCGGTCACGTTCGGTGGGCGCCTATCTCGGACTCACACCAAGGCGCCACCAATCCGGCGAGATCGACAGGAATGCCGGGGTCTCGAAGCGCGGAGACAAGCTGCTGCGCGCCTACCTGTTCGAGGCGGCTGCCGCCCTCCTGGTCCGCGTGCAGCGGGGCTCGGCGCTGAAGGTCTGGGGCACCGGCCTCGTCGAGCGCCTCGGCTTCAAGCGCGCCGCCGTGGCCGTCGCCCGGAAGCTCGGTGTGGTGCTGCACGCCATGTGGAAGGCGGGGAAGCCGTTCCAGGCCTGGCCAGCGTCAGATACCGCCCCGGCCGCCGCATGACGCAGCACGGCCAGGAGATCCGCTGAGCAGGCGGACGCAGGCGTCCCCGCCGGGACGCGGATAGGGCCACCCCGGGTTGGGTCTTGCGGCCGGCAGGCCCGGACCGCGCGCTCGACATGGCGGGGCACTGTCTCGAGGCGCATGTTGCGGCGGCCAACCGGGCCGACCGCGGAGACAACCAAGATCCGGCGGTGGGTGCGGCGAGCGAAGGAGGCATTGACGAGGGAAGCCGCGATCAGACAACCCAGCGCCTCGGCAGGACGACGAAGCGGTGCCGGTCGCGGCGCCGCACGATCTCCAGCGCCCA
>ERZ777003.3027-NODE-3027-length-17397-cov-6.231519_pt1 | contig 17397 bp, 9 predicted proteins | sample MGYA00374956_ERZ777003 | MGnify/ENA primary metagenome ERZ777003 (study PRJEB29302, sample SAMN06268252) | bioreactor metagenome | isolation source: Joint BioEnergy Institute, California, USA | place: USA:Joint BioEnergy Institute, California, USA | collected... | reverse complement strand
CGTGCGCTTTCCGCCGCTTCATGCCTCGCACGGTCGAATGTGGTGTTGATATACACCGTTGCATCAGGTGAGCCCTCGATACGGGAGATGAAATGATCAGCCAGGGTTTCGGGGTCGATCACCCCGTGCATGAGCGCCTGACTGAGCTCCTTCAGCGTTGCCGTTACAGGCACGCCGTTGCCGATTATTGGTATGTGTCCATGTGCCCATAAAGTGGGTAGTCGCGCACACGAGTCCATCCCTCCTCCTTATCGGGGCGCCGCGGTGTATTTGTTGGCTGATCAGTCACCCCGGGATTGAATCCAGTGCATCGGCGATGCTCTTGCCCATCTCGGTGGTGTTTGCGGTACCACCCATGTCTGGCGTGCATATGCCCTGGTCGATGACGTGCTCGATCGCGCGCAGGATGGCGTCGTGCGCCTGCCGGTATTTGCCCTGCGAATGTCCCAGAAAGTCGAGCATCATGGCGCCTGACCAGATCATACCCACCGGGTTCGCGATATTCCTGCCGTAGATGTCGGGCGCAGAGCCATGCACCGGCTCGAACAGCGACGGGAATTCGCGCTCCGGGTTGATGTTGGCGGAGGGCGCGATGCCGATGGTACCCGTGCACGCCGGGCCCAGGTCCGACAAGATATCCCCGAACAGATTTGATGCCACGACCACGCCGAAGCGGTCGGGATGCAGCACGAAATGCGCCGCGAGCGCGTCGACATGGTATTTGTCCCATGTAACATCCGGGTAATGACGCGCGATCTCCGCAACACGTTCGTCCCAGTAAGGCATGCTGATGAAAATGCCATTCGACTTGGTCGCCGCGGTGAGGTGCCTGGACGGATGAATGCGTGCCAGCTCGAATGCGTACTTCAGGATGCGGTCGACGCCATGCCGGGTGAAGACCGATTCCTGGATGACAAGTTCTCGGTCGGTCCCTTCAAACATGCGGCCACCGATGGCGGAATATTCGCCTTCGGTATTTTCACGCACCACGATGAAGTCGATGTCGCCGGGCGAGTACTTTGCCAGCGGGCTGGGTACGCCCCGCATCAGGCGTACCGGGCGCAGGTTCACGTACTCATCGAAGCCGCGCCTGATCTTGAGCAACGAGCCCCATAGCGAGATATGGTCCGGCACCAGCTCGGGCCATCCGACTGCACCGAGATAAACCACTTCGAACTGACGCAACTGCTCGAACCAGTCCGGCGGCATCATGTCGCCATGTTTCAGGTAGTAGTCGCAGTTGGCCCACTCGAATTCGGTGAACGAGATCGGGATGCCGAATTTTTCGGCAGCCTTGCGGACGACTCGCATGCCCTCCGGCATGACCTCCTTGCCAATACCGTCGCCTGCCAGCACAGCTATCTTGTGTGTACTCATGCTCTAAAGATTCCCAGGATGGAACGGCACCCGGTGTCGAGAACCGTCAGAGCACATATTAGGCGCATGCGGCCGTGATCAGGGACGGCTTTTCGTGAATACTTTCTTCACTATTCGTGAACAGTGACCGGCCTATTCGGCCACTGCGGGCGTGACGACTCCGCCTTCCACCATGCACTGGCCCGCGCTGGTGGCTACCGCATTCTTCAGCATCTCCACGAAAACCCGCACCTTGGCCGACTTGCTGAGCCGTGACGGGTACACCGCCCAGGCGTGTGCTTCCTGGTAATAGTCGGGCAATACCTGCACCAAGGTACCCTCCTGCAGACTCTTGTTCACGTCCCACTGGGAGCGCAACAGAATGCCATGCCCGTCGATGGCCATGCGGTGCGCAACTTCGCCGTTATTGACGGTAACGCGCCCACGCACCTTGATGGTGCGGATGCGCGCGCCCGGGCCCGTCAGGCGCCACACCCCGTTGGCGTGGTCGCGCTCGCGGATGATGATGCATTCATGGGCATTGAGATCTTCCAGCGTCTGCGGTACGCCATGCGTGCGCAGATACTCGGGCGAAGCACACAGGATGCGGTGGTTGTCGAGCACGCGCCGGGCGATCAGGTGCGGCTCGTGTATGCCGCCCAGGCGAATGTCGATGTCGAAGCCCTCGCCCACGATGTCCACCGGGCGATCAAGGAACTCGAGCTGCACTTCCAGCGCGGGATAGGTCTTGACGAGTCTGGACACGACCGGCGCCACATGATTGCGCCCGAAGCCGGTGCTGGTACAGATCCTCAGCAGGCCGCGTGGCACCACGCGAGCATTCGAGACCTTGTTCAGCACGTGCTCGACATCGTCGAACAGTCGCTGGCACCAGCGGTAGACGGTTTCGCCGTGGTCGGTGAGCATGACCTGACGCGTCGTGCGATGAAACAGCTGTGCACCCAGGGCAGACTCCAGCAGCGCAATGCGTTTGCTGACATACGCGGGCGAGACGCCCAGATCGGTGGCGGCGGCGCGAAAGCTGCGTCGTCTGACGATTACGCAAAAGAGCTCAAGGTCCCGCAGTAACGGGATGTCCTTGAGGGAGGTACCGCCCATCGTGCTCTCCATGTTTCGGCGCCGGGACTCTCTCGTTTCGGGCTGGCAAGAAGCTGGACCAGCCCCATTGTATCCGTGCCGCAAACCGTGGCAACTTGCGACCAGCCGGATTGACCCGACGGTGCCAGCACGCGGCGCAGGCACCGTCGTGGCGCGTTCTATAATCCAGACTCATGTCCGAAATCGCCCCTACCCCGATCTCTCCCGCCCAAAGCCTTGCACAGCTGTTGAAGCGCGGCAGCCGGCATGCGCGTCCACGCCCGCCCGGCGCCGGAGACGCGTGGCTGCTGGCTGAACTCGCGCGTCAGACGGGCCATACCCTGGTCGTCCTCACCGCTGCTCCGCTCGATGCGCAGCGCCTGGCCGAAGAGATTCACCTGTTCGCTCCCGAGTTGCGCGTGCACCAGATGCCCGACTGGGAGACACTGCCGTACGATACGTTTTCGCCCCATCAGGATCTCATTTCCGAACGTCTGCGCACGCTGCACGCGCTACTGCAGAAGACGGTAAACGTGCTGACGGTTCCGGTCACCACGGCGCTGCACCGGCTGGCACCGCCATCTTTCCTGGCGGCGTATTCATTCTCCTTCCGCCAGGGCGACCAGCTCGACGAGACGGCGCTGCGCAACCAGCTGGTGCTGGCCAATTACAGCCACGTCCAGCAGGTAACGGCGCCCGGCGAGTTCTGCAGCCGGGGCAGCCTGTTCGACCTGTTCCCGATGGGGTCGGCAGTGCCCTATCGCCTGGACCTGTTCGACGACACGATCGATTCGATCCGGGCCTTCGACCCCGACACTCAGCGCAGCCTGTATCCGGTGAAAGAGGTGCAGCTTCTCCCGGGGCGCGAGTTTCCCATGGACGAAGAGGCGCGCAACCGGTTTCGCGCACGCTTTCGCGAAGTGTTCGAGGGCGATCCATCGCGTGCGCTGCCCTATCGCGACATCGGCAACGGCATTGCGCCCCCTGGCATTGAGTATTATCTGCCGCTCTTCTTCGACGAAACCGCCACGCTGTTCGATTATCTGCCGGATAACGCCGTTGCAGTCACGCTGGGCGACATTGAAGCCGCGATCAACAGCTTCCTGAACGATGCCCGCAGCCGCTACAACTTCCTGAAGGACGACCGGGAGCGACCCCTGCTGGCGCCACCCGCGCTCTTCCTGGACGCCGAAAGCCTGTTCTCGGGGTTGAAGGATTTCGCCCGCCTGGCCCTCACGCACGAAGGCACCAGCGCCGACTGCGGTCTTCCCCCCTCGGTTGCGGTGCAACGCCAGGCGCACGATCCTGTCCAGCGACTGCGTGAACAGGTACAGCGCGCCATGGCGCCCGGCAACCCGGTGCGACTGCTGCTGTGTGCCGACGCCGCAGGCCGCCGGGAGACCATCGCACAAATGCTGGGCGAGCACGACCTGCACCCGGTCGAGGTCGGTTCCATCCACGAGTTCCTGCAAAATGGCGTGCCTTTCGGAATCACGGTGGCACCGCTGTCTGCCGGGTTCTCGCTGCCCCACCTTGGCATCGTCTTCCTCACCGAAAGCGATCTCTATCCCGGCCACACCAGCTACCGCACCCGCCGCGTGCGTGAACGCACCACCAACATCGAAGCCATGGTGCGCGACCTGTCGGAACTGCGCGAGAACGATCCGGTGGTGCATGCGCAGCACGGCATTGGCCGGTACCGCGGGCTGGTGAACCTCGACCTGGGCGAAGGCGAAACCGAGTTCCTGCATCTTGAATACGCGAACAACGCCACGTTGTACGTGCCGGTATCGCAGTTGCACCTCATCTCGCGCTACAGCGGCGCCGACCCGGATTCTGCCCCGCTGCACCAGCTCGGGTCGGGACAATGGGAGAAGGCACGGCGCAAGGCCGCAAAGCAGGCGCGCGATACTGCGGCCGAGCTCCTGAACCTGTACGCCCGGCGCGCGAGCCGCGAGGGCGTTGCCTTCAAGCTGCCGCTGTCCGATTACCAGGCCTTCTCGGAAGGTTTCGGCTTCGAAGAAACGCCCGACCAGGCTGCGGCCATCGAGGCCGTCATCCAGGACATGGTGTCGGGCAAACCCATGGACCGCCTGGTGTGCGGCGACGTCGGTTTCGGCAAGACCGAGGTCGCCCTGCGCGCGGCCTTCGTGGCCGTGGCCAACGGCATGCAGGTGGCCCTGCTTTGCCCCACCACACTGCTGGCGGAACAGCACGCCCAGAACTTCGCGAACCGCTTTGCCGACTGGCCGGTAAAGGTAGTCGAACTCTCACGGTTCAAGTCGGGACGCGAGTCGGCGGCCATCATCGAGGAAATCAACGACGGCCGGGCCGACATCATCATCGGCACCCACAAGCTGCTGTCGAGCAAGGTCCAGTTCAAGCGGCTCGGCCTAGTGATCATCGATGAAGAGCACCGGTTTGGCGTGCGCCAGAAAGAAGCGCTGAAGGCATTGCGTGCCGAGGTCGATGTGTTGACGCTGACGGCTACGCCCATTCCGCGCACCCTGGGCATGTCGCTCGAAGGCATTCGCGACTTCTCGGTCATCGCTACCGCCCCACAACGGCGCCTTGCGGTGAAGACCTTCGTGCGCCGTGAAGACAGCAGCACGATCCGCGAAGCGCTGCTGCGCGAGCTCAAGCGCGGTGGCCAAGTGTACTTCCTGCACAACGAGGTCGACACCATCTACAACCAGCTTGCCCGGCTCGAAGAGCTGGTGCCCGAGGCACGCATCGCCGTGGCCCACGGGCAGATGCCCGAACGCGAGCTGGAACAGGTCATGAAGGGGTTCTACCAGCAGCGCTTCAACGTGCTGCTTTGTACCACCATTATCGAGACCGGCATCGACGTGCCCACGGCCAACACCATCGTCATTCGCCGGGCAGACCGCTTTGGCCTGGCGCAGCTGCACCAGTTGCGGGGTCGTGTGGGCCGCTCCCACCACCAGGCCTATGCCTATCTGCTGATACCCGGTGAGGAGGCCATTACCGCGAACGCCAAGAAGCGTCTCGAGGCGATCCAGGCCATGGATGAGCTGGGCTCTGGCTTCTTCCTCGCCATGCACGACCTGGAGATCCGCGGTGCGGGTGAAATCCTTGGCGAATCGCAGTCGGGGAACATCCAGGAGGTCGGTTTCCAGATGTACTGCGACATGCTGGCTGAAGCCGTGCGCGCCTTGCGCAACGGTCAGGAACCCGACCTGAATGCCCCGCTGGCCGTCAGCGAGGAAGTGAACCTGCACGTGCCTGCCCTGTTGCCGGACGACTACTGCAGCGACATTCATGCGCGTCTCAGCCTGTACAAGCGCCTGGCCAGCGCCAACAGCAACGACGAGCTCGACGAAGTGCATGAAGAACTGGTCGACCGGTTCGGCCGACTGCCAGAACCTGCACGCGCCCTGATAGAGATCCACCGGCTGCGGCTGGCAGCGCGGCGCGTGGGCGTGCAGAAAATCGACGCCACGGAAAGCAGCGCGGTGCTGCAGTTCGTCCCCAATCCACCCATCGAGCCCCTGCGCATCATTGAGCTGGTGCAGCAGAATCGGCACATCAGGCTGGCCGGTCCCGACAGGTTGCGCCTGGAAATCAAGGGTGGCGACAAGCTCGATGCACGGGTGAACGCGATTCGTTCCGTGCTGAAAATGCTGGCGGCCTGACAGGGCGGGAGCACACCATCCGCCCCGACCAGCCGGGGGCCATACGCACGGGGTCATGGTGACGGCAGGCAGGCCCGCGCCCTGCCCCGGCAGGACGCGGCGCCAAGTCGCGACGCCGTTCTGCGCCCTGCAATGCCGCCCGCCACCGCGACTGGCCCGATGACCGTCATTGTGCCGGTCGTGCCGCAGCGGGCCAGTTCTCCAGGCTGCCGTACACGGGTCGTCCTTCCACCAGCGTAAGTTCCGCCTTCATCGTTTTCAGGCGCTCGGCCGGCGCGGTCAGCGGATCCTCCGGTAGCACCACGAGATCAGCGTACTTGCCCACCTCAATGGAGCCCAGTCGATCTTCCAGCCCCATCAGATAGGCGCTGTTGCGCGTCCACAGGCGCAGTGCCTCGGCGCGCGTGATGGCCTGCTCAGGCCCCAGCGGCTTGCCGTTGATCATTTCCCGATCGGTCATCCAGGCCATCGACACGAAAGGACTGCCCGGCAGCACCGAGGCATCCGAACCGCCGCTGACGTTGATCCCGGCATCAAGCAGCGACCGGATCGGTACCGAACTGGCGGCGCGCTCGGCACCCCAGTAGCGCAGCTGGTTGTGTCCCAGCAGCAGCGGATGATCCTGCACGGTCGCCAGGACCCCCATCCGCTTCATGCGCTGCAACGCCTCGTCACTGGGCAGGAACACATGCATCAACGCCCAGCGCAGCGGTTCGATGCGTGTCTGCTGGTCGACCTTCTCGAAGATGTCGAGTGCCGTGTCGATCGCCGCATCGCCCACGGTATGGATCTGAAGCTGCCAGCCGGCGTCGGCGACCCGACGGAAGGCACGTTCGAGCTCACCCACGCCGCCGGGCGGCAGGAACACCGCCCCGTGGTAGTCGGGATTGGGCTGCTCGCCGGCAACCACCTGATAAGGCTGTTTCAGGTAGGCCCCTTCCACGCCGCCATCAAGCGGATACTTCACTCCTCCCATGCGGAAGAAGTCGTCAGTGTCACGCCCGCGCTGGTATTTCTCGAGAAATGCATCAACGTCGGCTTCCGACTGAACGCGATACAGGGCATGCGTGCGCAGCGTAGGCTGCCCCATGACGCGCAGACGATCGTACACCGCCAGTTCGGCGGGCGAAAGCCCGGGCTCGACCACGCCGACCACTCCATAGCTGTTCAGCTGCTGCATGAACTTGCGCAGCAGCTCCGCCTGTTCCTCGACCGAGGGCGGCGGAGGCAGCACCCGTGCCATCATCCGGGCCGCGCCCTGTAGCAGGATGCCAGTGGGCTCACCATCGGGCGTGCGTCCGATGACGCCATTTTCCGGGTCGGGCGTGTCGCGCGTGATACCCGCCAGGGCCAGGGCGCGGCTGTTGACCGCGGCCACGTGGCCACCACGCTGGATGTATACGGGGTGGTTTGGGGCAGCCTCGTCAAGCTCCCAGCGGGTAGGCAGCCGCCCTTCGCGCAGCGCGATCTCATGCCATACGCTTGAGCCGCGTATCCACTGCCCTTCCGGCGTGGTCTTCGCACGTTCACGTATGGCCTGCTGCACATCGGCAATCGAGCGTGCGTCGAGCAGCGACACGTGGGCCGCATTGAGGGCCGCGGCAAGCAGGTGGACATGATTGTCTAGCAGCCCCGGGATGACCGTTCTGCCGCCAAGGTCGAGCACCTTCGTATCCGGGCCCGCCATGGCATCGACCTCGCCGTTTGTGCCGACCGCCACGATCCGCCCATCCCGGATCGCCACGGCTTGTGAACGCGAGAAATGGTCATCGACCGTCAGCACATTTCCGTTACGAAGAACCAGGTCCGCGAAACGTGCCTCGGGCGCCTGCGCCGCAGAAGCCGTGCGAGGGCTCTGGGCTGGAGTTTGGGGCGAATTGCCCGTGCCCTGCTGGGCGAGCAGGCTGGAAGCCGGCGCCGCAAACAGCATGGCCGCCCCCAGCAACAGGTACCGCAATCTCATGCAATCCTCCTCGGGTTGAACTGATGACTATGGTGAATCCGCAGCTGACCGTGCATCCACGGCAACCAAAGACAGGGCTAGTTCAATACGGTCACGCATTGTAGGGCCGGGTGGCCTTATGTGCGTACATCAGTTGCGCGCACCCGTTGCAAAACACCGGCGCCCGCTGCACTGAGCGGGCGCCCTGGTAAAGCATCGCGCGGACGGCCCGCGCTGTCGCGGCGATCAGAAGGAGTTTTCTTCGGCGATGACCTCGGCCGCCAGCGGCTCGATCTTGACTTCGTACTGCTTGCGTAGCTGCTGGATGACGGCTCGCGCCTCGGCCTGCGCGAGCGAATTCGCCAGGATCGCGCGCTCGCCCTGCACCATGGCATTGTCGGGCGCAGGGGGTTCGATGATATGTTCGACCACGGCAACCACATAGCCTTCGGGAGTAACGGTGCCGACGAAGGCCGGCAGCTTCGCGTTCCGGTTGACCGACATCACTGCCTGCACCACGGGCACCGGTACACCACCCGGCGCGGCACGGCTGACGGTAAAGGGTCCTTCGAGACCTTGTTGCGCGGAGGCCCCCTGCTCCAGTCGGGCGAGGAACTCGCGGCCGGCCGCTTCGGCCGCCTGCAACGCGCGCTGCTGCGTCAGCTGTTCACGGATACGCGCTGCTACGCTGTCGAGGGAGGCAGTATGCGCTGGAATGACATCAATGGCACGAACGGCTACCAGACGGTCTGGAGCCAGCTCAATGATCCCGGAGTTGTTGCGGTTGCGTGCCACGTCTTCCGAGAACAATGCCTGCCGCACGCGTGAATCCTGGAACACATCCGGTGCGTCGGCCGGAGCGTTGTCACGGGTAATGCCCTGCGCCGTACGGATAGGCAGTCCTAACGTTTCGGCCACCGGTTGCAGACTTTGCGACTCGTCGTAAACCAGATTGGTGAACTGGGCAGCAAGATCGCCGAAACGCTGCGCGGCCTTCTGCGTGCGGATCTCGTTCGCCAGCTGGTCGCGCACCTCGGCAAGGGGCTTCACCTGCACGGGGCGCACTTCGTCGGCGCGAATGATGTGGAAACCGAACTCGGTTTCCACCACTTCGGATACGTCGCCTTCCTTGAGGGCAAACGCCACCTGCTCGAACGCCGGCACCAGCGAACCCTGGGTGATCCAGCCCAGATCGCCACCCGCCGCCGCGCTGCCCTTGTCGTCGGAGTACTCACGCGCGACATCGGCAAAGCTGCGGCTGCCCTCGCGCACGGTACGCAACACGTCTTCGGCACGCTCGCGCGCCCTGGTGCGCGCGGCATCATCCGCCCCCGCCGGCACTTCGACCAGAATGTGGCTGACGCGCCGGGAGGCTTCGGTGGTGAACCGGTTCCTGTTCTGCTCGTAATACTGGGCAATTTCGTCGTCACTGACTGAAACCTGGCCCATCGCAGCCTCGCCATCGAGCAGCACGAACTCGGCGTTGATCGTTTCAGGCACCGCGAACTCGTCGCGATGCGCGTCGTAATACTGCTGGATGTCGCTGTCGCTGACCTGGATGCCGGTGCGGTAGTCGTCCGCGCTGAACTCGCGCAGCCGTATTTCTCGTTCCTGACGCATGGCCTGCAGCAGACTCTCGACGATGGCTGCCGGGTAGACTGCTGACTCCACGACGGGGTCGAGCACCAGGCCCTGGGCGAGCTGATAGCGCAGCGAAGCCTCGAACTGCGCAGGGGTGAGCCCCTGAGCGGCGAGCGCCTGTGTGTAGAGCTCACGGCTGAAGCGACCGTTTTCCTGGACCGCTGGAATCTGCGCGATGGCCTGCCGCAAGACGTTGTCGGAAACCATGAAGCGGTCGTCGGCCGTTGCCAACGCGATGACACGCTGATCGATCAGCTGCTGCAGTGTCTGCTCGCGCGCTTCCTTGCTGTCGAATACGCGCGTATCGAAACCGGGCCCGAACAGCTGCCGGAACTGCTCGAGCTGGTTGCGCCGGGCCATGTCGTATTCGGCGCGCGTGATGGTGGTGTTGCCCACCCGCGCCATGACGTCGTCCCCGCCCATGAAGCGGGTATAACCTTCAATTCCGAAGAACACGAATGACGGCAATATGAGAATCAGCACCAGAAACAGCATCCAGCGTTTATGGTTGCGTACCAGATCGAACATTGCCGTCTTCCCCCTGAATGGCCCCCAAATCCGGTTTCTTCACGACGTGGGGTACAAACACATGCATAAAAAAAGGCGAAACGGATTCGCCTGATCGATGACACCTGGTGACGGATCCCCGTCGGACTTGCGCGCTCGATCGCCTCGATCGACAAGGCACACCGTTGGTCGCGAGTCGGAAGTGTACCATTTTAATGGTAACAATCCGGCAGCTTCACGCCCCCGAAAACGCCGCCGGCTGCGCCCTGCAGCGGCGCAGCACATGGGGTCCCAGTTCCGCGATGCTGGCGCATCCCAGCTGGGCCATCGCCAGTTCGAGCTCGGCTTTCAGCAGGTACAGCAGGTGGGCAACGCCGGGCATGCCGGCTACTGCCAGCGCGTGCAGCTGCGGGCGACCGACGAGCACGGCACGCGCGCCCAGCGCCAACGCCTTGACAATGTCGGTACCCCAGCGGATGCCGCCATCCAGCAAGACCGGCACCGAGGTGCCGACGGCATCGATAATCTCCGACACCATGTCGAGGGGAGGCACCGCGCCGTCGAGCACCCGGCCACCATGGTTGGAGACGATGATGCCGTCAGCGCCCGCGGCGACCAGCCGCCTGGCAAGCGTGGGCGAAAGCACGCCTTTCACCACAAGAGGCAAGCGTGTGTGTGAGCGCAGCCACGCCAGATCGTCCCAGTCCGGCACCTGGTGCACAAGCGGGGTCCCGAAGATGATCGGCCCGACAATACCCGGGCGCGGCGGAGCCTCTGGAAGATGGCGCAGGTTGGCCGCGCGCACACCCGGTGGCAGTTCGATGGCGCTGCGCTTGATGGACGCATCGATGGTCCACACCAGCGCCGTGTATCCGGCCGCCTCCGCGCGCCGCACCAGTTCCAGCGTATGCGCACGCTCGGGCTGCAGGTACAGCTGGAACCAGCGTGGAGCACCCTGCCCGAGCTCACGCGCGGTGGCCTCGGCCACGCTGGCAATGTCTTCGAGCGTGCAGCTGGCCAGCGTGCTGACCACCATGGCAACGCGCATCGCGGTCGCCGCCTGGATGGTTGCGAGCTCACCGTCCGGATGCACGAGTTTCTGGTAGGCGACCGGTGCCAGCAGGATCGGACTGTCGAATTCCTCGTCGAAGAGCGTCACACGGGTATGGGCATGGGACAGATCGACGACAGGGCTGGGCACCAGCTGCCACGCATCGAAGGCCAGCCGGTTGTGCCTGAGGCTGAGATGCTGGTCGGCTCCCCCCTGGATGTGGGCCCACACCCGTGCCTCGACATGATGCTGCGCCTGCCGCTCGTAATCGGGCAGGCTCTGGATTCCCTGCGGCACGCGCACGTGCGGCGGGCGCACCGCTTCTCCCAGGATGTTCAGGATCACACCGCGCGCATCCTGCGCCATCATGCCTCCGACCACATCCGCAACAGGTTGTGATAGGTGCCCGAGAGTGCCACCACTGCCGGATGCTCGGGATGATCGTGCGCCAACTGCTGGATGGAACGGTCGAGATCGAACAGCAGCCGTCGCTGCTCGTCGGACCTGATAAGGCTTTGCGCCCAGAAGAACGAAGCGAGGCGTACGCCGCGCGTAACGGGCTCCACACGGTGCAGGCTGGTGCCGGGATACACGATGGCATCTCCGGCAGGCAGCTTGATACGTTGCTGGCCGAAGGTGTCCTCTACGACCAGTTCCCCGCCGTCGTATTCATCCGGTTCACTCAGGAAAACGGTGGTGGACACGTCGGAGCGGATCTTCGTCGCCGTACCCGGAATCACGAGAATCGCGTTGTCGATATGGTTGTCGTAGGTGCCACCGCCCTCGTACCGGTTGAATCTGGGGGGCAGCACGCGCGCTGGCAGAACAGCCGACAGGTACACCGGGTTTTGGCCAAGCCGGGCGAGTATGAGTTCTCCAAGCTTCCGGGCAACCGGGCTGTCGAGCGGCAGCTGCAGATTCGATTTCGCACGTACCGCCAGATGGCCCGCCGTCACACGGCCGTCTTCCCAGACTGCCGCGTCCAGTGCATCACGGCACTGCCGCACTTCGTCCTGGGTCAGCAGGCGTGGTAGGTGCACGAGCATGATGAACGTTCCGAGAATGGGAGTTACGCAGGAGCGCATCCGGATGGGCCACGCCGCCACGGCGTCCGGTTGAGGCCCGGCGCGCCCGGCAGCGCAATCCGGCGCATCGGGCGCCGGAGCGCCCGGGGATCAGGTCGTCAGTAGTCGATCCTGAGCGTCGCTACTGCCGAGCGGCCCGGCCCCAGCGTGGCATAGTGCGCCGAATAGGTGGACGCATAGTAAACCTTGTTGGTCAGGTTGTAGACGTTGAGCTGGAGGCTTACGTTGCGGTTGATCCGGTAACGCATCATCGCATCGTAACGCACATAGCCCGGTACACCCTTCTTGATGAGCGAGCCGTTGGGGCTGTAGGCATACGCCGCGACCATCTCGCTCTGGCCCGTCAGGCCGACGCCCGCGGTCAGACTGGGCGTGAAATGATAGCTCGTCCACAAGCTGAAGCTGTGCTTCGGAGTATTGGGGAAAGCCTCCCCGGTACCCGGGGCGGGACGCCCGCCATTGTTCGGGTCGGACGCGGCCACGCGACCAATGTCTTTCTGCTTGCTATCCATGTAGGTGTATCCGCCGAACACTTCCCACTGAGGCGTGATGTTCCCGGCAAACCCTACCTCGAACCCGGTCACTTCCTTGCGTCCGACCATTTCCGCAAGCGATGTATTGGGATCACGCACGCGCGCGTTGTCGGTCTCGTTGCGGAAGATCGCAGCTGTCAGCGACAGGCGCTCATCGAGCACATCCCACTTCGTCCCAATTTCATAGGAACGCGTCTTCTCGGGCTTGAGCTGGTCCGCGTTCAACACCGGCGAGCGGCCTCTGGGGCTGATACCCTGCGTTTCCTGGCCCTGCCCTGTGGTGCCACCGCCCGGAGTGGACGAAGTACCCGTGCTTGCGTAGATGCTGGCATTCGGGTAGGGCTTGTAGACCACCCCCAGCTGGTAGTTGAACATCGTGTCGTTACGTCTGTAGCTGCCCGACGTGTCCCACTGCTTCGTGCGATAGCGGTCGATCCGCACACCCCCGTTCAAAAGCCACTGGGGCGTCAGCGTTATGGTATCGAACGCATACAGCGAAGCGGTGTTCGTCTTGTAGTGCGTGAAGTTGTCGGCGCGCTCAATGCGGAACGGCCAGAATGAGTCATAGGGGTTGGGCGAGTACAGGCTGGTGCACATCCCCGGAACCGGATAGGCCGTACTGCCACACTGGTTGCTGTTGTACGAGTAACTGGTGGAACCGATGCGGTATTGCGTGTTGCCGCTCGGGTCGACCAGATTGTAGTTATCGACGTCGGATTTCTCACGCGAAAGTTCCAGGCCGATTGCATACTCGTGTTCGAATGTTCCGGTCTTCGCCTGGCCTGACAGATCCGTCAGGTTCTGGATGGTCCTGGTATCGCTGTAGCGCGAGTTCATGCGACGCCAGACCTTGCCCTGCTGCACGTTGTTCTGGCTGTCGTCGGGCTGGGTCCAGACGTAATCCTGGTTGACCTTCGAAAACCGCGTTGCGTTGCGCACTCTGAGCGAATCGCTGAAACGGTGCTCAAATACGGCGGATACGGCATTGCTCTTTTCCTTGCGGAAGTCGCGATCAAACAGGCCGTACCAGTTGTGGCGATTGCCGCCATATGTGGGATGGATGGTCGCATCCTGCGTGAATGACGACAGATTGCTGCCGTACGCGTATGGGACACCGCTGTCGGGGATGTCGTCAGTTTGCACATGTTCGTACGACAGAGTAACGCGGGTGGGCGAATTCATGCCGAACGTCACCGTCGGCGCCACACCCCAACGCTTGTTCCGCGGGCCATCGCGGCCAGGCACATCGGCATGATGGGCCATCGCGTTCAGGCGGAACGCCACCGAATCGGTCAGCACCCGGTTCAGATCAACGGTGCCACGACGGTACCGGTCGGTTCCGAGGCCCCCCTCGACCGTAACGAAGTTTTCGTCCTTCGCCTGCTTTGTGGTCATGTTGATCGATCCGCCAGCGCCACCACGGCCGAAGTAGGCAGAATCAGCTCCCTTGATGACCTCGACGCTTTCCAGATTGAACACCTCGCGGTGGCGCGCGCCAATATCGCGCATGCCGTCCACGAAGATGCTGCTCTGCGCATCGCTGCCTCGGATGAAAGGCCGGTCACCCATGGGATTGCCACCCTCGCCTGCGCCAAAGGTAATGCCCGGCGTGGTCTTCAGTACCTCCTGCAAGCTGGTCGCGCCCGTCTGGTCGATGATCTCACGCGGAATCACCTGAACCGATTTTGGCGTATCAATCAACGGCGCCGTGAACTGCGGCAACGAAGCCGAAACGGATTGCATCGGGCCGACATTGTCTGCCGTGACCGTGACCGTAGGCAACGTCGTGACCTCCTGGGCCATCACGGGAGCCAGAGTGGTCAGACTCAGGCCGGTCGCCAGTGCCAGATGAAGGGGGGACAGGTCTCCCAGCACGCTGTCCTTGATGCTTGATGTAGTTGGATTCGACATGGTCTCAAAAGGAAGTTGCGGTTCTTGATGAGCAAACCCGGCATTTATAACTATAACACAAATGAGACTGATTCTTATTTGTAATTTTGTTTTTAAGTTGCACCGTACCGACGCCATGACCGGAGAGGCAGCAGCAGCACCACGACGGCAGGATGATGGCGTGAGGTGGTATGGCGATCTTGGGGACCGTCAGACAGCAACGTGTGCAAGAACGGCCGTCCTGTGCCGGAATCGCGCAAGGAGATCATGGCAACAAGCGGAAGCATCGTACGAACCGCTGGACAACTGCAGAACGGCGCGGGATAACCGTAGGCGCGGCTGAGTTATCCCGGAGGGCGTGACAGATACCGGACGAGATGAAACCGGGCCAGATTCGTATGTCGGCGCCCGATGCAGACACGGGACGCGAGATATGGACCGGTGACGTGCGGGGAGGTATCAGGATGGTGGGTGCTGAGGGATTCGAACCCCCGACCTAAGCCTTGTAAGGGCTCCGCTCTACCAACTGAGCTAAGCACCCTGAAGAAAGCAACGCCTGCTGTTGCGTGTCGAGGCGGCTATTGTACATAAAAATGCGAAGCTTTGCCTGGTGTAGAGCACGTACCCGAGGTCAGGCCTGGCAAGTAGGTGGCTTTCGGTCTCTGCACCAACGAAACCAGGCTGGTCTGCTGAACCTCAGGCGGCACCAGATCCACGCGCCTGGCTCTGGTGCAAATCAGGTCATCCGGCACCGACGAGGTACCATGCCATGACCGCACCCGGCACCGCCTCAAGCGACATGCCGGCAACCGTGGATGGTTCATTTGATTTGTTGGCAGAAACAGGAATACCGGTTGCGTTCCTGGCGGCTCAGCACAACCTGTCATGCAGCGTACCGTACAGCCATTCTTACATGCTGCATGCACGCTATATAAATACCAACAATAGAAGGCGACAGCGTGAATTCACATCCGCCGCGAGGCAGGCCCCTCTTGCAATGCCGAGATCGGTCGCGAATGACAGTCAAACGGCAGGCGGGTATCGATGCTGCATCGAGGCAGGCGCGCCCGCCCGGGGCGCACTAGATGCCTGCTGTTCAGATTCAGTTGACCGCTTCCTTGAGGGCTTTGCCCGGACGGAAACGGGGAACGCGCGCTTCCTTGATGGTGATGGTTTCACCGGTTTGCGGGTTACGGCCGGTACGGGCAGCACGAGTAGATACGTCGAACGTACCGAAGCCCACCAGCGTGACGGCCTCGCCGGCTTTGAGCGAATCGGTCACCGCAGAGATGACGGCATCAAGAGCGCGGGTGGCGGCAGCGCGCGAAATGTCGGCCTGCGTGGCGATGTGGTCAATGAGTTCCGCTTTGTTCATTAATTCCTCTCAAGGATGGCGTGTTATGGGGCAGAATTGCTTGGCGACGCGGGTCATAGCGGAGCGCGATGGCACCACTCGTGGCCCTCTGCAGCACATTGCAAGGGCTTGCGCCCGCGATGCGGACGATGGGGGACAGGGCCCGCCTGTGTGACGGCACTGCACAACCGCGCACGGGCCGACTGCAACGGCGTATTCAAGCACCAGGCCCGAATCACTGTCAAGTTTCGCGCTGCCCCAGAGCATGCCAATGTTGCCTTCGCGCCAGATTGCGGTGGCACTCGGCTTGCACGTCACCCGGCCGGCTGCCCCGAAGGCCGCCCTGCCCGGGTCGGCCCCGCGGCTGGCGGCGAACCGGCACGGCCGCAGATGCCCCGGTAGGTGAAGTCGACGCCAGGCATGACCGTGCGCCCCGGCCCGGAAACTCCGAACAGCTGAAAGCCGTCGGGACTGAACTGCCCTGGCCTTGTGAGGCTGAAGTCGTTGCTAGGACTGCCCTGACCCGACCTGTGCGCGGCCGAGGCGGTCGTGGACGGCCTCCCAACCGGGTCCGACAGGCGGCGTTTCGACGAGGATGCGATCCAGGCCAGCGGCATCCAGACGCCGCAAGGTGCCATAGAGCGCCCGACCATACGCGTGCGCGGAAGCCGGAGCAGCATGCCAGAGCAGTGAGCCGTCGGACGAGCGGATCATTCGGACATGGTCTGCCCCGGCCTGCCTGGCGGTCACGAGCGCAGGCGGCAATACCCAAGACCAGACCCCGACGCGTAGCCCGGAGGCCCTCAACTGCTCCACCCTCTGCGTCAATTGCGCGGCGGACACAAGCTCGAGGGGAGTGCGCGGTGCATAATGCGCCTTGAGTGTTCCCGGGGCACGCGGCACGTTCAGGCTTGCCTTGCCCGCCCCTACGGCAGGCGGGTGGGCAGCGACTGGCTCCTTGCTGTCGGGCGCGCTTCCGCGGGGGTGCCCTGCCTCCACGTTCGCCGGCAGTTGCGCGCAAGGCCATGCTTCGATGGCTCGCCGTCCATCAGGCAGCAGCACGGGCTGCCCCACAATCTGCTCGATCTCGCCTGCCGTAATGCGCCCGGGACGCAGGAGAACAGGCAGATTACCGGACAGGTCGAGGATGGTGGACTCGAGGCCGACATCGCAGTCTCCGCCGTCGATGATGAGCGGTATTGCATCACCGAACTCTTCGGCCACATGTTCCGCGTGCGTGGGGCTGATGCGTCCGAAGCGGTTGGCCGACGGGGCCGCGACCGC
>ERZ777003.3024-NODE-3024-length-17411-cov-5.917089_pt1 | contig 17411 bp, 16 predicted proteins | sample MGYA00374956_ERZ777003 | MGnify/ENA primary metagenome ERZ777003 (study PRJEB29302, sample SAMN06268252) | bioreactor metagenome | isolation source: Joint BioEnergy Institute, California, USA | place: USA:Joint BioEnergy Institute, California, USA | collected... | reverse complement strand
GAGCACCCGGCCGCCGGCGCTGCCGCGCCCGGCCCGGCCGGCGAGCTGGGCGACGAGCGCGAACGTGCGCTCCTCGGCGCGGAAGTCCGGGAACCGCAGGGTCGCGTCGGCGTCGAGCACCACGCCGAGCACGACGTCCGCGAAGTCGTGTCCCTTCGCGACCATCTGCGTGCCGACGAGCACCCCGGCCTCCGCCGCCTCGAAGCGCGCGAGGACCTCCGCGTGGCCGCCGACGTGGGCGGTCGTGTCGGCGTCCAGCCGGAAGACAGGCAGCGGCGCGACGGCGTCCGCGATCAGCGACTCGACCTTCTCCGTCCCGGCCCCCACCCGCGAGACCGCAACCGAGCCGCACTCGGGGCACGACTCGGGCGCCAGCTCGCGGTGGCCGCAGTGGTGGCAGTGCAGGCCGCTCACGCGATGCAGGACGAGCGAGACGTCGCAGGACGGGCACTGCCACGCGTGCCCGCACGAGCGGCAGGAGATGTACGGGCTGAACCCGCGCCGGTTGACGAGCACGATCGCCTTGCCGCCCTCGCGGGCGAGGCAGGCGAGCGCCTCGAGCGTGCGCTCGTGGATCGGCCCGGCGCGCCCGTCGCGGCCGCGCATGTCGACGATCTCCACCTCGGGCAGCGCCTGGCCGTCGACCCGCTCGGGCAGCTCGAGGCGCTCGAGCGCCGCCCAGCTCTCCGGGCGCGGCGTCGCCGACCCGCAGACGAGCACGGCCCCGGCGTCCGCCGCGCGGCGGCGGGCGACCTCGCGGGCGTCGTAGCGGGGATCGCCCTCCTGCTTGTAGGAGGAGTCGTGCTCCTCGTCGACCACGATCAGGCCGACTCCCGTGATCGGGGCGAACACAGCCGAGCGGGGCCCGACGACGATCCGCGCCTCGCCCCGGCGCAGCCGGTGCCACTCGTCGCGGCGCTCGCCGGCCGAGAGGCGCGAGTGCAGCACGGCGACCCGGTCGCCGAAGCGGGCCGCGAAGCGCGCGGTCGTCTGCGGCGTGAGCCCGATCTCGGGCACGAGGATGATCGCCCCCATCCCCCGCTCCAAGGCCGCCTGCGCGGCGCCGAGGTAGACCTCGGTCTTGCCGGACCCGGTCACGCCATGCAGGAGGAACTCGCCCCCCTCGGGCCGGTCGAGCGCGGCGACGATGCGGTCGCGCGCCGCGCGCTGGGCCGCGTTCAGCTCGACCTTGCCCGCAAGCTCGCCGACCGCCACCCCGGCCGGGCGCCGGGAGCGCTCGCGCTTGCCCAGCTCCACCAGGCCGCGCCGCTCCAACCGCCGCAGGGCGTCGCGCCGCACCCCCGCCGCGTCGAGTTCCTCCGCCCCGAGCTCGCCGCGCTCGAGCAAGAGCTCCAGCGCCTCGCGCTGGCGCGCGCCGAGGTTCGCGCCCGAGGCCAGCGCCTTGGCGGCCGCCTCCGTCGCCTTCGCGGTCAGCTCGAACCTGGCGCGCGCCGGCCCCCGGGCGCTCGCGGTGCCCGGCGGCAGCACCAGCTCGAGCCCGCGCGCCGGCGTCGAGGAGTACTCGCGCGCGACCCAGAGGCCGAGGCGCACGAGCTCCGGCGGGACCCCCGCCTCGAGCGCTTCGATCGGCTCGACCAGGCGCTCCGGCGGCAGCTGTGAGCGCTCGGCGAGCTCGACCACGACCCCCACCAGCCGCTGGCGCCCGAACGGCACGAGCAGCACCGAGCCGACGTCGACCTCGCCCAGCCGCTCCGGCACGAGGTAGTCGAACGGGCCCCGCAGCGAGCGGGCACTCGTGAGCGGTTCGACCCTGGCGATCGACATCGCCTGCAAGCTAGACCCGGGAGCGGACGAGGCCCGATTCGACGGATAAGATCCCCGCGTGGCGCCGAAGCTGCACCCCGGCGAGCGGATCCTCTACGAGGGTCACCCGTCTTGGCGCTCGATCCTCGACTTCTACATCAAGGGGATCCTGCTGACCGCCGTGATCGCGCTCGTCGTCGGCTTCATCTCGAGCCTCGGCGAAGGCGGCGCGGACTCCGGCCTGGTCACGGTCATCGCCCTCGTCGGGATCGCGCTCACCGTGCTCGCCGGCTTCGTCAAGCGCGTCGCGACCAGCTACACGATCACCGACCGCCGCCTGCACATCAAGCGCGGCATCGTCTCCCGCACGATTCAGGAGACACGCCTCGAGCGCGTGCAGAACGTGAACTACAACCAGTCGGTGATCCAGCGCCTCCTGCAGATCGGCGACGTCGACTTCGACACCGCCGCGGGCGACGACTACAACTTCGTCTTCGCAGGCGTCGCCGAGCCCGCCGAGATCGTCCACACGGTCGATGCGGCTACCGGGACGGCATCGCCTGACGGGCTGGGCGGCGAGCGACCTTAAGCGGACACCGCGCACGCCCGGACGCGGGAGCAGCATGGAATCGCGCGCGGCGTAGCCGTGCGCAGGTATTCCAGGCGGGAGCGGAGGACGTGGCGCGAGTGATTCAGGCGTTCGCCGTCTCCGCGGCGCCCAGCCCCGCGGCCTGGCGCAGCGCGTCCGCGCGGTCCGTCTTCTCCCAGGTGAAGTCGTGGTCCTCGCGGCCGAAGTGGCCGTAGGCCGCGGTCTTCTGGTAGATCGGCCGGTGGAGGTTGAGCTCCCTGCGGAACGAGCCCGGGCGCAGGTCGAAGTGCTCGTCGACCAGCTCGGCGATCTTCGCGCGGGAGATCTTCTCCGTGCCGAACGTCTCGACCATGACCGAGACCGGGTGCGCGACGCCGATGGCGTAGGCGACCTGGACCTCGCAGCGGTCGGCGAGGCCGGCCGCGACGACGTTCTTGGCGACCCAGCGCGCCGCGTAGGCGGCCGAGCGGTCGACCTTCGACGGGTCCTTGCCGGAGAAGGCGCCGCCGCCGTGGCGGGCCATACCGCCGTAGGTGTCGACGATGATCTTCCGGCCGGTGAGGCCGGCGTCGCCGACGGGGCCGCCGATGACGAAGCGGCCGGTCGGGTTGACGAGGAAGTTCTTCGGCGTGTTCAGCTTGCGCTCGTCGTAGAGCTCGGCCGGCAGGATCGGGTGCACGACGTGCTCCCAGAGGTCAGGGCGGATCAGCGTGTCCGCGTCGACCCCGTCCTTGTGCTGCGTCGAGATCAGGACCTTCTCGATCTCGATCGGCTGGCCGTTCTCGTAGCGGACGGTGACCTGGGTCTTGCCGTCCGGGCGCAGGTACGGGATGACGTCGCCCTTGCGCACCTCGGCGAGCCGGTGCGCCAGTCGGTGCGCGAGCGAGATCGGCAGCGGCATCAGCTCCGGCGTCTCGCGCGTCGCGTACCCGAACATCATTCCCTGGTCGCCGGCACCCGCGATATCGAGCTCGTCGTCGTCGGCCGGGTCGGTGCGCGCCTCGAGGGCCTGGTTGACGCCCTGGGCGATGTCCGGCGACTGCTTGTCGATCGCGTTGATGACGGCGCAGGAGTCAGCTGAGAAGCCGAGGTCGGCGTCCGTGTAGCCGATCTTGCGGATCGTCTCGCGGGCGACCTCCGGAATGTCGACGTACGTCTCCGTGGTGATCTCGCCCGAGATCACGACGAGCCCGGTGTTGACGAGCGTCTCGCAGGCGACGCGACCCTCGGGGTCGTCCGCCATCACCGCGTCCAGGACGCCGTCGGAGATCTGGTCGGCGACCTTGTCGGGATGCCCCTCCGTCACCGACTCGGAGGTGAACAGGTACTCGTTTTCCGAAAGCTTCTCAGTCATGGCCGCGAGAGGTTACGGCACAGAGTGCCCTCCGTACCTCAGTCGTTCGGGATCGGCAGCTCGGGCTCCACGGCGGCGTCCTCCTCGGGCGCGCCCACGATCAGCCTGCCGTCCGTCTCGAGCACGCCCTCGTCGATGCGCACGGCCAGCCCGAGCGCCCGCAGGGCACGGAAATCCCCTGCAAATGCGTTGAAAGCGGGATCCTCGGCGAGACCGAGCTCGAACGCCTCGTCCAACAGCTGCCCGAGGTCGAGATAGGCGAGCAGCGAGACCTCGTCCTCGAAGCCGTCGGTGGCCCGGTCGAACTGCTCGGAATCGGCCAGCTCGCCGCCGTCCTCCTGCACCGCGCGCTTCACCCCGCGCGAATCGCTCGCGACCGCCATGAGCTCGTCGAACACCGCGTAGCTCAGCTCGACCACCGGCGAGACGCGCAGGCTGCGCACCTCGACGCCGTCGACGTCCTCCTCCCTGAACACCGGCGCCTGGCCGGCGCGGCCCGGGTTGACGGACTGCGCGACCGGCCGCTGCAACGCCGCGAGCGCCTCGCGCGCCTTCTCCTCGTCGATGCCCTTCGCGAGGAACTCCAGGTACGGGAAGCCGTCGCCCTGCTCGATCCCGAGCGCCCCCTCGTCACCGAGCGCCGCCAGCACCTCCTCCACGTCGACGCGCTCGGTGCGCCGCAGGCGACGCACCAGGTCGTCGAACCCGCTCGCGATTCCCGGCGCCTCCGCCGCCGCCTGGCCGAGCAACTGGCGGACCGTGTTCCCCGGATCGCCGAAGCCCAGGTAGGCGAGCGCGTCGGATTCGAACTCCTCGTCGAGCGACGGGTCGAAGGACGGGAACGCCGCGAAGAAGCCGGGCGAGGCCTCCTCGCGCTCCGCGTTCAGGCGGCTGCGGATCGCGACCTCGATCTCGCCCTCACCCGCCGACAGCGCGAGCGCCGCGCCCTCGGTGCCGTCCGGCGAGAGGAACGGCGCGAGCGAGCTCAGCGCCCCGCCCGAGCCCGCGATCAGGTCCTCGGCGCCGGCGCGCGAGACCCACAGCTCGAGGAAGCGGTGGTCCGGCAGCTCGTCCCGCACGGCCTCGGCGGCCTCGTCGTCGGCGAGCGGCGCCTGCCCCTCGTCGGCACCCGTCGCCGTGTCGATGACCGCCCGCACGCCCGCGCGCGAGCCGATCACGAGAAAGCCCTCGACCTGCGCCGTGGAGACGCCGCCCTCGTCCGTGGTCATCTCGATCCCCCGGTACTCCTCCGGCTCGGGCAGCCCGGTGGCGACGGACTCGGCGTACCCGCGGGCGCGGTCCTCGTTCTCGGCCTCGAGCAGGAACACCTGCTCGTTCGAGCGCCCGGGGCCCGGCACCACGGCCATCGCCATCTCGCCGCCGAACCACGGTTCGATGTCCGTCCGGTACTCGGGGACTTCGCCTCCGGGCCCGGGCAGGAGCCCGAGCGCCCGCGTTGCGATCTGGTCGCGGAATCCGGGCGCCTCCGCGGCAACGTCGGCGAGCAGCTCGTACTGCTCGGTCTCCGGATCGACGTTCACGTGCACGTAGGCGAGCGCCTCCGCGGGCACGAGCTCGTCCGCCTCGTCCGGAGGCGGGCAGCGGTCACCGCCCGGGAACGCGCATGGCAGGTTTGGCACGGCGACGGTGACGAAGAGGATCAGCAGCACCGCGACCGCGAGCACGCCCGCGATCGCCTGGCGCCCCGCAAGCGGGATCCGGTGCCATGCGGAAGCGGCCCCGCCGGCGAGACCGCCGAGCCCACCGGCGGCGCGCTTGATGCCCTGGCCGGCGACGAAGAAGAGATCACCGATCGCGTAGCGGGCGCGGCGCATGCGCTCGCGCAGCGCTGACGAATGCCTCCGGATGGTCGGGCGACGCACCCGGCGCTTTATACGTCATCGCTCCCGGGCGCTGTTGCGCTTCGGGATGAAGTCGACGATCACCGGCACGCCCTCCATCCCGTACTGCTCGCGCAGGCGGTTCTCGAGGTGGTACGCCCAGTCGCGCGTGATCAGCCGGCGGTCGTTCACCTGGATCGCGATCCGCGGCGGCCGATCGCCCACCTGCGCCGAGTAGTAGAGGCGCAGGCGCTTGCCGCGCTTGACGGGCGGCGGGTGCGCGGCCACGACGTCGTTTACGAACCGGTTGAGCTTCGAGGTCACGAGGCGCTCGGCCCGCCGGTCGGCGAGCCGGATCGCGGTGTCGAGCAGCTTCGGGACGTTGCGCTTCGTCAGCGCCGAGATCGCCAGCACGGGCGGGCGCTGGCGCACCCGCCGCGCGATCCGCCGCTTCGCGTCGCGCAGGAAGTCCTCCGCCGCCTCGCCGTCGACCAGGTCCCACTTGTTGAGCGCGACCACCGTCGCGCATCCCGTCTTCATCGCGAGGTCGGCGACGCGCAGGTCCTCCGCGGTCACGCCCTCGGACGCGTCGCAGACGACGATCGCGACGTCCGCGCGCTCCGCCGCTGTCTCCGAGCGCAGCTGCGCGTAGTAGTCGACGGTCCCGGCCACTTTCGTCCGCCTCCGCAAGCCCGCCGTGTCCACGAGGCGCACCGGCCGCCCGTCGAACTCGATGTCGGTGTCGATCGCATCGCGCGTCGTCCCGGCGATCTCGGAGACGATCGTTCGCTCCGAGCCCAGGATCGTGTTGAACAGGGACGACTTGCCCACGTTCGGCCGCCCGATCAGCGCCACCGCGACCGGCTCGGGGCCCTCGTCGCCCGGGCGCACGTCGGCCTGGCGGGCCAGCTCCACCATGCGGTCGAGCAGGTCGCCGGTCCCGTGGCCGTGCGTGGCCGAAACGGGGATCGGGTCGCCGAGCCCGAGCGCGTAGAACTCGGCCACGTCGGGCTCGAGCTGGCCGTCGTCGACCTTGTTCGCGACGACGATCACCGGCGTCCCCGCGCGGCGCAGGATGTCGGCGACCTCGGTGTCCCCGGGCCGCAGGCCCGCGCGGACGTCGACGACGAACGCGACCGCGTCCGAGTCCGCGATCGCGGCGCGCGCCTGGTCGGCGATCTGCCGCGCGAACGCGTGCTCCCCGGCCAGGTCGACGCCGCCCGTGTCGATCAGGTCGAACTCGAGGCCGTTCCACTCGGTCGTCAGCACCTTGCGGTCGCGGGTGACCCCCGCCTCCTTGTGGACGACCGCCTCCCGCCCGCCGGCGAGGCGGTTCACGAGGGTCGACTTGCCGACGTTCGGATAGCCGACGACCGCGATCCGCGGCCGCCGCGGAACCTTGCTCATGGGACCAGCCCGCGCTCGCGGGCGAGCTCGGCGAGCCGCTCGACGACCTCGTCGACGGCGAGCCCGGTCGTGTCCAGCTCCACCGCGTCCTCGGCCGGGCGCAGCGCGCCGACCTCGCGCTCGCGGTCGCGCGCGTCGCGCTCCGCGATCGCGGCCAGCACCTCCTGCTCGTCCTCCCCGCTCTCCGCCGCCCGCCGCCGCGCGCGCTCCTCGTCCGATGCGGTGAGGAAGACCTTGAGCGGGGCGTCCGGGCTGACGACGGTGCCGATGTCGCGGCCCTCGGCGACGTAGCGGCCCGCCGCGATCAGCTCGCGCTGGCGCGCGACCATCGCCTCACGCACCGGCGGGTGCACCGAGACCCGCGATGCCGCGGCCGAGACCTCCGGTGTGCGGATCGCGTCGCTGTGCTCGACCACGACGTCACGCGCGAGCTCGGCCAGCGCAGCGCCATCGTCCAGATCCACGCCGTCGCGCAGCGCCGCAAGCGCCACCGACCGGTACATCGCGCCGGTGTCCAGGTAGGTGAAGCCGAGCGCCTCGGCGAGGCGCCGCGCGACCGTTGACTTGCCGGCCCCGGCGGGTCCGTCGATGGCGATGACCACGCCCTGAATATATGGTTGCTCCATGGAGAGCTGGGACATCGCCACGATGGACGTCAAACCGCACGCTCCCGTGGTCCTCTCCTCGGAGGGCGAGGGACGCGCGATTGCGATCAACCTGCCGGCCGGGGAAGCGCTGCAGGAACACCAAGTCCACGAACGCGCTTGGGTGGTGGTCGCTTCCGGGAGGGTCGAGATCGAAGCGAACGGCGAGACCGCCAGCGGCGGCCCCGGCCTGCTTGCCGTGTTCGACCCCCGCGAGCGCCACGAGGTGCGCGCGACCGAGGACTCGCGCCTGTTGCTCGTGCTCGCCCCTTGGCCCGGCGTGGGACACCCGAGCGAGCAGTCAGCGGCCGCCGAGTAGGGCCCGGCGGCCGCTGCGCCGCTTTCGCCTCAGCCGCGTAGGACGGCCTTCTTCGTCACCTTGCCGCCGCCCTTCGGGCGCAGCTCGATCTTCACGCTCACCTTGTTGCGCTGCGCGAGCAGGGCCTTGCCCTTCCCGGTGAGCTTCGCCCTCACGCCCTTCGTCTTGTTCGCGGGCACCTTGAACTTGCCCTTGGCGAGCCGGGCCTTCCCGGCCTTGATCGCCAGCTTCCCGCGGCAGGCCTTCCGCGAAGGGCACGAGAGCTTCACCGCGACCGCGCCCCGCTTGACCCGGAGCGTCTTCGACTTGATCTTCGCGACCTCCGCCGGCGGTCCCAGCTTGAGCTGCTCGCAGAGGTTGGCGCCGTCGGCTGCGACCGCGTCGTTGCGGTTCACCTCCGCCCGGTCGCTCCCCAGGCCGCACGAGACGGGCTCGCCGGCGACGTTGTCGATCGCGCGGATGAGGTCGTTGCCGGCCACGGCGAGCGAGGTGTCGTCGCCGAAGAAGGAGTCGGACCCTGGCCCACCGTCGAGCACGTCGTCGTTCTCGCCGCCCTCGAGATAGTCGTCGCCGGGGCCGCCTTCGATCGTGTCGTTCCCGTCGACCCCGTGCAGCCGGTCGTTCCCGCCGAGGCCCCGGATGACGTCGTTGCCCTCGCGGCCGAAGATCTCGTTGTCCGCGGCGCTGCCGATCAGCACGTCGTCGCGCCAGCTCCCGCTCAGATTCTCGACGTCCGTGTGGATGTTGTCCGACTCGCCCGGGGCGCCGTCACCCGGCTGGTCGTCGATCGAGACGGTCACGCCCTTGTGCCAGGCGTAGGTCATCGTGTCGATCCCGGAGCCCCCCTGCACGTCGTCGCTCGCGGGCGGATCGAGCTCGTCCCCGATCCCGTTCGTGTCGGGCCAGAAGTGGTCGTTGCCGTCGCCGCCGATCAGGGTGCCGGTTCCCCCGGGCGAGCCCGCCCACAGCTCGTCGTCCCCAGGGCCTCCGTCGAACGTGTAGACGAGCGGCAGGCGGGTCGTCAGCGTGACCTGGTCGTTGCCGTCGCCGAGCAGGACGTAGAGCTCGGGCGGGCTGTCCGTGTAGCAATCGACGTCGGCCCAGTCGCCGGCCACGCAGCCTGCGCTCGGAAGGATGTCGGCGCCCTCGAGCGCGCTGATCTCCGTCACGTAGTCGCCGTAGACGACCGACTCGTAGACGTTGATGCTGATGTAGTCGCGCTCTCCGGGATAGGCGGCGAACGTCACCTTCCCGTCGAGGATCCCGGCAACCCCCGCGCTCGCGACCTGCGGAGCCACCAGCAGCGCCAGCGGCGCCAGCAGGGCCGAAGCCACCCGTCGTTTCATGCTGCCTCCCGTCTGGAGTTGTCCCGCCCGCGCCCCGTGCGCGCGCCGCGCCGAATTTAGCGAACGGCGTCCCGAGCGGTCCGGATCAGCCGAGCAGGCCGCGCAGGTCGCGCTCGAATCCCGGGTAGCTCACGCCCGCCGCGTCGAAGTTCCGCACCTCGACGCCGTTGCGCGACGCGAGGCCGGCGAGCGCCCCGAGCATCGCGAGGCGGTGGTCGCCGTGCGAGTCGATGACACCGCCCTCGAGTCCGCCGGTGCCGGTGACCGCGAACCCGTCGTCCGTCGCCTCGATCTTCGCCCCCAACCGGGAGAGCCCCTCGACCACCGTCGCGATCCGGTCCGACTCCTTGTGGCGGAGCTCCTCGGCGCCGCTCACGATCGTCGTGCCGTCCGCGAAGCACCCGAGGAGCGCCACCAGCGGCAGCTCGTCGATCGCCAGCGGGACCTCGCCGCCGCCGACGCGCACGGCCTCCAGCGGGCCCGAGCGAGCGACGATCGTCGCCCGCGGCTCCATGCCGGCGGCGGCGGTCTCGATCACCTCGACGGCCGCCCCCATACGGGTGAGGATCCCGAGCAGGCCGACCCGCGTGGGGTTGATGCCGACGTTCTCGACCCGCACCTCGCTGCCCCGCACGATGCTCGCGGCAGCGAGGAAGAACGCCGCGGAGGAGAAGTCTGCGGGGACCTCCACCTCGCCCGGCTCCACCCGCTCTGCCCGCCGCACCGTGATCCGCCGCGGCGGCAGCTCGCCGCGGATCGTGATCTCCGTCCCCGCGCTGCCGATCTCCACCGGCACGCCCGCCGCCTGGAGCATGCGCTCGGTGTGGTCGCGGCTCGGGCCGGGCTCGATCACCGTGGTCTCACCCTCGGCGAGCAGGCCGGCCAGCAACACGCACGACTTCACCTGCGCGCTCGCGACCGGCAGCCGGTACTCGATCCCGTGGAGCTCCGAGCCCCGCACCGCGAGCGGCGGCAACCGGTCCTCGCGCGCGGAGACGTCCGCGCCCATCCGGCGCAAGGGCTCGGCGATCCGGTCGACCGGGCGGCGGCGGATCGAGTCGTCGCCGTCGAGCGTCCACTCGCCCTGGCCCTGGCCGGCGAGCCACCCGGGCAAGAGCCGCATGAGCGTCCCCGCGTTGCCGACGTCTATGCGCGCGGAGTCGGCGGCGCGCATGCCCACTCCCGCGATCCGCAGCTCGAGCCCACCGGCCTCGTCGCGCCCCACCTCGGTGACCTCCGCGCCAACCGCGCTCACCGCCCCGAGCGTCGAGCGGGTGTCGGCGGCGTCGAGGTATCCGCGCACGGTGGTCTCCCCCTCGGCCATCGCCGCGAGGATCGCCGCGCGGTGCGAGACGGACTTGTCGGGCGGCGGCGCGACGGTGCCGCGCAGGCCCCCCGAGGGGTCGAAGCGAGTCTCCCCCACCCCTCAGCCCTCGGCGACCGCGACTACGTGCCCCAGGCCGCGCACGATCTCCGCCGCGCGCTCGGCCTCCTCTGCGCCGGCGACCCAGATCGACATCGCGCCGGTGCGCATGTCCGGTGCCGGGTAGAGGGCCATGTCCTCGATGTTGACGCCCGCGCGCCCGAGCTCGAGCGCGATCTCGGCGACGGTCCCGGGGCGGTTCTCCACCCCGATCCGCAGCTCGTGCAGCTCGCCGCCGGCCAGGTCGGCTTCGAGCAGGCGCCTGCGATCCTCGAGCGCGCTGCGGTGCCACGCCGCGACGCCCTCGGCGTCGCCGGAGCGGATGAGCTCGGCCGCCGCGCGCAGCCGCTCGATCACCGCATCGATCTCGGCGGCCACCGCCTCCTTGTTCGTAGCGAAGATGTCGCCCCAGATCGCCGGGTTGGCGCCGGCGACGCGGGTCGTGTCGCGAAAGCTCGTGCCGACCTCGGGCAACCGCTCGGACTCCGCCGAGAGCGCCGCCGCGGCCTCCTGGACGAGCACGTTCGCCAGCACGTGCGGCAGGTGGCTCACGGTCGCCATCACCTTGTCGTGCGTCTCGGGATCGATCGCCTGCGGCCGGGCACCCAGGTCGGCGAGCGTGCGCTGGAGGCGGTCGTAGGCGAGCCCGCTCGAGCGCGTCGTCGGCGTCAGGTACCAGCGCGCGCCCTCGATCATCTCCGCGCGCGCGTTCTCGACGCCCGAGGTCTCCGCGCCCGCCAGCGGGTGGCCGCCGATGAACCGCTCCGCCCGGTCGCCTGCCTGCGCTTCCACCTGCTCGATCAGCACGCGCTTCGTCGAGCCGACATCGGTGACCACGCACTCGTCGCCGGAGGCGTCGAGCGCCTCCGTCACGAGCCCCGGCAGCGACCGCACGGGAGCTGCACAGAACACGAGGTCGGCATCGGCGGCCGCCTCGGCGGCCGAGCCGGCCGCCCTGTCCAGGGCACCCAGCTCGACCGCGCGTTCGAGGCGGGCCGTGTCGGCGTCGTAGCCCGCGACCTCGGCGCCGAGGCGTCGGCGGGCAGCCAGCCCAACCGAGCCGCCGATCAGCCCAACGCCTAGGACCGCGATACGCAAATCAGACCGTGACGAGCTTTCCCGCCACCTCGGCGACGCGGCGCACCTGGTCCGCGTAGGCGGGGAAGTCGTCCGCCGGCAGCGCCTGCGGACCGTCGCAGATCGCTTGCTCGGGGTCGTTGTGGACCTCGACGATGATCCCGTCCGCGCCGGCGGCCGCAGCGGCCATCGACATCGACGGGACCCAGTCGCGACGGCCGGGCGCGTGGCTCGGGTCGACGACGATCGGCAGGTGCGTCAGCTCCCGCAGCACCGGGACGGCAAGCAGGTCCAGGGTGAAGCGGTAGGCCGTCTCGAACGTCCGGATCCCGCGCTCGCAGAGGATCACGTTCGGGTTCCCCTCCTTGAGCACGTACTCCGACGCCATCAGGAGGTCGTCGAGCGTCGAAGCCAGGCCGCGCTTGAGCAGCACGGGCTTGCCCGTCCGCCCCGCCTCGGACAGCAGGTTGTAGTTCTGCATGTTGCGGGCGCCGATCTGGATCACGTCCGCGACCTCGACGACGTCCTCGACGTCGCGCACGTCCATGAGCTCGGTGACGATCGGCAGGCCGGTCTCCTCCTTCGCCTCCGCGAGCAGGCGCAGGCCCTCCTGGCCGAGACCCTGGAAGCTGTAGGGCGAGGTGCGCGGCTTGTAGGCGCCGCCGCGCAGCATCGCGGCCCCGTTCTCGGCGACCACGCGCGCGGTCTCGAGCAGCTGCTCGCGGCTCTCGACCGTGCAGGGGCCCGCGATCAAGCCGAAGTGCTCGCCGCCGAGCTTGCGGCCGTCCACCTCGACGACGGTCCGCTCCCCCTTCCTGAACTGGGCGGAAGCGAGCTTGTACGGCTTCAGGATCGGGACGAGGTGGTCGACCCCCTCGTAGCCCTCGAGGCCGAGCGCGGCGACCTTCTCGCGATCGCCGATGGCCCCGACCACGGTCAGGAGCTCGCCCTTCGACACATGCGCGGCCGCCCCGACCTCCTCGATTCGTTCCACGACGTGAGCGATCTGCTCGTCCGTCGCCCCCTCTTTCATCACGATCATCATTTCTCTAAGTCCTCACGTATTCACTGGCTACAACAACGACACGGTGCGCTTCTACGGCGTCCGGTTGGCTTCTGTTTGGAGTTCGGGCCGAGGAGGCCAGCCGGACGCCTAGGTAAATCGCCAGTAATACGAAAACCACGCAGCCGACTCGCGACCCGCGAGGGCGTCACCGAAGGCGGTCGGGTGCACGTGGTCCATTGGCACCTATTGAACCACACGCATGCAACCCCGCATACGATCACCCGCATGCTGGGGTTGCTCGCAGCCACGCTCGTCCTCGCCGCGGCGCCGCCGGCCGACGCGGGATTCGACGGCAGCTCGCACCCGATCAAGGGCAAGGTCCGCGAGCGGGTCGTGGGCAGCTCCTGGCACCGCGGCTGCCCCGTCGGCCTCGGCAAGCTGCGGCTCCTGCGGGTCGATCACTACGGCTTCGACGGTGAGGTCCACCGCGGCCGCCTGATCGTCCACGCCCGCCACGACGAGCGGATCCTGCGCGTGTTCAAGCGCCTCTACCGCCTGCAGTTCCCGATCCGCCGCATGGAGCTGATCGACCGCTACGGCGCCAACGACCGCCGCTCGATGGCCGCCGACAACACCTCCGCGTTCAACTGCCGGGTCGTCGCCGGGACGAACCGGTGGTCGATGCACGCCTACGGCAAGGCGATCGACCTGAACCCGATCGAGAACCCGTACGTCTCGGGCTCCCACGTCTCGCCCCCGGCGGGCGAGCCCTACGCCGACCGCTCCCGCGACGCGAAGGGCATGGTCCACCGCGGCGACGCGGTCGTGAAGGCGTTCGCCGCCGTCGGCTGGAAGTGGGGCGGCGCCTGGCCGGGTGGCACGAAGGACTATCAGCACTTCTCGGCGAACGGACGCTGACGCAAGGTGAGAATCGAGCTGTCCGACACGCTCGTCCTGCGGTCCCTGCGAGAGACCGACGCGCGGCCCCTTCACGCCCTGATCGAGGCCAACCGCGCGCACCTGACGCCGTGGATGCCGTGGGCCGCCGCGCAGACGCCCGCGGCCACGGAGGGCTTCGTCCGCTCGGCCATCCGCCAGGAGCGCGACCGCGACGGCTACCAGCTCGTCCTGGTCGAAGGCGGCGAGCTGTGCGGGGTCGTCGGCTTCCACCGCATCGACCACGAGAACGCCTCGACGAGCGTCGGCTACTGGCTCGCCGCCGACCGCCAGGGCCGCGGCCTGATGACCCGGGCGGTCGCCGCCCTCGTCGAACACGGGTTCAACGAGCTCGGGATGTACCGGATCGAGTTGCGCGCCGCGCCCGCGAACGAACGCAGCCGCGCCCTCGCCGAGCGCCTCGGCTTCCGCGAGGAGGGCCTCCTGCGCGGCGCCGAGCGCTTCGGCAGCGAGTTCCGCGACCTGATCCTCTACGCGAAGCTCGCGAGCGACCCGCGCTAGACCAGCTTGCCGAGCGCCTCGAGGAAGCGCTCGTTCTCGTTCGGCAGCCCGTAGCTCACGCGGATGTGGCCGGGGCCGCCGAGCGGCGTGCCCGCGCGCACGAGGATCCCCTGCTCGCCGAGCTTCGCGACGACTTCCTTCTCATCGGCGTCGCCGAGATCGATCCAGGAGAAGTTCGCCTGCGAGTCCGGCGTGCGCAGCCCCAGCCCGCGAACGCCCTCTTCGACCCGCACGCGCTCGACGATCGTCTGCTCGACGCGCTTGGCGACGTCGTCGCCGTGGCGAATCGCCTCGGCGGCGGCGGCCTGCGCGATCGCGTTGACCGAGAAGGGCTGGCGCACCGCGTCGACCGCGGCGCGAAAGCGCGGCGAGCAGATCGCGTAGCCCACCCGCAGCCCGGCGAGCCCGTAGACCTTCGAGAACGTCCGCAGGAGGACGAGGTTCGGGAAGTCCTTGCGCAGATCGAGGGTGGCGTCGGGGTCGTCGTCCACCTGGAACTCGATGTAGGCCTCGTCGACGATCACGGTCACGTGATCCGGCACCCGCTCGCAGAACTCGGCGATCTTCGCCGCCGGGATGTGGGTCGAGGTCGGGTTGTTCGGGTTGCACACGATCACGAGCTGCGTCGCCGCCGTGATCTCGGCAGTCATCGCGTCGAGGTCGTGCACGTCGCCATCGGCGAGCGGTACGCGGATCTCCCGGGCGCCGGAGAGCGGCGCGATGTACGGGTAGATCGAGAACGAGGGCCACGCGTAGACGAGCTCCGCCCCCGGCTCGCACAGCGCGAGCGCTGCCGCGAGCAGGATCTCGCACGACCCGTTCGAGAGCGCGACGTTCGAGGGGTCGACCTCGTAGCGCTCCGCGATCCGCCGGCGCAGGAGCCCGCCGCTCGGGTCGGGATAGCGGTTGGAGGCCGCGGCCGCCCGCGAGATCGCCTCGACCACCGCCGGGTGCGGCCCGAACGGCGACTCGTTCGAGGCGAGCTGGGCGATCCCCTCGCCCGCGATCGACTCCGGGGACTTGCCGGCGGGCGCCCCGGCCACGTAGCCCGGGATTTGCTCGAGCTTCTTGGCGAACGTGATCGTCATTGCGCTGAGTGCAAATCGGCGCGCAGGCGCTGCGTCTCCCCAATGTAGACGTGCTCCGGCTTGTGGTCCGGCGGCGCGTAGTAGTGGCCGAGCACCCGGATCACGCGCTCCATCGAGCCCGGGACGTCCATCTCGCGGTTGCACAGCAGCGGCACGTGCGAGAAGCCCATCTCGCGCGCCGCCACCGCCGGGAACTGGGCGTTCAGGTCGTCCGTGCAGGTGAAGATCACGCTCACGAAGTCGTCGGCGCTGAGCCCGTTGCGCTTCATCATCTCCGCGATCAGCTCGCGGGTCGCCGCGAGGATCGATTCGGAGTCGTTGCGCGCCGCCTGCACCGCGCCGCGCAGGCCGAAGAGGCGCGGGATTTCGTTGCCTTCACTCATCCGAGCCCGGCATCCTTCCAGAGCCGGCGCACCTCGGCAGCCCTGAGGCGCCGCGCCTGGCCCTCGGCGAGCTCGCCGAGCGTCAGCGAGCCGAACGCGATCCGGCGCAGCTCGACCACCTCGTTGCCGATCGCCTCGGCCATCCGCCGCACCTGGCGGTTGCGTCCCTCGTGGATCGTCAGCTCGATCACGCGCGGCGAGACGCGCCGCACGCGGGCGGGCGCCGTGACGCCGTCCTCGAGCTCGACCCCCTTGCGCAACGCCGCCAGGTCCTCGTTCGCCGGCTGGCGGCGCAGGCGCGCCCGGTAGGTCCGCGGCACCTCGTAGCGCGGGTGCGTGAGCCGGTTCGCGAGGTCGCCGTCGTTCGTGAGCAGGATGAGCCCGGTCGTCTCGACGTCCAGGCGGCCGACCGGGTAGAGGCGGTGCTTCGAATCGACGAGCTCGGTCACGGCCCGCCTGCGGCCCGGCTCGCGCGCCGTGGAGACCACGCCCACGGGCTTGTGGACGATCCAGACCTCGCGCGGCTCGGGGTTGACCGGCCGCCCGTCGACCTCCACCCCGCTGCGCTCATCGACGTCGAAGGCCGGATCCTTGACGATCCTGCCACCCACCCGCACGCGCCCCGCGGCGACGAGGTCCTCGGCCTTGCGCCGCGACGCCACCCCGGCGTGGGCGAGGTACTTCGCCAGGCGCACCTACTCTGCGCGCTGCTCGCCGGCCTTGAGCAGGCGCTCGCGTAGCTCGGCCTCGTCCTCCGGGGTCGGGTCGAACTTCGCCGGGTCCGGGAGCGCGTCCAGCCCCGAGAGGCCGAACAGCCGCTCGAACAGCGGCGTCGTCCGGTAGATCACCGCGCCGAAACGGGAGCGCCCGGACTCCTCGATCAACCCGCGCTCGGTCAGCGTCTGCACCGCGGACTCCGAGGAGACGCCGCGGATCCGCGCGATCTCGGGCCGCGAGACCGGCTGCAGATAGGCGACGATCGCCAGCACCTCGGCCTGCGCCTGGGTGAGCGGCGGCGTGCGGGGCTTCGCCAGCAGGCGGCGTGCCGAGGCCTCGGCATCGGGGTGAGCGGCGATCGTCCACCCGCCGGCCACCTCGCGCAGGACCACGCCGCGCCCCTCGAGCGAGGTAGAGAGCAGGTCGATCGCGCGGTCCACCTCGGCCTCGGTCGCCTCGCATGCCTCGGCGAGGTCGGCGACCGACACGGGCTCGGGCGAGAGGAACAACAGCGCCTCGACCACCTGCTCCAACTTCACGTCTTCACCCCCGGCTGGATCTGGATGGGCCCGAACACGTCCGGCTGGTCCCAGGTCGCCTCGCCGCGCTTGTGCATCTCGAGCAGCGCGAAGAGCGTCACGGCCTGCGTGAGCTTGTCCTCCCTGCCGAACGTGGAGTCGAAGTCGATGGGCTCGCGGCGGCGACTCAGGATCTCGCGCAGGACCCGCAGGCGCGCCTCGAGGGACACCGTGGGCCGGATGTGGCTCGTGTCGACCTTCGGGGGCGTGCGCAGCAGGTCGCCGATCGCGGCGGCGAGCTGCTCGGGGTCGTACGACGGCTTCGCCGCGTCCACGGTCACGCGCTTCAGGTCGGGCGGAAGCGGCGCGGAGCGGTAGACGTAGCGGCGCCCCTCGGCGAAGAGCTCGGAGAGGTAGGCGGCCGCGTCGCGATAGCGGCGGTATTCGAGCATGCGCGCGAGGAGTTCCTCCGCGGCC
>ERZ777003.3015-NODE-3015-length-17444-cov-9.258152_pt1 | contig 17444 bp, 13 predicted proteins | sample MGYA00374956_ERZ777003 | MGnify/ENA primary metagenome ERZ777003 (study PRJEB29302, sample SAMN06268252) | bioreactor metagenome | isolation source: Joint BioEnergy Institute, California, USA | place: USA:Joint BioEnergy Institute, California, USA | collected... | reverse complement strand
GTCGGCGGCGCCGGATCTCCCGTTGCCGCCGGCGGCCGGCGGCGGGCGCCGGCATCGCGGGTGCGCCGCGCGCCGCCGACCACGCGGCCACGGCTTTGCGGCCTGGGCCTGCTGAACCGCGGGGCGCCGGCGCCGCCCCCGCCGGCGAGCGCCGCGCCGGCGCCGCCGGGGTCGTCGCCGCCGTGCCCGTCGCCGTCGCCGGGCGGCGGCGCGACCGGGGGCGGCTCCTCGTTGCCCGGCGGAGGGTCCGACGGCCTGCGCGCGCGGGGCACCGTCGGCGGCGGCAGCGGGTGGCCCGCGTACGCCGGCGCGGCGTAGGCGGTCATCCACAGCGCGTTCGTCAGGTTGCCGCGCTTCCAGGCGATCGATCCATCCGGCTGCTGCAGCGAGGCCAGGTAGTCGAGGGGGTCCATGCCGCTGTCGGGATGGCGCCAGTCGCGCGGGTCGCCGCCGCCGCTCCAGATGCCCTGCACCACCCAGGCCGTCGTCGCGCTGTTGGACTCGGGATCGTGCGCCATCGACGGGAAGCCGCCATCGGGATGCTGGAGCCTCCTCAGCAGCGCGAGCGCGCGCGTCTCCGCCGGCGTCCCCCGGCGGCCGATCGCGTTGAGCGCCTGGATCGCCGCCCCCGTCATGTCGAGGTCGGTGGGGCCGCCCCGCACGACGGCCGGCCACCCGCCATCGGGGTTCTGCGCGGCGACGATCCAGTCGGTCGCGGCGTCGAGGCGCGCGCGCACGGCGGCATCCTGCACGCGGCTCAGCGAGATCACGGCGAAGATCGTGTCGTTGACGCCGCCAGCTCCGCCGTCGACATGCGCGAAGGCGCCATCGGGTCGCTGGCGCTCGATGATCCGCTGCACGAGGTCGATCCCGCCGAAGTCGCGCAGCGACGTGCCGGCGGCGATCGCCGTGAGCGCGGCGCGCGCGAAGTCGGTCGTCACGTCGAGCTCGCGCGCGTGCGCGACCAGGTAGCTGTGGACATCCCGGCCGCCCGGCTTGGCTTGGTCGTGCGGGTTGATGCCAGCCGTCGCGAGCGCGATCGCGACCCAGGCGGTGAGCCCGGGGTCCGAGGGCATGCCGGCCGCGGCGCCGAACCCGCCGTCGAGGTGCTGCGCCCGCTGGAGGTAGCCGACCATCGCGCCGAGGGGGTCGCCGGACGGCGGGGATGCGGCGGCGAAGGCGACGCCGGCCGCCATGACCAGCGTGATCCCGAGCGCGACGAGCGCGCGCCCGAGCGCCGGGGTCACGCGCACGGCATCGACGCGACGGCGCATGCGCGGCACGGCCGGTCCCCGCCGGATGGCGACGCTACGGCGCCAGCCCGATCCCATCGACGTGCATCGTGCCCGACCGCACGCGCAGCTCGACAGGGCCGCTGCGGCGCTGCGCCGGGGCTCGCAGCTGACGTGCCCGCGCGCCGGCCGGGATCCGCGCCACGGTCCGTCCCCCGCCGCTGCGCAGCTCGACGCGTGCGGCGCGGGACCCGGGTCGCACGAGCACGACGGGACGCCCGGCCCCGAGCCGGACGCGCATCGCGGCGCCCCGCGCGCCACGCGAGAGGGTTCCGCGCCACGCCGTGGGGTGGCTCACCGCCCGCCACGCTCCCCGACGACCGACCCCGCGGGCGCGATCGTCGACCGGGACGAGGACGCGTCCGATCGTGCGCGACGCGCTTCGACCGAGCGCGTCGACGACCGCCAGCCGCAGCAGGTACGTCCGCCCGGCCGGCGGCCGCAGCGATGCACGCGTCGTGCCGCCGTCGCCGTGCGCGCGCGCGGCGACGCGGCCCGGCCGGGCCCCGAGCGGCGTGGCGGAGACGGTCCAGCGAGCGATGGCGACGGGCGCGTCGACGCGCCAGGCGACCGTCACGCGGCCATGGCGCTTCCCAGCGTCGAGGATCCGCGCCGACGTGATGCGCATCGGGCCGGGGCCCGGCTGGTCGTCCCGCGTCGACGGCGGGGTGCCGTCGCCGGCGAGCGGCGGCTCCGGGCCGGGACGCGGGACCGGGCTGGGCGCGTGCGGCGGCGTCGCGTCAGGCGCCGGGCTCGGCGGCGGCCCCGGTCGAACGGGCACCTGGCTCGGCGGCTGGCCGAGGCAGCGGTCGGCCGGCGTCGCGACGACGCAGACGTCCAGGCTGTTGGAGGCGATCGCGTCCTCGCGCCCGTCGCCGTCGCGATCCGGCATGCGCGCCTTGATCCGCTGCCAGCCGAGCGCGCGGAACGTGACGACGGCCGTGCCGTCGAGGCCGCTGGTCCCTTCGACGACGGCGTCAGGCGCCGGCTGGCCGTTGGCGTCGACGCCGACGACGACCGCGTCGGGTTGCGGGTCCGCGGTCGCGTCGCCACCGGCGGTCGTGAGCGCGCTGGACCGGACCCGTGCGGCGTAGGGCGCATCGGCGACCGCCGTCGCTGCGCCGTCGAGTCGGAGGAACCGGCGGCCGCTGAACGCGTCGTTGACCCACAGCACCTCGTCGCCGGTCCCGACCTGGAGCTGGCACCCGCCGATCGACGTGAACGACCAGTTGACGAGCGCGCCCCACCACCAGCCCTTGGCGTCGTCCTCGGCTTCGGGGCCCCAGCGGGCGATGAAGTAGTCGTCGTAGCCGGGGTACCACGTCCCGTCGAAGTCCTGGCCGATCGTCGCCATGGCGTCGACGGTCGCGCTCGTCGCCGTCGGGCCGGGCGCCGAGCTGGTGCCGAGGTTGGTCCCGTCGCAGGCGCGCGGCCGGCTGTCGGACGCCGCGCGGATCGAACGCGGCTCGCTCCGCACGACGCGATCGAAGAGCGTGCGCGCGACGCCTTCGACGCGAACATGCACGTCGGCCGGACCGGCGGCGGAGGCGGGTGGCGCGCTCGCAGCGCTCGCCATCGCCGAGATGAGAAGGGCGGCGTGGCGCGCCGCCCGCCCATGAAGCTGCATGGCCGTAAGCCCCTTTCCCCGAGGGCGATCGACGGTTTGGGGATCAGGCGACCGGTCTCCTGGCTTACGAGCGTGTCCCGTCGCGCCTTCCCAGGGCGAACCCCAGTGGCTGTGCGTCCGCACATGCGGCGGGCGTCCTCGATCACAGTGGCGGGCCCGCGCCGGTCTCGCACCGGCTTCCCGGACCGCCCGTCCCGATGTCCGCGGCCGACTGTAGCGCAGCGTCCGGCCGAGCGATGCAGGGTCACGCCACGGCGGACCGCGACCGGCGGTCGCGTCGGCACGAACGTGTTACGATGCCCGCCGCTCACGTCGCACGGGGAACTCCGGTGGGAATCCGGGGCTGTCGCGCAGCGGTGTGGGGGACGACCGGATCGCAGGTCCACTGAGCTCGGCGAGAGCTTGGGAAGGAGATCCGGGAGGTCGAACCCGAGCCCGAAGACCCGGTGAGCGAAGACCCGCCTCGCGTCAAAGGCGGCGACTGCATGCCCGTCCGGGCGTTGCGCGTGCGCCGCCCTGGACAAGGAGCAACCGGACATGCAGCTCAGACCCGAACGCCCGATGGTCACGGCGCCGTGCGGGAATGGACGACGGGTGCACGCGCGGCGGCGCCGCGGCGTCCTCGCGGCGGCGCTCACGACGCTCGCGCTCGCCGGCCTCCCCGGCGTCGCATCCGCCGCGACCGCGGAGCAGATCTCCGCGGGCGTCGCGCGCGCGGTCGCGTACCTCAGGAGCAGGCAAGACGCCGCCACCGGCCGCTTCGTCGGCGCCAACGACGACTGGGCCAACGCCGCGCTCGCCGCCGCGGGCGTCCATCCCGCTGATGTGCGCGCCGCCGCGGACGCCCCCTCCGCGCAGGACCACTACCTCGGCGTCTGGACGGGAGCGAGCTGGCTCGATGCGCCGACGATCCTGCCGGCGACCGACTTCGCGCGCGCGATCCTCAACGCGCGCGCGGCCGGGCTCGACCCGGCCCGCCTGGCGCCGCAGGCGAACCACGTCGCGCAGCTCGCGTCGCTGCACGTCGATGGCTCCTGGGGCGCGAGGGCGCTCGTCAACGGCGCCGTCTTCGGTGGGCTGGCGATGGAGACCGCGCCGGTCCCGGCGTGGGTGACCGCCCAGACGGCCGGCGTCGTCCGGCGCAACCAGCACCGCGACGGCGGCTGGACCTTCCAGGCCGTCGACGGCAGCGCGAGGGCGATCGAGAGCCCGGGCGACGTCGACATGACCGGCGCGGCGCTGGCGCAGCTGTGCCGCAGCGGCGCGGCGCTCGACGATCCCGCCGTCGCCGCCGGCATCGCGTTCCTGGAAGGGAGGATCGACCCCGTCCGCGGCGGCTTCGTCGGGCGCTACGGCCTCAACGCCGACTCGACCGGGTGGGCCGTCCAGGGCCTCAACGCCTGCGGCGTCGACGTCCAGGCGCCCGCGTGGACGGCGCCGTCGGGCAAGACGCCGCTCGACTTCCTCCTCGACGCGCAGCAGCCCGACGGCGGCTTCGCGTACCTGGCGACCGACACGAGGTCCAACTTCTACGCGACGATCGACGCGCTGCTCGCCCTCGCGGGCGCGGCCTTCAGCGCCGACCCGCCGGCGCGGGCCGACCCCGAGGAGCCGAGATGGCGGCCGGCGCCGGCCGTGGCCGACGGCGTCGTCGTGCCGTTCACGCTCGCGATCGACGACGGCCGCGGCGATCGCCGGCTGTGCCGGGTGGACGCGCCGGCCGGCACGTCCGTGACGGAGCTGCTGGCGGCCGCGCGCACGGCCGCGCGGCCGGACGGCTGCGTGACCCAGCTGCGCGTGGAGGACGGCGCGGTGGCGGCGCTCAACGACGCCGAGCCGGCTCCCGGCGGCGCATGGATGGTCAGCCTCGACGGGGCGCCGGAGCAGGTCGCCGGCACGCAGCCGGTGCCGTACGGGACGACCGTCTCGATGCGCTTGGACGCGCCGCTGACCGACTTCGGCGCGCGGGCGGTCGGGACGCTCGGCACGGTGCGCGAGATCGAGCTGCTGGCCGATCGCGCGCCGCTCGCGCCGACCCGGGTCCGCGTGGTCGGCGACCATCGCGACGACGTGCTCGTCAGCGCCGACGACTGCACCGGGACGACGCTCCACGTCGGCGAGACGTGCTCGATCAGGATGCGGTTCGCGCCGAGCGCGGTCGGCGAGCGCACGGCGACGCTCGAGGTGGTCGGGGGCGCCGTCGGTGGCGCCACCGCGCGGTTCGCGCTGCGCGGCACCGGTGCGGAGCCGCCGGCGGTCGAGGGGCCGCCGGGCTCGCCCGGGCAGCCCGGCGCGGACGGGGCGCCCGGCGTTCCCGGCCCGCAGGGGCAGGCGGGTCCCCAGGGCGCGCCGGGGCCGACGGGGCCGCAGGGCGCACCGGGACCGGCGGGGGCGCGTGGGCCTGCGGGGCCGCGCGGGCCGCGGGGTGCGCGCGGCCCGGCCGGGCGCGACGCGCGCGTCACCTGCCGGCGGGTCCGTGCGGCGCACGGCGTGCGGGTCACCTGCCGCGTCGCGCTCCAGCAGGCGCAGGCGCTGCGCGCGCGCCGGACGGGCGCGCGGCTCGTGCGCGCCGGGCGGGCCTACGCGCGTGGCCGCGTCGTGCCGCAGCGGACGCGGGCCGGGAGGCGCCGGGTCGCGCACGCGCGCCTGCGGGCCGCCCGCGCGATCCCGCGCGGCCGCTACGTGCTGCGGATCGCGGTGCGCGGCGGCGTCGCGCAGGTCCCGGTCGTCGTCCGCTGATCTCCGCCGCCGCCCGGATCGGCGGTGCCGCGCGCGCCGCCTATCCGGGACGGCGCCGCGCGAGCAGGCGCTGGACGACGAGCGTCGCGGTGCCGGAGAGGACGAGCGCGGCGACGTTGACGGCGAGCACGCCGAGCGCGCCGACCGCCCGGCCCGGCTCCCACAGGCCGACGCCGACGCCGAGGAAGGCGGAGGCCGGGATCGTCGTGACCGAGATCGCGACGCCGACGGCGGCGCTCGCGCGCGTCTGGAAGGCGAGCACGCCGGCGACCCCGGCGGCGAGCGCGACGAGCACCGTGAACTCGTCGACGGTCGCGAGCGTGCCGAGGCCGTGCTCGGACAGCTCGAAGCCGCGCGGCAGCGCGTCGGCGAGGTCGAGCAGCGCCGTCAGCGCGGCGGCCGCGGCGGTCGCGATCAGCAGGCCGACGAGCAGGGTGAGGGATGCGCGGCGGGCGAGCCGGCCGCTGCGGCCGACGAGCCCGACGCAGATCGCGCACAGCGGCAGGTCCGGGCTGGCCGCCATCGCGCCGATGACGAGGATCGCGTTGCGGTCGATCACGCCGAGCGCGGCGATCACGCCCGCGACCGCCATCAGCGTCCGGTAGCGGCGCACCGGCCGCGCGTGCGCGAGCGCCTCGCCGAGCACCTCGACCCACGCCGGGCCGCGGTCGTCGTCGGCGGCGGGCTGGAGCGCCGGCTCGGGCGCGACGACGTCGAGGTGGGCGAGCACGTAGTCGTCGGGCGCGACGCGCAGGGCGGCGAGCAGCGCCACGACGTCGTCGGCCGCCTCGCGCTCGACGTCGGCGGTCACGACCGCCGGCGCGTCGCCGTCCCGGTGGACGACGAGCCGCCGCACGCCGGCGGTCGCGCGCAGCGCCTGCGCGACGGCGTCGACGCGGTCGGACGGTGCGGAGAGGCGGAGGTGGAGCACGACGACGGGACGCGTCCGAGGGCTGGCGGCATGCTACCGGCGGCCGCGTGGGGCGGAGGACCGTCCCGCGGGCCCCGCCATGCCGACGGCGGGCCCCTGCTCCCATCGGCCGCCCGGCGGCGGCGTACACTCACCAGCGGCGACGCCGGGGTAGCTCAGCTGGTAGAGCAGCCGCCTTGTAAGCGGCAGGTCGTCGGTTCGATCCCGATCCCCGGCTCTGACGCGCGTGCCCGCGGCGCCCCGCCGCCGGCGCCGCGCCGGCCGCCGGCGCCCGCGGCCGGCCGCGCGCGGGCCGCGCCGCGCGCTGTAACGGGCCGATCGGCGTTGTGTACGTAACCCCGATGAGCCCCCACGAGCATCTCCACCGGCGCGCGCGCGAGCGCGGCGTCAACCCGATCCTGTACTGGGTCGTCCGCGCGGTCCTGCAGCCGTTCTTCCACGTGTACTTCCGGCTGTCGCGCGTCGGGCGCGAGCACGTGCCCCAGGAGGGGCCGGTGATCTTCGCGGCCAACCACCGCAGCTTCCTCGACCCGTTCGTGATCGGGACGATGATGCGGCGGCCGATCTACTACGTCGCCAAGAAGGAGCTGTTCGAGAAGCGCTGGCAGGCGTGGCTGCTCAACTCGCTCGGCGCCTTCCCGGTCGACCGCGGCAACGCCGACGCCGACATGATCGAGACCGCGAAGGCGATCCTCGCGCGCGGCGACGCGGTGCTCATCTTCCCCGAGGGGACGCGCGTCCGGCCCGGCCCGCCCGGGAGGGCGAAGCGGGGCGTGGGGCGGCTCGCGCTCGAGACCGGCGTGCCGGTCGTCCCGATCGCCGTGATCGGCACGACCGACGTCCGCAGGGGCTGGCGGATCTACCCGCGCAAGATCCGCATACGCGCCGGCCAGGCGCTCACCTTCCCGCACGTCGAGACCGCCTCGCGCGAGCTCGCGCAGGCCGTCACCGACCGCATCTGGCCGCACGTCATGCTCCAGTGGGAGTGGCTCGGCGGGAGCACGCCGCTGCGGCGCGCCGCGGTCATCGGCGCCGGCTCGTGGGGCACGACGCTCGCGGTCATGCTCGCGCGCGCCGGGCTCGACGTCGACCTCGGCACGCGCACGCGCGAGCAGGCCGAGCGGCTCGCGCGCACTCGCGTCAACGACGCCTACCTGTCCGGCGTCGAGCTGCCCGAGCAGGTGCGGGTCGCGCCCGCCGCCGAGCTCGAGCTCGGCGCCCACGACCTCGTCTGCCTCGCGGTCCCGGCGCGGGCGCTGCCGGCGACGCTCGCCGCGCACGGCGCGCGCGTGCCGGCCCGCGCCGGCGTGCTCGTCGTCTCCAAGGGCGTCGTCCCGCCGCTGGGCACGCTGCCGTCCGCCTACGCCGCCGAGCGGGTGCCGGCGCGCGCGGTCGCGACCCTCGCCGGCCCCTCGCACGCCGCCGACGCGCTCGCCCACGGCGCCTCGGTCGTGCTCGCGACCGTCGACGACGGGTTCGCGAGCGAGCTGGCGGCGGTGCTGCGCCGGGCCGGCTTCGACGTCGAGGTCAGCCGCGACGTCGCCGGCGTCGAGCTGGCCGCCTGCGCGAAGAACGCGGCCGCGCTCGCGGCCGCCGCGGCCGCCGCGACGGCCGGCCCGAACGTCGCCGGGGCGGCGGCCGGCAAGGTCTTCGCCGAGCTCGGCGCGCTCGCGCGCACGCACGGCAGCGAGCCGGCGACGTTCGCCGGCCTCGCCGGCGCGGGCGACCTCGTCGCGACCGTCGTCGCCGACGGCAGCCGCAACCGGCGCGCCGGCGAGCTGCTCGCCCGCGGCGTGCCGGCCGGCGAGATCGCGCACGCGCTCGGGCAGGCGGCCGAGTCGGTCGACAGCGTCCCGCTGCTGGCGGCGATGCTGAGGGAGGCGCGCGTGAGGGCGCCGGCGACGACGGCGCTGGCGGCCCTCGTCGAGGGGCGGATCGACGCCGCCCAGTGGACGGCGGCGATCACGAGGCCCGCGGCCGCGCCGAGACGAGCGAAGGCGGCCTAGCCGGCGGTCTCCGGAGGCGGGATACTGCCGATGCCGTGTCGTCCGACCCCCAGCCCACGTCCAAGGCGGACCTCGACCGCGCGTTCGCGGAGCTGTACCGGACGCACCTGCGCGACGTCTACTCGTACGCGTACTACCGGGTCGGCAACCACCACGACGCCGAGGACCTCACCGAGCAGACGTTCCTGCAGGCGTACCGCCACTACGAGCGGGCGCTGCGCGAGTCCGACGGCCGGCCGCTGCGGCCGTGGCTCATCCGCATCGCGCACAACCTCGCGGCCAACTTCTACCGCGACCGCGCGCGCAAGCCGCAGACCGCGATCGAGGACGCGGCCGTGATCTCGGCGCCGCACACGACCGAGACGCTCGTGGAGGGCCGCGACGAGCTGGAGCGGATCCTCGCCGGCGTCCAGCGCCTGCCCGACGACCGGCGCGAGGCGCTCATCATGCGCTTCGCGCTCGGGATGGACAACCGCGAGATCGCGCGCGCGCTCGGGCGCAGCGACGGCGCCACGAAGGTGCTCCTGCACCGGGCGATCAAGCAGCTGCAGAGGATCGTCGCGCAGCCGCCGCCGCAGCCCGCCGCGCGCCGGGAGGCGACCGCATCGTGAGCACGACGGACTTCGAGGCGCGGCTGAGGGCGGCGCTGGCGCCCGTCGACCCGCCCGAGCACCTGGCCGACCGGCTCGAGCGGACGCTCGTGAACCTGACGGAGCTGGCGGCCGACGAGCTGGAGAGCTGGGAGCTGTCAGCGATGCGCGACCCGCGCAACTGGGCGCGGCCGGCCGCCGCCGCGATCATCGGCGCCGGCGCCGGCGCGGCGCTCGTCGTCCTGCGCGTCCGCAGCCAGCGCCACAAGCGCCGCTCGCAGGCGGCGAACGCGCTCGACCTCGCCGAGCGGACGGTGCGCGACGTCGCCGACGAGGCGCGCAGGCTGCTGAGGCGGCGCTGATCCCGCCGGCGGCGCGCCCCTGCTAGCGTCTCGCGCGCCGATGGCCACGTGCTACCGCCATCCCACGCGCGAGACGGGCGTCGCGTGCTCCAGCTGCGGGCGGCCGATCTGCCCCGACTGCATGACCCCGACCCAGGTCGGCATGCGCTGCCCGGAGTGCGCGCGCGACCGGACGCGGGTCGTGCGCAACCCGAGCGGCGCCCCCTCGGGCCTGTCGGCGACGGCGGTGCTGATCGCCATCAACGTGCTCGTCTTCATCGGCGAGCTGGCGTCCGGCAGCTCGGTCGGCAGCGGCGGGCGCGGCTCGGTCGTGCTCGACGGCGGCCTCTACGGCCCGTGGGTGGCCGACGGCGACTACTGGCGGCTGGTGACGTCCGGCTTCCTGCACTCGGGCGTCCTCCACCTCGCGTTCAACATGTACTTCATCTGGATCCTCGGCGGGATGCTCGAGACCGCGCTCGGCCGGGCGCGCTTCGTCGCGCTCTACTTCACGGCGATGCTGTGCGGCTCGTTCGGCGCCCTGCTGCTGGAGCCCGAGGCGCTGACCGTCGGCGCCTCCGGCGCCGCCTTCGGCCTGCTCGGCGCCGCGATCGTGCTCGCCTACCGCCGCGGCGTCGACCTGTGGGCGTCGGGCCTGCTGCCGATCGCGCTCATCAACTTCGTCTTCACGTTCGTCGTCTCGAACATCTCGGTCGGCGGCCACCTCGGCGGCTTCGTCGGCGGCATGGCCGTCGCCGCCCTGTTCGAGGCCGTCGACCAGGCCCGCCTGCCGCGCTGGTCGGCGCTGGCGGCCAGCGTCGCGCTCGCCGCGCTCGCCGTCGTCGGCAGCCTCCTGCTCGTCGCCGACCTCGCGCCGGCGCCGGTCGCGTTCTGAGGCGGCCGGCCGTCTCGCCAGCCCCGGACGGCGAAGCGCCCGCCCCGGAGGGCGGGCGCTTGCGACACCCGTTCGGTGCTGCGCGCGGCTCAGATCAGAGCGGGCGGCACCTGATGAAGCCCTCGGTCGAGGTGCTCGCGTTGTCCTCGTTGAAGTAGAACGTGCCGGCGATCGGCACCCTGCCGCTCTTCGGGCACGTGCCGGCCTCGATGAAGCCGCGCGTCCTGCCCCTGATCTTGCGCGTGATGCCGACGGTCGCGGTCAGCCAGCGCAGCGCGCCGAACGTGTCCGGCGGGATCAGGTTCTGCAGGCCCTCGGGGACCGGATTGACCATCGTGTAGCCGTACTTGCCGCGGACCCTCTTCAGCGGCGCCTTGAACGCGATGCTGATGAGCGCCGGGTTGGTGAGGTAGATGTGGACGGTGATGCTCCTGCCGCCCGGGCCGTTGAAGAGCGTCACCCTGCCCGGGACGTTCCTGAGCTCGAGGTTCGGCACGTCGCCGAGCAGGCGGCCCTTGCCGATCTGCGAGCCCTTCGGGCAGTCGCGGAAGCTGCGCGTCCGGTTGATGACCTCCGGCGAGCAGGACGGGAACAGATGCCCGTTGACGATCCCGTTCTTCGGGAACTGGAGGACCGCCCTGTTGAGCGTGCCGGGCGTCTCGCCCGGGTTCGGATCGATGCTGAAGACGGTCGTGAGCTTCAGCGGCGTGCCGGGCTTCCCGCGGTCCGGCGTGATCCTGCCGCCTATCCTGGCGGTCGGTTGCAGCACCGCGGCGGCGGGCGGAGCCGCCACGAGCAGGGCCGCGGTCGCGGCCAGCAGCGTACGGGTAGGTCGGATGAGTCGCATCGCCCGACTATAAACAGGACCGTACCGTGCGTCCATCGGCTACCGGGCGCGCGGACATCGCCCCGGCGCGGCCCCCGGTCGGCACCGGCGCGGCCACCCGTCGGCCCGGCGCGGCCACCCGTCGGCGCCGGTGCGGCCCCGCCGCGCGGCGATGCGACGGGGCGGTGCGGCGACCGCGTCGGCCCCGGCGTGCCGGCCGGCGGGCGCCCCCCGGCGCCCGCCGCGCCGACCTCACCGCGTGCAGCGGATCGTCCCGGTCGCCGAGGTCGTGGCGCGGTCCTCGTTGAAGAAGAACGCGCCGGCGACCGGCACCCGGCCGCTGCGCGGGCAGCGCTTGGCCTCGATGTAGCCGCGCGTCCTGCCCCTGACCTTGCGCGTGATGCCGACGGTGGTGGTGAACCTCCGCAGCGCGCCGTAGGAGTCCGGCGCGATCAGCGTCTGCAGGCCCTCCGGCACGTTCGCCGTCAGCACGTAGCCGTACTTGCCGCGCGTCCTGCGCAGCGGCGCGTCGAACGCGATGCTGATGAGCGCGGGGTTCGTGAGGTGGATGTGGACGGTGATGCTGCGGCCGCCCGGCCCGTTGAAGAGCGTGACCGTGCCGGGCACGTTCTCCAGCTCGAGGTTCGGGACGTCGCCGCGCAGCCGGCCCCCGCCGATGCGCGAGCCCTTCGGGCAGTGGCGGAAGCTGCGCGTGCGGTTGATCGTCGCGGCCGAGCAGGAGGGGAAGAGGCGGCCGTTGACGACGCCGTTGGGCGGGAACCTGAGGATCGCCCTGTTGAGGGTGCCCGGGATCTCGCCGGGGCCCGGATCGAGGCGGAAGTCGATCGTGAGCCTGATCGGCCTGCCCGGCCTTGCGTTGGCGGGGGCGATCCTGCCGCCGATCGACGCGGACGGGCTCAGTGCTGCTGCGGGCGCCGCTCCGACCAGCAGCGCGAACGCCGCGGCCGCGAGGGCGCGAATGCGGATGGGAGTCATCCACTGATAGTAAACAGGTCTGTACCAGCCGGGGAGTCCCGACCGACCCGTCGGTCTGCAGCCCGACCGGCGCCGCGATCGCACCGCATCGAACGGCCCGCTCAGATGTTGACCTCGAGCACGGCGCCCGGCGCATCCGGCACCGCATCGGGGTGGAGGACGTGGGCGAGCAGCTCGAGCCCGTCGACGAGCCGCGGCCCCGGGCGCGAGAAGCACGCGGCCGCGTCGACGGCGACGACCCGCGCGGCGCCGACGGCCGCGAGCCGGTCGGCGACGGCGCGCGCCTCCGCGCGGGCCCGCGCGGCGTCGAAGCCGCACGGCATCGCGACGACGACCTCCGGCCTGGCCGCGGCGACCTCCTCCCAGCTGCGCCGCTCCGCGTGCTCCCCCGGCAGGCCGAGCACGTCGAAGCCGCCGGCGTACTCGATCAGCTGCGGCGTCCAGTGGCCGGCGACGTAGACCGGGTCCAGCCACTCGAGCGCCGCCACCCGCACCGGCCTGCGGCCGCGCACCGCGAGCCGCACGCGGTCGATCCGCCGCGCGGCGGCGCCGACGAGGTCGACGCCGGCGTCCCTGCGGCCCGTCGCCTCGGCGAGCGTGCGGATGCCGCCGAGCGCCTCGCCGAGCGTGCGCGGGTCGAGCGGGATCACCCGCGGCTGCGGGTCGAGCCGCTCGGCGATCGCGCGCACCTCCTCGAAGGAGACGGCGCAGACGGCGCACAGCGCCTGCGCGACGATGAGGTCGGGCCGCAGGCTGCGCAGCGCGTCGACGTCGAGCTCGTAGAGCGGCTCGCCCTGCTCGGCGCGGGCGCGCACGGCCGCGTCGAGCTGGCCGGCGGTGAGGTCATCCGGCAGCGTGCTGCGCGTCACCTTCGGCAGCGCGCGCGCCGCGGGCGGGTAGTGGCACTCGTGCGTGACGGCGATCACGTCGGCGCCGAGCCCGAGCGCGAACAGCATCTCGGTTGCGGACGGGACGAGGCTCACGATACGCACAGACGGCTCCTTCGGCTCACGATCACCGAGAGGACGATATGGCACGACTGGACGACGAGCAGATCGCGCGGCAGCTGCGCGGCAGCGACTGGCGGCGCGAGGGCGACGCGCTCGTGCGCGACCTGCGCTTCCCCGACTTCGCCGCCGCCCTGCGGTACGTCAACGCGGTCGCCGCGCTGGCGGAGCAGGCCGACCACCACCCCGACCTGCTCCTGCACAGCTGGAACCGCGTGCGGCTGACGCTCTCGACGCATGCCGAGGGCGGCGTGACGGCGGCCGACGTCGCGCTCGCGCGGCGGATCGACGCGCTCGGCTGAGGCGGCCGGCCGCACCGGGCTGCACGATCGTGCCAAACCCGCTACGTTGCACCCGACACGACCGCGTCACGGCCTGAGGAACCGGCGGTCGTGCGGAGGAGGAGCGTGGTGGGCTCGGTGGGTCCGCCGACGACGCGAAGCCGGCCCGCATCTGCGGGCCGGCTTCGTGCTTCTGGGAGGAGGTGCTGCTGTGAGGTACGTCGCACGGCGAGTATCGGCCGGCGACCTAACACCCCCCTAAGCTGCTGCTGAGAACGTTCTCATGACCGGTAGTCGTGCAGGCCGCGGCCGGTCTTCTTGCCGAGGTGGCCGGCGGCGACGAGCTGCTCGATCGTCGCCGGGACCGGGGCGCCGATCGCCTCGCCGATCGCCTTCGAGACGTCGAGGCCGACGTAGTCGAGCAGCGCGAGCGGGCCCATCGGGTGGCCGGCGCCGAGCTGCATGCACCGGTCGATCGCCTCCGGCGCGAGCCTCGTCTGCTCCATCAGCTCGACGGCGCTGAAGAGGAACGGGAACAGCAGCCGGTTGACGACGAAGCCGGCGATGTCGGGCACCTCGACCGCCGTCTTGCCGAGCGCGGCGCAGAGCGCGCGCGCCCGCTCGCGCACGTCGTCGCCGGCCTGCGGCGCGTAGGCGAGCTCGATCAGCGCCATCTTCGGCACCGGGTTGAAGACGTGCAGCCCGACGAAGCGGTCCGGCCGGCCGCTGGCGCCGGCCAGCCGCTCGACCGACAGCGAGGAGGTCGTCGTCGCCAGGACGGCGTCCTCGCGGCTGAGCCGGCCGAGCTGGGCGAGCACGTCGCCCTTGACGTCGTAGTCCTCGGCGACCGCCTCGACGAGGAACGTCGCGTCGGCGAGCTCGCCGAGGTCGCCGACGATCGTCACGCGGTCGGCGATCGGCTCCTCGCTCAGCTTGGCGCACCACTTCGCGACCGCGCCGCGCGCCCGCTCCGCCGAGGCGGGCGAGCGGGCCCACAGCCGCACCTCGCCGTGCTGCGCCGCCGTCGCCGCCAACCCGCACGCGATCGCACCCGAACCCGCGATCCCCAGCCGTTCCTCCACGCGTTGCTCCTTGCTTCGAGTCGCAGTCGGCGGACACAGTACGAGGTCGACGGCGCGCGACGTCGCACTTCCTGAACGCGGTCGTCCATCTGCGGTGCGGGGCTGGCGCGTCTGCCGTCCGTCGAAGCCGGTCGCGAACGGTCAAGACGGGCGCGCTCACGCCGATCTCCCCGGGCGTGAGGATGCATCCGGGACGAGGGCGCGCGGGCGCCGTGATCCGCGCGGCGGCGCCGTTCGCCGTGGGCGCCGCGCTCGCGCTCATGCTCGTGCCGCTGACGGCGCTGCGCGCGAACATGGCGTCGTGGGCGGCGGTGCTGCTGCTCGTCGCGCTCGCGGTCGGGATCGGCTTCGCCGGCCGGTGGGTCCTCGGCCACGTGCGCGCCGGCCAGGACGCGCTCGCGCACGCCCAGGAGCAGTTCCGCACCGCCTTCGAGGACGCCCCGATCGGGATCGGCATCTTCGACATGGACGGCCGCTTCACGCACGTCAACCGCGCGCTGGCGGCGATGATCGGCCGCTCTCGCCACACGCTCGTCGGCGCCTCCGTGCTCGACTTCGTCGTGCCCGAGGAGCGCACGAGCACGCTGCGGGCGTTCCGCGCGATGCTGTCGGGCGCGAACGCGACCGAGCACGCCGAGCGGCGGCTCAGGCGCGCCGACGGCCGCGAGCTGTGGTGCTCGCTGCGCGCCTCGGTCGTGCGCGACGCCGCCGGCGAGCCGCTCCACTTCATCGTCCAGGTGGAGGACGTCAGCGAGCAGCGGCGCGCCGCCGAGGCGCTCGCCGAGGCCGAGGAGCGGTTCCGGCTCGCGTTCGAGGGCGCGCCGATCGGGATCGCGCTCGCCGACCTCGACGGCCGGTTCCTGCGCGTCAACGGCGCGCTGTGCGAGATCACCGGCTACAGCGCCGCCGAGCTGCTGGCCGCCAACGCCGACCTGCTGGGCCACAGCGACGCCGCCGACGAGGAGGAGGCGCTGATGGACCGGCTCATGCGCGGCGAGATCCGCTCCTACCGGCTCGAGCGCCGCATCGTCCACGCGACCGGCCGCAGCGTCTGGGTCAGCCTGAGCGTCTCGCTCGTGCACGACAGCTCCGGCGTGCCCCGCTACTGCATCAAGCAGCTGGAGGACATCTCCGACCGCAAGCGCTTCGAGGGCCAGCTCGCCTACCTCGCCGACCACGACGCGCTCACCGGCCTCTACAACCGCCGCGCGTTCCAGCGCGAGCTGCACCAGCGGGCGACCGTCGAGGGCTGCTCGGGCGCGGTCGTGATCGTCGACCTCGATCACTTCAAGGACATCAACGACACGCTCGGCCACGCCGCCGGCGACGAGGTGATCGTCCGCGTCGCGAGGATCCTCCAGAGGCGGCTGCGCAAGACCGACGTGCTCGGCCGCCTCGGCGGCGACGAGTTCGCGATGCTGCTCGTCGGCGCCGAGCGGGAGGAGGCCGAGCTCGTGATCGCCGAGCTGCTGCACGTGATCCGCGAGCAGTCGGTGATCGTCGACGACGGCCACCCGATCGGGCTGACGGCGAGCGCCGGCATCGCCCTCTTCGACGCCGACACGACGCTCAGCGGCGAGGAGCTGCTCGTCAGCGCCGACATCGCGATGTACGACGCCAAGGAGCGCGGCCGCGACCGCTACGGGATCTCCGTCGAGACCGAGCGCCGCCAGGCGCAGATGACCGAGCGGATGGCGTGGTCGCAGCGGATGCGCGACGCGCTCGAGAACGACCGCTTCGTCCTCTACCAGCAGCCGATCGTCGACCTGCGCACCGGCGAGCCGAAGTGCCACGAGCTGCTGCTGCGCATGCACGGCGACGGCGGCGAGCTGATCCCGCCCGCCGCGTTCCTGCCGATCGCCGAGCGGTCCGGGCTGATCGCCGAGATCGACCGCTGGGTCACGCGCCAGGCGATCGGCACGATCGCCGCCCAGCGCGAGGCGGGCCGCTCGCTGCGGCTGGCCGTCAACCTCTCCGGCGTGTCGGTCTCCGACCCGGCGCTGCTGGAGCTGATCGAGCACGACCTGCAGGCGATGCGACCGCCGCCGGGGAGCCTCGTGTTCGAGGTGACCGAGACGGCGGCGATCGTCAATCTCGACTGCGCGCGCGCGTTCGCGGCGACGCTCGAGGAGCTCGGCTGCGAGCTCGCGCTCGACGACTTCGGCGCCGGCTTCGGCTCCTTCTACTACCTCAAGCGGCTGCCGTTCGACTACCTGAAGATCGACGGCGACTTCATCCGCCACCTGACGACGAGCCAGGAGGACCAGCTCGTCGTGCGGGCGATCGTCGAGATCGCCCGCGGGCTGGGCAAGCGGACCGTCGCGGAGTTCGTCGGCGACGAGCCGACGCTCGTGCTGCTGCGCGAGCTCGGCGTCGACGACGGCCAGGGCTTCTACCTCGGCAGGCCGGCCGCGCTCGCCGAGCTGCTCGTGCCGCGCCGCCAGGGCGACGGGGACGCCGAGCCGGACGCGTCCGCCGTCCAGGCCTGAGCGCCGCCGGCCGGCAGCTCGAGCACGGCGGCGGCGGCGCGGCAGGCGCGCACGCGCCGCGGCGGCACGGCCGCGTCGACCCGCACGACGCGGCCGTCGCGGTCGAGCCAGACGAGATCGAGCGCGCAGCGCATCCCGAACGTGTGGACCGAGCGGGTGCGCGGCAGCAGCAGGCCCGCGCCGGCGACCGCCTCGGCCGGCAGCAGCGCGAGGCCGAGCAGCCGCGCCCGCGCCGTCGTCGCGCAGCGGACGTCGAGCGCCCCGACGCGCGGCAGGCGGGGGAGGCGGGCGAGACGGGCGGGCGGCGCCGGCACGCCGGCCGGAGGCGCGCCGGCGCCGCCG
>ERZ777003.3011-NODE-3011-length-17484-cov-7.900798_pt1 | contig 17484 bp, 20 predicted proteins | sample MGYA00374956_ERZ777003 | MGnify/ENA primary metagenome ERZ777003 (study PRJEB29302, sample SAMN06268252) | bioreactor metagenome | isolation source: Joint BioEnergy Institute, California, USA | place: USA:Joint BioEnergy Institute, California, USA | collected... | reverse complement strand
AGCCCGGCTGGATGCGCTCACCAACCTCACCAGCCTCGCCACCCTGCACGTCAGCGGATCAACCAACTCGCCTTAGGTGAGATGCTTTCCACCAAGTACGAAACACCGGTTCCGGTGATAGCGCTTGTCTGGCCTGTGCATCGTGCCAGGAGCGGTCAAGACCGGGTGCTGGTACAGCACGTGTACCGGACCGAAACCGGTCGCGTGGCGTTCTCCCCTGAGGAAGAGATCCCACTACAGCCGGGAACCTCCCAGCCGCAAGTGGTAGACGGAATCGTCAACTACATCACGTCCCTAACGATGCGGACGGCGGCCGGGGTCGGCTGAGGGCATCGAAACATACAACGCGCCTGTTGCTGGGGACAGGCGCGTTGCCTCATGCATGACCCCGTTGGTGACCAGCCGCCGGATCAAACCATCAAGAAAGGGCGGCCCCACCGAAAGGTGGAGGCCGCCCTGTTTCGGTTCCGTCAGCCGGCCAGGCCGGCGCGGACCAGGAACGCAGCCATCTGGCCACGGGTGACAAAGTCATCCGGGCAGAAACGCGTGTTCCCCTGATCGGGGTTGCATCCTCTGGTGATCCCGGCTTCGGCTAGTGCTGCAATGTCGGCGGCGAAAGTGTGACCTTTCGTGTCCGCAAACGACACCGAACCCGGATCGAGCTTGAGGGCACGAACCAGGAACGCAGCCATCTGGCCACGGGTCACCGGATCGTCGGGGCAGAAGAGAGTGTTCTCAGGTGGGTTGCAGCCCTTCGTGATCCCGGCGTCCGCAAGAGCTGCGATCTCGCCGAAGAAAACGTGGGCCGACGTGTCCGAGAAACCCTGCTTGCCGCGCTTCAAGCCCAGAGAACGGGTCAGGAACGCCGCCATCTCGCCGCGGGTGACATAGTCGTCCGGACAGAAACGCCCGTTCCCACAACCACGGGTGATCCCAGCCTCCGCCAGACGAGCAATGTCGCCGTCGAAGACGTGGCCGACCGTGTCGGAGAACGACCCGCTCACCGTCTGGTTGGCCTTGGAGCCGGAACCTTCGCCGGTGGATCCCTTCGAAGGGGAAACGGTGTTGGAGGAGGTTGGCTTGGCTTTGGAGGTCGACTCATCCAACGGATAGTCCACCCACCAGGCAGGCCGGTCCTTCACCAGAAACAGCGAATCCGCCGTGTTCCAGTACGGCTCACCGTTGGAGGCGACCATGGGGCGGGACGGATGAAAGTAGTCGTCACCGTTGCAGTCGAACAGCCGCTTCATGATCTCTTGGGCGCAAACAGGGTTCTTGTTCGCTTCGGAGGAGACACACATGCGGTCCCATCCATCCGAGCAGTGCGCGTTGTCGAAATGAGGAGCGGGCGTTGGCACACCACCGAAGGTGTGCATCAGCTCGTGCGCCTCAGTCGACCGCAGACTGCCCCAGCACTCCTTGTACACGACCGCCAGGCGAACACCATGGTTCGACTCGTTCGTGTAAGGATCCGGGTCGGCGTCATAGGGATGCTCCCCATGGCCGCAGGCACCCCGGTAGCTGGTGTCCACCCACGCAAGGATCTTGCGTGGCGGGTCCACGTGGTAGCCGAGCTTGGGGTCGAACACCTGCTTGACGCCAACCGCATCGACGATGGTCTGGCGGAACAGCTTCCAATCGCCCGTAGGGTTACCCTTCTTGAGCTTCCCCCACTGCCGGAATGGCTTCGACGGGACGACCACCTTGCGGATGATCGGCTCGCAACGGCCCGGAGAAACCTCCTTCTGGTCCCAGCGGACAGCCCGGAAAGTCGACGGATCATGGATTCGCGCCGAATCGGCGAAGATCCGATCCACCCACGCGGCGGTCACCAGCATGTCCTGGCGGGGGACGGCGGCGTTGGGGTTGTCTGTGACGAAGACGAACTCGACACGCGGTGTCATCGGATCGTCCAGGTCGTCGAGACAGACGACACGCGGATCTTTGGAAACCTTCACCCATGCTTCGTCGGTGGCTGCAAGCTCCAAATCCTGGGGCATCGGATCGTCACCAGAGACACCCGCCGCAACGTCAGTGTGCGCAGAGGCGGGAGTGGTCAGAACCGAGAGGATGGCCAGCGCCGAGAAGACGACACCGACGATTCGACCCACAAGGGGCCCATATTCAGTTGTGACAGACTGAGTTGTATTCCTTTTGAACATGCCCCGGACCGTCGGGGCATGGGCGGTGAGGGGAAGAGCGCTTCTCGCCCGGTGAAGGGGAACGGCAGGCGAGGGCGCGGAAGCTATTGCCTAGAACACAGAGAAGCCTAAGCCTAACGTCCAACGTCTCGGCCTCACCAGAGGGCCGGGACCAATTGCCCGCACAGAAAGGGACCCCGACCTCATCGCGGCACCCGACTGTAAGGCCACTGTTAACCCCATCAAGGGCGCGGCGCTATGTCTGCCCCGAATCGAGAAGTGACGCCGCCCACCCGCATCAGGCAGGGTAGAGCGGAACGCCACTCGACTACCCACAAAGGGCAGAAAGCGACAGAACCACCGAACATGACCAGCGAACCTCTCAGACCCCAACGACCCACCCATCACACCGCCCGCAAGCGCTATGCACAGATCCTCGCCGCCCTGGCAGCAGTGGGGCTGTTCATAGCAGCTCACGCAGCCGGATTGGGCGGGATGCAGAGCGCCGAACTCGGCGCAGATGTCGACATCGTCCAATCCTGCGACACAGACGGGTTGGATGTGCGGGTCCACCCTGTGTTCGACGGCCAGCAGATGGTCACCACCCAAGTCAGCGTCGACGGCATCGCCGCCGCCTGTGTCGGCCAGGACCTCACCATCTCCCTGTCGGACGGGGCGGGGATAGCCACCTCCGGTGCTGCGACCATCACCGGCACACCGGTCACCGTCACTCTGGATGCCCCGATCGCGGTCGAGTCGATAGAGAACGTCGCCGCAGTGATAACCGGCTGAACAGACCGGGCTCTTCCACAGGGCTCCCCCCAACGGCGACCTTTCGACCCCTCTTCACTCCGTTGCTTTGGCCTGCGGCACGGGGGTGCATGGACACGTCGGGGAGATGCGGGTCAGGAGACGACCGACAGGACGACACGTCCCACAATCACCGCCAGCGTCGCCATGGCAGCGAAGAACGCTACAACGCCGGCCAGGAGGGCCGCAGTGTCGAAGAGAGAAGCCAGCACACAGGACGACGCTTCCGCAGCAGAGATCTCAAGACGGCGCGCCACAGCCTCAGGGGAATCGTCCAAACCGGAAGGGGAAGCCGGCGGCCACAGCGGATGGGAAGAATGCTCCACATGGCAGACCCGCAGATGAACGCGGCCTGCGACCACCAGCAACACGAACGCCAATGCCGAATACACAAACACAGGGGAGAGAGCATCCAGGAGGGCGGACATGATCGCCACAGTGCGGCACCCACCCCGAAACGCAGGGAAGCGGCGATCCTGCTATAAGTCGAGTTGGGTGGGGCTGCCCGGAGATCAGCTGGCGGAGCGGAGGTCGGGACAGAGCTTTCTGAGACCGGCTTCGACCCCCTTCAGCGTCGAACCGGGCCAACCAGATCGCCGGGCAGAAACCCGGGGTGGGCGTAGATGCGATCCCCAAACCCGCCGGCACGGCGAACAACGAAGCCGGTCAGCCGATGCCTCTTCGGGTTCAGCGACCAGCGGCGGCGCAATGATCGAAGAACTCCGACGGCTCCGCAACAACAGGGGGAGACCGCCTGCACAGATGAACAGCCGGGACCGAAAACTCTGAGCCAAGCCGTCGACTTCGGATGCTGACACGGACAGCAGGTCTGTGCACACGGGCGAACGTCAGTCGACAGACTCGAGGTGGCCGTCCGACAAATCGGAGAACAACTCTGCGGCAGAGTCGTCCAGAAACACCACAGACGCTTTTCCAGCCATGCCTGCCCGTCCAGGCGCCACCACATTCGACACCAGGGCAGGGTCCACCCGCAGCACCGAGGCTGCCAGCACAAGCAGCTCATCCGGGGCAAACGAAGTGGAGAAATGCGGGCGTGCCGCCGACAGCAGACCCGGCAGCCGAAGCGGCCCCTCGGCACGCAGCTGCGCTTGGGCGGCACGCAGCATCAACCCCCCATGGAAAGCCCGGTCGAAATCCCCACGCGGCAGCGACTTACGAACCCGCGCCAACGCCAACGCGTCCTTCGGCCCCAGTGTTTGCAGCCCCTTTTTCAGGTTCGCTTTGGCGGATGGGTCCACCAGGTCGCGGGGCACGTCGATGCGCAGCCCACCCAACACGTCGATGAGCCCTTCGAACCCTTTGAATCCGGTGAGCAGATAACCGTCGAAGTCGAGGCCGGACACCGACTCGAACGTCTCCATCATCAGCTTCGTTCCCCCATACACCAAAGCTGCGTTGATGCGGCTCTTCCCGTGGGCGGGGATCTCCACCCACGAGTCGCGGGGCACCGACACGATGCCGGCGGGCCCGTCTTCGGCGATGACGACGAAATGGATCGAATCGGTGCGGGTCTCGTCGCGGCGCTCATGCGGGCGGGCATCGGAGCCGACCACCGCCACCGTCTTCGGATACTCACCGAGATGGGCGCCCACACCCAGAGAGGGCCACCAGCCTCCCACCACCCGCCATTCGGGGTCCGCCACCGCCAACGTCACGTCGTCGGCGGCTTCCACAACCGCCAACGTCACATCTGGGCCGAAGCTGCCGACCGCAGCGGTCGCGGAAGCGGGAGGCTGCTGGGGGAGGGCGGCAGCCAGATCAGCGGCCAGCCCGTCCGGCATAGGCGGAGGTGGAGCCCCAAAAGGGGTGCGGTACAGGCCGGCTATGAGTTCTGCCAGCTCCGGAGGGGCACCATCGACCGTGACCGAAGGCAGCGTCGTGGTCGACGTGGGCGGCAAAGATGGGGCGACTATCACCCGCGGGCGGGAGGTGGAAGTCGAAGGCACCGTCGGCGCAGGCACCGAAGTCTCCACAGGTGGGGCGGTGCGAGAACACGCTGCCGCCAGCACTGCGAGCGCAACCACAAACCCAGAGCGAAGGAGGCGCATATTCGGGATGGTTCCCCGCCTGCGAAGGCGACGCCCGGAACGTCAGGCCGCAGAGTGGCGGCCCGCCAAGTCAGCGAAGAAATCCGCCACATCGGAGAACACATGCGTCCACGAAAACCCCTCCAACCCGGCCAGCAGAGCAGGGCCGTACCGGGCGGTGGACAGCCTGGGATCCAGCACCGCGATCACCCCGTAATCGTCGGCGGTGCGCAGAAGCCGGCCCGCGCCCTGGGCGAGAAGGATCGCGGCGCGGGGAAGCGACGTCGCCGAGAACGGGTCCTGGTTGCGGGCCGAAGCCACCTTGCCTCGTGCCACCCACAGCGGATCGTCGGGGCGGGGGAAAGGGATCTTGTCCAACACCACCAGCTCCAAAGACCGCCCAGGAACGTCAAACCCCTCCCAGAAACCCATGGTGGCGACCAGCACCGACGTCTCGTCGTGGCGAAACGCCTCCGCCAAGGCCGGTTTCGCCATGTCGCCTTGGGTGAACACGTCCCAACGGCCCTTGGCGGCGGCGCGCAGCGCCTCCGAATAGGCGTTGGTCGCCACCCAAGACGTGGTCAGAACCAGCGCCCGTCCTCCGGCTGCCTCCACCAGAGCCACCACCCGCTCTGCGGCGGCGGGGACGAAATCCTGCGAGTTCGGCTGGGGAAGATCCTGAGGCAGGTACAGCAGCCCCTGACGTCCCAGGTCGAACGGCGAGGGAAGCGCAAGCGTGTCCGTGTCGGGGGTGTCGGCACCCAAAGCGTCGAGGATCGGGGTGAACGAGTCGGCCAGCCGCAGCGTCGCCGACGTGAAAATGGCGGTGCGGCGAGACAGCACAGATTCGGCGAACAGCTCATCGACACGCACCGGCACTGTCACCAGCGCCAGATGGTCTTCTGTGTCGTGGCGCCACTGAAACCAGCCGCCCGGCGGGTTCAGCGCTGTGGCCACCGCCGAACCCACCGACACCAGGGCCGCCATGTTCGCCTGATGGCGTGAAGCGGCCGCCGGGTCGGCGGGGGTCGGCTCGGAGGCGGCGAGCGCATACAGGCGGCGCAGAAACCCCAATGTGGCGGTGAGCGCCTCGGTCAGGTCGTCGGGGCGGTTCACCAGCAGGCGACCTGTGGGGACCGCTTCGATGGCGGCTTGCAGATTGTCGATCACCTCGAACGCTGCAGCTTCCATCCGGGCGCGGGTGATCTCGGGAAGGCCGGAGACGATGCGGCGCACCAGCCCCGACATCCAGCGGGGATGGACGGACACCGCCAACGCGTCCGACAGCGAGTCGGCCAGCGAATGCGCCTCGTCGAAGATGGCGACATCGTGGGCGGGACCCGAATCGGAAGCGACCCACGCCCCGTAGAGGGCATGGTTGGTGACCACCACCCGGGTGGACGGCTGATCCGCCAAAGCGAGAGCCTGCATGGCGGGGCAGCGGGCGGCGAACGGGCATTCACGTCCCGCACATTCCGCCGCCGAGATCGACACTTTCGCCCAGGTCTCATCCGGCACCGCCTGGGGAAGGTCGTCGCGGGTGTGGCAGCCTTCCGCGAGCCACCGTTCGAAATCGGCCGGGGAAACGTTCGGGTCCGGCCAGGAGGACAGGTCGGCTTCCGCTTCGGCGAGGCGGACCTGACAGATGTAGTTGGAGCGGCCCTTCACCACCACCGCCAACGTCACATCAGGGTCGGCGGGGTCGTCGAAAGAGTCGTCTTCGGCGGACAGTGCGGCGAGGGCCTTCTCGATAGCCACCAGGTCGCGGCCCACCAGCTGATCTTGGAGGTTCTTGGTGGCGGTCGCCACCACCGCCTTCTTGCCCGACGCCAACACGCCAGCCAGGTAGGCGATGGTCTTGCCGGTGCCGGTGGGAGCCTCGACGAACAGATGCCTGCCTGACGACAAAGCGTCGGCTACCGCCTCGGTCATCTCCACCTGGGAGGGACGCACCTCCCCGCCCAAAGCTTCCGTGGCGGCGTCAAGGACGGTGAGCGCACGGGAACGCAGCTCCTCGGCAGAGAAGGCGCGGGTCCGGGGTTCGGCGGGGGTGCTCATCACATCCAACTGTGGGCGCCGGCCCGCTGCGCGACAGCCGAGAAAGAGGGGGGAGCGGGGCTCGCTGCGGAAGGGGCGCCGAAAAATGCCACAGCCCCGCTTCCTGCGGGGCTGTGTGGGTTTCGGAAAAGCCGGGGTCAAAGGTTCGCCGGGTACTTGGTGTGGAACCACTCACCGAGGCCGAGCTCAAAACTCCGGCCGCGCCGCAGCTTCACCGACCGGAGGCAGAGAAGCTCGTCGAGTTCGAACACGAAGCTGGCGGCCTGCGTCAACATCGACATCTGTGGGGCGGGGGAGTGCTGCAGCACCAGGCTGTAGCCGTCCCGGTTCCTGAGCCTCATCCTGTTGATGTGACGGGCAGCTTCGGACCGGCGCCAACCGTCAGGCACGACGAAAACCTCGGCGGCCCGTTCGACAAGGGGGAACCACTCGCCGAACAGCACCTGCGTCGCCTCCGAGGTGCGGTACACCACCAAGACGACTTCGCCGGGGCGGACATTCCGTTCCACCCAGCCGGCGAGACGCTCACCTTCACCACGCTTGTCCCGATCCCGGATTTCTGCGCGGGAGCGCTCAAACATCGCTTGGACATCCATGTGCGCAACTGTCTCCGCCGCCGCCCCAACACCAAGGAGCTGGCCGAAGCCCCGGTGGGCGTTCAGGAAACGAAGACGTTCCGCAGGCAACGGAGCAGGCGCATACCCCGAACACCACAGGAAAGGGAAGAGGAGGGGTCTGGAAGCGGTGGGAGAAGAGAAGCTCAGTCGTCCAGCGAGTAGGCGCCGTCGTCGTCGCCGGGACGGGCGACCAGCATCGCCGCCCACGACCCGATCGCCAACACCGCCAGCGTCACCACCACATAGACGACACCTTCGATGATCACCAGCTGATGATGCGCCCAAGCGGCGAAGGCGCCGAACAGAAGCGCCACCAGAATCAGCTTCGAGATGTGAGCGGCAGACGGGTACCGGTCGTCGAGGTTCACGGCGGCGAGGGATCCCAGCAGCGCCAACATCAGAAGACCCGCAGTCGCACCCAAACCGAGAGAAGACACACCCAGGGAATCCAGGTACCCCAAGTAGGCAACCGCCACAGCCGAAGCGGACCCCCACAGTCCCACCTGCCGGTACAGCAGAGTGGCGGCGACCAGAGCAACGGGGGGCAGCGCGGCCAGCCACACAGCACCTGCGGTCCGGAACGCGGGGAGGGCCGCCAGCGCGGACGCCACCAACGCCACCACAACAGCGAGGTGGATCCGGCGGAAAGAGAAACCCTCGGGAAGCAAAGCCATGACCCTCACAGTGCCGCCGCAACGGCAGAGAGCAGTCAGCCCACCCGCGACCAGTGGAAGGCCCAAGCGGCGAGCCCGTAGGCGCGGCGACAGAAACGACGGGCGCCGTCAGGGGGATGGGGCGGGTGGTGCTACGAGAGCGATGGCATCCAGATAGAACCCGAGCGGGGTGAAATGCGAAACCAAATCAGCGTTGCGTCGTGACACTTCCGAGAACAAGGTGAAGACGCTGCCGCACAGCTCTGCCAGCGTCTGATGGGGGAACCCTTCGAGGTGGGTCTGCGCCCACCCCCGCGCTTCCCGGCCGAAAACCGGCTCCGACATCGTCGAGAACGGATCTTCCGGCGCGGCGGCGAACACGGCGTCCTCAGGCCAAGAATGGGCGGTTGCCAGAGCCGTAAGCACAGCCACAGCGGCGTAGGCGCACAGCAGTCCATAGTCGTCGGTGGCCGAGCAGGAAAGGGCCTCGGAGAGCAGCTTCACACCGGTGTCGAGATCCACAGGGCGCGGATCGTCGAAAGCGCCGGCGTTGAACCGCCACGACCAGTCAGCTGCCGTGTCATTCGAGAAAGGACCCGGGCCCCAGACACCCATCCGCAACTCCTTTCGTGACCTACGCGGTGTGAACGAACAGTGGGGCCTTGAAACCTGGGCCAGTCTAATGCCGCACCGCGGCACACCCCCCACAGTGGAGAAACAAAGCAAAGCCAACCCCACAGGCAGCACCATGTCAGACAGAACAAACACAGCCCGGACCGAAAACCGCGACCGGGGGTGGCCGGAGCGCCGCAGCGGGGTGCGGCGGGTCCGCCGCCAGCGGGTACGGGAGACCTTGGTCTACGAGAAGCCGCGCTGTGCCGGATGCGGCGAAGAGCTGGTCCCGGTCAGCGACAGCATCGTCGGCGAAGACGGCACATGGGACGCGCTGTGGGCCAAAGGAGGGATGGTGGTCGCCTTCCGCGGAGGGTATGGGATGGCGGTCGACCCGATCGACGAAGTCGACAACGACGGGCTGACTGCGGTGCTGTGTGGCAGCTGCGTCGACGAGATGCGCGACAAACTCGACTGGGTGCGCCGAATCCTCGACCCCTACCTCGAACGGCCCCACAACTGACAAGCCCTGGGGGCCGACGGGTGTCAACCCGCCAAACCGGCCCGCACCAGGAACGCCGCCATCTGCCCTCGGGTCACGTAATCGTTGGGGCAGAACCGATCGTTCCGGGGCGGGTTGCAGCCCTTCGTGATCCCCGCATCAGCCAAAGCGGCGACGTCAGCGGCGAAGATGTGGCCGGCGGTATCCGCGAACCGGGCGTTGCCTTTCGGCAGACCCAAAGCGCGGGTGAGGAACGCAGCCATCTGCCCGCGGGTCACCGGCTCGTCGGGACAGAAACGGTCATTGCGGGGCGGGTTGCATCCTTTGGTGATCCCCGCTTCGGCTAGTGCTGCAATGTCCGCTGAGAACACGTGGCTGGCGGTGTCTTTGAACGACGCCGCACCCTTAGACAACCCGAGGGCCCTCACCAGGAACGCCGCCATCTGCCCGCGGGTCACCGGCTCGTCAGGGCAGAACCGGTCGTTTCGGGGCGGGTTGCATCCTCTCGTGACCCCGGAGGCTGCCAGGGCGGCGATGTCGTCGGCGAAGACGCTGCCGCCGATGTCGGTGAACGAGACCGTCACGACCGTCGTCCCGCCACCGTTGCCTCCGGAACCGCCGTCGGAGTTGCCCTTCTTCCCACCGCCGGAGCCTTTGCCGCCACCAGACCCTTTGCCGCCGCCCGTGCTGCCAGTGGAGCTGTCGTCGCCGCTGCCCCACGGGTCGTAGTAGTCGTCCCAGTTCTCCGGCGCGCCCGGCACCCACAGGAAGGGGCTGTCGTACGTGTTCCAGTGGGTCGCCAGGAATGATCCGGGGCGGGGCTTCGAGTTGAAGTAGTCGTCGCCGTTGCAGTCCGCCAGCCAGTGCCATTCGGGCGGACACACCTCATGGACCCTGTCGTCGTAGTAGGGCGGGTAGCACATGATGTCCCACTGGTCGACGCAGTGATTCCCCCACATCACATTCGGGGCGTCGTCGGACACCGCACCCAAGTTGTGCAGCACTTCATGTGCGGGGGCTTGGGTATCCCAGCAGGGGAGAGCGATCCACGCATACCCGGGCCCGTACTGGCCGCTGCCGTATGTCCCCATGCCGCAGTCGTCCTCCCAGACGTCGGTGTCCATCCACATCAGGTAGATGCGGTCCTCACGGTTAAAGCCGTGCTCCTTCAACCAGTCGACCGTGTCGAACGGCCCACCCCGCAGCACCTTTGGGGGCATGGCGACACGGTTGATCGTCGGGCGGCAGCTGCTGTCGTGCACAAACCGGGCGGTCTTTGTCGGCCCGCCGTGGCGGCGAGACGACTCCTCGAAAATCGACGCCACCCTGGCGCCGTACCGGCGCAGCTCGCTGGCGGGTGTAGGCCGGACGTCGGTGGTGGACACCACATGCAGCATCTGGATCCGCGGGCCGATCTTCCCGTCGGTGAAACAAACCACCTTCTCGCGGGTGGCGTCCATCCAGACGGGAAGCTTGGTCGCCTCTTCCAGCCCGTTCCAGTACCAGTCGAAATCGTCGGCGTCAGCCAGAGACAGCTCCCCAGACGAAACGTCGACAAGCGTCGGAGGCGCAGAAGACGCGGCCGCCGGCGAAGCCGACACCAGCAACACCACACCTACCGCCAGCAGCGACATGAGACGATTAATCGGAGACATCAGACGGTTAATCGGAGACATCAGACGGTTAATCGGAAAAGAACGCATAGCCCTTAAGGTGCGCGGCAGCCGAGCCGCTTTCAGTCGGATCTGCGTAAAGAAAAAGGGCGGCGGACAGAACAGTCAGCCGGCATCGGCCTCTTCGGCGACCTCCTCGGCCAGCTCGGCTTTGAAGCCGCGGGCAGCGAAGAACAGCAGCACCGTCAAAGCGACGAACCCGCAGCCGGCCATGAACGGGATCGACACGAACCCCCAAGTCATCACATAAGCCGCCGAACACGGATTGTTCGGGTCGCAGAACGTGCCGGTCGACAATGCTGGGATCCGCTGCAGCAGATAGTGGTAGATCGACACGCAAAGACCCAGCGTCGCCATCACCGCCCCCATCAGCGACACAACCCGCTTGACGTGAAGCTTCGGAAGCTGCTTGGCGGCCCACAAGGCCGGCACCAGCGGATAAGCGAAGCCGCGCTGCACCCAGCAGAGCACACACGGCAAGAACATCGCCACCTCCGAGTAGAACAGCGACCCGCCCATCATCACCGACGCCACAACCGCCGCCAACATGAGCAGCACGTCCGCGGTGAACGACTCCCGAAGGCGCCTCGAGACCAGCAGCGCCGCAGCGGAGCCGACAGCCACCATCGCCAAAATCGGAAAGAACTGGTTCGCGATCAAAGTGAGAGTCGTGCGCATACCCGACACGGTGCCACCGCACGACAGGCGCGGCAGTAGCCGAACCGGCCCAAACCCACCGCACAGACCCAACACCACAACACAGACGCATAGACGCAACCTCCACAGAAATCCTCCAATTTGTCACCCCGGTTCGGTACGGTCTTGAGCTGGCAACAAAGGAAAGGAAAGGGAGGCTATGCGCAAACGCATCACAGCCATGCTCGCCGCCGCGGCACTCGTAGGCACCGCAAGCGTCGCCTACGCGGCACACCAATTCACAGACGTGCCCGACAGCCACGTCTTCGGCGACGACATCGCCTGGCTCAAAGAAACCGGCGTGACGCGGGGCTGCAACCCGCCGGACAACACCCGGTTCTGTCCCGACGACTACGTCACCCGCGGGCAGATGGCGGCGTTTCTGCACCGCTTCGCTGAACACATCGGCGTCGGCACAGGCGAACCCGGAGCTCCCGGCGCTCCAGGTGAACCCGGACCCAAAGGCGAGAGCGGACCGAAAGGCGACCCCGGCCCGAAAGGCGACCCCGGCCCGAAAGGCGACCCCGGACCCCAAGGGCCCGCCGGCCAGTCACTCGTCGCCTACGAAATCACCGACATCAACCCCACCTACGGGTCACTCAACATCCGCGTCATCGGCGTCCCGTCGGTATCGCAGAACAACAACCGGCCCGGGCCGGACGACCCAGCACTCGTGGATGAGATCGTCATCCCCGAGGACGGCTTGTACCGGATAGAAGGCACCGTGCAGTTCTTCGACTTCGCGCCAATCGCAGGCGACGACATCGAGGACTACGGGGTGGCCCGCGTTTTCCTGAACGGGGAACCGCTTGGCTCCACCTGGACGCCGAACATCCCCAACGACGGCACCAATGCCGCCCAGGGCTACGGCGCCGTCGTCGTCGAAGCGAAGGCCGGTGACAAAATCACCGTCACCGCCGTTGTCCGCAGAGAGAACCCCGACGGCCATGTCTACGAGGCGGGAGGCAACCTCATCGTCACCAAGATCGAAGGAAGCCTCGACGGCTAACACCGACAAGCCGACCCGAAAGAAAGAAACCCCGCCCGAATGGGCGGGGTTTCTTCATGAAAGCGCCGAGAGGGAAGCCCCGACTCCCAACAGAAGCCGTCCGCCAGTCAGTAACGTTGTCGCAGAGCCGGCTTACAGCATGTGCGCATCGCCAGCAGGGGATGGGCCGGTGGGGCGTCCAGTGTGCTGCTGACACCCCCGCTGTTGTTTTTCAGACGAGAGATAGCCGCCTGCAGGCGGCTATCTCTCTGTTTGGGAGCCCACCACGCGCCGCTTCCGGGGTGCGTTCGAACCCAAAACCCCAGGTAACCGAACCCACCAGGTTGCCGTATCTCTCCAACCCCGCCCTGAAAGCACCGCGTACAAGCGCCCACCGCCCTGCGCGGCGCACCTTCGGAGCCCGGATCGGTACCCAAACCCCCCGGAACGCCTGCCCCGATGAAAGCGGCGGAGAAGAAGGCAAGAAGGCGTCTTGTTCAACAAGTCGTTGCCCCTATGAGTACCTCCACACCACAGTTCGCAGGCACTCAACCTCAGAAAGACCAACATGTTTGAGACACACGACTACAACGAGACAGGTTCATCGGACGCCGCCACACAATTCACCTTCCCTGGCGCCTCCAACACCAACTACTCGGTGCTTGAAGAACTCGTCCGCCGAGTTGCGGCCCTCAACGACGCGGTCGCCGACCACACAGACAAGCGGATCCGCTTCTCCGTCCGTGACCTCGCGGTACTTGACCACCTAAGCGAGGCGGTGATCCTTCCCCGCAGCGTCGTATCCGGCCTGCTGCTCAAATTCTCCGACTCCGGAGCGGACACCCTAACCGACACCCGGGTCACCACTCTGCTCGGCCGCTACGAAGACGCCGGGCTGGTGAGGCTCGTGCCCGGGCGTGTCGAGAACGGACGGTGGGAAGGCACATGGGTGACGCTGACGAGCTTCGGGTTCCGAGCCTTGGGGCTGGAACCGTCCGAGGGGTGGCGGGAGTTCACACGAGTAGCCGACAAGTACCTGGGCAAGCTCAACGACAAAGCCGCAGAACTAGGCGGATGAGCATCGGGGGGTTCTCAACCCCCCAGATCGCTCACCTAGTGATTGTCAATTCGCTTCGGCGGTGGACCGTGATGATCCATGTCGCCCGGCTCCTCGTCGAAGCCCCCTTCCGGGCATGCGCGCAACTCCGCATCACCCAGCCCACGCCGCTGCGTCAAGCGGCGTAGGAGGCTCACACGCAACCTTCTGTGGGCTCTGGTGGTGTTGGTGGTCGGGACGGCACTCGGGGTGGCGGTGTTTCTGTGGGCATCCGTAAACCGGGAAACCGTCGACACACAGGGGGCCAGATCCCGGATCGCCGAGATGGGAAACCATCCGTCCGATGCCACCACTGCCTCCACACCCACAACCCCCACCACACCCGCGGGCCCCACAACACCCTCCGCGCCCGATGATGGGACGGTGGCACTCACCGACGATCTGGTGGTGCTCGTCGTAGGCTCCGACGAACGGCCGAGCCTCGGCGGAAAGCGGGCAGACGTGGTGATGGTCGCCACCGTCCCCAAAGACACATCCCAGCCGGTGCAACTCGTCTCCCTGCCACGGGACCTGGTGGTGGAGGTGCCCTGCCGCGGCACCACACGGATCAACGCCGCACTGGGAGGATGCCCGAAAGCGTCGGTGAGCGGGCTCGAGCTGATGGCCATCACCGTCGAAGACTGGGCAGGTGTCGACATCGACCATGTGGTCGCGGTCGACTTCGGAGGGTTCGCCGGGCTGGTCGACCTGGCCGGCGGATACGAACTGTGCCTGGAACATCCGGTGCGTGACACCAAAGCCAAACTCGAACTCGACGCGGGATGCCAGCGGCTCAGTGGTCAGCAGACACTCGCATGGGTCAGGTCGCGGCGCACCCAACAACTGGTGGACGGACGATGGCGGACCGTCCCCGGAGTCAGCGACCTCACGCGCACCCAGCGGCAGCGGGAAGTGGTCGCCTACCTGCTTAGACGCCTACGGGAAGCAGACCTCGGGGAGACCCTACGTCTCATCCGCGCCGGCATCGCCATGGTCACCATAGACAGCCAGCTTGGGGTGGGAAGGATCGCGGAACTTGCGCGGGCCGCCGCCCAACGTGAAATCGTAGGCGGGACCGTCGGAGTGCGGGACGCCCGCGGCCCGCACGGTGAAGCATGGCTGGTGGCCACCGAAACCTACGACCAGGCAGTGAGCCGGATCCTCAACGGCGACACACCCACTACGACACCCACCACGACCACCGTCCCAACCCGCCGGCAGTTCCCGGTCGAATAGGTCAGCCGTCAAGCACACCTCGGCGCTGGTTGCCGGCATGGAAATGACCTGACCCGGTCGCCTCCACACTGTGGGCCCGGCGCCACACGAACCCGTCCCGCTCCAACGTCGCAGCCGCTGCCAACTCGACCGGTGTGAGCTCTTCGAGAAGACGGGGGCCGTCGGCCAAAGAACGGAGCAGACCCATTTCGGCGGGGGACAGCTCACGGCACGGCACAGCTCCACCTCAACTGCGGCACACCACCCAACCTAGCTGGGCGCGCCGACAGGAAAGTCACAGAAAAGCCAACCGATCGGCCAACATGGTGGGTGTGAGCGCAGAACCGAAACTGGCTGACCTGGCCGCAGAGTGGCTGCGGTGGAAGAACACCGCCAAACCGTCCGCCCACACGTACGCGGCGCGCCTCTACGACCTGTGCGCCATCGGGACGCGGATCCGCCGGGCGGAAGGGTCTGCGGCCGGGGACGACGAAACCGGCCTCGATGATTTGGGGAAGGCGTTCGGGGACCTTCGGGTCACCCAGCTCACCCGGGAAGCGCTCGAAGTGGCGTTCGGCGACTACGCCCAAGCCCACTCGCCGGCGTCGATACGGCGGGTGCGCTCCACCTGGAACGGGTTCTGCGGATGGCTGCAAACCCACAAGGAGCTGCTGGACACCAACCCGATCGTGTTCATCGAAGCGCCCCGGTCGAAACGCTGGAACCCCAAACCTCTCTCGTCGGAAGAGCTGGAACGGGTGATACGTGCCGCCCAACAACCCAGCCCCACAGCGCGGAACCCCTGGCCCGAACTGGAAGCAGCCCTGTGCGCCATCTTCGTCGGAGCGGGGGTGCGGATCTCCGAAGCGATCGGGCTGCGGGCCGGTGACATTCGCCGCAGCGCCACCGGTGAGATGACCCGGCTGCGGGTGCTCGGAAAAGGAGGGGTGGTCCGCCACGTCCCCCTGCCGGACGAGATGGTCCGCATCGTCGACCGCTACCTAGACAGTCGCAGACAGCGGCTAGGCGAATGGAAACCGGACGACCCCTTGTTCGTCCGGCCCGACGGACGGCCCCACACCCGCCGCAGCGTCGACCATCTGGTCGACGGATGGTTCCGCCGCGGCGGCGTCGCCCCACCCAAAGGGGCGCTGGCCCATGCGCTCCGCCACACATATGCGACGCTGCTCGTCGAACAGGCCAACAACCTCATCGAAGTTCAACAGCTGCTGGGACACGCTGACCTTTCCACCACCCAAGCGTATGTGGGGGTAGCGGGTGCGGGGCTGGAAGCGGCCGCCCAGTCCAACCCGGCGCGGCGGTTCCTAACGGCCCAAGAGGAGCGGTGACAGCGTCTCACAGATGGCGCCGTAGGTTGCCCAGTCCACCGGCGTGGAAGCCAAGTCGGCCAGGCGCACCACCGTGACCCAAGTGCGCTCCTGCTCGGCCTCCACCCCGTGCGGCACCTTCGTAGCCAGAAGCCGCGCCAGCTCGAGTCGATCCAACTCAAGGGCGTACACGTGCGACCGGTACGACGACAAGGTAGCGTCGATCTGGCGGGACGAGACGTGGCGGAGACGGCCAGCGCCGACGATCAAGCCGGTCTCCTGAACCAACTCCTGACGAGCCAGAACCGGGAGGGGGACCGGCTCAAACGACGATCCGCCCGGCAACGACCACGCATACCCGTCGGGAGACACCACCGGGGAGCGGACCTCGCGGATCAGCAGCACCCGAATGTCGGCCGGGTCCGGGGCAGGAAGGTAGGCGACCACCGAAGCGATGTCGGGGCGGCCGACCACAATCTCGTTGGACTTGGCACGCCCCTCCGTGGGGATGTCGATGGTGGGGCGGATCACCCACAGGAACGGAGGGCCGCCGGGATGGACGGCAAAAGACCACTCCAAAGACCAGGCGGTGATCTCCTGGCCGGACGCCTCCTTGGAGTCGGCCCACTCGCGGAAAGCTTGAGTGGCGCCGACCTCAGAAGCCGCAGAGGTATGCCGGGCGGGGGCGGTCATCACACCCCACAGTGGCCGCCATCCACCAAACCACCAGGCGGATGACTGTCTAAAAGGGGGAGGAGGGCGACTGTGAGAAACATGAGTGCCACCCCCGTATCCATCACCGGCGGATCGCCCGCAGGTCCCGACCGCCGAGCCGTAGAAGCGGTCATCGAATACATGCGACCCGCCCTCCAAATGGACGGTGGGGATCTCCGGCTCGTCGCCGTACACGAAGACGGTACCGTCGAGATATCCTTCGCCGGGGCGTGCGTCGGGTGCCCCATCTCGGCTCTGACCCTGCAAGCCGGGGTGGAGCGAGTCATGTTCGACCGTGTACCAGGCGTCACCAGAGTGGTGGCGGTCGACTAG
>ERZ777003.3008-NODE-3008-length-17511-cov-5.171803_pt1 | contig 17511 bp, 13 predicted proteins | sample MGYA00374956_ERZ777003 | MGnify/ENA primary metagenome ERZ777003 (study PRJEB29302, sample SAMN06268252) | bioreactor metagenome | isolation source: Joint BioEnergy Institute, California, USA | place: USA:Joint BioEnergy Institute, California, USA | collected... | reverse complement strand
CTCGCCAGCGTGCTGGAGCGGTTCGTCGCCCTCTACGCCTCCGCCAACTCCTTCACCCAGTTCGTCGCCCGGGTCAAAGGGCGGAAGGGACAGCTGCGCAAATGGCCACCCCGCGCGGGTCTTCGCGAGATTCTCTGATCCGGCGCCTGGGGGAGGCGCCGGAGAAGGTGCCGCTGTTCCAGGCGGTCCGCCTGCTGGAGCAGGCGGCGCGCGTCGGCGCGGCCTCGCCGAAGGAGGCGAACCAGCCGGTCGGGCAGGATGCGCACCCACCGCAGGAGGTGGTGCGCTTCCGCGCCGCGACGGGGCTCGCGTTCCCGGCGAGCGACGTGCAGCGGGTGGTGCTTCCCTCCGACGGGCCGCCGCCGGAGGACACCGCCGTGCGCCGTCAGGCGCCGCGCCAGCCGGAGCTCTCGGTCGCGGTCATGGGGTTGACCGGGCCCAGCGGTGTCCTGCCCCAGGGCTATACCGAGATCATGGTGCGGGCGCAGCGCGAGCGCTCGTTCGCCATGCGCGATTTCTTCGACATGTTCAACCACCGGGCCCTGTCGCTGTTCTACCGGGCCTGGATCAAGTACCGGCTGCCGTTCTCCTTCGAGCGCAACCGCGGGCGCGGCGACGACGGGGTCACCCAGGTGCTGGCCGGGCTGGTCGGGCTGGGCACGCCGCGCACCCGCCGCCGCCATGCCGTCGCCGACGAGGCGATCTTCCACTACGCGGGCCTGTTCGCGCACTGGCCGCGGTCGATCGTCGGGCTGGAGGCGATGCTCAGCGACTACCTCGGCCAGCCGGTGCGGGCGGAGCAGTTCTGCGGCCGCTGGCTGATGCTGCCGGCCGAGGTGCAGACGCGGCTCGCAGGGCCGGGGCCGCTCGCCGGCTTCAACTGCCAGCTCGGCGTCTCCGCCGTCGCGGGCAGCCGGGCGTGGGACGTGCAGAGCACCATCCGGCTGCGGATCGGGCCGCTGCAGGGCGTCCTGTTCGACGACCTGCTGCCGGGCGGCACCGCTTTCGCCCGCCTGCGCGACCTTGTGAAGCTCTACCTGGGGCTCGAATTCTCCTGCCGCCTGCAACTCACCATCGCCCGCGATGCGGTGCCGGATCTGGCGCTCGACGGGCGGGCGCGGCTCGGGCTCAACAGCTGGCTCAAGTCCGGTCCGCTGCCGCAGGACTCCAGCGATGCCGAATTCGCGCTGGTCTGACGCCGGCGTGCAGATTTCATGGAATGGCCGCAACAACCCTGTTCGGTTCCTGGGCGGTGACGTGTATAAACCGTCATGCGGCGCTTCCCGCCTCGGTCCGCCGATGCCCTTGTACCGAAAGAGGAGCGTCCGGTGCCGCGCCGATTTAACGATTGGCTAAGGGGGATCTGGCCAGCCTGAACATCCCCGCGTACCCCACGGACGGCCAAGACTTCCCCACCTCAGGGAGCCGCGAAACCCCAGCGGGCAGCAAGGAGTAGAAAAATGGCGATCTATCTGAAGCTCGGTGACATCAAGGGCGAGGTGACGGCACAGGGTTTTGCCGACCAGATCGAGTGCCACTCGATGCAGTTCGGTGTCGGCCGCGCCATCTCCACCCCCGTGGGCGCCGTCACCAACCGCGAGGCGTCGGCCCCGTCGATCAGCGAGGTCGTGCTGACCAAGCAGCTCGACAAGTCCTCGATCGCGCTGTTCACCGAGGCGGTGGTGGGCAAGAAGGAAAAGGCGCTGAAGGCGGAGATCACCATCACCAAGACCGGTGGCGACTCGCTGGAGAAGATCGCCGTCTACACCCTCCACAACACCATGATCAGCGGCTACAGCGTCAGCAGCGGCGGCGACCGGCCCTCGGAGTCGATCAGCCTGAACTTCACCAAGATCGAGATCGAGGTCGTCAACGAGACGGAAACGGGCGAGGACGGCTCGCCCGTGCGCGCCTCCTACGACCTGGCCACGGCGAAGGCCTGATCGAAGGCGGCTTCGTCGCAACCCGGGCGGACAGCGTGCGGCGGGAGACCGCCGCCGCTGCCGTCTGCTTCCAGTCGCGGAGGCGGCCGCCCGCCTCCGTCACGCCGCCGGCGCGGAACGATGGCCTTAGCGCGTGAGTGACCAGATCACACAGGATCAGCGGTTGCTGTCGATCAAGACGCCGCTGGGTGCGGATACGCTGCTGATTGCGGGCCTGAACGGCACGGAGGGCCTCTCCCGCCTGTTCGAGTTCCGCCTCGATCTGCTCTCCGCCACCACCGACATCAAGCCGGAGCAGCTCCTCGGCAAGTCGGTCACCGTGACGCTCAAGCGTCCCGGCGGCGACCCCCGCCATTTCAACGGCATCGTCCGCCGTTTCGCCGCCGGGCCCATCGGCGCCCGGGGGCTGCGCAGCTACGAGGCGGTGATCGTGCCCACGGCGTGGCTGCTGACGCAGACCAGCGATCACCGGATCTTCCAGGCGAAGACCGTCAAGCAGATCATCGAGGACGTCCTCGCCGCGCACGGCGTCACCAACTACCGCTTCGGGGTTATCAACGAGCAGCATCCGGTCCGCGAGTACTGCGTGCAGTACGGCGAGACGGCCTATGACTTCATCCAGCGCCTGATGGAGGAGGAGGGCATCTTCTACTTCATCGAGCACAAGGACGGCGAGCACACGATGGTGATTGCCGACGGCAAGGCCGCCTATGTCGACTGCGCCGACCGGGAGGTCCGCTACACCGCCGACACGATGCTCGCCAACGCCGTCCACCAGTGGCAGCCGTCCTACGAGTTCGTCTCGGGCAAGTGGACCCAGCGCGACTTCGACTTCGAGAACCCGAGCAAGATCAAGGATCTGGAGACGGAGCAGCAGACCAGCCTGCCGGTCAGCGACTTCAAGCGCTACGCCCGCTTCAGCTACCCCGGGTCCTATGTGAAGCGCAGCGACGGCACCCTGCTGACCCGGCTGCAGATGGAGGCGCTGGAGACCGGCTACTGCGTCGTCCGCGGCGACAGCGATCTGGCGAGCTTCGTCCCCGGCGCCAAGTTCAAGCTCAGCAACGATCCCGACGGCAGCACCGGCTACGTGCTGACCGAGGTCACCCACAGCGCCTCCAACGGCTCGCTGCAGGCGGGCGGGGGCACCGGCGAAACCTACGCCAACAGCTTCGTCTGCATTCCGGCGGACACCGTGTTCCGGCCGCCGCGGGTGACCCGCAAGCCGATGGTTTACGGGCCGCAGACCGCCATCGTCGTCGGCCCGTCGGGGCAGGAGATCTACACCGACAAGTACGGCCGCATCAAGGTCCAGTTCCACTGGGACCGGTACGGCCGGTCCGACGAGAACAGCTCGTGCTGGATCCGCGTCGCCCAGGCCTGGGCCGGCGGCAAGTGGGGCGCGATCTTCACCCCGCGCATCGGCATGGAGGTGGTGGTCGAGTTCCTCGACGGCGACCCCGACCGGCCGCTGGTCATCGGCTGCGTCTACAACGGCGACAACGGCGTGCCCTATGCGCTCGCCGACAACAAGACCCAGTCCGGCATCGTCACCCGCAGCTCCCAGGGCGGCAACGCCCAGAACGCGAACGAGCTTCGCTTCGAGGACAAGAAGGGCGAGGAGCAGATCTTCTTCCACGCCGAGCGCGACTTCGTGCGCGAGGTGGAGAACGACGACACGCTGACCGTCGGCCACGACCAGACGATCACCATCGACAACAACCGCACCGAGACGGTGAAGGCCGACGAGACCATCACCATCCAGGGCAAGCGCACCGAAACCGTCCAGAAGGAGGAGTCGGTCACCATCCAGCAGGACCGGACGCACACGGTCCAGGGCAAGGACACCCTCACTGTCACCGGCAACGCGACGCTGACCGTCAGCTCCGGCAACCGCGCCGTCACCGTCGACAGCGGCAACTACACGCTCACCGCCTCGGCCGGGAACATCACCCTCGGCGCCACCGCGGGCAAGGTGACGATCGAGGCGGCGCAGGCGATCGAGCTCAAGGTCGGCGGCAGCAGCGTCAAGATCGACCCGTCGGGGGTCACGGTGAAGGGCATCGTGGTCAAGGTGACCGCGGACGGCGCGGCGAACCTCGAAGGCAGCATGACCAACGTCAAGGGCAGCGGGATGCTCGCGTTCAGCGGCGGCATGATCAAGCTGAACTGAGGCGGCGATGGCGGTGCAGCTCGGTCCCCTGAAGAAGATCACGGCGCCGGCGGTCGAGCCGCTGGTGGAGATGGCGCAGCTCTCCGACGCGGCGCGGGCGCTGCTGAAGCCGGGGATGCCTGTGCGCAGCTACCTCGCCGCGCTGATCGAGGCGGACCTCGTCACCGACGCGCTGCGCCTGCTCGCCTACGCGCTGCCGAAGCGCGAGGCGGTGTGGTGGGCGTGCCTCTGCGCGCGCCAGGCGCAGCCGGAGCCGCCGAATCCGCTGGACATGGAGATCATCAAGGCGAGCGAGGCCTGGGTGTACCGGCCCCACGACCAGACCCGGCGCGCGGCGATGGATCTGGCGATGAAGACCAGCTTCGACCGGGCCGCCCACTGGCCGGCAGCGGCGGCGTTCTGGAGCGGCGGCAGCATTGCGCCGCCCGATGCGCCGCCGGTGGAGCCGGGGGAGAGCCTCACCGGAAACGCGGTCGTGGGTGCGGTGCTGCTGGCGGTGGTGCAGCCGGACGCGAAGGCGGCCGAGCAGAAGCGCCGCCGCTTCCTCTCCCAGGCCCTGGACATCGCCAACGGCGGCGACGGGCGCAAGGCGGCTTCGGCCTGAGCCTCGCGCCGCCGCGGCGCGGCGCGGCGGACGGAACGACGGGATCAGCGAGACGGACGACATGACACTGCGACTGACCATCATCAGCCCGCCCAGGGTTCCCCCGGGCTTCGAACAGAGCGTGCTGCTGGACAAGGGTGTCATCACCATCGGCCGGGCGCCGGAGAACGACTTCGTGCTCGCCGATCCGTCGCGGCTGCTGTCCAAGCGCCACTGCACCATCGCCGTCGCCGGCAACGGCTGCATGCTGACGGACACCAGCGCCAACGGCGTCTACATCAACGGCTCGCCGCAGCGCGTCCCGCGCGAGCAGACGGTGGCGATCGCGCCCGGGGACGTGATCCAGCTCGGCGACTACGAGCTGAGGCTGGAGACGGTCACCCAGACCGCGGTGCGGCCGGCCGCTCCCGTCGCCGATGACGACGACCTCGACAGCTTCGCCCCGCCGCTGCCGGGCGACGAGCCGGCGGCGGAGGACGAGTTCGACCTCGGCTTCGCCCTTGACGACGATGAGGGCCTCGGCGTCGCCGGGAGCAACCCGTTCGCCGATGCTGCCCGTCTGCTGCGCGAGACCTCGGTGCGGCAGCGCGCCGGCTTCGACGACGACGGCCCCGGCGAGAGCGGGGAGTCGCTGCTGCCCCACGGGCCCGAAGGCACGCTCTATGCCAAGGCGGTGCCGGTGCCCGGCGTGCCGCCGGTGCCGTCGCGGGCGCCGCTGCCGCCGCTGGACGAGACGCTCAACCCGTTCGGCGACGACGAGGCGCCGCTCGACTGGGACCAGCCGCCGATGCCGGACAGCGCGCCGGTGGAGCAGGTCCACTTCACGCCGCCGCCGGTGCGGAGCACGCCGCCGGAGCAGCCGGCCGCCCCCGGCGGCACGCTCATCCCCGACGACTGGGACCTGGAGGAAGACGAGGACTTCGCGCCCGCTGCCGGCGGGTCGCCGTTCATGGAGCCGCCGCCCGCATCCGCGCAGCCGGCGCCCCCGCCGGCGCCCGCGGCCCCTGTTCCGGCCGCGCCGGCGCAGGACTCGGCGGTCGGCGTGGCCGACGCGGCGGCGATGCGCGCGTTCCTCGCCGGCGCCGGCCTCGGCACCATGCGGCTCTCCGACAGCGAGGCGATCCGGCTGCTCACCGACGCCGGCCGCGCCTTCCGCGCGCTGGTCGCCGGGCTGCAGGAGGCGCTCGCCACCCGCGCCGAGATCAAGGAGGAGCTCGACCTTTCGCGGACGATGATCGGCCCCACCAGCAACAACGCGCTCAAGCTCGAGCTCTCGGTGGACGAGGCGGTGGTCGCGATGCTGCGCCACCCGGGGCCCGGCTTCCTGCCGCCGGTGGAGGCGATCGAGCAGGGCTTCCGCGACATCCAGGCCCACCAGATGGCGACGATGGCGGCGATGCACCTCGCCCTGCGCCGGCTGCTGGAGAAGTTCGATCCGGAGTCGCTCGCGCGCCGGCTGGACCAGACGTCGCTGATCAGCGCGCTGATGCCGGGTGCGCGCAAGTCGAAATACTGGGAGGTTTACTGCGACTTCTATGCGTCGATCGCAGGCGATGCGGAATCCGAGTTTCACGAGTTCTTTACAAGGGAGTTTTCCAAAGCCTATGAAGAGCAGGCGCGCAAACTCAAGTAACGACTGAAAGATTTGGCGCCCGTGGACTTCGGCATCGCAGATCGCATCGCCCGCTGGCCGGCCGGAAGAGGGCGAGGCCCGGTGCGGCGTTTCCTCACCGCCGTCCGTCTCGCGCTGCCGCTGGCGCTCGCCGCCTGCGCGGACGAGCCGCCGGCCGGCCCGCCGCCGACGCCGGTGACCGCCAGCGTCGAGGCGTCGCCCTTCCTCAATCCGGACCGCAACAACCGGCCGTCGCCGGTGGTGGTGATCGTCTACGGCCTGTCGGACGACGCCAAGTTCAAGGACTCCGGCTTCTTCGAGCTCTACGAGCAGGAGCAGGCGACGCTGGGCGACGCGATCAAGAGCCGGCAGGAGTTCATCATCGCGCCGGGCGACATCCGCGAGCTCGACCTCGAGGTCGACGCGGCCGCGACCTTCCTCGCCGTGCTCGCCGCCTTCCGCGACATCGACAGCGCACGGTTCAACGCGATCATGCCGATCACGCCCGGCCAGCCGCTGTCCGTGCAGATCAAGCTGCAGAGCAACACCATCGTGCTGGTGGGGCCGGAGCAGCCGGTGGTGACCGAGGACGGGGGGTCCTCCGATGGCGCCTGAACCGCCGGCGCGGCCGCGGCTCCGCTTTCCAGTCCGCCGGAGAATGAACTAGGATTCACGGATGTCGTGGGACAACAAGGTTGTCTGGTCGGAGGGCATGTTCCTGCGGCCGCAGCATTTCCAGCAGTACGACCGCTATGTCGAGCGGCTGGTCCGTGGCCGCAGCGAGGGGATTGCGCCCTACCGCTGGGGCATCTCCGAGCTCGCCATCAACCGGTCCCTGCTGGAGACCGGCGCCTTCGCCGTCACGTCCTGCCGCGGCATCCTGCCCGACGGCACGCCGTTCAGCATCCCGGAGGACTGCGATCATCCGGTGCCGCTGGAGCCGTCGGAGAACGTCCGCGACCGCGTCGTCTATCTCTGCCTGCCGGTCCGCCAGCCCGGCGGCTACGACTTCGCCGCCCGCAGCAACGAGGACGCGATCACCCGCTACCGCACCTCGCCGTTCCAGGCGACGGACGCCGTGGTGGGCTCGGAGACGGTCGCCGAGATCGAGATCGGCAAGCTGGACCTGAGCTACGCGCTGCACGGCAGCGAAACTGCGGGTTACGTCCGCGTCGGCATCGCCCGCATCCAGGAGGTCGGCGGCGACCGCAAGATCAAGCTCGACGAGCGCTACATCCCGCCCTGCCTCGACTGCGCCGCCTCGCCTGCGCTCGCCGGCTACATCACCGAGCTGCAGGGGCTGCTGCACCAGCGGGTGACCGCGCTCGCCGGGCGGGTCAGCGAGGGCGGCACCAAGGGCGTCGCCGAGATCGCCGACTTCCTGTTCCTGATGACGCTCAACCGCAACCTGCCGCTGATCAGCCACCTGGCGACCTGCGCCGACCTGCACCCGGAGACGCTCTACCAGGTGCTGGTGGCGCTGGCCGGCGAGATGGCCACCTTCACCGAGGCGGACAAGCGGCCGCCCGAGTTCCCGGCCTACAACCACGAGGACCTGGAAGGGACGTTCCAGCCGGTGATGGCGAGCCTGCGGCGGTCGCTGTCGGCAGTGCTGGAGCAGACGGCGATTCCCATCCCGCTGCAGGAGCGCAAGTACGGCATCCGCGTCGGCCAGATCCAGGACCGCAGCCTGCTCACCTCCGCGAGCTTCGTGCTCGCGGTGCGGGCGGAGGCACCGGCGGAGCACATCCGCCGCCACTTCCCGGCGCAGGTCAAGATCGGGCCGGTGGAGCAGATCCGCAACCTGGTCAACGCCGCGCTGCCCGGCATCACCGTGCGGCCGCTGCCGGTCGCGCCCCGCCAGATCCCGTACCATGCCGGCGTCACCTATTTCGAGCTGGAGCAGCGCGGGCAGTTCTGGAAGCAGCTTGCCCAGTCGGGCGGGCTTGCGATCCATCTCGCCGGCGACTTTCCGAAGGCGGAGATGGAGCTCTGGGCGATCCGGAGCTAGCGGATGAGCGACGCGGATCCCTTCGCCGACTACGGCGAGACCGAGGCGACGATCATCCGGCCCAGTCCGGGTGGCCGGCGCGCGGCCGAGCGGCTGCGCGCGGCCCAGCCGGCGGCCGCGACGCTGGCGCGCCAGCCGGGGATCAACCCGCTGGTGACCGAGGCCTCGCCGCTGCTCAGCCTCATCAACCGCATCCGCAACACCGCCCGCCACGACAACGTCGACCAGCTCCGCAGCCAGGTCATCGACGAGATCAAGCAGTTCACCCGCCGCGCCATCTCCGCCGGCATCGAGCCGAAGGTCGTCGGCGCCGGCCAGTATGCGCTGTGCGCCACCGTCGACGACGTGGTGCAGAACACGCCCTGGGGCAGCGCCTCGAGCTGGTCGAAGCGGGGCATGGTCACCACCTTCCACCGCGAGGCCTGGGGCGGCGATCGCTTCTACACGCTGCTCGACTACATGCAGCGCGATGCGGAGCGGAACCAGCAGGCACTGGAGCTGATGTACCTGTGCCTCGCGCTCGGCTTCGAGGGCCGCCTCCGGGTGCTGCCCAACGGCGCGTCCGAGCTCGCCCGCATCCGCGACGCGCTGCATCGCCTGATCCGCCGCCGCCGCGGCGACTACGAGCGCGAGCTCTCGCCGCACTGGCGGGGCGTCGTCACCGCCCGTCGCGGCGCCAGGGCGGTGGTGCCGCTGTGGGTCGCCGCGATCATCGGCGTCGCCATCGCCGGCGCCGTCTTCCTCGTGCTGCGCTTCCTGCTCGCGACCGACAGCGACGTCACCTTCCGCGACCTGTTCCGCATGCCGCCACAGGGCGAGATCACGCTGGTCCGGCCGCAGCTGACGGAGCCCGCGCCCGACCCCGCCGCCGCCGCGGCCGCCGTCCCGCCGCCGCCCGGCAACTACGACATCCTCGACGACTATCTGCAGCCGGTGCCGGGCGGGCCGATCGAGCTTCTCGGCGACAACAGCCGCGTCATCATCCGCCTCGGCACCGACGGCATGTTCCGCAGCGGCAGCGCGACGGTGGAGGAGGAGTTCATCCCGATCCTCGCCGAGGTCGCCGGCGGGCTGCGTCAGGTGACCGGCACCATCCGCGTCATCGGCCACACGGACAGCGTGCGGATCTCGACCGCACGCTTCCCCTCCAACGTCGAGCTGTCGGAGGCGCGCGCCGAGGCGGTGGTCGAGGTGCTGTCCCGCTACATGGACGGGACGGAGCTGGAGGCGGTGGGCCTCGCCGACGCGGATCCGGTGGTGCCCAACGCGCAGACGGTGGCCGACCTGGCGAAGAACCGCCGGGTGGACATCGAAGTCGTGGCGCCGCGGTAGACGCCGATGCTCTCCCTCCTCGCCCGCGTCATCAAGTCCCCCTGGTTCTGGTCGCTGGTCGGCATCGTCCTGCTGTGCCTGACGATCTGGTTCCTGTTCGGGGCGATCGGCTTTGGCGGCGTCTACCCGTTCGAGGATCCGCTGTGGCGGCTGGTGGCGATCCTCGTCGTCGTCATCATCTACTTCGCCGTCGTCATCTTCTCGATGCTGCGCTCGCTTCGCGCCAACAAGCGGATGGTGGAGGAGCTGGACGCGGCCGGCGCCGCCGCGGTGGCCGACGAGGACGCGGAGATGACCGCGCAGGAGCTCGCGACGCTGCGCGAGCGGATGCGCGAGGCAATGCGGCTGCTGCGCAGCGCGAAGTTCGGCCGCGGCTTCGGCCGGCGCTATCTCTACCAGCTGCCGTGGTACATGCTGATCGGCCCGCCGGGCTCCGGCAAGACGACGGCGCTGGTCAAGTCCGGCCTCCGCTTCGTGCTCGCCGACAAGCTGGGCACCGAGGCGGTGCGCGGCGTCGGCGGCACCCGCAACTGCGACTGGTGGTTCACCGACGAGGCGGTGCTGATCGACACCGCCGGCCGCTACACCACCCAGGACACGCGATCGGCGGTCGATACCGGGGCCTGGCTCGGTTTCCTCGACCTGCTGCGGCGCAACCGGCCGCGGCAGCCGATCAACGGCGTCTTCATCGTCATCGCCATCAACGAGGTGATGGCGATGGACGAGACCGCGCGCGCCGAGCACGCCCGCATCATCCGCACCCGAATCAACGAACTGCACCAGCGGCTGCGCCAGCGGTTCCCGATCTACGTGCTGCTGACCAAGTGCGACCTGGTCGCCGGCTTCACCGAGTTCTTCGACGAGCTGGGCGGCGAGGAGCGGCAGCAGGTCTGGGGCATGACCTTCGCCCTCGACGACGGCCGCAACGTCGAGGGCACCGCCGCCGCGTTCAGCCGCGAGTTCGACCTGCTGGTCGATCGCCTGAACCAGCGGCTGGTCGACCGCATGCACCGCGAGGTCGACATCGAGCGCCGCGCTCTCGTCTATGGCTTCCCGGCCCAGATGGCCTCGCTGCGCGACCTGCTGCAGGAGTTCCTCGATGCCGTGTTCCGGCCGAGCCAGTTCGAGGAACGGCCGATGCTGCGCGGCGTCTACTTCACCAGCGGCACCCAGGAAGGCACGCCGATCGACCGGCTGATGGGCGCGCTCGCCGCCCGCTTCGGCGTCAGCCGCAGCACCCTTCCGGCGTTCAGCGGCGGCGGGCGCTCCTACTTCCTCACCCGCGTGCTGCGCGAGGTGGCGTTCCCCGAAGCCTACATCGCGGTCGCCCGCTCGCCACGGGAACGGCGGCGGATCTGGATCCGCCGCGTCGGCTATGCGGTGATCGGCCTGCTGCTGGCCGCGGTGCTGGTCGGCTTCGGCCTCAGCTTCGTCGGCAACCGCGACCTGATCGCTGACACCGACCAGGCCATCCGCGACTACGAGACGGCCCTCGCCGGCATCACGGTGAACCCGGTCGACGACACCGACTTCGCCACGGTGAGCGGGCTTCTCGACCGCCTGCGCGCGCTTCCCGTCGGCTATGACGTCGACGTCAGCGACCCGCCGCTGGAGCTCACCTTCGGCCTCTACCAGGGCGAGAAGCTGCACGGCCAGGCCTCAGATGCCTATGTGCGCGGCCTGAACCGGATGCTGGGGCCGCGGCTGTTCCTGCACCTCGAGGACAAGCTGCGCGACAACCTCGCCGACCAGGACCGGCTCTACGACTATCTGCGCGCCTATCTGATGCTGGGCGAGGTCGGCGAGATGGATGCCTCGCTGGTGCGGCGGGTCATCGTCGCCGACTGGGAGGCGCTCTACCCCGGCGACGACAACGCCGCCCTGCGCAGCCGGCTCGCCGGCCACCTCGACGTGCTGCTCGCCAACCGCGACTACAACTTTGCGCTGGACAACGGCCTCGTCCAGCAGGCGCGCCAGGCGCTGGTCTCGATCCCGCTGGAGGGGGAGGCCTACGAGGCGATCAAGGGCAGCGACGCCGCGCGCAGCCTGCCGACCTGGCGGGTCATCGACCACATCGGCCCGCAGGGCGACCGCGTCATCATCCGCCGCTCGGAAGGCACGCCACTCACCGCCGGCGTGCCCGGCCTCTACACCTATCGCGGCTTCACCGAGGTGTTCCTGCCGTCGCTGGACGCGATCTCCAACCGGGTCGCGAGCCAGAACTGGGTGCTGAGCGGGGACGCGACCGCCGCCGACCAGCAGGCGGCCCTGGCGCGCTTCCGCGAGGGCGTCACCCAGTCCTACCTCAACGACTACGTCGAGCAGTGGGACCGGCTGCTCAACGACGTGACCGTGCGCCCGGTGGAATCGCTGGACGACGCGCGGGCGGTGCTGAACATCCTCTCCAGCCCAAACTCGCCGCTGAAGACCTTTCTCACCGACGCGGCGCAGGAAACGACGCTGGCGCGGCCGCAGCCGGCGCCGCCGGCTGCCGACCCGGCCGCGACGGACGCGGCTGCCCAGGGCGGCGGGGATGCGGCCGCCGCCCCGCCCGCGACGGACGGCGGCGGCCTGCTCGGCACCGGCGATGCCGCGGCGACCCCGCCGGCGCCGCAGCCGGGGCAGTATGTCAACGACCAGTTCGCCGACCTGCACGCGCTGGTCTACGGCGCCGACGGCCAGCCGCCGGCGCTCGACGGGCTGCTCTCCGACTTCCGTGACCTCTACCGCGGCCTCAACGCGCTGCAGACCAGCGGCGGGACGATGCCGCAGGAGCTGGCCGCGGCGCTGCAGAAGGTGAACGAGGCGTCGGGCACCCTGCCCGAGCCGCTGGGCGGCGTGGTCGCCGAGGTGATGGCCGCCACCGCCACCGTCAGCGCCGGCGGGGCGCGCAGCCAGCTCCGCCAGAGCTACGAGACCACCGTGCTGCCGGCGTGCGAGCAGGCGCTCGCCAATCGCTATCCCTTCGATCCCCTGAGCGCAAACGAGGTGAGCCTGGTCGCCTTCGCCCAGGTGCTCGGCCCCGGCGGGCTGCTCGACAGCTTCTTCCAGCAGAACCTGGCCCAGCTCGTGGACGTGTCGAAGAAGCCGTGGGAATGGAAGCCGGAGGCGGTGAGCCTCAACCTGTCCAACGCCGCGCTGCAGCAGTTCGAGCGCGCCGATGCGATCCGAAAGGTGTTCTTCGCGGCGGGGGCGACGCCCTCGGTGCAGTTCACGGTGACGCCCGACGTGATGTCGGAAACCATCAACCGGGCGGTACTGACGGTGGACGGGCAGGTGATGCGCTATTCCTTCGGGCCGAACACGCCGGTGCGCATGGTGTGGCCGGGGCCGGACGGGCCGCCGGGGGCCAGCATCGCCTTCACGCCGCCCATTGCCGGCCAGCCCAATTCCGCCACCTATCAGGGGCCGTGGGGCTGGTTCCGCATGCTTGACGCGGCCGATGTTCAACCCGGTACAACCTCTGATAAACTGGATGTAACGATAGCTGCGGGCGAGCGGTCTCTGACCATCGAAGTCGGGGCCGAAGGCGTGACCAACCCGTTCGTCATGCCAGAGCTGAGGGAGTTCCGGTGTCCGACCACGCTCTGAAGCTGACCGACCGGCCGGCCTGCGGCTATTTCGGGAAGGTTCCGCTCACCGGCGACTTCATCCGCCACACCCTGCCCGATTCCTTCCTCCGGCCCTGGGATCTCTGGCTGCAGACGGCGATCGAGCGCAGCCGCGCCGATCTCGGCGAGCGGTGGCTGCGCTACTACCTCACCAGCCCCGTGTGGCGCTTCGCGCTCAGCGCCGGCATCTGCGGCGACCGGCCGGCGGTGGGCGTGGTCATGCCCAGCGTCGACCAGGTCGGCCGCTACTTCCCGCTCTGCCTCGCCGCCATCCTGCCGCGCGACGCGCGGGTCGCCGTGCTGGCCGCGACCGAGAGCGAGTGGTTCTGGAAGGCCGAATGCACCGTCCGCGCCTCGCTGGAGGACGGGTTCGAGATCAGGGTGCTGGACGCCGCCGTGCGCGACATCGGCCTGCCGGCGGGCGGCAGCGCGACGTACGGCGGGCGCGACCGGGCCGGCGCGGCGCACGGCGACGGGCCGACGCACCAGGGCTGGGATTCGCTCCGGGTCGAACTCGGCGGCGACGACCTGCACCTCGTCTATCCCGACCTGCTCGACCGGCTTCTCGGGCGCAGCCTTCACCCCTACAGCCTGTGGTGGACGCTGGGGTCGGAGGACGTCGATCCGGTGCTGATCGCCTGCCGCGGGCTGCCGCCGCCGGACCAGTACGCCGCCTTCCTCGACGGCGCGTGGGACCGCTGGGGCTGGAACGACCTGGGGCGGGCGCGGCCAGGCGGTGCCGGCTTCGTCGTCGGCGGGCGCTGAGACGTCGATGGCAGCCGGCGACCAGACCGTGGGCGACCGGGCGGCCGTGCCCTCCACCCGGTTCCGCTTCCGCTCGCGCGGCCTCACCCACACCGGGCTCGTCCGCAAGCACAACGAGGACGCCTTCCTCGACAGCGGCGCGATCGGGCTGTGGGCCGTCGCCGACGGCATGGGCGGCCACGAATCCGGCGACTACGCCAGCCAGCTCATCGTCGACACGCTGGCGGCGACCAAGCCGCCGGAATCGGCAAGCGCGCTGCTGCACGACGTGAAGCACCGGCTGGACCAGGTCCATCTGGCACTCCAGAGCGTGGCGGCGTCGCGCGGCGAGGGCGCGGTGATCGCGAGCACGGTGGTCGTCCTGATGGCGCACGGCCAGCATTTCGCCTGCGTGTGGGCCGGCGACAGCCGCGCGTACCGCTGCCGCGGCCGCACGCTGCAGCTGCTCACCAAGGACCACAGCTACGTGCAGACCCTGATCGACCAGGGCCTGCTGCAGCCGGAGCGGGCGGCGACCCACCCCTACGCCAACGTGGTGACGCGCGCAGTCGGCACCGAGCACGGGCTCGACCTCGACCTCGTTACCGGCGAGCTTGCGCCGAACGACCGGTTCCTGCTGTGCAGCGACGGGCTTAACCGTCAGGTCAGTGATGCGGATATAGCCTCGGTCCTCGCCACGGTCACCTGCGAGGAAGCGCCGGAGATCCTGATCGAGCGCGCGCTGCAGTCCGGCGCGCGCGACAACGTGACGGCTCTGGTCATCGACGTCCAGCCGGCATCCTGGGTCGACGGCGACCCGGCCTGACGGTACACACGCAGGCGAGAGCGGTGGCGGGAGGGGATCGACCGAGAGATGGGACTGCGCACCAAGTTCAACCTGGTCCTCGTGGCCGCCTTCGTCGTCGGCCTCGGGCTCGCAGGCCTGTTGTCGTTCCAGATCGTCGAGCGCAACGCGCGCCACGAGGTGGTGCAGAACGCCGAGATCATGATCGAGGCGGCGAGCGCCATCCGCCAGTACACCTCGACCGAGATCAGCCCGCTCCTCTCGGTGCAGATGGAGGAGTACGGGACCTTCCTGCCGCACTCGGTCCCGTCCTTCGCCGCCCAGCGCAACTTCGCCACCGTCCGGCAGCAGTTCCCGGACTACAGCTACCGCGAGCCGGCGCTGAACCCGACCAACCCGGACGACCTCGCCGACCCGTTCGAGGCGGAGATCATCAACCGCTTCCGCGCCGACGCCAACCTCGCCGAGCAGGTGCTGGACCACGAGGAGGACGGCGAGCGCTATCTGGTGCTCGCGCGCCCGATCCGCGTCTATACCGAGAGCTGCCTGCGCTGCCACAGCACGCCCGCGGCGGCGCCGCAGCCGATGATCGACATCTACGGCACCGAGAACGGCTTCGGCTGGGAGCTGAACGAGACCGTCGCCGCCCAGGTGGTGCGGGTGCCGATGTCGGTGCCGCTGGAACGGGCCGAGGACGTCTTCACCGTGTTCATGATGGCCATGGGCAGCGTCTTCATCGTGGTGTTGATCGTCATCAACCTCATCCTGCAATATGTCGTCATCAAGCCCGTCCTGCGGATGTCGGACATCGCGGGGCGCGTGAGCATGGGCGAGAGCGGCGTGCCGGAGTACGTGCGCGCGGGCAAGGACGAAATCGCCTCGCTTTCAGCGTCATTCAACCGGATGCGGCGTAGCCTGGAGAACGCCATGAAGCTACTGGACGAGTGACGGCACCGGACTAGGCAAGAGGACCTGATGGTGAGCAACTCTGGCGGCAGCACGATCGAGTCGATTGGCCGGTACCGGATCGAGTCCGTGCTCGGCCGCGGTGCCATGGGCGTGGTCTACAAGGGCTACGACGAGGGCATCGACCGCTACGTCGCCATCAAGACCGTCCACCGCAACCTGCTTTCCGGCGACGAGGGCGCCGACTGGCTGCAGCGTTTCCGCCGCGAGGCGCGCGCCGCCGGCCGCTGCCTGCACCAGAACATCGTGACGGTGTTCGAGTTCGGCGAGCAGGACGGCATGCCGTACATCGTCATGGAGTATGTCGAGGGCCGCGAGCTCGGCGACATCATCCGCGGGCCGGAGCGGCCGGACCGGGGGCAGGCGGTGGACATCATCTCCCAGGTGCTCGACGCGCTGCAGTACGCCCACGCCAACGGCATCGTCCATCGCGACATCAAGCCGGGCAACATCATCATCCTGAAGGACGGCACCGTGAAGGTGACCGACTTCGGCATTGCCCGCATCGATTCCACCAGCATGACCGCCCACGGCTCGGTCGTCGGCACGCCGAGCTACATGTCTCCGGAGCAGTTCACCGGCGGCGAGATCGACCGGCGGTCCGACATCTTCTCCACCGGCGTCGTCCTGTTCGAGCTCCTGACCGGGCAGAAGCCGTTCCCCGGCAAGAGCGCCACCGAGGTGATGTACCGGCTGCTGAACCACCAGCCGCCGGCGGTGACGACACTGAACCCGACGCTGCCGATCGCGATGAACGCGGTGGTGCTGAAGGCCCTGTCGCGCGAGCCCGCCGACCGCTTCGCCACCGCGGCCGAGTTCAAGGCGATGCTGCAGCAGGCGGCGAAGATGGCGCCGGCGAACGAGGACATGACGGTGGTGATGGCGCCGCCGGTGCCTCCCGCTTCCGCGCCCGAGCAGGCCGGTGGGACCGGCATCCACGACGAGGCGACGCTGCGCATGGTTTCCGACGCGCTCGCCTACCACATCGGCCCGGTGGCCAAGGTGGTGGTGGAGCAGGCGGCGAAGCAGGTCACCAGCGTCGACAGCCTCTACGACACGGTCGCCACCAGCATCAACAACCCGGAGGAGCGAAACGCCTTCCTCCAGCGCCGCTTCGCCCCGCAGCTCCAGCCGGCGCCAGCGCCGGCCGCGCCCGCCCGCCCGGCGGCCGCCGCACCCGCGCCCGGCGACATCCCCGCCGACGACGTGGTGAAGATCCAGGCCGAGCTCGCCACCCATCTCGGGCCGATCGCCAAGATCCTCACCAAGCGGGCGCTGAAGGATGCGGCCAACCGCGAGGCACTGGTCCGCGCGCTGGCGGAGCACATCCCGACCGACAAGGAGCGCGCCCAGTTCTTCAGGCGGCTGGGCGTCGCCTGACGCCGCCTGCCCGCGATCGCGTCGCGCAGCGGCGCGGCCGGCGCCGGATGCCCGGGACACCCCGGGGATGACGCTGCAGAGGAGGAAGAGCCCATGCCTCTCCAGGTCGCTGCCACCGCCGTCGCGCAGTGCACCTTCGGCACCGCGCCGGCGACGCTGATCGTCGCCGACCCGACCCGCCCGCTCGCCGGCGGGCTGCCGGCGGCGAACATCATGGACTTCAAGCCGATCGTGAACCTGCCGACCTTCGGCATGTGCAACACGGTGTCGAACCCGGTGGTGGCCTCCGCCACGGCCGCGGCGATGGGCGCGCTCACCCCGATGCCCTGC
>ERZ777003.3003-NODE-3003-length-17533-cov-5.708090_pt1 | contig 17533 bp, 17 predicted proteins | sample MGYA00374956_ERZ777003 | MGnify/ENA primary metagenome ERZ777003 (study PRJEB29302, sample SAMN06268252) | bioreactor metagenome | isolation source: Joint BioEnergy Institute, California, USA | place: USA:Joint BioEnergy Institute, California, USA | collected... | reverse complement strand
GTCGATCGCAGATCAGGCGCGCACCATCCGCATACCGGTGCACATGATCGAGACCATCAACAAGATGAACCGCATCAGCCGGCAGATCCTGCAGGAAACCGGTGTCGAGCCCGATCCGGCCACTCTGGCACAGAAGATGGACATGCCGGAAGACAAGATCCGGAAGATCCTCAAGATCGCGAAAGAGCCCATCTCCATGGAAACCCCCATCGGAGACGACGACGACAGCCACCTGGGCGATTTCATCGAGGACACCACCACGCTGGCGCCGGCCGATGCCGCACTGCATGGCTCGATGCGCGAGGTGGTGAAGGAAGTGCTCGATTCGCTCACGCCGCGTGAAGCCAAGGTGTTGCGGATGCGCTTTGGTATCGAAATGAGCACCGACCAGACGCTGGAAGAGGTTGGCAAGCAGTTCGATGTCACGCGCGAGCGGATCCGCCAGATCGAGGCCAAGGCGCTGCGCAAGCTGCGTCACCCCAGCCGCGCCGACAAGCTCAAGAGCTTCCTCGAAGGCTGATGCAGCAGCATTTCCCGGGGCGGTGTGCACCCAACATCGGAGCACACCGCTTTTTCTTTTGGTGGGAGGGGTTCGCGGGCTGCCTGGCGGTCGAGACAACCTCCCCCGACTTTGCTAGAATGCGAACCTCTTTGCTGCGTTTCCGGCCTCGCGCCGGTGAAAGCGTGGCAATTCTCACGCCTCTCTTGCGCCGGTGGACTTGCCGGCCATGTCTCCAGGGCCTATAGCTCAGTCGGTTAGAGCAGCGGACTCATAATCCGTTGGTCGCAGGTTCGAGCCCTGCTGGGCCCACCAGGTTTCCTTGTGCGACGCGTCGATACAGTTTCGGTACAGCGGCAGCAATACACGAGCCCTGTTCCGAAGCGGTCATGCCGATCAGCGGTGTTCGCCTCAGCGCTACGTCATCAACTGCGTGCCCACGCCGGGGGCGTGCCATGGGGGGACTACTGACCGCAACGGCGGACAGTGGGGGCGGCGCACTGCCGACCCTGGAGGAGGCGTGGGCCGCGCTTGCCCGCCCGAACCCAGGAGTGCCGCTGCAGAGCCTGCCGGATGCAACCCCGAAGCCCAGAAACCCCGAAACCCCGAAACCGCGATCAGTCCTGGCGCTTGACGTTCATGAATGTACAATGACCGATCATATGGTGATCACATGGTGATGATGGATCCGCAGCCGGGAAACGCATCCCCGGGGCGAATGATCGTCCCGTCAAATGGCCAGGCCCTGATGATTGGGCGGAGGGTGGTGGACCAAATCCGGAACTGACGGTCACCGTCAACGTTTATGTACACACATATTGAAGTGACGGACCGTCATCCTGCACATGGAGTGGACAAGAGACGAGTTTCGGCAAGAGACGATTTGCCAGGATGGCTGGTTCATTATTCCTGGTCGTTGCGCAACCATATTCTCATGAAAGAAGCGTCTGCCTGGAACGTGAAACGTCATTGCGTCCTCTTTTGGGGATGTTCCCGGCACGCCTCGAACCAGCGCGGTGCCGACCTCTCGCATGTGGCTATCCATTGCCCAAGATCATTCAGCATGCGCTGGGTCTGGTGGTCGTCAATTTGGCCGGCGTCGAGATGGTGCCAAATGTACTCAAGGTATTTGCCAACCCGGGTCGGGTAGTTCACCTGGTCGTGTTCCAGATTGGCTGCGAGGAAAGGCGAGCCGTCTGGGGTGCAATGCCCCGACAGGTCGATCTTGTGCAAGTACCAGCCCGTCGCAGTCTTGGTCAGGCGAAGGTGCTCGGGACGGTTCCATTGGTTCGAGAAATACGAGAAGCTGAATGTGACCATACCATCCTCGTATCCGGAGTGAATGGAGTCCTTGACATTATCATGAGGGGACCGGACACCACTGTATATTTGTACCGATAAAGGTACATATCCGAATGCGGAACAGTATTTCACACCATATTACGTTTTGCAATATGCCAGGGTGCACAAGGGTTGTGCGGGTGCCCTGATGAAGTCTCAGGCAACCCACCGGCGCAGATGATCAGGCGTGCATCACAGCGGGTCGCTGCCTGCCCACGCGGCAAGCTGTCGTTCGATGGTGACGACCGCGTGTTTGAGTGCGGGCAGGTACCGTTCGGCGGCCTGCTGGTGCGTGAGTCCGCGCCGGATGTAGATGAGGTTGAGGCAGGCAAGCACCTTGTTCCTGTGCATGATGGGCAGGGCGAGGATGCCCTTGGGTGAACTGCGGTTCCAGTCACCCTCGTTCACGGCATACCCGCGTGCCAGCACCTGCTCGATCATCTGTGCGACCAGGCGGGGCGAAGCCGCAATCGAACTCTGGATACTGTCTTCGGCGCGCACCATCCGAAGTATTTCCTTTCGTTCCTGTACGCTGCATGCCGCCAGGTACGCACGCCCGGACGCCGTCAGCAGTATCGGCATGCGTTTGCCAACCATGTTGCGATCGAAGGAGAGCGGGCTGAAGCGGTGCGTGCTTTCCCGGATGAGCATGTGGGTGCCATCCAGCGTGGTGAGGTCGGACGGCCACTTCACGGTCTGCAGCAGCTCGCCCATGGCGGGTGTGGCGATGGAGGTAATCCATTCGCGATCGGTGAAACCCTCGCTGAGTTCGCGTACGCGGATGGTGAGGCAGTAGTGCCCTGAAGAGGGGCTGACCCGCACATAGCCTCCCCTGGCCAGGGTCTCGAGAAGACGGCGCACTGTCGTGCGGTGGATGCCCGTGCGCTCGGCCAGCTCGGTGATGGAGCAACTGCCCTGGGGGCTGCGGTTGAGTTCGGTGAGAACCTCAAGGCCGCGCTGCAGTGCCCGTACGTCCCGGTAGGGCGCGGCAGGGGTTTCGGCATGCTCCGTATTCATTGCTGGTTTTCCCCATCCTCATGATGGGGCACAGGATACACATGTCGGGGCGGGTTCTTGCAAGTCGGGAAAACCGTTGACGTGCACCTGGTGCACGTCGCGCACGGTGAAGTGGGACGCTCATGCGACTTGCGTCAAGATGAACCATGCTGAAGTCACGCCAAGAGAAGAGGAGACAGCGGTGATATCCAATGCAGAACTTGACCGGCGGTGGGCTCTGGTGCGCAAGGCGATGCATGAGAACGGACTCGACTGGCTCATCGCCACCACCGGACATCCCTATGGGTACCAGCGGTGGCTCACGAATCGTACGGGGCTTGCCGGTACGCTGGTCGCATTCCCAGCGAAGGGCGAGGCCATACTCGCGTCGCATGGCGACGATGTGCACTCCGTGCCCCGCGATTCCTATGGTGTACGTCATGTCGCCAGCTGCGCCCAGCCGAACATCATCGCCAACACCCACGCGCCGTTGCTGATCGAACCGATCAGTGCCAGCAATCCGCGGCGCATTGGCTTTCTCGGGCTCGGATACCTGCCGGCCGCCACGTACCTGGCGCTGACGAAGGCCTTGCCGCAGGTGGAGTTCGTTGATGCCACCGACATCATCGCTCCCATCAAGGCGGTGAAAAGCGAAGAGGAGCTCGAATGCATGCGGCGCGCGGCACGCATGCACGAGGAAGCGATCGCGTTGCTGCCCGGGCTCGTGCGCCCGGGCGTGACCGGCCGATATGTCATGGATGAGCTTCGCCACCATCTGGTACGGTCGGGAAGCAATCACCAGACCATGATGGTGGGATCAGCGCCTGCAGGGCAGATCTGCCGTTACTTCGGCCCATCGGACCGTGTGCTGGAAAAGGGCGACCAGCTGGCCATCCTGATCGAAGGGTCGGAGCCTGATGGCTACTACAGCGAAGCCATGCCCACGGTCTGCCTGGGCGAGGTGCCCGATGCGTTGCGCAAGGCGTTCAATGATGTGGTGGAGATCCAGGAGCGGCTGGCCGAAGTCGCGTGCCCGGGGGCATTGCCCGACGACCTGTTGCGCCTGAATGACGAGCTCATGCGCCGGAAGGGTTACCCACCCGAGGGGCGTTTGCTGGGCCATTCGCAGGGCGTGGATCTGGTCGAGCGGCCTGCGTTTACGCCCAAGGGTGAAACCATGCCGCTGCAGAAGAACATGGTGATCTCGATTCACCCGACGACGCATGCCCCGAATGCCTGGGGGTATCCGGTGAACATGAGTTTTCTGATCACCGATGGTGCACCGCAGCGCATGTTGCGCACTCCCCAGGAAATCATCGTCGTATGAACGGCAACACTGAAAACCATGAACGGGGCGTGTTTGCGGAGCTTCGGCCGTCGGTGGTGATTGCAACGCACCCGAATGTCGAGTATGTGGTGCAGGGCGTCACCACATTGCTCAGGCAACGTGGTATCGAAGTTCACATCATCCAGCCTGACATCGCGGTCGACCGGATTCCCGACTGTCACGTGGTGATGCCCTGCTCAGCATTCCGATGTGGCGAGAGCGTCATGGATGCGCTGCCGCATCTGCGTGGCATCGCGGCCCTCGCCGCAGGTACCGAGTCGATCGATATTCCCGCTGCCACCCGCAGGCGCTTGCCGGTTGCGCATGCGCCCACACCGGAAAACGTCACCAGCATGGCGGAAGCGACGGTGATGCTGATACTCGCAGCGCTGTATCGACTGCCAGAGTCACAGGAACGTTTCCGCTCGGGCTGGGATCGCCCGAGGGCACCGTATGCGCGGATGCTGTCCGGCAAGACGCTCGGTCTGGTGGGCTTTGGCAAGATCGCGCGCGCCGTGGCAGAGCGCCTGTCGTCCTGGAATGTGCGATTGATTACCTATTCGCCCAGGGCACCGCAGGCATCGTTGCCTGCCTGCGTGCAAAAGGTTGATCTGGAAAGTCTGCTTGCGCAAAGCGATGTCATCAGTCTGCACGCCGCGGTAACCGATGACAACCGGTACATCATCAATGCGCGTACCCTGAAACTGGCGAAACCCGGTATTGTGCTAGTGAATACGGCCCGCGGTGCGCTGGTCGACCAGATGGAATTGCTGGAACATTTGCAGCATGACGGGTCGGCCTACGTGGCTCTGGACTGTTTCGATCCGGAACCGTTGCCCATGGACAGTCCGGTGCGGCGGCTGGGGAAGGGAATCCTCACGCCCCATATCGTCGGACATACCCGCGAAACGCAGGAGTCACTGATCGAGCAGGGAGTGGACAACGTCATGCGCATCCTGAATTACGAGGCGCCGGAGTTCGTGCGGAACCCGGAAGTACTGGAAGGGTGGGTGCGCGCATCGGGCCGGACTCGCCTGGCAGGCTGAAGAACTCACGCGTAGCACGTGGCCGACACCAGATTTCCACTGCACGTGGCTGCAGACCAGTGGGTGCAGATATTCATCATCACAAGAACGTCGTAATCGAATGGAGGAGACCATGCGACGAGTTTCAAGGAAATCGGCAAAGCAGATGGGTTGGGCGGCGACCGCGCTGACGGCTTTTCTGGCTTTCAGTGGCATGTCGCAACCGGCAAATGCGCAGAATGTGGCGAACTGGCCTGACCGGACGATACGCATGATCGTGCCTTTTCCGCCGGGTGCCACACCCGACATGATGGCGCGGCTGGTCGGAGAGAAGCTTGCCGAACGGCTCAAGCAGCCAGTCGTGGTCGAGAACAAGTCCGGCGGCAGTGGCATCATTGCCATCACCTCTGCGCTGAATGCACCGGCCGACGGGTATACGCTCTTTCTGGCCGACACGGGTCACACCGCCATCAACCCGGCATTGCGCAAGGATCTGCCTTACGATCCCTTGCGGGATCTGCAGCCCATTTCCCGACTGACGGAACAGAACTTTTCCGTCATCGTCCGGGACGATTCTCCGGCGCGCACACTGGCTGATCTGGTGGAGCTGTCCAGAAAGCGCGAGAAAGGCATCACCTATGGCACTTCGGGCATAGGATCGGCGCACCACATGGGGGGCGAGCAGCTGCGTCTGCTGACCGGAGGCAACTTCATGCACGTGCCCTACAAGGGCATGATCCAGACCGTGCCCGCCCTGCTGTCGGGTGAGGTCGATTTCATGATAGGAAGCGCCACCCCGGTGATGAGCCACTGGAAGGATGGCAAGGTGCGGATTCTCGCCCGCGGTTCGGAACAACGCAGTCAGCTCATGCCCGACGTTCCTACGCTGAGGGAGTCAGGGGTTCCGATGAACATCGCGGTCACGCTGGGTCTGTTCGTAAGGGCAGGGACGCCGGACGAAATCGTTGAACGCCTGAGCAAGGAGGTGAACCTCGTGCTGCAGGATCCTGCATTACAGAAACGTGTTGCCGGGCAGGACTTCACCATCGCGGGCACGACACCTCAGGAATACGCCGACATCGTGCGCAGCCAGATCGCCGAATACAAGGAGGTCGTCGAGAAAGCCGGGATCGAGGTTCAGTAAGCTTTTGGGGGGACTCCGCGCGGGGTGAAGGCCTGGCGAAGCGAAGCTCTGGCCATGCCTCACGCCTGGACTGCGTGCATGCGGCCTGGAGCCCGGGGGCTGGGCCAGGCCTTTCTTGTTGCGTGGCAGAGCGGTGTCAGAAGCGATAGCCGATGCCAGCCGTGAACACCCACGGGTCGATACGGGTCTTGCCGATGCGCTCGCCGTTGAGTTTCACGCGTGAAGAAATGTCGATATAGCGTACGTCGACGTTGACGAACCAGCGGTCATTCAGCTTGACGTCGACGCCCATCTGGCCGGCCAGCCCCCAGGAGTCGCCGAGCTTCAGGTCGGCGCCCTCCAGCGCACCGCGGGTCCTGGTGCTGAAGAAGTGGGTGTAGTTCAGGCCCAGGCCCACATAGGGTTGGATGGCACTGTCAGGCAGGAAGTGCCATTGAATGCTCAGTGTGGGTGGCAGCTGCTTGGTGGTGGCGATCTTGCCCAGACCACCACTGCCGCTGATGTCGTGCTTGAACGGCCAGGCAGCCAGCAGCTCGACACCGATGTTGCGGGTGGCCATGTACGTGACCGTGAAGCTGGGCCGTACGCTGTTGCCGACATCCAGTTCCACCGTGTCATTCAATACCTTGCCGTTGCCCGACTTGGGATGCACCTGGGTTACGCCAAACTTGATGAGCCAGTCGCCCGCCTCATGCGCCTGTACCGGGGCAGTCAGCAGGCCGGCGGCACACAACAGTGCCGCCAGGGGGGTACGAACAGACAACAAAGACATGAAAACTCTCCGAAATTGCCGATCCTTTTCGGCGAGAGAAAGCTTCGCAAACCCGGCGAAGTTTCAGTTTGATCCATGTCAGTAAGCTGATTGTCCGGCCAGTCGAGTGTGTCGTGCATGCAACCGGGCGCTGCATCGGGATCGAGAGGGCAGGCAGTGAGAGGTATCGTCGGTGACTTGCCCTCGGGGCCCACTACCTCGTCTAATAGCGGCTGTCAGCGTAGGAATTCGAGTGACTGGAAGCGTGAATCGATGAGGAAGCCTGGAGGAGCATCAAGCGGCAACTTCATCCGGAATGTAATGGTGGGCGTGCTTTGTGTGGCGGCGTCCGTCGCGGGCGCAGAGCCCACGGCGTCCCGCGGTCTGGTACCAGCGGCAGCCTTCGGTGTGTGGCGTACGATGCTGATCACCCGGCCGGATGCGATGCCGCGCGCCCGGGCGCTGGCCTACTCCGTGCGCCGGGACGCCTACATGGCAGTCGACTTCGTGGCACCACTGTGCACGCACGAAGTGAGTTTCGTCACACCGCTGAACAGACCGGCCGAGCGCAGTCTCGCGATCCCGCTTCAGTACGCATTTCGCGTCGACCAGAATCGTGTCTACCGGTTCAATGGCAAGACGGAGCTGACGATGGGTGATCTGGCGGCGCAGCTCTCGGTCATCTCTACGCCGGCGCTTGCCGACGTTATCAATGAAATGAAGTACGGGCAGGTGTTGCGCATCGAGTTTGCGGCCGTGCAAAGCCGTACTGGCCCCGGGTACATGACCTACCCCCTGGCTGGCTTCGCTCAGGCGGTCAGCCGCGCGATCGACATGTGTCGCAAGGCGAGCGCGAACGTGTTGTAGCAATGGCGTCCGTGTGTTCTGGCACCTGCCATGCGTGTGGCGAGTACAAACCCGTGGTTGAAAAACGGCGGCGCCCGGGGGCGCCGCCGTTGTCTGGTGTGGGCCAGAGGGTGCCTTCTCGCAAGAAGCTTATTGCGGCTTGAAATTGGTGGCCCGCACCATTTCTTCCCAGCGATTGAAGTCGCGTTCGAATGCAGCCTTGAACGATTCGGCCGAGCTGCCGACGGGCTGGAAGCCCATGGCGACCATGCGCTCGTTCATGGCGGGTGAGGCGACGATCTCCTGCAGCGCTTTTGACCAGGCCTGCACGGCTTCCTCGGGCGAGCCGGCGGGCAGGAACATGCCGATCCAGCCGCTCAGATCGAGCTCGGAGAACCCTTGTTCGGAAAATGTCGGAACATTAGGCAGTTTCTTGGTGCGTTCGTTGCCGGTGATGGCGAGCACACGCACCTTGCCTGCGTCCGACTGGGCAATGGCGGTGCCCTCCGACATGAAGGATGCATCGATGCGGCCGCCGAGGAGGTCGGTGAGGGCTGCCATTTCGCCGCCTGCGTACGGCACGTGAATGAGGTTAGCACCGCTGGCACGGGCCAGCTCTTCGCCCATGAGGTGCATGGCCGAGCCGATCGCAAATGAGCTGTAGGTGAGGCCCTTGCCCGTCTTGGCTGCATCCAGGAACTCGGCGAGGTTCCTGTAGGGCGACGAACTGGCAACGACGAAAGTGGTTTGTCCGTCGGCCAGCTTCGAGACGGGAACGAAGTCACGCTTCGGATCGAAACTGAGGTCGGGCTTGAGCAGGGCGTTTAGGATCTGCGCGGAGTTGGTGGTGATCAGGATGGTGTAGCCGTCGGCAGGGGCACGGGCCACGTACTGGGTGCCTAGGATGCCACCGGCGCCGACCTTGTTTTCGACGGTGACGACCACGTTCCATCGTTTCGACAACTCGTCGGCCAGCATGCGGGCAAGAGTGTCGAACGCACTGCCGGGGCCGGCCCAGGCGATGATGCGTACCGGCTTGCTGGGGAACTGCTGATTGGAGTCTGCGGCGGCAACGTGCGCGGTGCCCAACATCAGGGCCAGGCCGGCGCCAAGTGCCAGCTGAATCGCTTTACGGAATATGCGCATGGGGTGTCCTTGATTGTCGCGAATGCTGCTCGAATGATGGTGGCGCGAAGATGGCAGATTCATGGATCTGCGCGCCAGCCGTTGAATGCAAAGAACGAAAAAGCTTAAATAAGTTTTATTGATATATCAACAAGTTGACTGCCGAATCAATCCGGGAAACTCATTACCTGCCTGCCAGCGGGCGGGTTGCCCGGCCAGGGGTGTGTCATCAGCGGTGCGTGCACAGGCCAGCTGCCCGCCGCCTCAGCGGAGGATCCTGCAGTATCCTGCGCGGATCAGCGGGGTAACCCGGGTTGACGACAGAAACAGATCCAAGCACAATTTGTTGATGTATCAACAAAGAGGGTGTCATGTCGAAGTTTGAATTGCACCGGGTTAGCGATCCGGCCGAATGGAAGGGTGCCGACTGGCCATCCATCGAGAGTGTCAGCACGTACGCCACGCCCGAGCAGATCCAGGAGCTGGAATCGGTGTGTGCGGCCCTGGAGGCGCGCGGGTTGCACCATGAAGAAACCGACAGGAGTGATTTTCCGTTCGTCGCCTTTGCGCCGCTGCTCGAACAGATGCGCCACGAGCTGGCCGATGGCAAGGGCTTCTTCCTGCTGCGCGGGTTGCCGCTGGGCACCTGGACCAAAGACCGCGCACGTCTGGCCGCCTGGGGCCTGGGTACCTGGCTGGGCACGCACGTGTCGCAAACCGTGTCGGGTCAGCGCCTGACTGACGTTACCGATACCTCGGCCGTGGAAAAAACTCCGCGTCAGTACAAGACCAGCCAGGAACTCAGGCTGCACACCGACCCCGCGTCGGACCTGATCGGGCTCGCATGTATCCAGCCTGCCAAGTCGGGGGGGTACAGCGTGCTTGCCAGTGCCATCGCCGTGCACAACGCGATGTTCGAACAACGACCCGACCTGCTCGAGAAACTCTACGAGGGTTTCATCTGGCACCGCTATGGTGAAGGCCGTCCGGAGGACGGTCCCTATACGCGCGAGCCGGTGCCCATCTTCGCCATGCAGGACGGGCGCCTGAGCTGCCGCTACGTGCGAGCTCCCATCGCTGCAGGCCATCGCGATGCCGGCATCCCGCTTACGGATGCCCAGATCGAGGCACTCGACATGCTCGACGCGCTGGCCAGCTCGCCAGAACTGCGCATCAGTTTCAAGATGGAGGCGGGCGACCTGCTCATGGTCAACAACCTTGCCGTGCTGCATGCCCGCACGCGCTTCGAGGATTTCGATGAACCCGAGCGCAAGCGGCACATCCTGCGTCTGTGGCTCGAGGGCTGGCCCGGTTTCCGTCCCGTGCCGCGGCAGCTGAACTATTTCAACGGCGGGGAGTGCGGCATCCGGCCGGCACCGAACCAGCGCGCTGAATACGACGTCGAGAAGCTGTATAGTGACCGTGCGAGTGGTGGTGTCGCACGGTTGGGAATTCATGACTAGACAAGCGATCAGGTCGACTGACGATAACGAGGCTAACCGCGAGCCCCGACTGCACCGGGAGTCCCCTGGTGCGGTCGACGAGCTCGCGGCACGGCGCGCCAGCATGGTGGCGGAAGCTGGTGAGGAGGAAGCATGCCCCTGGCGCGACCTCCAACCCGGTGGCACAAACCTGCGCCTCGAAGATTTCCTTACATTCATTCTGGGCCGGCTGGGCAATGCGGGGCAACGCGTCATCACGGCGCGCTACCTCGAACCCTTCGACGTCACGGTAACCGAGTGGCGCATGCTGGCAGCGCTCGCGGCCTTCGCGCCCATGTCGTTTGGCAAGCTGGTCGAGGTTTCCTCGTCCGACAAGGCGCTGGTTAGCCGTACACTGCGGCGTCTGGCAGAGCGTGGCCTGGCGGTGGCCGAGCAGGACCCGGCCAATGCGCGCAAGGTGGTGTGTGCCATTACCGAGGAGGGGCGCGCCCTGTACCGGAAGATCCTGCCGGTAGCGCAGCAGCGCCAGGCCGAGTTGCTTGGCGTGCTGAGTGAAGACGAGCGTGTCGCTCTCTACCGGATCCTGCACAAGCTCGATCGGGTCCTCGAACCCGACCGTCCCCGTCACGCACGTACTTCTTCCACCTGACCCGGCGCATCGAACAGGGTCTGCCAGGAGCACGGCTGGCTCTTGCCCCGGCTGTGTCGGCACGGGCATGCAGTTCGGGCCAGCGCGACACATCGTGCATGCCATGGGCGACGCGCGCTGGAAGACGGAGATGCATTGAAGATGCGCGACGGGTCAAAATGTTACTACAAATGAGGATCGTCACGTGAACGTGGCGGAGTGTGACGCGAGAGGTGTCTGGTGTGTGCATGAGCGTACCGTGGGCGCGCCATGCTAACATAGCCGCCGGAGGAGAACACCGCAGTCATGTACCATCCATCAGGAAGTTGTCGACCCTTGGACGAAGGTACACCTCACCCTACAGGAACACAACAGCAAACACGACGCGGGAGCATCACATGAGCCGCAAACCACGTTCACTGGAAGTACCCGGGGTAACGCACGGGGCCGCCCCCATTCCCATGGGAGCACGGGTGGGCAACCTCATCTGCTCGTCGGCCATCATGGGCAAGGACCCTGCCACCGACACCCTTCCGGACGACCCGGTTCAGCAGATCGACTTCGCCTTCAAGAACATGGTGCGCCTTCTGGAAGCGGGTGGCGCCACTCTGGCTGACGTCGTGCGTGTCACCGTCTACCTGAAAGACGACGCCCTGCGCGAGCAGCTCAATGCGAAGTGGAACGAATACTTTCCCGATCCGCACGACCGTCCGGCGCGGCATGTAGTTCCTACCGATTTGCGGCGGGGGATGGTCATCCAGTTGGAAATCATGGCTGTCGCCGGCGCCAACAGCTGACATTTGGCCGGCACCTGCCCAACGGGTGCCGGACGAGCGCGGGTGGCAGATCCGCCCGGACTGACCCACTCCTGCTGCATCTTCACGAGGTTGTTGCCCGCCACGCGCTGCCGACGGTCCCGAGCCTACCCCGGGCCCGGCTGTCCCATTCAGGCGTCTGCACCGTTCTTGCCGGGCAGCATGCCTTGTGCCTGCCCGTCGCTGGTGTCGTTGTGGGCCGTGCGCAAGCGGTCGGCGAAAACCCGGGCCGATGCATGGTAGAACGGTACCGGGCAGATCAGCCGTGATACCTGTGAAGCGCACACTGATACGATCAGCAGCCAGAGCAGCATTGATCCGCTGCTGGTCATTTCCATCGTGATGACGGCGGCCGTCAGGGGCGCCTGGGTTGCCGCTGCCAGGAATGCGGCCATGCACAGCAGCACCAGCACTCGCTGGTCCACCAGGTTCCCGGTAAGGCTTGCCAGATTCGCACCGAAGCCGGCTCCGGCAGTCAGGGCCGGGGTAAAGATTCCCCCCGGAATGCCGGCCCAGTAGCTGGCTACGGTGGCAGCCAGTTTGGCGGCACCCAGGGTGTCTCCTTCAACGGGATTCCCGGCCATGGCCGATTTAGTGACGCCGTAACCGGTACCGAAAGTGGCGTAGGCGCTGAAGTGCCCGATTGCCGCAACCACCAGGCCCAGCAGAAAGGCAACCAGCACCGGATGCCTGCGCATCCATCCGTTGATGGCGGCGGGGGCGACGCCAGTCGGACCCTTGGTAAGCAGCCACGCGAACAGCCCTCCGGTCAGCCCGCACAGCACGGCGCACGCCAGAGTCCAGACCAGCATGTGGCGATCGAGCGCGGCGCCAGTGAAAATGCCGAAGTACGCGATATTGCCCATCGCCGTGTCGAGCACGTACGCGGTTGTCAGGACGGTGGCCACCAGGATGCCGTACCAGCGCAGCGAGATGTCGCGGCCCAGTTCCTCGATGGCGAAGATCACGCCTGCCAAGGGAGCATTGAACGCGGCGGCCAGTCCGGCGGCTGCCCCGGTTGCCATGAGCTCGTTGGTCTGGAAGCGGTGAAACGGCAACCCGCGCTTTTCCCAGAACTGGCTCCAGGCCACCATGATGGCAGCGCCGATCTGCACCGATGGCCCTTCACGGCCAATTGACGCCCCGAACAAGAGGGCGAGCAGGGCGAGCGGAATCTTCCACAGGCTTTGCATGAGCGATACCAGCTGGAAGCGATAGGGGCGTCCTTCGAGCGACATGGCCGCCATGACTTGCGGGATGCCGCTGCCTTCGGCGAGCGGGGCATAACGCAGGGTCAACCAGCGCGCCACGGCAAGCGCCGATGGCACGAGCAGCCACGCAAGCCATGGCGCCGTGTCTACCCAGCGCACCTGCCAGCTGTGGACGAGGGTGACCATGGATGCAAATGCCGCGGTAATCAGGGCGATGGCGGCACCCCCTGCAAGAACAAGGCACGCCTGGGCAGCAACCTTGAAGTATTCGCCGAAGACCGACGGGCAGCCGGCCTGTTCCCGGTGTTGCGTCTTCTGATGACGCCAGCGCGAGTGAGGATGCTTCATGCGATCAGGGCTGTTTGGTCTGGTTGGTGGGTGGTCCGGGCGTGCCGGTGCTCACCGCCTCGAAAGCATCGTAACAAGAATGTACTGGTTTCGGAGTGCCAGATGTGATTGTCAGGGTTCTACGCATGGACGCTGATCGATGCGAACAGGTGTGCTCTTATGCGGCAAATGTCCCGCTACCACAAATCAAAATAACCGGAAGGAATAAGGATAGATGCGATTCGTCTTTGGAGGAAAGCACGAAGCTGGTAAGGTTTTCAGGTCAGTTGCCGACCTGTTGTCGGCTCGCAACCCGGCGGGTGCACGTCCGCCCAGTCTGGCTTCACACGATTGGCGCCACGCATGCGGTGGCCGCTGCTCATCCATTTTTCATGATGCTTTCATTTCGTAACGTCAGCAAGCGCTTCGGTGACTTGCGCGTCATCGACGATTTCTCGCGCGAGATCGACCGTGGCGAACTCATTGCTCTGGTGGGGCCCTCGGGGTGCGGCAAGTCGACCCTGCTGCACATCGCCGCCGGCCTGGAGCGCCAGTCGGGGGGCGAGGTCTTGCTGGAAGGCAAGCCTGTCGCCGGACCCGGGCCCGAACGCACCCTGATGTTTCAGGAGAACGCGCTGTACCCGTGGCTGACGCTGTCGGCCAATGTCGCCATGGCGCTCGAACTGCAGGGCCGTGACCGCCGAGCCGCGCGTGATCAGGCGTACGGCTGGCTCGAAAAGGTGCAGCTGAAGGGTTTCGAGGAGTACTACCCGCACCAGGTATCAGGTGGGATGCGCCAGCGCGCCGCGCTGGCGCGGGCCTTCATCGCACAGCCCAAGGTCTTGCTGCTCGACGAGCCCTTCGGAGCCCTTGATGCGCTTACCCGCATGACCTTGCAGGACGCCCTGCTGGACCTGATCCAGGAGACGCGCCCGACCGTGCTGCTGGTTACCCACGACGTGGATGAAGCCCTGTTTCTTGCTGATCGTGTGCTCGTATTCAGCAAGCGTCCTGCCGTGGTGCTGAAGGAATTCCAGCTGGACCGCTACGTCAAGACGCACGACCTGGCCGAAATGGCACCGATACGGCGCGAAATTCTCGAGCTGCTCGGGATCGACACCGGTTACCACAAGCTGTCGGGCGCAGCGGCTCACACCGATCAAACTGAAGGAGTCAACCCATGAGATTTGCACGATTCTGGATTTCGGCCGTGGTGGCGCTGGTTCTGGCTGCGCCGGCCTATGCCGCTGAAAAGCTGCGGGTGGGATACCTGCGCGTGATGGATGACGCGCAGGCCATCCTCGCTTACGAAGGGGGTTTCTACAAGCAGCACGGACTCGATGTCGAGCTGATCGAGTTCGCGTCGGGCACCGACCTGATCAAGGCGATCATCGGTGGCCAGATCGACACGGGCGTGCTCGGCTTCACCAACGCCGCGGCCTGGTCGTCGCGCGGCGCCGACCTCAAGGTGGTGGGCGGTGCGCAGCACGGTTTTCACTCGATCGTGGTGCGCGACGATACCGGCATCAAGAGTGTGGCAGACCTGAAGGGGCGCACGCTGGCTTCGCAGAAGGAAGGCAGCACGGCGGACGTGGTGCTCAAGGGCGTCGTGCTGAAAGAGGCAGGGCTCAAGCCGGAAGACCTCAACATCATGGGTGTGAGCCCGCAGGTGGCGGTACAGTCGCTGGTGGGCAAGCGTGTGGACGCGGCGTTCCTGTTCGAGCCGCAGTCGACCATCGCGCAACTGATCGCGCCCGTGACGCAGATCTATGAAATCGGCGAAGTCTGGCCATTCCCCTGCATGGTAGTCATCACCAGCGGCGAGGTGCTCAAGAAGCGCAAGGATGCGGTGTGGAAGTCGCTTGATGCGCAGCACGACGCCATTCGCATGCTGCAGGAGCAGCCCGAGGAAGCGGCGAAGTACATTGCGCCTTACTTCATCGCGGAGCCCGCCCTCAAGACCCTCAAACAGGGTGAAGTTCCGCGCGAGAAGATCATCCAGTCCGCCATCGAAAGCCAGACGTTCAGTTCGGTACTGACCGAGAAAGAGCTGAAGCGCATGCAGGAAATTGCCGACATCATGCAGGCGCAGGGCTCGCTCAAGACCCGCGACGGCAGCAGCTTCGTGGTCGATGACATCGTCGATCTGGAATGGCAGCGCGCACGTAACCTGCAAGGCTGATCGGCGCGTAGATGAGTACACAAGTTCGGTTGACCGGAATTCCGAAGGTCCTGGCGGTCGCGGTGGCGATCGCCAGCATCCTGTTGTTGTGGCAGCTCGCGGCATGGAGTCTGCCCGACTTCCTCATGCCCGGCGTGCCTACCGTGGTCAGCCGCCTGATCGAGGAACTGCAGTCGGCCTCATTTCTTGCAGCCCTTTCGGCCAGCATGACGCGGCTTGGGCTGGGATACGGCGCGGCGCTGCTCTTTGGTGTTGGCTTTGGCCTGCTCGGAGCCGTGCTGTTCTTTTTCCGCGAAGTACTGAAGTCGGCGATCATCATCCTGCAATCCATTCCATCGATTGCGTGGGTGCCGCTTTTTCTCATTCTGATGGGTTTTGGCAACCTGCCCATCATTGTGGTCATTGCCCTGGCGGCATTCTTTCCTGCGGCGTTGTCCGTCATGAATGCCACCGAAAGCGTGCAGAAAGTGCATGTTTCGGCGGCGCGCGTCATGGGAGCCAGCCACTGGCAGCTGCTCCGGCGCGTCTATTTGCCCGCAGTCATGCCTGAACTGATCACGGGAGCACAGCTGGCGTTCGGCAATGCCTGGCGGGCCCTGATCTCGGCCGAAATGCTGATCGGGTTCGGGCAGGGGCTGGGGCGCTCGCTGGCGTATGCAGGGGAGACGGCCGACATGGTGGGCGTCATGACCAATATTCTTGTCATCGCCATCCTTGCCACCCTGATCGATCAGGTGCTGCTCGAGAACTTGCGGCGCAAGGTCCTCCATTACCAATACGTGTGAGACGTCACTGGCGGCTATCGTGGCAACCGGCATCAACATGTCCCCATCCAGCATGGCGACCGACACCACCCGCGCAGCGGGGGTGCACCGTCGCAGTCGCGCGCGCAACACGGCCCGGGCAATTGCACTTGCACTTGCCTTCGCCCTGGGCCTGGCCGCAAGCCAGCCGTCTGCGGCCGCTTCGGCAGCGGAAGGAGCAGGCCCGCATGCTGCGGCGGCCATTGGCGTGCATTACATTCCTCCGGCACTGAAGCCGGGGGCATCGCCGCGCACCCCTGAAGGAGTCGAATGGGCGATCCTGGAACGCATGCACGACCAGGAGCGGGGTGCAGTGCGTCCGGTGGGTCTGTCACCGGACCAGGCGGGCAATGTCGTGCGTACCGGTGGCGTGGCGCTGGCTCTGGCAGCTTTGCCTGCCAATGCCGGGTTGGCCTGGGGTGGCGCACGCGTCGTGCCATTGGGGTACAACTTTGGTGCCATGGCCATCATGCGTTCGGATACCGACATTACCCGCTGGGAACAGCTCCGCGGGCGCAAGGTGTGTGTCGCGCAAGGTGGCTGGTTTGCAGGCAGCATCACGTCACGCTTCGGCGCCGTTGAGCTGGCCCATCCGTCCCCCGCTGACGCCCTGATCGGCCTGCGGGTGGGCGACTGCGACGCCGCCGTTCACGACAGCCAGCTGCTGGAAGAGCTCGTCAAGTTTCCCGAGTGGAAAAAGTTCTCTGCACGGCTGCCGGTCATCGACGAGCGCCAGCTTGCGTTCCTGGTGGCCGAGACGCCTTCGCCCGCGTACGAGCTGGCGCGCCGCACGGCCCGCCAGTGGCGCGGGTCGGCCTTCCCCCGCCTCGTGCGGCAGATGGCCCAGAACATCGCGTTCGAGGTTTACCTCGACCAGGATGTGCCCGACTGCCATTGAAGCTGGCACCCTTTCCTCGCCCATCGAATCCCCTACAATCACGCTCATGCTCGGCCGGCACGTACGGTGCCGGCAGTCGTCCGCGCATTCGTGGCCGACCGCCGTAACGAGTGCGCGCAGAACCCGGCACGGCGCGCTGGGGTGTTGATCGTCTTGTCTTGCTGGAATCCGCC
>ERZ777003.3000-NODE-3000-length-17561-cov-14.575288_pt1 | contig 17561 bp, 15 predicted proteins | sample MGYA00374956_ERZ777003 | MGnify/ENA primary metagenome ERZ777003 (study PRJEB29302, sample SAMN06268252) | bioreactor metagenome | isolation source: Joint BioEnergy Institute, California, USA | place: USA:Joint BioEnergy Institute, California, USA | collected... | reverse complement strand
GAGGCGTGGCGGACCGCAGGCCCTGCAGGTGTCTTTCGCCGCAGACGCGGTGCTGGGGGAGGCGTGGCGGACCGCAGGCCCTGCAGGTGTCTTTCGCCGCAGATGCGATGCTGCGGGGAGGTGTGGAGGGCCGCAGGCCCTCCACGGACGCTTTGTTCCGCGGCTCTGCGGCGACTTCGTCGCCGCAGAGCCGCGGAAAGAGTAGTAATCCTGAGGAAACCCATCCAGGGGGGTGCGGGGGCAGGGCCACCGCATACGTCAGGGGGCAAGGATGAGCCTGGTCTTCACATGCGTTGCGCCGCACGGCTTCACGATCATCCCGGAGATGGACCCGGCGGCGGGGGGCGCGCTGGCGACGCGCGCCGCGATGGAGGAGCTGGCCCGGCGCTTCGACGCGGCTCAGCCGGAGGTGGTTGTGGTGGCCACGCCGCACGGCACGCGCGTGGACGGCGCGATCTGCCTGGTGGGGGCCGCGCGCGCCGCCGGCACGCTGCGCTGGGCGGGCCGCCAGGTCGAGATGAACGTGCCGGTGGACCAGGCGCTCACCGACCGGATCGCGGCGGCGGCGCGCGCGCAGGGGGTGCCGGTGGCGCTGGCGAGCTTCGCCGGCAACCGGCGCGACCAGAGCGCGGTGTACCTGGACTGGGGCACGATCACGCCGCTGTGGTACCTCGGCCACGGGCGCAACATGGTTGGCCACGGCGATGTGCTCGCGCCGCCGCCGCCGCAGGACGGCCCGCCGGTGGTGATCGCCGCCCCCTCGCGCCTGCTGCCCCGCGCGGCGATGGTGGCGTTCGGGCGGGCGATCGCCGAGGCTGCGGCGGCGGACGGGCGGCGGGTGGCCTTCTGCGCCTCGTGCGACTGGGGGCACACACACGCCGCGAGCGGGCCCTACGGCTACCACCCGGCGTCGGCCGAGGTGGACGCGCTGGTGGTGGAGGCGCTGCGCGCCGGCGACCCCGGCCGGCTGATCGACCTGCCCGAGGAGCAGGTGCAGAACGCGGCGATCGACGGTCTGTGGCAGACGCTGATGCTGGCCGGCGCGCTGGAGCTGGCGCCGATGCGCATCGAGGTGCTGAGCTACGAGGCGCCGACCTACTACGGGATGCTGGTGGCGGTGGGCGAGCCACAGCGCGCGATGGAGGCATGACCATGAGAGGGCGCCGGTCCTTTCTGCGGCTCGCGGCGGGCGCCGGGGCGCTCGGCCTCGGCGGGGCGCTCGGCGCGTGCGGGGTTCTCCCGGCGGCCGCGCCGACCGCCACGCCGCTCGCCGAGACGACGATCACGCTCTGGAGCTGGCTCGGCAGCGCCGGGGACGGGGTGGTGCGCGCCTTCGAGCAGGCCAACCCGCAGGTCAAGGTGAAGGTCGAGAGCTACCGCTACGATGTCGCCCACAGCCGGCTGCTGAGCGCGCTGCGGGAGGGCAGCGGCGCGCCCGATGTTGTCATCACCGACCTGAGCTGGATCGGGACGCTGCGCGAGGAGCCCGGCCTGGCCGACCTGGCCGCGGAGCCGTTCGGGGCAGCGCAGCTCAAGGCGGACTTCCTGCCGGCGCTGTGGCAGTACGCCACCTTCCAGGGCCGGCTCGCGGCCCTGCCGTGGAACCTGGGCGTCGGGCTGGGCTGGTACCGCGCCGATGTCTTCGAGGCGGCCGGGCTCCCGACCGACCCGGCGGCGGTGTCGGAGCTGACGCGCAGCTGGGACGACTGGCTGGCGCTCGACGCGGCGCTGCGGGAGAGGAGCCCCGATGTGGCGCTGGTGCCGGAGTCCCTGCGGCTGTTCCCCGCCGCGGCCGAGCAGCGCGGGCACGGCTGGGTGGACGGGTCGCAGCTGCTGGTGGAGGAGAAGCTGCTGCCGGCCGCCGAGCTGCTGTACAGGCTCTACGAGCGCGATATTCCGGCGGAGCTCTCCGGCGGCGCCTACGCCCGCGCGATGGTCGAGGGCGGCGTCGCGGGGATGGTGGACGGCAGCTGGCAGCAGTTCTTCCTGCAGCAGGACTTCCGCCAGACGGCCGGTAAGTGGCGGGTCGTCCGCGCGCCGGGGGGCGACTTCGGCTCGGGGGCGCTCTTCCTGGCGATCCCGCAGCAGAGCCGCCAGCAGGAGGCCGCCTGGACGTTCGTGCGCTACATGGGCGCCACGGTGGCCGGGCAGAACACCGCCTTCGCGGCGAGCGGCGCGCTCCCGGCCTACCGGCCCGCGTGGCAGGACGCGATGTACGACCGGCCGGTCGAGTTCTTCGGCGGGCAGCCCGCCTACCGGCTGATGACGCAGGCGGCCGAGGCGCTGCCGCCCGGCGTGGTGAGCCCGCACGACCAGGTGGTGGAGCAGGTCGTCTGGCAGGAGGCCGGCCGCATCGCCCGCAGCGGCAAGGACCCGGCGCTGGCGCTGGCGGACGCCGAGAAGGCGATCCTCCAGCGTGTCTCCGAGCTGGTGGGGTAGCTCCCGCGCATATGGGAGCCTAGCCGACGAGCCCGCGCCACAGCAGCTGGCGCTCGCGGCCGGCGGTGGCGATCAGGGTGGCGCGCACGCCGAGCGGCGCGCGGGCGAACAGCCGCAGCATGGTGGCGAGGAGCGCGGGCGTGGCGAGCGTGTCGGACAGGTAGCCGGCCCACAGGGCGGGCGGCAGCTGGAAGAAGGCGCCGAAGAAAGCGCCGAGCTGGGCCTGGTCCATGCGCAGCAGGCTGGCGAGCCCGAACAGGTACAGGCTGCGCCGGCGTCGCCGCTCCGGCGGCCAGAGCGCCTGCCAGCCGGCGCGCGCCGCCTCGGCCGGGGAGCTGCGCTCCGACCCCAGGGCGCGCGCCACGGCCTGCGTGACAGGCCTGGCGTGGCGGAGCGCCGCGCCGACCTGGTAGCCGGAGGCCGGGTGGACCATGCCGGCCGCGCCGCCGTACCCGAGCAGCGGCTGCCCGAGGTGCGGCAGCGGCGCGTTCATGGGGAACAGGCAGCGCTCAATGTGGCGCACCTCGCGCGCCTCGGCGCCGCGGGCGGCCAGCCGCCTGTGGAGGCGCTGCTCCAGCAGCTTCAGCGAGACCGGCGGCGCGGCGGCCAGCGAGGTCTCCTCAGCGAAGTACTCGCCGCCGCCCAGGTCCATCGCGTACAGGAACGTCGGCGGGCCACGGCGCTCCGCGGGCGCGAGGTGCTCGTCGCGGTAGTCCATCAGCACCAGCTGGCCCGCGCGCACCGGCGGCCGCGCGAACGTCCCGACGATCCCGTAGGCGGCCTGGAACGCGACCGGGCGCCGCGCGGGGCGCTGGAGCAGGGCCGGCTTGTGGCCGCTGGCGTCCACCACCAGCCGCGCCCGGTGCACCTCGCCGGCGCGCGTCGTGACCCGGGACTCGGCCGGCGTGTGCTCGACGGCAGCGGCCGCCCCCACGCGCCACTCCGCGCCGCCCCGCTCGCACCGCTCCAGGAGGTGCTGCTGGAGCCGCTCGTTGTCCAGCAGGCCGTAGACGCGCCCGAGCGACAGCTCCCGGCCGCCGGCGTAGACCGTGCAATCGTCCCACTGGTGGCCGAGCATCCCCGCCAGGCCGAGCGGCTCGAGCTCGTCGCGCCAGATGCCGTAGGTGTTGCGCCAGGGGCTGTCCGGCGGGTCCGGGCTGAGCACCGCGACGCGCAGGCCGGCGTCGCAGAGGGCGGCGGCGATGGCGAGGCCGGCGGGGCCGGCGCCGACCACAAGGGCGTCGGCTATCGGGCTGTGTGTCACGCCAGACCCTCCACGGATGGTTCTTTCCCCTCGCAGGGCGGCAGATCAAGCGGGTTTCTGGGGAGGCGACGCCTCTCCGGGCCCCACCGCGCCCGCCGTGTCGCTGAAACGTGGGAGCCGCCCCGAGCTCAGGGCGGCTCCCGCAGGTTGGAGTCACGGGCGGGGCCCCGGCCGGCACGGCGCCGCCGCTAGCGGGAACGCGGGCGGGACGCCGCCGGCGCCGCTTTCGCGAAGCGGGCGACTGCCGGGCCCGTCTAGATCAGGAACTTGCCGTCCTTGTAGAACAGCTTCCCGTCGGCGTAGGCCTCGCCGCCCTGGCGCATGTCGCAGATCATGTCCCAGTGCAGCGCCGACCGGTTGACCGAGCCGGTCTCGGGGTAGCCGGCGCCGAGCGCGAGGTGCACCGTGCCGCCGATCTTCTCATCGAACAGGATGTTGCGGCTGAAGCGCTGGATGCTGTAGTTGGTGCCGAAGGCCACCTCGCCCAGGATGCGCGCGCCCTCGTCCATGTCCAGCAGCGAGTGCAGCAGCTCCTCGCCCTTGGCGGCGGTGGCCTTGACGACCCGGCCGCCCTCGAACCACAGCCGCACGTCGGAGACCTCGCGGCCCATGTAGATGGCCGGGAAGGTGTAGCGGATGTACCCCTCGGTCTTGGACTCCTCGGCGCTGGAGAAGACCTCGCCGTCGGGGAAGTTCTTGTCGCCGTAGCAGTTGATCCACTTGCGCCCGCCGACGTGGTAGGTCAGGTCGGTGTCGGGCGCGACCAGCCGGATGACCTTCGCCTGCGACAGGAAGTCCGCGATGCGCTGCTGCTCGTCCCGCGTGGCCTTCCAGGCCGCTATGGGGTCCGGCTCGTCGAGCTTGCAGGCGGTGTAGACGAAGTCCTCGTACTCGGCGAGCGACATGTCGGCGTCCTGGGCGGCGGCGTTGGTCGGGTAGAGCGTGACGCACCAGTTGAGCTTGTCCTCGGCGGCGCGCTCCATGACGCGCTGCTGGATGTCGCGCATGGCCTGGCGGCGCGCCGCGACCTTCTGCGGGTCGGCGCCGCTGAGCGCGCGGGTGTTCTCGCTGGCGAGGATCGAGATCGTGGCGTCGATGTCCTCGACCTCCTGGCGCGCCACCGCCGGGACGTAGCGGATCTGGGCGTCCGAGCCGTACTTGTAGAGCACCTCGTCGATGCCCTCGAGCGTGATGCGGGTGATCGGGTGGGCGCCGGCGAGCAGCGCCTCCTTGACCAGCTCGCGCACGAGCGGCGCGGCGGCGGCGGGGGACGCGATGCGGAACAGCTGGCCCTCCTGGAGGGACAGCGAGTAGCGCACAAGCACCTGGGCCAGCTTCTCTACGCGGGGATCGGGCACGGTGGCTCCTTTCTGAATCTCCAGTGGCGGCGTCGATCTGCCGCTCTCAAGTGTCCTGCGAACTGATACGGGCTTACGCGGCGGACCCGCCTGCGCCCGCGGCGAGACAACAAAGATCTCGGAGGGCCGCTGGCCCTCCCGACCTTCCGGCGGAATGAAGGGTATCTGGAGGGCGGCGCGCCCTTCCAGACCTTCCCGCCCTGGCTACTGTACAACAATCTGTGCCGCTGATTGTACCACCTGCTGGTACCCGCCGCTGCCGGATCGGTGCTTCGATAGGGGCATCGGATTGGAGGGCGGCGATGGAGCGGTGGATCTGGCTCATGGTTGGCATGGTGGCGGCGGCGGGCGTGGCTCTGGTGCTGGCGGGCGAGTACCTGGCGCGCCAGCCGCGCACCCACCGCGAGGCGGTGATGCGAGTGCTGGATGCGCGGGGCGTCCGCTACGACGATGTCGTGGTCACGAGCGTCTGCGGGCTCAGCCCGCGCGACTGTGTCTGGGATGGCGCGGACTCGCTCTACGTCACGGTCTTCGGCGAAGTCCGCGTGGACGGCCGGATCGTATTCCAGCGGAGGGGCGGGCGCGGCGATGGCTATGACTACGTGCTGTCGCTGCCTGATCTGGGTATTCGTGCCGCTGTGCTCCCACACCCCGCGCGGGAGCGAGGCTGGGCGGAAGTGCTGGCGCGTGGCGTGCGCTACATCGAGGGTGCGCTGGGCCGCGGCTGAGGGGTGACCATCGCTGCGGCGGGCCTAGGAGCTCAGCTCGCGCACGCACCAGGCGTAGGTCACATCGTCCGCGCCCTTGCACACGGAGAAGTAGAGCGCGTAGTAACGCCGGTAGAGCTGAATGAAGGGCAGGATCTCCGGGCCGCGGCGCTCGGCAGCCAGCCGCGTGAGGAGCGCCGTGTCCTCCGGGCGGTGGCCGGGCAGCACCTCGAGGAACGCGACCGCCCCCGCCAGGTCCATGCGCCCGTCGCCCACGAGCGTCGTGTAGCCGAAGTCGCCCACCCCGCAGATGGTGAGGTCGTCGTCGATGAACACGTTGCCGGGGAAGTAGTCGCCGTGCACCAGCTGCTTCGCGGCGAACCCCTCCAGCGCCGCCAGCCGCCGGTCGAAGTCAGCGATCACCGCGTCGAGGCCGGGGACATCCTGCTCGAGGTCGGGCCGGCTGAGGGCCAGCGTCCGCTGCACCCGCTCGCGCAGGTACCCCGGCCAGGTCGGGCGCTGGATGAGCTCGTCGGCGCGCAGGAGCTCGCCGAAGGGCAGCTCGGGGAAGGCGATGGCGCCGATCTGCCCGGCGACGTCGAGGTAGCTGGCGAGGGCTCGCTCGCGCGCCGCGCCCTCAAGGGTGGGCAGCACGTGGCTGAAGTCCCTGCCGCGCATGCGCCGCTCGACGGCGTAGACGCGCCCGTCCGCCACGCCGGTCTCGAGCAGCTGCGGCGTCTCGAACGGCGGGCGCCGGGCCTGGAGCTGCGCGTAGAAGGCGCGCCGGCGCTCGATGTACGCGGGGGAGATGCCGGGCTTGTAGATGCGCAGGACGCGGTCGGCGCCGAGCGCGTAGACCTGCGACTCGCCGCCCTGGCCGAGCAGGTCGGCCGCTGTGACCTGGAAGCGCTCAGGGAGCATCATGTTGCCTGGCTCGCTCGTGCGCACGCGGGCTGCGTCCCGGCCGTGCGCGGGTGCTCATCGCCCGGCCTACGCCCCGACGAGCTCCCGCAGCGCGTCGCCGAGCGCGGCCACATCGTGGCGGATGGTGTCCTGCTTGTTCCACAGCGCGCGCGGGGCGGCGGACTGCTCGATGAGCGGCCGCACCAGCGCCTGCACTCCTGTGGCCTCGATCTCGGCGATCTCGTCGGCGCCCGGCCGCAGCAGGTGCAGCCCCTGGGCCGCGTAGGCCCGCACCGTCTCCGGGCTGGGCTCCCCGCTGTTGACGAGCACGGCGTCGAGCGCGCCCGGCCCGACCGCTTCGACAATATGCCGGACGTGGTCCGCGGCGCGGAGGCCGTCGGTCTGGCCGGGCTGGGTGGTGGTGTTGCAGATGTAGACCACGCGCCCGCGCGCCGCGCGCAGGGCCTCGGCCACGCCCTCGAAGGCCAGGCAGGCGAGGATGGTGGTGAACAGGCTCCCCGGCCCGAGCGCCACGAGGTCGGCCGAGCGGATGGCCGCCAGCGCGCGCGGGTCGGCGGCGGCTGGCTCGCGCAGGAAGACGCGGGCGATCGGCGGCTTATTGAGGCCGCGCACCTGCAGCTCGCCCTCGACGCGCGTGCCGTCCTCCAGCACCGCGCAGAGCTGCGCGTCGGCGGTGGAGACCGGCAGCACCTCGGCGGCGCAGCCGGCCAGCTCGGCGGCCACCTCCACGGCCCGCCCGAAGTCGCCCGTGACGCGGGTGAGCGCCGCGATGAGCAGGTTGCCGAACGCCATGCCCTCCAGCTGCGGGATGCCCGCGCCGTCGAAGCGGTGGTCGAGCAGCTGGGCCATCAGCCGGTCGGTGGCGAAGGCGGCGATCGTGGAGCGCAGGTCGCCGGGCGCGGGCATCGAGCCGATCGCGCGCGCCAGCCCGGTGGAGCGCCCGGTGTCCGTCACAGCGATCACCGCGCTGAGGCGGCTCGCGAACGGCTGCGCGGCGCGCAGCACCTGGCTGGCCCCGCCGCCCCCGCCGATCGCGACCACGTGGAGTTGCTGCTCGTGCATAAGCTCTGTCCTGAGAACCCGTGACCAGGTGACTGGGTGACAAGGTGACAAGGTGACTCTTTGATGCCGGGAGCCCGTGCTGAACCACCTACCACCTGTGGCCCCCGTCACCTCGTCACCGCATGAGCGCCGCCTCGACCTCCGGGGTGGGCTGGAGCGACGAGGTGCCGCGCATATCCGAGCGGTCGCCGCGGGTCATCGCGAACACCTCGCGCAGCACCTCCTCGAGCGCCGCGCTGAGCGTCACCTTGCGCCGCGCCATCACCGTGCGCGCCGTCTCGATCATCGCGTCGATCCGGTACTCGCGGAACACCTGGCCGCCCCAGGTGAACGGCGGCACCGTCTTGGGCGCGAAGTGGACGCCGAAGATGTTCGAGCCGGTGCCGATCACCGAGCCGCCGTTCAGGTGAATGCCGATCCCCAGCTTCACGTGGTCGGAGAGGAAGCAGCCGAGCTTGAGCGCGCCGGTGTCCACCTGGCCGATGCCCTCGATCACCATGCGGATGCTGCCGTAGGTGTTCTTCAGGTCGCTGGTGGTGGTCATCGCGCCGATGTTCACCCACTCCCCCAGGTAGGAGTGGCCGAGGAAGCCGTCGTGGTGCTTGTTCGAGTAGCCCTGGACGATGCTGGCCTCCACCTCGCCGCCGATGCGGCACACCGGCCCGATGCTGGTCTCGCCGCGGATGCGGGCGCTGGCGATCAGCGAGCCGGGGCCGATGTAGGCCGGGCCCTGGATGTAGGAGAACGGCTCGATGCGCGCGGCGTCGATCACCACCGGGCCGTCGCGGGCGTCGATCGCCAGCGGCCCGTCCAGCTGCGCGTCCGCGTGGAGGTAGACCTGCTCGCGGTTCGAGATCGCCAGCCCCTCGCCGGCCGGCGGCCGCTCCGCCGCCGTCGCCCACCCCTCGCGGCCGGCCAGCAGCGGCAGGTCGCGGACGATCTGTGCGCCGTTGTGCGCGATCAGATCCCAGGGGAAGGCCAGCAGCTGCGCCTCGACGGCCTCGACCCTGGCGAAGCGGCGCAGCTCGGCCAGAGCGGGCGCGGAGCGCTGCTCGAGCAGGTAGCCGAGGACCGCGCTGGCCAGCCCCGGCGTCAGCCGCGCACCGAGCAGCACCTCGCCGCCCAGCAGCGCCCGGCCGGCGTCGGCGACGTACACAGTGTTGGGCGGGGCCTCGAGCAGCGCCGGGAGCCAGGCGGCGTCCAGCGCGCGGCCGTTGATGAAGGTCACCGGCGCGCTCCGGCTCAGCAGCGCCAGCGGCCAGCGCCCGGCGCCGAAGCAGACGGCGAGGTGCGGGCGGCAGATGCCGGTCACCTCCCGCCCCAGCAGCGCGGCCACCCGCTCGCGCGCGGTGAAGATCCCGCAGCGCAGGTCGTACACCGGGCGGGTGTGGACCAGCGGCAGGAAGGCGCGGTAGCCCTCATCCTCGAACAGAACAATCGTGTCGCTCATATCACGCCACAGGTTCTCGTGCGAAGTGCTGCGGCCGCCCGTGTTCCCGGCGCAGGCGGCCGCAGGCCCGCCACGCCGGGCGGCGGGCCGCCGGGACGGTGCGCTCCGAGGCGCCTAGTCACGTCTGAGGATCTCCATGATCGCGGCCGCCAGCTTGTCCGGGTCGTGGCGCAGCACGCGCACTGTGCGGCTCTCGCCCGGGTGGTCCAGCGAGGCGGTGAGCTGCACCACCGAGGACGCCAGGTCGGCCTCGACCACCACCGAGCCCTCGAGCACCAGATCGCGGGTCGTGACCTCGGCGGTTGCGCGCACCATCGTCTCCTCGTACTCCTCGGGCGCCAGGTAGACCGGAGTCTGGTGGGCGGCGGCGTACACCTGGCGCACCTCCGGGTCGATGCGCGGTGTGTTGACCAGCACGTAGTCGGGCGCGAAGCCGCCGTAGCGCCGGAACTGGCGGATGTGGTCGGCGACGCCGAAGCCGGTGGTCAGGCCCGGCTCGGTCATGAGGTTGCAGATGTAGATCGTGCGCGCGCTGCTCCGCGCGATCGCTTCGCGCACGGCTGGGATGAGCAGGTTGGGCAGGATCGCCTCGAACAGGCTGCCCGGGCCGAGGATGATCGCGTCGGCGCCGGCCAGCGCGTCGAGCGTCACCTGGGTCACCTCGATCTCCCGGCCGTCCCCGGCCGGCGGGGAGAGGCGCAGGTCGGTGGCGTGGCGCGCGGCCAGCTGCTCGTTGTGCGAGAGGTTCTCCCTGATGTCCTTGCGCGTGCCGTCGTCGAGCGTCACCTCGACGTCCAGCGGCGTGGGGGTCGGCGCGACGAACATCACGTTCTCGAAGTTGAACAGGCTGGAGGCGCGGTAGTAGTACTCGACCGCGTCCTGCACCGGGGTGATGCAGGTGAGGCGCTCGGCCATGCGCCCGAGGCTGGCGAGGATCAGCAGGCCGGCGCCGCCCGAGATGACCGCCAGCTGCGGCTTGCCCGTGCTGCGCTGGTAGCCGACCACCAGCTCGCGGCCGTCGGGCGGGGTGTCGAAGGTGATGACGACGACGCCGCTCAGGCTCCACAGCCCGGCCGCCAGCACCGCCAGCCCGACAGCCAGGAAGATCACCCCGCGCACCCACTGCGGCAGGAACTGGAGGGTGAGCGCCTGGAAGATCGGCGGAAGCTGGGCAGTGCGGTAGATGTCGATCAGAAGAAAGGCTGCGCCGAGGGAGAGGATGACGATTCCGACGAACGCCAGGGCGAGCGGCCGTGTCAGCCGCCGGAGCGACGCGAGGCGCTTGAGCACTGTCTGCATCAGGGTCTTCCCTTGGCCTGCTCCACCAGTGTGCGCAGCTTCTCGCCGTAGCGCGCCACCGCCTCGGCCAGCACCAGCGCGCTCAGCGTGCCGTCGGCCGAGGGGCTGTAGCGCCCGAGGGTCACCTCGCCGTTCGGGGTGATGCCGACCAGCAGGCTGCTGCGGTCGCGCTCGACGACCTCGGCGATGCGCGCGGCCGGGTCAGAGGAGAGCTCCACGCGCACGCCGGACGCCTCCTCCCAGGCCTTCAGCCAGCCCTCCGGCTCCGGGCCGCTGGCCGGCGCCACGACCAGGCCGCGCTGGCGGTGCTGGCCGCTGAGGTACTGGGCGAGCAGCAGGGCCAGGTCCAGCGGGGGCACCAGCTCGCCGGTGTGGTCGGCCACGGCGATCGCCCGGCCGTCGGCCGAGATCGCCACGCCGAGGTGCGACTCGCTCTCCCGCACCAGCTTCCGCAGGCGCTGCAGCCCGACCTCGGTGGGCTGGGGCGTCTGGCGGCCGAAGAGCGCGTCGGTCTCGCGGTTGATCTCGATCGCCTTGGCCTGCGCGCCCTCGCCGAGCACCGCGGGGATGCACCCGCTGGCCGTGCCGTTCATGGCATCGACGAAGATCGTGAGCGGCGAGCGGCGGATCAGCTCGATGTCGACCGCCTCGCGCAGGCTGTCGATGTAGGGGCCGCGCAGGTCCACCTGCCCGGACTGGCCGATCTCCGGTGGCGGCGGGAAGGGGGACGTGTCCAGATCCAGCATCGGCGCCGGGCGCTCGAACAGGTCCTGGAGCGCCGGCCCGCTGAGCGGCGCCAGCACGATCAGGCCGGCGAACCAGTAGGGGCGGTTGGCGGCCGAGACCACCAGCGCGCAGTCCGCCTTGCGCTGGCTGAGCGCCAGCTCGATCGCAGGCATGGGGGCAGCGGCCGCCGCGATGCTGACGCTGACGCCGCCGGCCTCCAGCAGCCGGTAGGCGTCGAGCGCGTACTGGGACGCCATGAAGCGCGTGTCGTAGGCGGCGAGGCAGCTCCAGCGGTGGCTGGCGAGCGTGCTGGCGAGCGCGCGGCAGCGCTCGCGAACCGCCGCGAGCGTGAACTCGGCGCCGAAGACTCCTTCCCAGCGAACGGTGCGAAGGTGTGGCCGCTGACCCATAGGCGTAACGCTCGAAGGCAAAAGGCGAAAGATACCAGGCGGCGGGCGAAAGGTCGGAGCGCTAGTCGCGGCGCGGGCGCCGCGCACAGGTATCCAGTCCCTCAGCCTTTAGCCTGTAGCGTCTGCTCAAACTCGCGCACGGCCCCGAGCATCAGGTCGCGGATCTCGGCCACGCGCTCGGGCGTCCGCGCCTCGAAGCGCGTCGTGAGCGCCGGCTCGGTGTTCGAGGCGCGCACCAGCCCCCACCCGTCGCCGAAGTCCACCCGCACCCCGTCGACGTCGATCACCCGGTACTTGCCGGCGAAGCGGTCGCGCACATAGTCGATCGCCTGGAACTTGTGCTCCTCGTCGAACTCCAGCCGGTCCTCCGGCGCCGACGGCAGGGACGGGTAGGGCGCCACCGCCTCCGCGAGCGTCTGGCCGGCGCGCTCGAGGGCCGCCAGCAGCATGCAGCCGGCGAAGATGCCGTCGTCGTGGTGGTGGTGCTCGACGGCGCCGAAGATGTGGCCGCTCAGCTCGCCGGCCAGCGGCGCGCCGAGCTCGCGCATCTTAGCCGAGCCGTTGGTGTAGCCGGTCTTCCACATCACCGGCGTGCCGCCGAACGCGCGGATCGCGTCCTCCAGGATCGTGCTGCACTTGACGTCGAAGATGATCGGCGCCGGGCCGTTGGCGAGCACATCGCGTGCCAGGGCGATCATGTAGCGGTCGGCCAGGACGAACTGCCCCTGCTCATCGACCACGCCCAGCCGGTCGCCGTCGCCATCCAGCCCGATGCCGATCGCCGCGCCGCTCTCGCGCACCACGCGCTTGAGGTCGGCCAGGTTCTTCTCCTTCAGCGGGTCCGGGTGGTGGTTGGGGAAGGTGCCGTCCGGCTCGATGTACAGCGGCACGACCTCGCAGCCGATCGCCTCGAACGTCCGCACGCCCAGCGGGCCGGCCACGCCGTTGCCGCCGTCCAGCACCATCTTGACCGGGCGCTGGAGCCGGATGCGGCTGGCGACGTCCTGGACGTAGGCGTCGCTCACGTCGAGCTGCTCGTAGCCGCCCGCGCCCTCGGCGAACTTCCCCGCGCTGGCGATGCGGTACAGCTCCTGGATCTGCTCGCTGTCCAGCGGCGTGCCGCCGTACTGCGGGTCGCCGAGGCGCATCTTGAGCCCGTTGAACTCCGGCGGATTGTGGCTGGCGGTCACCACCGCGCCACCGTCCGCCTGCAGGTAGGAGACGGCGAAGTACATCAGCGGCGTGGGCGCCATGCCGATGTCCTGCACGTCGCACCCGGTGCTGCGCAGGCCGTCGATCAGCGCGGCGGCGAAGGCCGGCGAGGTCAGCCGCGCGTCCCTGGCGACGACGATGCGCCGCCGGCCGTGCGCCCGGTAGAAGGTGCCGGCCGCGCGCCCGAGCGTGCGGTACACTTCCTCCGAGAGATCCCGGCCGACGATGCCGCGGATGTCGTAGGCGCGAAAGATCGTCGGGTTGACGGTGGTTGTCATTGGTGCGGTTTCCTTACGCAGCAGCCAGAGCTTGGCTGCGCCGCTCACCACAGAGGATCGTAGCCGAAAGGGAGTATTCCGTCAAGGTTACGCAAGTGGCTGGACTTGCCTCACGTGCGGGCAGTTCTGCTAACCGCCCGGCGGTATGCGCCCTGGGTGCTGGCGGTCTTCCTGGCGCTGTTCGCCGTGCGCCTGGCCATCGTCTGGCAGGTGCTGGCGGACTTCTGCAAGATGCCCGGCAGAGAGTACGAGCTGGAGATCGCCATGACGCGCCTCGCTCACCCTCGTGACCGCGATGGTGTGGATGCGCCGCTCGGGCGAGGCGGGGGAGTGTGCTCGCGCGCTTGCTCCACCAGGGCCAGCAGCATCCAGAAGATGATCGCCAGGTCCTCGACGAAGTAGAACACGTCCACAAGTCCGTGGACGAGCCCGGCGGTCATGGCCGCCAGCGCCCCGAGCACAGCCGGGTTCGGGCCGCGCCGCAGCGCCTCGACGCCCGCCCGGTAGCCGCGCGCGACGAGCCAGCCGAGCGCGAGGAGGCCGAGCGGCCCGACGTTGAGCCAGGCGTCCAGCACCAGGTTGTGCGGGTGGGAGGCGTACTGCTCGCTCGTCCCGGCCAGCGCCGGGTCCATGATGCTGCGCCCGAACTCGGGGTTGTGGTAGTAGTAGAACTGGTCCAGCCCCAGGCCGAGCGGGTGCATCTGGATGAGCTGCAGCGCCTCGCGCCACAGCAGCACTCGCGCGTCCACGCTCCCGCCCCCCACTCCGCCGCGCAGGCTGAGCGCCAGCCCGACGACGATGATCGCGAGCACAGCAGCGGCGAGCGCGAGCATGAGCAGGCGGGGGTTGGTCGGCCGCCGCTCGCCCCCGCGCTCCCCCGCTCCGCGCCACAGCATCCCCACGCCGAGCACGCCTCCCGCCGCCACCGCGCCCAGCCAGGCGCCGCGCGAGAAGGAGACCGCCAGCCCGGCGAGGCACACCAGCGCCGCGAGCGCCAGGAGCCACCCGTCGCGCTGTGCGCTCGTCCCGGCGCCGGAGGTGCGCGCCTCGCGTCCCTGCGCACCTGGCTCCCCGCCCTTGGCCCCGAGCCACCACAGCGCCAGCGCCGCCGCGACCGGCCACGCGCGCCCCAGGAACAGCCCCAGGTTGTTCGGGTGGCCGAACACCGACGTGACCCGCCGCAGCCCGTCGGCCTCCACCACATTCGGCGTGCCGAAGTTCTGCTTCTCGCCGAGCAGCGGCACCAGGTCCAGCCCGAGGAGCTGGAGCAGCCCGAGCGCGGCCACGATCACGCCGCCGAGGATCAGCCCCAGGACAGCGGGCTCCAGGTGTCGAGCTGCGCCCCCGGCCGCTGAGCGCGAGGGGCGCGCCTCGTCGCCTGCGCCGTACACCCGGAGCAGCGCGTAGAAGATCAGCGGCTCGACGATCAGCCAGCGCAGCTCGCGCAGCGCGGCGCCGCGCCCCTCGGGCACGGCGATCAGCACGCCGGCGATGCCGCTCAGCAGCAGCAGCAGGTGCGGTGCGTAGCGCCGGGCGAAGGGTCCGAGCTCGCCCCTGAGCCGCGCGGGCAGGCCCGCGGCCGCCTGCCGGAGGGCGGACCGGCGCCGCAGGAGCTCCCGCGCGGCAGCGGCCGCCGCGACGGCCAGCAGCGCCACTTCGTGCAGCGGCAGCCGCAGCGGCTCGGCCCGCAGCCCCGGGATGACGGCCGGGATGAGGTACAGCGGCGCGGTGAGCGGCACGAACACGATGCCGAGCGCCGGGCGCAGCGCGGCGAGCTCGGCGAACACCGCCAGCGCCAGGAGCTGCGGCAGGGGCGCCAGCGGCAGCTCGGCGCCGCGGTAGAAGATCGCCAGCGCGATAGCCATGCCGGCCAGCGTGGGGCCCGTCGGCAGGCTGTCGTCGGATGGGGCGCCCGGCGGCGGGTCCGAGATATCCCAAAGCGCGCTCGGTTTGCTCACAGATCGTTTACCCTTCTGGGCCGGGCTCGGGGTAGACTGGCGAGCGGGCAGGCTCGCGCCCAGCACTCACCCCGATGGAGCCCGCCATGCCACACTTCGCACGGGCGTATCGCCTCCGCCCGCTCCTCCGCTACGCGCCCGCGTCGGCCGTCGTCGCCGGCACCGTCCTGCTCGTGTGCGTCCTCGCGTGGCTGGCCGTCGCGCTGCACCGGGGCGCGCTGCCGCCCTTCCTGATCGAGATACCGCTTCAGGACGGCGCCGGCCTGCTCATCCGCAACAAGCGGCCCTGCCGGCGCAGCGAGCCGTCCGTCGTGTGCTACTACCGCCTGAGCGGGCCGCAGACCTTCGCTGTTGTCTACCGCGCGCCGACAGCCCAGCGCGAGCTGCTTTCGATCACGCTTGCCACGGGCCAGCGCGGCACGCTCCAGCGGCGCGCGGAGCCCTTCGGGATAGCGGCGCTCTGGCCTCCGCGCCTCACTCGCGACACAGCGCCCGCAGCGCAAGGGCGCCAGTGAGCGCCAGCCCGGCGATGAGCGGCAGCGGCGCGAGCGTCCACAGCCACCGGTAGGGCTGCTCTCTGCCCACCAGAAACATCTCGGGCGGACGCTCGCTCCGCACCGTCGCCGTGTGCTCCCCGTACTCCAGCCCCGCAGCGGCCGTGGTCGCGCCTCCCTCGACGTCCGGGCTGAGCCGCTGCGCCGGAGCGTCGTCGACCGCCACCTCCGCCGGGGCGCGCAGCTGCAGCGCGAGCGAGTCGCCGCTGAAGCGCACCCGCCACGCGCCGTCCTCCAGCGGCTCGACCGCCGGGTGGCTCCAGGCGTGGGCGCCGGGGCCGGCGGCCTGTGGGCGCCCGATGTACTCGCGGATGCGCTCGTAGGCCGGCAGGGGCTCGAAGTCCCGCCCGACGATCGCGAAGTACGGGGTCGGGTCGGCCGGGTCGGGCTCGCGGTAGCCGCCGTAGCGCAGCATCCAGACGCTCATCACGCCGGCCCACGGCCACTCGCGCCGCGCGCGCTCGAGCTGCCCGACGATGTACTCCCCCTTCTGCTCCTCGCTGACCGGCGGCCCCCAGTTGCTGCGCGCCGGCTCGGGCACGCTCTCGGGCGCGCTGTTGTAGCCGAACTCGCTGATCCACACCGCCTTCGCCCCGTCGCCGTGCAGCTCCATCACCTCGCGCAGCAGCACCACCCGCGACACGTCGATGCGGCTGTCGATCGGCCGGTCCAGCTCCCGAAGCGGCGCCAGCGGACTCCAGCGCAGCCGCACGTAGCGGTTCTCGTCCGGCGGCTGCCCCAGCCCGTAGGCCTGGGCTGACATAATATCGAAGTACGGCGCGCCGCCCGCGCGGTAGACCCGGTCGAGGTACTCCAGCTCGCTCATCGGCGCCTTGCGCGGCTCCTTGCCGTCGGTCGGCGACAGGCTCGGGAAGAGGATGATCACATCGGGGTTGGCCGCGCGGGCGGCGCCGGATGCCAGCCTCAGGAGCTCGACGAAGCGCTCCGGCTCGGGGAGGCGCCAGCTCCACTCGTAGGCCAGGTTCGGCTCGTTCCAGATCTGGATGAAGCGCACCCGGCCGCGGTAGCGCCCGGCCACAGCGGCGACGAAGTCGGCGTAGTCCTGGTAGTTCTCCGGCGGCCCGGTCGAGTCCGGGTTCTCCTGCAGCCCGGCCTGAAAGCGCGGGTCGGCCCAGTCGTTCGGGCGCGCCCACTGCGGCGCCCGGTCGATCCGCACGATCAGCTCGAGCCCCAGCCGGTTGGCCTCGGACACGATGTAGTCGTACTTCTCCCAGGCGCTGCGCGGCGGCTGGTTGCGCCGGTCCTCGAAGTCGCCCTTCCCGTGGATCTCGACGTCGTCCCACGGCATCTGGATGCGCACGAAGCGCGCGCCGAGGTCGCGGGCCATCTCCAGCGTCCGCGTGACGGCCGCCGGGTCCGGCTCGTACTGCAGGTTGAAGGCGTTGACGCCCAGCTGGGGGACGTCGGCCCACGCCGCGGGCGGCGGCTGGGGGCGGAACGTCACACCGCGGTTGGCCTCGTTGTCCAGCCATACGGTGGCGGCGAGCGCGAGGGCCAGCAGCGCGGCGGTGGGCAGCAGGACGCGCAGACGCTGGTAGAAGGGTCGTCTCACGGCGCCGCAGTATAGCCGCCAGTGCCCGCGGGCGTCAAATAATGACAGGGCTTACGCGGTCGTCCGTCCTGCGCTCAGGCGTGTTCCGCAGGCGTTTGTGCAGGCGCTCCGCCCTGCACCCGGGCAGGAGGGCCGGCGCCGGCCCTCCTGCACCACCCGCGCCAGGGCCTGCGGCCCTGGACCCGCAAGGGAGCGAGTACCGTGCCAGTTTGCCCGTTGTCATGCCTCTGCACACCAGCCGCTCGTCCCAACCTCACTGGCCGTTGCATGACAGCGCATCGGTCGGCGCGTGGAGCACGGGCATCGGTGTACGTGGGCATGACAACCGGCGAGCGATGGGAGGTGGC
>ERZ777003.2998-NODE-2998-length-17575-cov-6.860959_pt1 | contig 17575 bp, 15 predicted proteins | sample MGYA00374956_ERZ777003 | MGnify/ENA primary metagenome ERZ777003 (study PRJEB29302, sample SAMN06268252) | bioreactor metagenome | isolation source: Joint BioEnergy Institute, California, USA | place: USA:Joint BioEnergy Institute, California, USA | collected... | reverse complement strand
GCCTTGGCATCGGCGATGCGCATTTCCCCGTAGTGGAACACGCTGGCGGCGAGCAGGCCGGTGGCGCCGGCGCGTGCGCCCTCCACGAAGTGGTCCACGGTCCCGACTCCGCCCGAGGCGACGATCGGCACCCGCACCGCGGCGCGCACGGCGCGCAGCAGGTCGAGGTCGAAGCCGGACTTGGTCCCGTCGCGGTCCATCGAGGTCAGCAATAGCTCGCCCGCGCCCGATTCGGCCATGCGACGCGCCCAGGCGACGGCGTCGAGGCCGGTGGGGCGGCGCCCGCCATGGGTGAACACCTCCCACTTGCCGGGTGCCACCTGCTTGGCGTCCACCGCGACGACGATGGCCTGGCTGCCGAAGACCTCGGCGGCGCGGGCGACCAGCTCGGGCTCGGCCACGGCGGCGGAGTTGATGCTGGCCTTGTCGGCGCCGGCGAGCAGCAGGCGGCGGATGTCCTCGATCGAGCGCACGCCGCCGCCGACGGTGAGGGGGATGAACACCTCCGCCGCGGTGCGCGCGACCAGGTCGAGGATGGTGTCGCGGTTCTCCGCGCTTGCCGTGATGTCGAGGAAGGTGATCTCGTCCGCGCCTTCGGCGTCGTAGGTGCGGGCCTGCTCGACCGGGTCGCCGGCGTCGCGGAGGGAAACGAAGTTCACGCCCTTGACCACCCGTCCGTCCTTGACGTCGAGGCAGGGGATGACGCGGAGGGCGAGCATGGCGGGTGACTCCCCGATTGTCCGGCTGGCCGCCGCGCCAGGATCCGCGCGGGGTTGCGAGGGGTGGGGTGGAATGCCGCCGTGGTCAAGAGTGGCGGGGGCGGAGAGTTGGCGCGCTGGCTGCATCCCCTCGGCAGCCCGTGGCCCGTTGCAGGGAGCGCGGCCGTGCGGCGAGGCGCTAAGTGTTGCCCGCCGTCCGTTCCGGAGTCCGCGCCCTCAGCGTCGCTGCCTCCTCCGGGCCGCGGGTGAACGGGTCAGCCGCCGCCCCGCAACGCTCTGAACAGAGAACAGGGGGCTACGCACAACCACCGCCCGTGCGCCGCCGACGGCTTAGCGAGGTGCGGCCCAGTGCGCGGCGGGCGCTGCCGCTTGCCGTGGTCGGTGCGTGGCGGACGGCGTAGGCGCGCCGGATGCGGGCGCTCTGGGGCTCGGCCTTGTCCATCTTGGCGGCCGGCGGCGGACGATCTGCCTCGTGGCGGGGTTCCAGCGCCGCCGTCCGAAGCCTCGTTCCGTCCCCGCCGAGGAGCAGCACCGATCGGACGGGCGACCGGGTGCTTCGAGGCCGCGCAAGCCGCGGCGTTCTTTCGGGCGCGGCGCGGTTCAGATAACGAACGCGACCGTCCCGGTGGCCTCGACATCATAGCCGCCGAGCCGGGCCGCACGCGTGCGGAAAGCCGCTCCACGCGCGAAGGCGAGCAGCGCCTGCATCGGCGGCTCGACATGGGTGCGCAGGCGCATCACCAGGTCGAAGCGCTCGCGCAGCAGCGGCACGAAAGCGAGGCCACGGAGCTGCGCCTCGGCGCGGATGCCGAAGCCGGCCTCGGCGCGGCCTTCGGCGACCGCGGCGGCGACCTCGTCCTCGGCCAGCGCCGGCTCGGGGAGGAAGGCGAGCTGCTCGAGCCGCAGCCCCGCCTCGGTCAGCAGGTGCAGCAGGGCGAGGTGGCTCCCCGCGCGCCGCTGCCGGCCGATGACCCGCACGCCGGGGCGCGCCAGATCGGCCACGCCCTTGAGGCCCAGCGGATTGCCCGGCGGCAGGATCAGCCCCTGCTCGCGCCAGGCCCAGACGATCCCGACAACGCCATCGCCGCCGCCGGCGAGCACCGGGCCGAGGGCGTCGCGCACCGCGGGACGGTTGAACTCGCCGCTGTCGGGGTCGAGCAGATGCGTCGCCGCCACTGCCGCCTCGCCGCGCGCCAGGGCGTCGAGCCCATCCAGGCTGCCGCCCGTGCGCAGGGCGAGGCCGCAGCCCGACTGGCGCACCGCCCAGTCCAGCAGCGGATCGTGGCTGCCGGCGAGGATCGGCGGCGGGGCGGCACCGGTGAGGCTGTTCCGATCGCGCTCCGGCGCCTCCGGCAGGGCTGCGACGAGCCGCCCCTCCGGATCGGCCTGGCGGATCAGCCAGTGCTCCAGCGCGGCGCGCGGGAAGAGCCATTTCCCGCCGAGCTGGGCCGCCGGCACCTGGCGGGTGCGGGCGAGGTCGTAGAGGCGGCGCTCCGAAAGGCGGAGGAAGCCCGCCGCCTCGCGCAGGGTGAGCACATCCGGCAGATTCCGGACATTCCCGGCAGTTTCCGCCATGCGCGCGACAGCCTCCGCGTTGACGCCGGTCCCTGCCATTAGCAGCTTCGGACGGACACCGCCCACCTCGTTGCACGGCAGGGGGGCGGGTCGGGAGGACGTCCTGGCGGTGGAGGATTTCGACGCCGCGTTCGCAATCGCGATTGGGATGATCGGCTCGGCCGATCCGGCGCTGCTCGAAATCGTCGTCCTGTCGCTGAAGGTCAGCGCGGCGGCCGTGCTGCTCGCCGCCCTGGTCGGCCTGCCGCTCGGCGCGCTGCTCGCGGTGGCGCGCTTTCCCGGCCGGCGCGCCGTGGTCGTGGCGCTCAACGCGCTGATGGGGCTGCCGCCGGTAGTGGCGGGCCTCGCGATCTACCTGCTGCTGTCGCGCTCCGGCCCGCTCGGTGAACTGGGGCTGCTGTTCACGCCGGGGGCGATGGTCCTCGCCCAGGCGGTGCTGATCGCGCCCATCCTCGCGGCGCTGGCGCGCCAGGTGCTCGAAGGGCTGTGGGAGGAATACGCGGAGCAGCTCCGCTCCTTCGGCGCCGGGCCCTGGCGCGCCGTGCCGAGCCTGCTGTTCGACGGCCGCTTCGCCCTCTCGACCGTGCTGCTCGCCGGCTTCGGGCGGGCGAGCGCCGAGGTCGGGGCGGTGATGATCGTCGGTGGCAACATCGAGGGCTTCACCCGCGTGATGACGACGGCGATCGCGCTGGAGACCTCGAAGGGCAACCTGCCGCTGGCGCTCGCCCTCGGCGTGGTGCTGATGGCGATCGTGCTGACGGTGAATGCCGCGGTGCAGGTGCTGCGCGACGCCGCCGCGCGGAGGGCGGCCTAGCCATGGACGGCGCCGCCGCTGCCGCCAGGGATCTGCGCCCTTCCCAGGCCGCCGGCATCCCGGCGGAGGTGCCGCTCCGTTCCACGATCCTGCCGCTGCGCGTCGAGGGGCTGCGCTACGCCGCCGGCGGCCATGCGATCCTGCACGGCGTGGACCTGGAGATCGCGGCGGGACCGCCAACCCTCGTGGTCGGGCCGAACGGCGCGGGCAAGAGCGTGCTGCTGCGCCTGCTGCACGGCCTGCTCACGCCCGCGGGCGGCCGCATCGCGTGGGCGGTGCCCTTCGATCAGGCCCGCCGCCGGCAGGCGATGGTGTTCCAGCGGCCGGTGATGCTGCGCCGGTCGGCGCTCGCCAATGTCGTCTATCCGCTCGCCCTCGCCGGGCTGCCGCGGGCCGGGCGCGCGGCGCGGGCGCGGGAGGCGCTCGCACGCGTCGGCCTGCTCCATCTCGCCGAGCGGCCGGCGCGGCAACTCTCGGGCGGCGAGCAGCAGCGCCTGGCGCTGGCCCGTGCCTGGGCGCTGGCGCCGGAGCTGATCTTCCTCGACGAGCCGACCGCCAATCTCGATCCCGCCGCCACCCGCGCGGTGGAGGCGATCGTGCAGGACATCGCCGCGGCGGGGACGAAGGTGGTGATGACGAGCCACGACCTCGCCCAGGCGCGGCGGCTGGCGGGCGACATCGTGTTCCTGCACCGTGGCCGGGTGATCGAGCACGCGCCGGCCGCCCGCTTCTTCGCCGCCCCGCGCGCGCCGGAGGCCGCGGCCTTCCTGCGCGGGGAACTGCTCGCATGAGGATCGTGCCATGACCCGGACCATGCCGGTGCCGACCCGGCGCCGCTTCGCGCTGCGGCTTCTCGCCGCGCTGGCGGCGGCGCTTGCCCCGTTCGTCGCCACCCCGCCCGCCGCCCGCGCGCAGCCGCAGCGTGAGGCGGGGTCCAGCATCACCCTCGCCTCGACCACCTCGACCGAGCAGTCGGGGCTGTTCGGCCACATCCTGCCGCTGTTCACGCGCCAGACCGGCATCGCGGTGCGGGTGGTCGCGCTCGGCACCGGCCAGGCGCTCGACGTGGCGCGCCGCGGCGACGCCGATGCGGTGCTGGTGCACGACGCCGCGGCCGAGCAGCGCTTCGTCGCCGAGGGCCACGGCATCGACCGGCGCGCGGTAATGTACAACGACTTCGTGCTGATCGGCCCCGCCGCCGATCCAGCGGGCATCGCCGGGATGCCGGACGCGGCGGCGGCGATGCGGCGGATCGCCCAGGCCCGTGCGCTGTTCATCTCGCGCGGCGACCGCAGCGGCACGCACACGGCGGAGCTGGCGCTGTGGCGCGCCGTCGGGCTCGATCCGGCTGCGGCCGTTCGGGAGGCGGGCGGCGGCTGGTACCGCGCCATCGGCCAGGGCATGGGCCCGGCGCTGAACGCGGCGGCGGCGCAGGACGCCTATGTGCTGTCCGACCGCGGCACCTGGCTCTCCTTCCGCAACCGCCGGACGCTGCGCGTGCTGGTGGAGGGCGATCCGCGGCTGCGCAATCCCTACAGCGTCATCCTGGTCAACCCGGCGCGGCATCCGCATGTGCGCCAGGCCGAGGCGCGGGCCTTCGCGGACTGGCTGGTCTCGCCGGAGGGCCAGCGCGCGATCGCGGATTACCGGATCGGCGGGGAGCAGTTGTTCTTCCCCGACGCGGCCGCACCGGCCTCGCGCAGCACCGCCCGCGCCGAGTGAGCCGACGCGGCCCGCGTGATCCCGCGCCCGCCCGGCGGCGACACGGGCCCCCTGCGGGTTGGGACCGCGTGGAGCGCTGCCAGGGTGCTCCGCGCCGGCTGGGTGGTCAGCCTCCGCCCCGCGGCAATCCCGGTGGGAGCGGAGGAAGGGCGGCCTAGGTGCCGGAGCGGCTGGCGGAGGACTTCGGCAGGAAGCAGTGCTCCTTGCCGGGGAACCGGCGGGCCCGCACATCCTCGGCATAGGCGGCGGCCGCCGCCGAGATCTGGCTCCCGAGCTCCGCATAGCGCTTGACGAAGCGCGGGGTGAAGTCGCTGAACAGCCCGAAGACGTCCTCCGCGACCAGGATCTGCCCGTCGCAGGCCGGGGAGGCGCCGATGCCGATGGTCGGGATCGGCAGCGCCGCCGTGATCTCGGCCGCGACGGGCTCGAGCGTGCCTTCCAGCACCACGGCGAAGGCCCCGGCCTCGGCGATGGCCTGCGCGTCCTGCATCACCCGCCGGGCCTCCTCCTCCGACCGCCCGGTCGCCTTGAAGCCACCGGCGACGTTGACCGCCTGCGGCATCAGGCCGACATGGCCGCAGACCGGGATGCCGCGCTGCGTCAGGAAGCGCACCGTCTCCGCCATCTCGGCGCCGCCCTCGAGCTTCACGCCGCTGGCCCCGGTCTCCGCCATCACGCGGGCGGCGCTGCGGAAGGCCTGGGCGGGGCTCTCCTGATAGGAGCCGAAGGGCATGTCCACGATCACGCAGGCGCGCTCGGAGCCGCGCACGACGGCGGCGCCGTGGGCGATCATCATGTCCAGCGTCACGGGCAGGGTGCTGTCGAAGCCGTAGAGCACCATGCCGAGGGAGTCCCCGACCAGCAGCAGATCGACATGCGGATCGAGCTGCCGCGCCATCGGCGTCGTATAGGCGGTCAGGCAAACTATCGGCTCCGCGCCCTTCCGGCTGCGGATCTGCGGAACGCTGATGCGTTTGCCGCGGATGGCGGTGCTCACGGCGATCCCTTTTGATTGTTATTGAACGTGACGCGTTCGCTCTCCGCCAGGCGGTCCGCCCTGTCAAGTTCGAGCGGCTGCGTTGCAGGTGCGGCAGCGTTCCGGGCAGGTTTCGGAGGCCGGCGTGGGGGACCGAGCGCAGCCCTGTGCGTTGCATCGCGGCCGATCGGCGGCGGTTGCACGTGGCGAATGGGCTCTGCCGGAGGGGAGAGGGCTGGCCGGTCCTCTCCCTCGACTGCATGGACCGGCAGAATCAGCCTTCCAGGAGCGCTTTGAGGGCTTGCAGGTCGCGGAGCACCCAGTCGGCGTCCCGCGCGAAGTCCGCATCGGACATGCCCGGCCGCCGGAAGAGCGTGAATATCACCTCGCTGCCGTCTCCGTTCGCGATGACGCGCATGGGGTTGTGCATCGGTTCCCCGTCCTCCGGCAGGAGGGTGTGGTCGAGGATGCCGTACGGGTTGCGCTCGCTGAAGCGCACTCTCATCGGCCCCATGGGCGTCTCCGCCAGCCACTCCATCCCGCCCAGGTGCCGGAAGGAGTGGCCGAGGCCGGATGCCCATTTCGGGAAATTCTCCGGCTCCGCGAGGAACGCATAGACCTCCGCGAATGGCCGGGAGATGCCCGTGCTGAGGTGGCGAACGGTGTGGATCGGCATCTGTCCCCCTTCCCGTCTGCATCCGGCCGGACCGATGCGAAGCGCCGGGCGACGCAGGCACGCGGCCGGGCCGGCTGCCGCAGCCGGACGCCCCGGTGTGACAGGCCAGCCGTCAGCGACGGTGCGCTGCGCGCCGGCATCGAACGCGGCGGCACCACGATCGGGGCACCGGCCGGGATCGCCTCTGCGGTAGTGTCATCCCGAGGCGTAACCTTGCGTTCACCTAATGAGACGCGCGCCACGTCGGTGCAAGGGCGCAGGGCGGCCCTGGCGCGCGACGCCGGTTGCGTGGCTTAATCCTCGGCCTCAGCCTGCCGGCGGGGGGAGACGCACATGAAATTCGGCGCGGCAATGTTCTTCACCGACTACTCCATGACACCCGGCGAACTCGCCCGGGCGCTGGAGGAGCGCGGCTTCGAATCGGTCTGGGCGCCGGAGCATTCGCACATCCCGCTCTCGCGCCGTTCGCCCTTCCCCGCGGGCGGGGAGATCCCGAAGCAGTACTACGACGTCATGGACCCCTTCGTCTCGCTGACCGCCGCCGCGGCGGCGACGACGCGGCTGAAGGTCGGCACCGGCGTCTGCCTGGTCGTGCAGCGCGACCCGATCCAGACGGCGAAGCTGGTGGCCTCGATCGACCGGGTCTCGGACGGGCGCTTCCTGTTCGGCGTCGGGAACGGCTGGAACCGGGACGAGATGGAGAACCACGGTACCGTCTTCGAGACGCGCCACAAGCTCGCCCGCGAGCGCATCGAGGCGATGAAGGCCATCTGGACCCAGTCCAAGCCCGAATACCACGGCGAGTTCGTGAACTTCGGCCCGATGATGACCTGGCCGAAGCCGGTGCAGAAGCCGCACCCGCCGGTGATCGTCGGCGGCGCCTTCCCCTATGGCGCGCGCCGCGCGCTGCGCTACGGCGATGGCTGGATGCCGCACCGCAAGCGCCCGGCCTACGAGGACGTCGCCGCGCTGATCCCGGAATTCCGCAGGATGGAGGCGGAAGCGGGCCGCTCCGTCCCGATCACCATCTGGGGCGCGAGGGAGGACCCGGACCTGCTGCTGCGCGACCGCGACCTCGGCGTGGAGCGCGTGGTGGTGCAGCTCGCCTCGGCCAAGGCGGACGTGATCCTGCCGGAGCTGGACCGCTGGGCGGCGCTGATCCGGCGCGTCGGGGGGTGAGGTGATCCGCCGCCCTCCGGGGCACGCGGGCCGCGCCATCGCCGCCTGGCCGCTGGACGCCTGAGGCGCACACACCCCCACCCCGCACGGTGACGGCTGGGGTGCGGCGTGCCTGCCGGCGGGCCACGCGCAATTGCCGGAGGGCACGCCCCGGCCGGCCCGCGCCGAGGTGGGTCGAGCGGGAGCGTCAACGCCGCGCCGCCGGTGGATGGGTGTTCCGCATGCCACGCGCGTGCCGCCTGCCGTTGCGTCGGCGCGCCCGGGCCCGCATCCTGCGCCACGACGGAGGGGCTTCCATGGACGAGGACTTCCGCGCGGCTGCGCTCGACTACCACCGCCTGCCGCGCCCCGGGAAGATCAGCATCGAGCCGACCAAGCGCATGGCCACCCAGCGCGACCTCGCGCTCGCCTACTCCCCGGGGGTGGCCGCCGCCTGCGAGGCGATCGCGCGCGATCCGGACGCCGCCTGGGACTACACGGCGCGCGGCAACCTCGTCGCCGTGGTCTCCAACGGCACCGCCGTGCTCGGCCTCGGCGCGATCGGCGCGCTGGCCGGCAAGCCGGTGATGGAGGGCAAGGCGGTCCTGTTCAAGAAATTCGCCGGCATCGACTCCATCGACATCGAGATCGAGGAGCGCGACCCGGACCGCCTCGTCGAGATCGTCGCCGCGCTGGAGCCCTCCTTCGGCGCGATCAACCTCGAGGACATCAAGTCGCCGGAGTGCTTCATCGTCGAGCGGGCGTTGCGCGAGCGCATGCGCATCCCGGTCTTCCACGACGACCAGCACGGCACCGCCATCATCGTCGCCGCCGCGGTGCGCAATGGTCTGCTGCTCCAGGGCAAGCAACTGGAGGAGGCGAAGCTGGTCTGCTCCGGCGCCGGCGCCGCCGCGCTCGCCTGTCTCGACCTGCTGGTGACGATGGGGCTGCGGCGCGAGAACGTCACGGTCTGCGACATCGTGGGCGTGGTGTACGAGGGCCGCGCCGAGCTGATGGACCCCTGGAAGGCGCGCTACGCCCGCGCCACCGAGGCGCGGACGCTGGAGGAGGCGCTGCCGGGGGCCGACATCTTCCTCGGCCTCTCCGCCCCGCGCGTGCTGAAGGCGGAGTGGCTGCCGCTGCTCGCGCCGAAGCCCCTGGTGCTGGCGCTCGCCAATCCGGAGCCGGAGATCCTGCCGGAGGCGGTGCGTGCCGCGCGGCCGGACGCGATCGTGGCGACGGGGCGCAGCGACTACCCGAATCAGGTCAACAACGTCCTCTGCTTCCCCTTCATCTTCCGCGGCGCGCTTGACGTCGGCGCCACCGCCATCAACGAGGCGATGAAGGTCGCGGCGGTCGAGGCGATCGCGCGGCTCGCGCGGATCGAGGCCTCCGAGGTGGTGGCCGCGGCCTATGGCGGCCACGCGCCGGTGTTCGGGCCGGACTACATCATCCCCAAGCCCTTCGACCCGCGGCTGATCCTCGAGATCGCGCCCGCGGTGGCGCGCGCGGCGATGGAGAGCGGCGTCGCGCGCCGCCCGATCGCCGACTTCGCGGCCTACCGGCACGGGCTGGAGCGTCTCGTCTTCCGCTCCGGCAACCTGATGCGCCCGGTCTTCGAGGCCGCGCGCCGCGCCCCGCGCCGCGTCGTCTATGCCGAGGGCGAGGACGAGCGGACGCTCCGCGCCGTGCAGACCGTGCTCGACGAGGGCCTGGCCGAGCCGATCCTGATCGGCCGCCGCGCCGTGATCACGGAGCGCGTGCGGGCGATGGGCCTGCGCATGGACCTCGAGCAGAGCGTGCGCGTGCTCGACCCGGAGACGGACACCGAGGTGTTCGGCCCGCTGCTCCCGCTCTACCAGCGCAAGGTCGGGCGCCGCGGCATCCCGCCCGATTCGGCGCAGCGCCGCCTGCGCACCCGCCCGACGGTCGCGGGCGCGATGGTACTTGAGGCGGGGCTGGCCGATGCCTGCATCGCCGGCGGCACCGGCGACTGGATGCGTCACTGGCACTACGCCTTCGACGTGATCGGCAAGCGCGACGGCGTGGGCCGGGTCTATGCGCTCTCCGGCGTCATCATGCAGGCGGGGGGCGGCACGCTGTTCGTCGTGGACACCCACCTGGTCGTGGACCCGACGCCGGAGCAGATCGCCGAGATGACCTGCCTCGCCGCCGAGCAGGTGCGCGCCTTCGGCATCACGCCGAAGGCGGCGCTGCTCTCGCATTCCTCCTTCGGCGCCTCGCACGCGCCTTCGGCGAAGAAGATGCGCGAGGCGCTGCGGCTGATCCGCGCGCGCGAGCCGGAGCTCGAGGTGGACGGCGAGATGCACGCCGACGCCGCGCTGGTGCCGGCGATCCGCGCCCGCGCGGTGCCGGACTCGACGCTCTCCGATACCGCGAACCTGTTGGTGATGCCGACGCTGGACGCGGCGAACATCGCCTTCAACCTGGTCAAGGCGGCGACGGACGGGCTGCAGATCGGCCCGCTTCTGCTCGGGATGCGCAAGCCGATCCACGTGCTGGTGCCGAGCGTGACGGCACGCGGCATCGTCAACATGACGGCGCTGGCGGTGGCGCAGGCGCAGCAGGCGGAGGCGCAGGCCGGGCCGTAGGCCGGCGCGGCGCTCAGCTCCCCTTGAGCAGCACCACCGCCTCGATCTCCACCGCGATCCCGCGCGGCAGGCTGCCCAGGCCGACGGCGGAGCGCGCCGGGCGCCCGTTCTCGCCCAGCACCTCCACGAACAGGTCGGTGCAGCCGTTGATCACCTCCGGCTGCTCGCCGAAGTCGGGCACGGCGTTCACCATGCCGAGCACCTTCAGCACGGTGTCCACGCGGTCGAGCGAGCCCGTCGCCGCACGCATGTTGGCGAGCAGGTTCAGCCCGCAGATCCGCGCCGCCTCGTAGGCCTGCGCGACCGTGAGGTCGGCGCCGACCTTGCCGCGGATCGTGCTTCCGTCCGGGCGGCCGGGCCCGACGCCGGAGAGGAACAGCAGGTTCCCGCCGATCCGATAGGGCACGTAGTTGCCGACCGGCCGCGTCGGCGGCGGCAGCGTCAGGCCGAGTTCCTTCAGGCGTTGTTCGGCGCTCATGATCGGACCGTTCTCCCGGACATGCTACCAGTCTCCGTCGCCCCACCGGCCGGCTGGCTGGCCGGCCAGCCGGTGGGGCGATGCCTCAGCGCGCGCTCGCCGTCAGGCCGAGCATCTGCTGGATTTCCGCCGGACCTCCGGGCGCCGCGCCCTGGAATTGCGCGAAGGGGATGGGCTGCGGCGGGCGGGCCGTGATTTCGATCTCGCGCGCCTGGCCGCGGATGAAGCGCTGCACCGCGTCGCGGATCTGGTCCAGCCCGCCCTTGCCGGGGGCGGTCAGGGCGCCGCCGACCATCGCCGCGTACTGTTCGCGCAACTGCTGTTCCGGGGCGCTCATCTCCTGCGCGTGCTGGCGCATGAAGCGGGCGTAGAGCGACTGGTCCACGTAGCGGAGGCCTGCCGAGATCAGCCGCATCCTGCTGAAGTCCGTCGCCTCCAGCGCCTGCTGCGTCGCGCCGTCCACCACGAAGGAGAGGCTGAGCGCGCCGATGTCGCGTCCGGCGAGGGAGAAGGAGGTCACCTCCAGCCGCCCGCTCGGCGCGTCGTAGCGGCCGTCCATGGTCACCTCGAGCATCAGCGCGTCGTAGCCGAAGCGCCGCAGCCACTGATCGAGGACGGGGGCGGGCCCGACGCGGATGCCGCGGATCGCGAGGGTGCCGGTGCCCGATCCCTGCGCGTTGCTCTCGCCGCCGGCCCGCACCGAGGCGATGGAGGAGATCTCGCGCCCGCCGGCACCGACCTGGAGGTCATCCATCTCCAGCACCTGGCGCCCGGCGGCGGGCCTCGGCGCGGACTGCCCCTGCACCGCGGCGCGGAACAGCGTCGCGACGTCGAGGCCACGCAGGAGCAGCCGGCCAAGGCGAACCCGGTCGGCCTCGCGGTTCTGCGGCATGCCGAGGTCGAAGCCGGAGATGACGATCCGCGTCGGCCGGTCCTTGCCGTATTCCTCGATCTCGATCTGCTGGACCGAAAGGTTCATGTCCGGGTCGCGCGCCGCGAAGCCTTCCAGGCGGATCGCGTCGGCGCTGATCATGTCGGGCAGGAATTCCTGGCCCGCTGCCGGGCGCTGCACCGTGATCCCGCGGAGCTGCAGCCGCGCCAGCGTGAACTTCTCCTCCGTGCCCTCGCGGCCGACGAGGCCACGGGCGGTCAGCTCGCCCACCCCGTCCTCGCGCAGGTCGTCGAGGGTGAGTTCCTCGGCGGTGATGGTTTTCCCGCCCTCGCCTATCGTCACCGCGGTCAGCCGCACGCTGCCGCGGTTCGGATCGATGACCTCGGCCGAGGCGTATTGCAGCGTGCTGCCCGGCGGCAGGAGGCTGCGCAGCCGCGTGACGGCGGCGGGCTCGCCGGCCGGCAGGGGGGCCGCAGCGGCGGGCGGGGGCGGCGCGGGGGGAGCGGACGGTGGCGGCGCGGCAGGGGCCGGAGCGGGCACGGGCGTCGCCACCGCCGGCGGCGGTGCCGCCGGTGAGACGCCGAGCGGCGGCGGCTTGCCGGAGGGCAGGCCTGCCTGGGGCACGGCCGGCGTCGGCATGGCCCGCGGCGGCGCCTGTGGCCGCACAGCCGGAGGAGGCGCGGCGTCGAGCGGCGGCGGCTTCTGCCCCAGCGCCGGAATGCCGACCCCGGCAAGGAGGGCGGCGGTGGCGGTGACGGCGATCTTGCGTTTCACGAACTCGTTCCCTCTGGATCATGCCGGACCGGCGCGGGCCCGTCGGCGCTGGATGTCGGTCGGCTGGCGGTGCACCCCCTCCCCCGCCTGCCCGCCCGTCCGCCACGGCACGGTCGCGCCGGCGTGCGGGGCGGATGCAGGCCATCGCGCATCGCCGCCATGACGCATTAGAACCCGAGCCGCGCCCGCGCGCCACCGCGACTTGTTGCACCGCCGGCGCGGAATCGCGCGGGGGCCGGCCGGCGCGGCGAATCGACGCGGCGCCGCCTCGGCGCCCCTGGCGCAAGCCGGCGCCCGGAAACACATAATTGGTCATGAGCAAGCTTCCCGACCGCCCCGGCGGGGGGCGTGGCGCGGACTCCGGCGGCCGGGTGGTGCCCGCCTCCGACGCCGTGTCCGCCTTCCTGCGCAAGGTGGAGAGCCTGCCCCAGCCGGTCCGCCCGGCCAGCGGGCGGCGTGGCCGGCTGATCTTCGCCGTGGACGCCACCGCCAGCCGCCAGCCGAGCTGGGACCGCGCCTGCCACCTCCAGGCCGAGATGTTCCTGGCCACCCGCGACCTCGGCGGCCTCGCCGTGCAACTCGCCTACTGGCGCGGCCACCGGGAATTCGCGGCGACGCCCTTCCTCACCGAGGCGGAGGAGCTCGCCCGCCGCATGTCCGGCGTGCAGTGCCTCGGCGGCCAGACCCAGGTGCTGCGCGCGCTGCGCCACGCGAAGGCGGAGACGGCGAAGGAGCGCGTCCACGCCCTCGTCCTCGTCGGCGACGCCTTCGAGGAGGAGGTCGATCCGGCCTGCCACGAGGCCGGCGAGCTCCGCCTGCGCGGCACTTCCGTCTTCTGCTTCCATGAGGGCACGGACCCACGGGCCGGCAACGCCTTCCGTCAGATCGCGCAGGTCGGGGGCGGCGCCTACGCGCCTTTCGATTCACGCAGCGCCGATACGCTGCGTGCGCTGCTGCGCGCGGTCGCGGTCTATGCGGCCGGCGGCCACGCTGCCCTCGTCCGCCTGCCTGGGGCGGCTGCGCAGGCCATCGCCGGCCAGTTGCCGCCGCCGCCGTCCCGCTCCACCTCATCGGGTCGCTAGCCTGGCGCGAGGGAGGGGGGCGATGGCGGACGGCCACCACCACCGTTCATCATTGGCGAGGAGGCATGCGGCGATGGCGCGCTCCGCCGTGGCAGAGCGCCGCCCGCTGCATGGCGGCGGCCCTGGCCCCGCGGCGGGCTGAGGGGGACGCACCATGCTGGTCTGGCTCGCCCTCGGCGGGATGGCGCTCCTGGCGCTCATGGTCCTGATGCAGGGCTTCGCGCAGGCGAGCCTTGCCACCCTGCGCCTCGTGCTGCCGGTGGTGGGGCTGGCCCTTGGCATCGGGCTCGTCGCGCTGCTGCTTGCCACCGGCCGCGCCGGCCAGGCGCTCGGCCTGCTGGCTTTCGGTGCGCCGCTGCTCTGGAGCCTGTGGCAGCGCTGGCGCGCGGTGCGCCGCTTCTCGCAGCCCACCGCCGGGGCGAACGGGGGTAGCGCCGAGGCGGGCGCTACGACGCAGGTGAGCACCGCCACGCTCACCATGACGCTCGACCACGCGAGCGGACAGATGACGGGCCGGGTGCGGCGCGGCCGCTACGCCGGGGCGGAGCTGGCGGAGCTTCCGCTCGCCGATCTCCTGGTGCTGCTGACCGATTGCCGGGCGGAGGACCCGGAGAGCGTGCCGCTGCTGGAGGCTTGGCTCGACCGCGTCGAGCCCGACTGGCGCGCGGTGGCATCGGCTGGCGCGGAGGCAGGCCCGCAGGGAGGCGCGCCGCCACCCCGGGACCGCAGCGGGCGCATGGACCGGGCCGAGGCGCTGGCCGTGCTGGGCCTCTCCGAGGGCGCGACCGAGGAGGAGATCCGCGCCGCTCACCGGCGGCTGATGCGCAGCGCGCATCCGGACAGCGGCGGCAGTGCCTGGATCGCAGCGCGGTTGAACGAGGCGCGGGACACTTTGCTGCGAGCCTGAGCATGTCCCGCCACCGAACCGCCCACCGCGCCGTTGCGCCTCGCGGCCCCCCGGGTCATGCCTCAATTCCGCCCCCCGCCGGCCGCGTTCGCCTGGCATTCCCGTCGCCATCGCATCCGAGGATTTGCCCGTCGTGACCAAGCCCCTCCGCAAGGCCGTCCTTCCTGTCGCCGGCCTCGGCACGCGCTTCCTGCCCGCCACCAAGGCGATGGCGAAGGAGATGCTGCCGGTCGTGGACAAGCCGCTCATCCAGTACGCGGTCGAGGAGGCGCGCGCGGCCGGCATCGAGCAGTTCTGCTTCGTCACCGGCCGCGGCAAGACCGCCATCGTCGAGCATTTCGACATCGCCTACGAGCTCGAGCGGACGCTGGAGGAGCGCAGCAAGAAGGCCGAGCTCGAATTGCTGCGCGCCTCCGCCGTCGAGCCGGGCTCGATCGTGACGGTGCGCCAGCAGGTGCCGCTCGGCCTCGGCCACGCGGTCTGGTGCGCGCGCGCCTTCATCGGCGAGGACCCCTTCGCCGTGCTGCTGCCCGACGACCTGATGCTGTGCGAGACGCCCTGCCTTGCCCAGCTCGCCCAGGCCTACCGCGACACCGGCGGCAACGTGGTGGCGATCGAGGAGGTGCCGCGGGAGCGGGTGAACCGCTACGGCGTGCTCGACGTCGAGAAGGACATGGGCCGGCTGGTCAGCGTGAAGGGGCTGGTCGAGAAGCCGCCGGTCGAGAAGGCGCCGTCCAACCTGACGATCATCGGCCGCTACGTGCTGATGCCGGAGGTGATCGGGCATCTGGCGCGGATGGAGCGCGGCGCGGGCGGCGAGGTGCAGCTCACCGACGCGATGGCGAAGCTGATCGGCCGCCAGCCCTTCCACGGCCTGCGCTACGAGGGGCGGCGCTTCGACTGCGGCGACAAGGCGGGGTTCCTGGAGGCGCAGGTCGCCTTCGCGCTGAAGCGCGCGGACCTCGCCCCGGCGATGCGGGAGATCCTGCAGCGCTACGCCTGAGGGGGCGGCGCGGCGTAGCGGCCGCTCCGGCGCGTCTCGCTGACGCTCAGCGCGTCACGGGGGGCGTGGCGCCGGCCGCGGCCGCCGGATCGCGCATCGGCATGGGCGTCGGCATCGGCGCTGACCTGGTGGCGGCGGGCATGGTCTCCGCCGCCATGCCGCTGCCGGCCGCGAAGGTCGGCAGGACCCGCGGCACCGCCATCACCACCGCGCCGTAGGCGATCAGCGCCACGGCCGCGGCACGGGTGAAGCCGCGGCCCCGGGGCAGGGTCTTCTCGGCGAAGATGAGCGCGGTAAGGACGGCCATGGCGGCGACGTTCATCATGCCGAGCGGGAACAGGATCACGAACAGGAGCCAGCAGCAGCCCAGGCACCACCCGCCGTGCGCCAGGCCCATCCGCAGGGCGCCTGCGGTCCCCTCGCGCCACGACGTCATGATGAAGGAGAGCGGCGTGCGGCACTTCGAAAGGCAGAGATCCTTCAGCGGCGTGAACTGGTAGAGGCCCGCCGCCACGAGGACGCCGCCGCCGATCCGGGCCGCGGCGGCGGCCGTCAGCCCGGCGCGTGCGGCCAGGGCCTCCGCCCCTAGCGCCGCCGCATAGGCGACGACGCCCGCCAGCACCCAGACCAGCATGTAGCCGGCGACGAACACCCAGGTGGAGACGAAGGCCTGGCCGTGCCGCCGCCGCTCCGCCTGCACCCGATGGAAGGCGAGGATCATCGGCGCGGCGGTCGGGAACATCATGGCGACCATCATCGTCACCCAGATCGCCAGGAAGAGCGGCGCGCGCAGGCCCATCGTGGGCGAGGCGGCCATCGCCGCCATGTCCATCCCGCTTCCGCCGGCCGCCGGCCCATGCGAGGCCAGGAGCAGCACCGCCCAGGCCGCCGCCGCGAGGGCAAGCAGCAGGCCGAGGATCAGGTTGCGCTGTGCCGCCAGCGGGTCGGCCCTGGCATCGCCGTCCATAGCACGCTCTCCCGCGCCGGCGCGGGGCCGGTGACACGTCCGCCCGCCCGCCGGCGCACCAGGGGCGGGCGGGGGCCGGGACCCGCCCGCCGTGCTTGCCCCGCGCTAGTTCGACCAGTTGATCGGGGCGTAGTGGCCGTTCTGGCCCGAATTGTCCCAGCGGATTCCGTGGTCGTCGTACTGGCTGCCCGGGGCGCCGACGGCGAGGGCGAGCCGGTCGGGCGCGACGGGATGGCCGGCGCTTGTCCAGATCTCGCCGCCCGGGTGGAGGGTCGGGAGCGGATCGACCGTCATGCGCAGGGTGCCGGGGATCTCGGCCGAGCGGGTCTTGCCCTGGATGGCGTAGCGGATCGGTGCCTTCCGCACGCCGAGATGCCGGCCGACCAGGGGGGCGAAGGCCGCCATCGGCCCGCCCTCGGCGCCGCCGAAGATGGCCTCGAGCGCGGCGGCCTGGCGGTCGTCCGCCCGCTCGTCGATATAGGCCGCGAGCGTCCAGTTGCCGTCCGCCATCGCCCCCGGCGTGTGGCCGACCACGACGACGTTGAGCCCGTCGAGCGGCACGCCGTCGTAACTGCCCTTGTCGATGTGGAAGGCGAGGGCGACGTCGCACACGCCCTTGCTCGGACGCGCCGTGAGGGGCGCGCCGGTCGAGACGAGGCAGGGACAGACCACGTCGCAGTTGCAATTCTCGAAGTAGTCGCCGGCAAGCTGCCACTTCTTCTGCGTCGCCATTGCGGTGCCTCCCGACCGCCCCCGCCGATGATGGCGGGCGGCTGGAGTCCAGGCTGCACGCCCCGTCGCGGCGGCGGGATCACATCTCCGGGCGCGGAGGGGCGGCGCGGCGGCGCCCGGAACGCGGCTCAGCCAAGCTGCCGGGAGCGGCTGCCGCCCGCCGCTCGTCTGCGCGGGCCGCAGGGCGCCGGCGGCGGTGCTTGTCCCCCGGCGGCCTGCGGCTGCGCCGTTGCCCTATCGCGAGGCGGCTCGGGTCGCGGATGTGCCGCCGCTGCGCCGGCTGCGTGTCGAGGTAGCGGCCCGGGCGCTGCCGCTGCTGCTCGTGTCGCCCTGCTCGATCCGCGTGCGACTCGACACCGCGCGCGTGGTGGCGCGGCGCTGCACCGCCGCCGTCGGCCGTGCCGCGGCGCGCGACTCGGTGCGGGAGGCGCGGCGCGATGCGGCGGCGCTGCGGGTCGCCACCGCGCGTACCGCAACGGGCTGGCGGC